>Ga0210085_1000831_pt1 | contig 12622 bp, 12 predicted proteins | sample China_Galinas_PW_5_FD_184866 | JGI IMG/M metagenome (GOLD analysis project Ga0210085, IMG submission 184866) | Wetland microbial communities from San Francisco Bay, California, USA, that impact long-term carbon sequestration - China_Galinas_PWC_D1... | ecosystem: Environmental > Aquatic > Marine... | reverse complement strand
ACTGCTCGATTTTCCGGTCCAGCCGGCGCAGGTCGGAGGCAACGGCGCCGAACTCCTTGTCCGTTTTTTCGAGTTCGGCGTCCAGCGCATTCTTCCTGCCATGCATCGATACCAGCTCGTTCTTCAATGCGCCAATACGCGTGCGCAACTGTTGCAGCCGCTCCGCCTGTTCGGCGACCTTGCCGGAATCCGCTGCGAGGCCAGTGATGACAGGTGATGCCGTCAATGCCAGCAGGATGAACAGGCGGATTGCGGTCATTCGAACTCGTGCTCACAGGCAGTTGAGCTGTCGACAGGTACGGGAAATAACCGGCCATTCAGCCCTGCAAAGATACCAGCTTCCATTGCAGCTACGCGACTACTGCGAGACCGGGATACCAGAAGCATACCGGTCACCTCAGAAAATACATCCCTGCCGGTCATGGTCAGCGTTCACTGCCTCGCATCGGGGATGCCTCAACGGCACGAGAGATCATGGCATGTCCTGTTCATTGTCCTGAAACATCTTGAATAAGTCTATTTTAGATTTCCGCAACGATTCCCTGCAGGGTGAATCGATCGCACTGTCTGATCAGTGCGGGAGATGGACGAAACAGGGCGCGATTGACTGTATCCCAAACGGCTTATTACTGTATAATGTTTTATTAATTAATGCAGTAACATGAACGACCTGGCGCATTATTCAAGGAAGGTACAGATGACAGCGACCACCAGCGTAAGCTTGATTTCCCGCGATGAAGACATCGATCGCGCCTCACGCTCACTCAAGGCGATGTCCCATCCTCTGCGCCTGAAAATTCTCTGTACCCTGGGTGATCGGGAAATCAGCGTTCAGGATATCGTCGAAAGTGTCGGAACCTCGCAAAGCAATATCTCCCAGCATCTGGCCATACTTCGTGACAAGGGCATCCTGGCCTCCCGCAAGGATGCCAACCGCGTGTATTACCGCGTGGGCGATTCACGCACCCTTCGTCTGATCAGTATGATGCAGGAAGTCTTCTGCTCACAGGATCGCTAGCCCGTACGGTCAAGCGGCACACACTGTCGCAGATCATTTACTGGAACCGAAGCGCCACGTATACCGTGTCGCCATGATGTGTGATTGAGTGCCATGGACATACACCAGCTCAGTGAATTTGCAGCAAATCATCTTCTTCTGGTCACCGCGTTTGTTGCCATACTCGCCATGCTTGCGGGTGTCGAACTCCGGCACCGCCTGGGCAAGGTCCGAGATATCGCGCCTGGCGAGGCGATCCGCCTGATCAATCATGAAAACGCCGTCCTGGTTGATATGCGCAATGACAAGGATTATCGTGACGGCCATATCGTGAATGCCGTTCAGGCGCCAGCAGACAATAACGAAGCCGCCGGCAAACTCGATAAATACCGTGATCGCCCGCTCATCATATGCTGCCGCAGCGGCAATCAATCTCACAAGCTGAGCATGGCGTTGAGCAAGCAGGGATTTGCTTCGGTATACAACCTGAAGGGCGGGGTGCATGCCTGGCAGCAGGCGGGATTGCCGCTGACCAAGGGCAAGTAATAAAGCCAAAGAGTGAGCAGGCACCCGCTGATTCATTACCAGATACGGAAAATTCAATGAATGAAGAAAATCAGAATACTGTGCTGGAGGACGGGAATGAAAAAATTGCACGGCCTCAGAAAATCTATTTAAAAGATGTATCCTTCGAGTCACCCCAGTCGCCGACTATATTCACCAAAGAATGGAAACCGGGTCTGGATGTGGAGATCGATAGCCAGGCCCAGCAGATTGCTGACGACACCTTCGATGTCGTGCTGAAAATCACGGGAACAGTCACCGTCGAAGATAATACGGCGTTTCTTATCGAGGTTCACCAGGCCGGTATTTTCGTACTCAAGGGATTTGAGCCCGATACGCTGAAACGGGTGCAAAACGTTTTCTGCCTTAATACACTCTACCCCTACGCGTCCGCCGCACTCTCCGATCTCGTGACCAAGGGAGGCTTTCCGTCCCTGATGCTCCCGCCGATGAATTTTGCAGCCATCTACAATCAGCGCTTGCAGCAGACACAAGCCGCGAGTGATGGGGCTGCAAGCACACAACATTGAGTTCCCGTATTCATAGCTGACCCGTCAAACGCCACCGTTGATAACACCTGATCGCACGGAAACATGAGCACCGGCTCAATCACCGTCCTCGGCGCCGGTTCCTGGGGTACGGCGCTCGCCATACGTCTCGCCGCCAATGGCAATGATGTTTGTCTTTGGGGGCATGAACCGGCGGCCATGGAATTACTCTCCCGGGAAAGACAGAATGCTCATTTCCTTCCCGGCGTCCCCTTCCCTGCTACATTAAGTGTCGCAACCGAACTCTCCCTCGCCGTACAGCACAGTCGCGACCTGCTGGTGGTCGTTCCGAGCCATGCGTTTCGCGAAGTCCTGACCCGGGCGCTGCCATCGCTCAGTGCGCGTACCCGTATCGTCTGGGCGACAAAGGGCCTGGAGACCGGGAGCGGAAAATTCATGCATGAGGTGCTGGAAGAAATTCCTGGCATGCGCTTTCCGGCAGCCGTGCTGTCAGGACCGACCTTTGCCCGGGAAGTCGCCGCCGGCCTGCCAACGGCCATGACGGTTGCCTCGACCAATCCCGCGTTTGCCAATGACCTTGCAAGCCGCCTGCAGGCTGACGTCATGCGCATCTATAGCAGCGATGACGTCATCGGCGTGGAACTCGGTGGTACGGTCAAGAACGTCCTGGCGATCGCCGCCGGCATAGCCGACGGTCTGGAACTGGGCGCAAATTGCAGAGCCGCCCTCATAACGCGCGGACTTGCGGAAATCATTCGCCTCGGTGACGCCATGGGCGCCAGACGGGAAACACTGATGGGACTGTCCGGCATCGGCGATCTGATACTCACCTGCACCGACGATCAGTCGCGCAACCGGAAACTGGGACTCGCTCTCGGCAGGGGCCGCCCGGTGGACATGGCGGTCCAGGAAATCGGCCAGGTGGTTGAAGGCTTCAATACCGCGCACGAGGTTGTCCAGCTGGCGCGCCGCCACAAGGTCGAAATGCCGATTTCGGAGCAGGTCTACCGGGTTCTGTATGACGGCCTGTCGCCCGCCGTCGCGGTGCAAAACCTGCTGGCCCGGGAATCGAAACCCGAATCGGCATAACCCGCAGTACTCACCGGGATCCCGGATGCTGGCGCAGGACTCGTGAGGCCGGACGCCGCTCTGGAATGAAAGCGGTAGCCGTAGCTACCACTTGAGTGAAGAGCAAGTACGGGCGCGCGCGAACCAGCCAGGGCCGGGATAGGCATTACCCGTTGACACACTGTTTGTTGCCGAGTGGGCATCGCTTTCATGATTTCAGCTACTCATGTCAGACAACCGCCGCCCGGTGAGAACTGCGGGTTAACAGAAAGCTCCCGAAAATCCCTGCTGCCTCCAGGCCTCGTAGACAACCACGGCCACGGTATTCGACAGGTTCAGGCTGCGACTGTTGGCAACCATGGGCAGGCGCAATACCGCAGCCGAGCCTATCGCCTTCAGCAGGTCCGGCGGCAATCCGCGGGTCTCGGGCCCGAACAGGAAGGCGTCCCCCGGCTGATAGCCTGCCTGCTCGTAGGAACGCGTACCCCGTGTGGACAATGCCCACAGCCGCGCCGGCTGCACCGCAGCCTGAAATGCGTCCAGTGAGGCATGCTGCTGCAGCGTGGCCCATTCCCGGTAGTCGAGACCGGCGCGCCGCAGCTTGCGGTCATCGAGATCGAATCCGAGCGGCCCTACCAGGTGCAGGACGCTGCCGGTATTGGCGCAAAGGCGTATGATATTCCCGGTATTCGGGGGAATCTCCGGCTGATAAAGCACCACATGAAACATTCACGGATCCATGGCAAATCACAGCTGTGACGATACTGACTGACAGCGGGCAGCATCAACTCGAGGTGGATTTCTGTGGTCTGCCCTTTGCCACGCCGCTGGTGCTGCTGTCCGGCTGCGTCGGTTTCGGTGAAGAATATACACGCGTTTGCGGCTTTTCCAACCGGGACGCCGGTGCGGTGTGCCTCAAGGGAACGACGCTCCATCCGCGTCTTGGCAATCCACTCCATCGGATTGCCGAAACGCCCATGGGCATGCTGAACGCCATCGGCCTGCAAAACCCCGGCGTCGATCATGTCGTCAATGCGATCCTGCCGTCGCTGGATTTCACCGAGACGCGCTTCATCGCCAACGTCTCCGGCTCCACCGTGGAGGAATACGCCGAGGTCACGCGGCGCTTCGACGATTCTCCCATCGACGCGATCGAGATCAACATCTCCTGCCCCAACGTCAAGGAAGGCGGCGTTGCCTTCGGGAATGACCCTGACATGTCCGCACGCGTCGTCGAGGCCTGTCGCAGGGTCACGCAAAAACCCCTCATCACCAAGCTCTCGCCCAACCAGACCGATATCGCCGAAAACGCCCGTCGCTGCATCGAAGCCGGCAGCGATGCCTTCGCCGTCATCAACACCCTGATGGGAATGACCATCGACATCAACACCCGCAAACCGGTCATCGGCAACAACCAGGGAGGACTTTCCGGTCCCTCCATCAAACCCATTGCCGTACTCAAGGTTCACCAGGTGTACCAGGTGTGCAAATCGCACGGCATCCCCATCATCGGCCAGGGCGGCATTACCAGCGCCGAAGATGCCATTGAATTCCTGGTTGCGGGCGCCAGCGCGGTCGGCATCGGCACGGCGCTGTTCTACGACCCTTTGATCTGCGGAAAGATCAACGAAGGACTCATAGCCTACCTGCAACACCATGGATTCCGGCACATCAGTCAACTCACCGGCAGCCTGTCACTCAACCGCTCCCCGGTCGCCAGCTGCACCGGCTGAATCCGCTGAATCGACCAGGCAGCTGATCCGTTCATACAACCTCCTGACCGGCCGCGGCTCATTGCCGCTGCATTTTATTCAAGGAACATCTGAACAAGTCATTCCCGCGAATGCGGAAATCCAGTACTTACAGAATCAGTGAGATACTGGATCCCCGCATTCGCGGGAATGACAGATTTGATCAGTCTATCCTCAAAGGACTCTCCCTACCCTGTTGCAGACACTTAACGGCTCAGGCGGAATGGCGCTTACTTAAGCGGTTCCCCACTCGATGTAGGGTGGATGAGGCACGCCGTGTGTGCCGTAATCCACCGGATGTGCCGGCAGGCACTCATTAACAATGGGGCCGTGTTGCTTCGCAACGCCCGGTGGGTTTCGCATAAAACGCTTACTCACCCTACATTACCGCCCAAGTAAGTGCCATTCGGCTCAGGCAATTTCCTGCAACCCGAGTTCCTTGAGTTTCCGGGTCAGCGTATTGCGACCCCATCCCAGCAGACGCGCCGCTTCCTGGCGCCGCCCGCTGGTATGCTGCAGCGCCGTCTCGATCATGATCCGCTCGAAAGCGGGCGTGACCTCATCCAGTAAATGCTCGCGTCCTTCAACGAGTTGCTGGCGGACCCATTTACGCAATTGCGGTTGCCAGTCGCCCTCTGACGTCGTCATGTGACCGGACTGGGTCGTCAGTTCGTCAGGCAAATCCTCAACCCGTATTTCCTGACCGGGCGCCATCACGGTCAGCCAGCGGCACAGATTCTCGAGCTGGCGTACATTGCCCGGCCAGTCGAGCTGGGCAAGCAGCTTATCGACGTCCTGACTGACCTGTTTGGCGTCGACTTCAAGTTCCTTCGCAGCCAGCCCAAGGAAATAGCGCATCAGTACCGGGATGTCCTCGCGACGCTCTCGCAGTGCCGGTATATGGATGCGGATGACATTCAGGCGGTGAAACAGGTCTTCCCGGAAGCGCCCATCCTTTACGCGCTGTTCAAGATCCTGGTGCGTGGCGGCAATTATGCGCACATTGACCTTCTTCGGCGTATGCGCGCCGACGGGATAAAATTCACCATCCGCCAGCACCCTCAGCAACCGGGTTTGCAGTTCCGCCGGCATGTCGCCGATCTCGTCGAGCATCAGGGTGCCGCCATCGGCCTGTTCAAACCGCCCGATACGCCGGCTTTGCGCGCCGGTGAAGGCCCCCCGCTCATGTCCAAAAAGCTCGGACTCCAGCAGGTCACGCGGTATCGCGGCCATGTTGAGCGCCACGAACGGCTCGTCGGCGCGCACGCTGTGCCGATGCAGCGCCAGCGCGACAAGTTCCTTGCCGGTGCCGGATTCTCCGTTGATCAGGACCGTGGCGTTTGAATGCGCCAGTCGTCCGATGGCGCGAAATACCTCCTGCATCGCAGGCGCCTTGCCTACGATTTCCGGGGAGTCCTGTTTGCTGTCGATGACAACCTCTGCCTGCTGCTGCTCCCTCACTTTCAGCGCACGACGCGCCAGCGCGATCGCATCGTCGACATCAAACGGTTTGGGCAGATATTCAAACGCGCCACCCTTGTAGGCAGAAACCGCACTGTCCAGGTCGGAATGCGCGGTCATGATGATCACCGGCAGTTTCGGACAGGTATTGCCAATCTGCTCCAGCAACTCCAGCCCGTTTATGCCCGGCATGCGGATGTCCGAAATTATCACCGCCGGTTCCTCCTTCTGCAGCGCCTGCAGCGCCCTGGTCCCGGAGTCAAAACTGGTCACCTCCATCCCGGCCTTGTCCAGCGCCTTTTCGAGTACCCAGCGAATAGAAGTGTCATCGTCAATGACCCAGATTTTCTGACTATGGCTCATTGTGTGCTGTCCAGTGGAAGTAAAATGGTGAACACGGTATGCCCCGGTTTGCTGCTGCATTCAATCAGGCCCTGATGCCGGTTGATCAGCGACTGCGCGATGGATAGTCCGAGTCCGGTGCCGTCGCTGCGTGTCGTTATCATCGGGTAGAAAATCTTTTCACGAAGGTTCTCATCGATTCCCGGGCCGTTATCGATGACCTGAACGCTGGCCACGAGCCGATGCCGCTTGCTGCCGATGTTGAACTGGCGCCGTACACGGGTGCGCAGTTTGATCTCACCCGTGCCACCCAGCGCCTGTACGGCGTTGCGTACGATATTGAGTACGGCCTGAACAAGAAGATCCGGGTCAGCCTGAAATTCGGGCAGACTCGGATCATAATCCTTGATGATTTTGAGACTGTTGTTTACCTCAACCAGCACCAGATCGCTTACCCGTTCGAGAATGTGGTGAATATTCACAGCCTGCATGCTGGGTTGGTTCTTCGGCCAAAACATCCGATCGATGAGATTCTGGAGACGGTCGGCTTCACGAATGATGATCTGGGTATATTCTTTCAGTTCATCATCCTCAATCTCTCTCTCCAGCAACTGAGCGGCTCCCCGCAGGCCACCCAGCGGATTCTTGATCTCATGGGCAAGTCCCCGTAACAGGGCGTGCGTGGCTTCCTGCTGGACGATCAGCTGTTCATCCTGCTCGATTCGCATGAGATGATCGACCTTGCGCAGTTCCAGCATCACCCCGGAAAATTCTCCCGGAATACTGACCGGTGTATGGGTGCAATTCACGATCACACTGGTCTTTCCATTCGCCATATTCAGCCGGCAACCTCGCTGTATGACGACTTCTCTGGATTCCAGCGTACCCGTTAAATGCCTGGTGACCATGTCCGCATTGGCAATGAGGTGGTGGAGTGACTTGCCACAGGCGTGGCGTGCACTTTGCGCCAGCATCACCTCCCCTGCCGGGTTGATATAGCGCAACCGTAACTGCTCATCGAACAAGAGCACCGTCGTGCTGAGAAATTCGAGCAATCGTTCGGAACCGAACTCGGGAAAGGTTTCAGTCGCAGTCATGGCAGCTTGTGATGCAATATCCAAACCAGCTTTTATCAAACTGGCTGCCGGGTAAAAATCACTGTAAATAGCTCAATTAATCAAGTTATTCGGAAATGTCACAGCGACTTGAGATGCCAGCAGGGGGAAAGAGGGATTCCATTATGCACCAAAACAGGGCATTAAAACACAAGGAGGCATCATACCTGGCGGGTGCCGGATACCCGGCTGGTCGATGCTGGAGGGTATCCGGCGCCCGCGGCGGGGATTCTAGGAGCCTGTCGGACTTAGGATTGATCTACTGCGCTGGTGGGAGAGCGGCCCATATGTCCCCGATTTCTCGTTGCATAGAACCACTATTCGCCTCGAAATCGTGAAAATCTGTTCTCGCTCTCACACCATGCTCGCTACGATCACCTAAGTCCGACAGGCTCCTAGGTCAGGATTTAGGCAGGGGCATGGGTTTTGGCTTGTGTAGCGGGCTGTTGGGGTTCAGAACAGATTCCTGATGCAGGTGGAATACTACCGGGTCACTCGTCATCAACACCGCACCGCTGGCATCCACAACGCTCGCAGTCAGGGTGTAGGTGCCGCGATCCAGGTTACTGAAGCTGATGGACGTGGTCCCTATCGGTATACCGTGGGGTTCACCATTGAGATAAAACTGTATCTTGTGGCCCTGCTTGATCATCAGCGGGGGTTCGAGCGCGACCTGTACGCTGACGACCCCCTGATTATCCCGTATGGTGGCGTCGTTCTCGGGAGCGACGATTTTCACACTGTCATAGGGACTCGCCACCGGCGCGGGCGTGGTTTTCGGGCTGCTGGAAAAGTCGGGAACAGGCGGGGCCTTGTAGGTTGGCAACTCCGGTAATTTCATGCGTTGTGCATTGGGCGTTGGCTGGTCGCTGAAGCTGACCTCGCCGTTTTCATCGACTGACTTGTAAACATCCGCCTGTACACTTGCGGACAGTAGAATGAGTAACACCAGGAAACGTTTCATAAACTCACCATAGCTGTGGAATATCACCGACTCAATACAGAGTATCAGTAATTCCCGCCATTTCGTCGAACGATGCGCAAAAAACCAAAAAAAAGCGCCCCGGACGGGGCGCTTTCACCAGCTCGAACAGCGACAGCCTACAAGCTGTAATACATATCATATTCAACAGGGTGGGTCGTCATGCGCAGACGCGTGACTTCACCCATCTTCAGGTCGATATACCCGTCAATCATGGCATCAGAGAACACACCGCCGGCGGTGAGGAATTTACGATCGTTGTCCAGCGCGTCAAGCGCCATATCCAGGGCGTGACACACTTTCGGGATCTTTTTCTCCTCTTCCGGCGGCAGGTCGTACAGGTCCTTGTCCATGGCCTCACCCGGGTCGATCTTGTTCTTGATACCGTCCAGTCCGGCCATCATCATCGCCGAGAAGGCAAGGTAGGGATTGGCGCTGGGATCCGGGAAGCGAACCTCGATGCGGCGCGCCTGGGGATTGGACTCGTGCGGAATCCGGATGGAAGCGGAGCGGTTGCGGGCCGAATAGGCGAGCATGACCGGCGCCTCGAATCCGGGCACCAGGCGCTTGTAGCTGTTGGTGCCGGGATTGGTGAAGGCATTGAGCGCGCGCGCATGCTTGAAGATACCGCCGATGTAATAGAGTGCCTGCTGCGACAAACCGCCGTACTTGGTGCCGGTAAAGATATTCTTGCCGTCCTTCGCAAGCGACTGGTGCACATGCATGCCGCTGCCGTTATCGCCCACAAGCGGCTTCGGCATGAAGGTCGCGGTTTTGCCGTAGCCGTGAGCGACGTTCATCACCACATATTTCAGTATCTGGACTTCATCGGCCTTGCGCGCCAAGGTGTTGAAGCGGGTGCCGATTTCGCACTGGCCGGCGGTCGCCACCTCGTGATGATGCACTTCCACAGCTACGCCCATCTCTTCCAGCGCCAGGCACATGGCGCCGCGTATATCATGCAGCGAATCGACGGGGGGAACCGGGAAATAGCCACCCTTGCTGGTCGGGCGATGCCCGATATTGCCGTCCGGGTAGACGCGTTCCGAATTCCAGGCCGCTTCTTCGGAATCGACCTTGTAGAAGGCGCCGCTGATATCGGCGCCCCAGCGAACGTCATCGAGAATGAAGAACTCGGGCTCGGGACCGAAGTAGGCGGTATCGCCGATCTTGGTGGACTTGAGATATTCCTCGGCGCGCCGGGCAATCGAACGCGGGTCACGATCGTAGCCTTGCATGGTCGTAGGCTCGAGAATGTCGCAGCGCAGAATCAGGGTGGCTTCGTCGCTGAACAGATCCATGATGGCGGTCGAGGTATCAGGCATCAACACCATGTCTGAATCGTTGATTCCCTTCCAGCCGGAGATGCTGGAGCCATCGAACATTTTCCCGTCCTTGAAAAAATCGGCCTTGATGATGCCGGAAGGCAGCGTGACATGCTGCTCCTTGCCCTTGGTATCGGTAAAACGCAAGTCGACGTACTTGACCTCGTTGTCCTTCAGCATTTTCAAAACTTTGGTGGCAGACATTAAAACCCCTCCAGGATTAACCAGTAATTCGAATTCACACGCCGCTATCGCGATGACACCGGCTCTCTCGACAAATCTTGCGATACTTCGCTGTAATAAGGCAGGAATTATGCCATAGCCTGTTCAACGGGCAAATGCTCGTTATATCAGAGCATTAGGTGTCCTACCCCCAAAATTCGCGCACTATGCTGGTGCGCGCCTCCCTGCACAGCACCACGATAGTGCGGGTCGACGGTGAAGATACACCCGAAGGTGATAAATGTCTTGCGCTGTTGAGAAGCAGGGATTTGGCAACCGGTGATTCGATGTGCGAGCCGACCCCGTGACATCCGGACCGGATCACCTAGACATCGGATACGTCAACACTCCCGGCTGGTATCGCTCCGCCATCCCCCACACGAATAGTGATTGCGATCTCGTCACCCTGCCGGGAGATATCAGCTACCGTATGGCCATGAATCCGGCACCAGCAGGGGATGTCATGCAGCACGCCCGGATCGGTGCACAACACGCGCATACAATCTCCCGGGCGCAACCCGGCCGCCTGGTCCTGAGTGCGAATGACCGGCAGCGGGCAGAGGAGATATCTGGCATCGACGTTCACGCTGCTCATAGATACCATTCCTGCGGGATCTGTGCAGACGACAAAGGCGCTACCATGAGTTTCCGCACGGTTCCATCTTTCCCCGTCACCTCCATGGTGACCTCTGCGGCATCCCGGCCCTTGCTGAAGCGTGCGGCAATGCGGGCGGCCAGTTCGAGATCATCAGCGCCCGCTTCACCGTCAAGCAGCACCAGCGGCCCTTGATGACTGACAGGTATCATGTGCACAAATCGCCTGCGGTAACCTTCGAGATACCTGTTTTCGCTTTCCTCGCGGCCCACGATCAGTTTGAAACCGGGTCGCGGTCGCAGATGCCGACCGACCTTGAGCAGCATGATGTCGTCCAGATCATAGTCGCGTTCGCCGCGAGTCTGCCACAGGTCCGAGAGTTTTCGGGAATACTGCCTGTCGGTTAGAAAACAGCAGCCACCTGCCGGCTGCGCGTAGTCCTCAAAACCGTACTGGTCCGCGAGCGCCATCTGCGGCTTGCGCGAGCGACCGTTGAATGCAAGCAGTTTGTCCCGCTCCAGCCAGCCCTCCCGTTCCGGGAGCGTCGGCGGCAGAATTTTCGCGCACAACGGTCGCACCAGACGATCATGCGCGCCGGATTCACGAGCAACCACCGGCATGTTGACGCGGCGTTGCGACTTGGGACGCTGCCCGATGACCTCTCCGCTTACGATGAAATCAAATCCCTGCGCATTCATCCAATCGAGCGCCTTTCTGACCATGAAGACCTTGCAATCCAGGCAGGGATTCAGATTGGCGCCGTAGCCGTGCCTGGGGTTGATCACGACCTGCTTGTATTCCTCGATGATATCGATGATATGCAGACGTATACCCAGTTGCTCGGCCACCCACAGCGCGTTGTTGCGCCTGGGGCGCGCCCTGTGCTGTTTGCGGATTGCGTGGGTATGGCCTTCCACGCAAAACCCGGTATAAAAATTGATACCCTCGACATGGATACCCTGCTCCATAACCTGACGCGCCGCGAGCAGCGAATCGAGCCCGCCGGAAATCAGGGCCACGGCTTTATATTGTTTGCTCATTGAATCGCTGGCGCAGAATCAGTTTGCGTTCGTTTACAAACACCGTCATTTACCGCAAGGACGCAGGGTTCGCGAAAATAATTATAGATAAAAACCTTGAAGTCCTTTGCATTCCCGGCGTCTTTTCGGTGAGTTTTCTCTGTATGTCTGGACACTCATTCGAATGTCATGGCGTCGTACGAAAACGTTAACGGGCGGCTGACACCATGAGAATCGCCTGCAGCGGGTTTATAACCTGGTACTCGATCGTGGTTCTGTATCTCCGTGCCGCTGGTTAGTGTACATAGCCGACGATTATTCTATCCCATATACCGAACTGGATAGGCATCGACAGGGGGATTCTGTGCATTTGTCCGGTTCCGGCTATAAACGGCGCCGCTCCGTCCACGCGGACTTTCCCCTGACGGGCAGGCAATACTCACCGGTTAACCGGTTAAATCCATCCGGGCAGGCGTGTTTGGGGAAATTTCCTCTGGCGCACGTTATACTCCCGCGTCGACAACCCCAATAAAACCCGATTTTAACCAGTAGAATCCAAGCCGTGTCTGACAAGCCACACACATTCCAGGACCTGATTCTTGCCCTGCAGAACTACTGGGCCCGTCAGGGTTGTGCCCTGCTGCAGCCCTACGATATGGAAGTCGGCGCCGG
>Ga0210085_1000830_pt1 | contig 12628 bp, 9 predicted proteins | sample China_Galinas_PW_5_FD_184866 | JGI IMG/M metagenome (GOLD analysis project Ga0210085, IMG submission 184866) | Wetland microbial communities from San Francisco Bay, California, USA, that impact long-term carbon sequestration - China_Galinas_PWC_D1... | ecosystem: Environmental > Aquatic > Marine... | reverse complement strand
ATTGTATGTAAATTTTCCTGACTTCTTTCAACAAGATCTTTCCTGATAATTACTAAAGTTACACCCGATGGTCCAATATTTTTTTGTGCACCGGCGTAAATCAATCCATATTTTTTCACATCGATTTTTTTGTGAAGTATATCAGATGAAGCATCACAAACCAGTGGCACATTTCCAACTTCAGGCTCGTTATGAAATTGTGTTCCAAATATTGTATTGTTTGAGGTATAGTGAACATAAGCAGCATCGGCATCAAGTTTCAGTTCACTGTGTTTCGGAACTCGTTTAAAGAATTTATTCTCTCCTTCACTTTCCTCTGTGGTTGCAGCGATGTTGGCTGTTCCTACTCTTTTTGCTTCTTTAATAGCTTTTTTAGACCAGCTACCCGTTAAAATATAATCTGCTTTATTTTTCGGAGGCATCAGGTTTAACGGAACCATTGAGAATTGCAAACTCGCACCACCCTGAAGAAATAAAATCGAGTAGTCATCGGGGACTCCGAGAAGTTTTTTAAATCCTTCTTTCGCCTCAGCGTGAATAGCATCATAGGTTTTTGAACGGTGACTGATTTCCATTATTGACATTCCCACTCCGGGAAGAGCAAATAAATCTTTTTGAGCTTCAAGTAAAACTTCCTCTGGCAGAATAGCTGGTCCTGCACTAAAGTTATAAATTCTTTTTTCCATTTTATTATCCTTTTTATGAAATATATTCTTTTAAATTAAATGAGTTAATAGTCCATCTCTTAATTTGGGTTCAAACCAGGTTGATTTCGGCGGCATAACTTCGCCTGCATCAGAAACATTCATTAAATCAGTCACCGAAACAGGAAACAATGAAAATGCTACTACTGCCTTTCCTGAATCAACCAGTTTTTCGAGTTCTTTTGTCCCACGGATTCCGCCAATAAAATCTATTCGGTCATTTGTTCGCGGATCATCGATCCCAAGTACAGGATTAAGTAAAAAGTTTTGCAGGATGCTTACATCTAGTTTTTCTCCGACAGATTTTTCAAGCGATAAACTTGCTAATATTGAATCTCTTGCTTTCAACTGGTACCATTGTTTATCGAGATACATACAGAAATTGTGTTTGGTTTGTGGTTCTTTGTCTGTTGTCGGATTTACCTCAAATTTTTCGCTAACTGCATTCAGGAAATCATCTTTGCTTAATCCATTCAAATCAAACACAACACGGTTGTAGGGAAAAATTTTTAATTGATCCTCAGGAAAAAGCACGGCTACAAAATAATTGTATTCTTCATCCCCTTGGTGATTCGAATTTTTCTTTTTCATTTCCTCTTTTGCACGACTTGCACTTTTTGCTCTGTGATGTCCATCAGCGATATAAAGTTTATTAATCTCTTTGAATTCATCGATAATAATTTGATTAAAGTTTTCAGGTACAATCCAGACGGTATGTTGAATTCCATCAGGCGCGGTGAAATCATATTCGGGTTTAACCTCTTTCATCGTTTTATCAACTACATCATTAACAGTTTGCACGCCACGATAAGTTAAAAACACAATTCCTGTTTGAGCTTCAGTCGTTACAATATGATTTGTTCTATCATCTTCTTTTACTTTTCTTGTCTTCTCATGTTTGAGTACCACATCATTATCATAATCATCAACAGAAAATGTAGCACAAATTCCTGTTTGTGCTCTGCCGTCCATTATCAATCGATAAAGATAAAAAGAAGGTTTATCATCAATCTTTAATGGAGCTTCTTTGATTATTCTATCCAGATTTTCCTTTGCTTTTAAATAAACTTCCTTTGAATAAACATTAGTGTCATCCGGCAAATCAATTTCTGATCTAGTAATGTGTAGGTAGCTTAGTGGATTTCCTTCCGCAAAATGCTTTGCCTCTTCTCTGTTCACCACATCATAAGGAACACTTGCAACAAGCTGTGCTTTTTCCATTGTAGGTCTGAGTGCTTTGAAAGGTCTGATGATTGCCATTGTTCTTCCGGTTGTGAAAAAGAAATATTTTGAACAACACTAAAATCTACAAAAATGGACAAATAATCCACTTTTTTTAGTGGTTTCAAACTACATTTTCACTGATGATATCAATTAAATTCCACATAGTTTCTTCAATAATAAATGGTTGATAGTTATTTTAATGATTCATTTTTTAGAATATGTGCGATTTAAATGAAATTATTTAAAAGAAAGCGAAAACTTAGACGAAATAAACAAGTCGGTTCTGTTGCTGTAATTGGGAATGTTGAATACCATCGTAAAGTTTTTTCACGCTTTATGGATAAGAAGCTTGATTTCTTTGTATGGCTGCCGCCGGGCTATAATGCTGATAATTCAAAAAGTTATCCGGTTTTGTATATGCACGACGGTCAAAACCTGATTGATCCTAAAATTGCTTTCGCTGGTAATGACTGGCAGGTTGATGAAACCGCTACCAGACTTATTAAAGAATACAAGATCAAAGAAATTATTGTAGTGGGAATTTACAATACAAAAGACAGGCTTGAAGAATACAGTGATACAGAAAAAGGAGAAAAGTATCTAAAATTTATTGTTGACGAGCTCAAACCTTTTGTAGATGCAAAATACCGAACACAAAATGACAGTAAAAATACTGCAATCATTGGATCATCAATGGGTGGTTTGATTTCTTTTATCGCAGCCTGGAAAAACCCGGAAGTTTTTTCAATGGCTGGATGTATGTCGAGTGCCTTTTATTACAACGATGAAAAAGTCTTTAAAATGATTGATGAATACGAAGGTCCAAGAAAACACATCAAATTTTATATCGATCATGGTGAAGACGGATTACTCCGTGGACAAAAAATGTTTTGCAAGCTGACTCAACTTGGGTATATAATAGGTACAGACATCGATTATTTTTATGCGCGTGGTGCAGAACATAATGAAAAAGAATGGGCAAATCGTCTTGAACGACCTTTGCTATTTTTCTTTGGTAAATAATTAACTGTCATTGCGAGGAAAGAAGCGACGAAGCAATCTGGATTCAGATATTCCGGTCACCCTGAGCTTGTCTAAGGGTGACACAGAAAGATAAAAAATGAAAAAAAATCTTAATCTTATAATAATTCTTTTACTCACTCTTTTTTTCGCCTGCGAGAAAAACGAAAAACCAGTTAATCTTTCCGCTGCAAGAGAGGAAGTAAAACAATACTACGAATCAGGTAAGTTCGATGAGGAACTGAATTCAGTTGTCGAAGAAGCAAAAGAAAATTTTGATAAAATTCAATTCGGAGATAACTCTGTTGTTATTTTTGATGTTGATGAAACCGTCCTTGATAATTACAAATTAGCAGAAGAAATGGGATTCGGATACGTTTATGAAATGAACAAGAAGTGGAATGCTGAAATGAAAGCTCCGGCAATAAATCAGGTAAAAGAGCTTTATGATTTTCTTCTATCAAAAGGAGCAAAGATAATTTTTCTTACAGGCAGAAATTTTCCAGAGTACGAAGCCACATATCAAAACCTCAAGAAAGAAGGTTATTCTGTTTTTGATACTTTGATCACACAGATAGGCAATGAAAAGAAAATGAAAGCACATGACTTCAAAAGCTCAAAGCGTATTTGGCTTACACAGCAGGGCTATGAAATTGTTGGAACAGTCGGTGATCAATTGAGCGATCTTGAAGGCGAATATCACGGCATACAGGTGAAAATTCCGAATTATCTTTATTTGATTGAGGACTAAAAATCTTCAAAACCTCAATTTTTCTTATATTTACCCCTCAAAAATTGAAAAACCAGAAGATTAATGACAGAAAACAAACGCGAAATTCCTAAAGCATACGATCCTTCACAAACAGAGGATAAATGGTACAAATACTGGCTCGATAACAAACTCTTTGACTCGGAGCCAAACGACAAACCGCCGTTCACGATTGCAATCCCTCCGCCGAATGTTACCGGGATGCTTACGATGGGACACATCCTCAACAACACAATCCAGGATGTTTACATCCGATTAAAAAGAATGCAGGGCTTCAACTCCTGCTGGGTTCCGGGGACAGACCACGCATCAATCGCTACGGAAACAAAAGTAACAAAGTTCCTTGAAGAGCAGGGAATTGATAAATATAAAATCGGTCGCGAAGAATTTTTAAAGCATTGCTGGAAATGGACAGAACAATACGGCGGAATAATAATTCAGCAATTAAAAAAGCTTGGTGTTAGCTGCGACTGGCGTCGCGAACGCTTTACAATGGATGACGATTACTACCGCGAAGTGATAAAAACTTTTGTTGATCTTTACAAAGAAGGAAAAATTTATCGCGGCAACAGGATGGTAAACTGGGATCCTGCAAACAAGTCGGCAATTTCCGATGAAGAAGTTCTTTACAGAACAGTTAATGGAAAACTCTGGCACTTTCGTTATCCAGTTGTTGGAAGTGAGCGATACATAGTTGTTGCAACAACACGACCTGAAACAATGCTCGGTGATACAGGTGTTGCAGTAAATCCGAATGATGAACGATACAAAGATCTCATCGGCAAAAAAGTTAAGCTGCCGATTGTTGAAAGAGAGATTCCGATTTTTGCAGATGAATATGTTGATATGGAATTCGGAACGGGTGCAGTTAAAGTTACTCCTGCACACGATGTGAACGATTACGATATGGGTCAACGACACAAGCTGGAAATTGTAAATATCTTCAATCCGGATGCAACAACAAACAAAAACGTTCCAGACTGGTTGCAAGGTTTGGATCGCTTTGAAGCAAGAAAGAAAGTTGTGGAGTGGTTTGAGCAGAACGGCTTGATGGAAAAGATTGAAGATTACCAGAACAAAGTCGGTTACTCAGAAAGAGGCGGTGTTCCAATTGAACCGTATCTTTCCGAACAATGGTTTATGAAAATGAGCGAGCTTGCAAAACCTGCACTCGATGTTGTGAGAGATGGAAAAGTAAAATTTTATCCTACACACTGGGAGAAAACTTATTTCCACTGGATGGAAAACATAAGCGACTGGTGTATATCCCGTCAGCTTTGGTGGGGTCATAGAATTCCTGTCTGGTATCACAAGAAAACAAAAGAAATTTACTGCGAAGTTGATCCGCCAAAAGACATTGAAAATTATACTCAGGATGAAGATGTGCTTGATACGTGGGCTTCAAGCTGGATTTGGGCACACGCAATTTTCAGAACTGACGAAGAAAGAAAGTATTATTACCCGACTTCAATTCTTGTAACTGCACCGGATATTATTTTCTTCTGGGTTGCGAGGATGATTATGTCCGGGATGCATTTTATGAAGGACATTCCTTTTAGTCACGTTTATTTCACAAGTGTTATTCGCGATCTGCAGGGAAGAAAGATGAGCAAGTCACTCGGCAACTCGCCCGATCCTCTTGATGTAATTAAAGAATATGGTGCTGACGCACTGCGGTTTACTGTGCTTTATCTTGCACCACTTGGGCAAGATGTGCTTTTCTCTGCTGACAAATGTGATTTCGGAAGAAACTTTGCCAACAAAATCTGGAACGCAGGAAGATTTCTATTGATGAATGCTGAGAAGATTAAAGTTGATGACAAACTGAAAGATGCTCATTTAGATTTTGCTGATGAATGGATAATCTCCCGCTTCAACGAAACATTTGAAGAGTTCAACAATGCAATGGAAAGCTTTGAAATTAATAATGCAACGAAGATCATTTATTCATTTGTCTGGAATGACTTCTGTGACTGGTATGTTGAGATGATAAAGAACAGGCTGTACGCTGATGACGAAGAAGTTAAGTCTGCTGTACTGACAAGAGCACTTTCAATCTTTGAAAATATGCTGAAGATGGTTCATCCATTTATGCCGTTTGTTACCGAAGAGATCTATCAATTAATGCAAGCACGAAAAAGTGGAGAGAGCATCTCGACATCAGAATTTCCGAAAGTGAAGAAGGAATTGATAAATCCTCAGGCTGATAAGGATATGGAGTTGGTAGAAAATATTGTAACCGCCATCCGTAATATCCGCGGAGAGATGAACATTCCTCCGTCAAGGAAAATAAATGTTCTGTTGAAATCAAGCGAAGTAAAAGAACGACAAATTGATTATATAAAGAAGTTAGCGAAAGTTGAAAAGCTTGAAGCAGGTGAGAACATTACAAAGCCAAAAGCAAGTGCTTCTGCTATTGTTAAATCTTCAGAGATTTATGTTCCGCTGGAAGGACTGATTGATCTTGATGTTGAAAGACAAAGATTACAGAAAGAAATTACGCGACTCGAAGGTTCTCTTTCCGGAATAGAAAAGAAACTCTCAAATGAAAAATTTGTTAATGGTGCACCAGCAGAAGTCGTTGAAAAGGAAAGAACAAAGCAGAGAGACTGGCAGGAGAATTTGAGGAAGCTGAAAGAGATTTTAGAGAATTTAAATTGAGGTATGTGTCAGTCTGAGCCTGTCGAAGACTGACTGTCATCCTTCGACAGGCTCAGACTGACAAGTGATATATCAACGTATTTATCACACTTGGCAGTTCGATTAACTCAGGACAAGCTTGTCGAAGTGTGACTAGAATTAATATGAGAGATTATTTCGTTTACATATTGAAATGCTCTGGCGAAAGTTATTATACGGGAGTTACTAGTAATTTAGAAAAGAGAGTCAGCGAACATCAATCTGGAATTATTAAAGGATACACCAGCAACAGATTACCAATTAAACTAATTTTTTCTGAAAGATTCGCTGATATTAATCAAGCAATTAGATTTGAGAAACAGGTTAAAGGTTGGAGTAGAAGTAAGAAAGAAGCTCTTGTAAATATGGATTTTGATTTGCTAGTTAGGCTATCAAGCAAAAAGAAAAGTAACCGTCATCCTTCGACAGGCTCAGGATGACATCAAACGTGTAAAATCATAATTGTCACACTGAATTTATCGAAGTGTGACTGAAGATAGAAAGGGGCTAAAATGTATTACAAAATATCAGATTTCATCGAAGACTGGAAATACGAATCCGAGTCAACAAAAAAAGTTCTCAGAAATCTTACAGATGAAGTTCTTACTGTAAAATTCAATAATAACATAAGAACTGCTGGAAGACTTGCCTGGCATATTGTTACTTCTTTGGGAGAAATGGCACATCGTACTGGATTAAAATTTGATACTGTTGATGACAATTCACCTGTTCCCGCTACAGCGAAAGAAATTATTGATGAGTATAAAAGAACCTCTGGCAATATGATAATGGAAATTAGCGAAACCTGGAATGATGAAACCTTGAAGCAGGAAGATGATATGTATGGCGAGAAATGGGCAAGGGGAAAAACATTAGGTGTGTTAGTAACTCATCAAATCCATCATCGTGCACAATTGACTGTTGTGATGAGACTAGCTGGTTTGAAAGTTCCCGGTGTTTACGGTCCTGCAAAAGAGGAGTGGGCAGGTTACGGAATGGAGCCACAGCAGTGAATTCTTCCTTCTACTTTTCTTAACATAAGAAAAGTAGCAAAAGAAACATGCACTGAAAAATAATTGCTAAAATTTCACTTCGTTTCGCTCAGAGAAATCAACTCGCTCGCTTTGCTCACTCAAACAGGATTTCTCTCTTAACGCTGCACTCCGGGAAATTTTTATACGCAATTCTTTTTAGGTGCAATCACCTAAGTCACACTGAGCATAGTCGAAGTGTGACAAAACACATTAAAATAAAGATTGCAATATCTCTATAGTCGGGACTCGCAATGACTATTCGGTGCTACTCGTTCTGCTCTTTAAACTTCTTTAAAATATTTTCAACTGCATCTTTGTGAACCATAAAATCCATCATCTTCAACTTGATATAATCTTCCTGATAAAAATAAAATCCTTTGTCACCAGTGTTTCGCGAACCAGCACCGGAATCCTTAATCAGATACCAATCCTTTCCATCCATTTCCATATAGCCAACAAGATGAATTCCGTGATCGTCAGTTGTTGTTTTGTTGCTGAATCGAAACTGTCTGGCACTTTCATCAATATAATCTGGGGGGATATCAAATGTTGGAACAACTGCTACTTTTTCCCAGGAATCATATCCAGCTTCTGAAACATCGCCGCCTATTGCCATAGTGTACCCATTCCTGATGTTATTCTTTAATGCTTCCATAAAAACATTTAATGGAACATTGTAGTAATCAGCACTATACCACCAGTTATCTTCGACTTCATATTCAACTTGTTCGTAATATGGTTTTTGCATATATGATAATATGTCAACGTAGTCATTAAGATTTAGTTTTAAGTAATCCTTCAGAAATTCTTCTGGAGAGTACTCCGTTCCTTCAAAATAAAATCTAGTGGGTGGAGCTTCCATGTAATGAATCATAATTGATTTAATCACCGTGATTGCTTCTTCTTCATTCCACGCGTTAGTTACCTTAACATTATCTAGATATGTTTTCATTTCACTGAACATCTTTTTGTGATCTTGAAATTTTTGTCCAGGGAGAAGCCCGGTATAAACTTCCAGCGGAACAGCTCCGTACATTTTCCAGATTCTCGGAACAGCATTAGCTTCTGAACCTTCTTCAAAAGCAGAGTTCCCTCTTTCTTTTATAAATCTTTTTGCCTTCTCAACATATTCCCAGTAAACGGTATACATTTCGGATATTTTCACTTTTTTCTGGTGAAGTCTGTAAACTTCTGATTCAAAAAACGATGTTGCTGAGTAACACCAACAAGTTCCGGTTCTGCCTTGAGAAATTGGTGGATTATACCAGTAACTTGTAAACTCCTCTACAGATTTTGGAAGATCCATTCCTGAAAAATCAAGTTGAAATATTTTTTTCTTCTCTTCTTTAGACTTATTGAATTCTTCGATGCTTTTAAGAATGACATCCTGGTAGTAGCCATCCTTCGGTTCAACAAAAACTCCATTTTCTTTTTGATCTTGTGCAAGAAGAGTAGATAATGATGTGAGAAGTAATAAGACGGAGAAAAATGATATGATAGTTTTCATATAGATTCCTGATGATATCAATAATAAATTATAATTACAGATGAAAATTAAGTGATTTAGAATCAAAATAAACCACATTTAATAGGTTCATTTTCAGGTGAAAAGTCTTATATTCGTTATAAAATTGAAGGAAAAACTATGAGGCTATTAAAGCTGACTTTTTTATTTGTAACACTTAATCTGGGATTGTTTGCGCAGAGTAACTTGGAAATCATAAGTGTTACACCGCCGTCGCAATCGATGAACTTCCTGCCATCACTTGAGATTGTAATTAATTTTAGCGACCCGATTGATGTTGACTCGTTTAATGATACAACATTCCAGGTTTGGGGAAGATGGTCTGGTGTTCACAAGGGAACAATGATTACATTCAACGATACAACATCAATTCAATTTACCCCCGATAAAGATTTCTTTTATGGAGAGCTTGTTTCTGTTTCTCTATCAAAGGGAATTAAAGATACAGAAGGGAATCCTTTGCAATCAGGATTTACATGGAATTTCTGGACGAGAACTCTTTCGGGCACGATGGACTTAGCAAGAACTTCTACAATAAATGTAAGACAACCCGGTGAAGGATGGATTCAAACTTACGGGACTTATGCCGGCGATTTAGATAATGATGGATGGAGCGATTTTATTGTACCGAATGAAATAGCAAACGATGTAAGAGTTTTTGTGAATGATCAACAGGGAGGTTATGATGACTTTACTGTTTTTACAATTAACGGGGGTTCGCGACCAAGTACTAATGAAGGCTTCGACTATAATCTGGATGGTTTCATGGATTTTACAGTCGGCAACAGCATGAATGACCAGGTTACAGTTTTTACAGGAGATGGTACTGGAAACTTTTCATCAATTCAGAATTACACAGCATCGGGTGGAATAAGAGGTTTGGTAATAATTGACACTAACGGCGATGGATTCCCTGACATTGTCACTGCTAACAGGGATTCTAGTAATGTTTCTATTTTAGTGAATAACAACGATGGAACATTTGCCTCTTCAATCAACTTTGAAGGAAATGGAAATGGTGAGACTGCAGCAGCAACATCCGATGTAAATGGAGATGGAATTATGGACTTATTCCTTGGGACATATTATTCCAATGAAGTCATTCTCTGGGTTGGTGATGGAAATGGAGGATTTACTTTCAGTGATAAAGTGACGGTTGGAAACAATCCATGGATGGTTGTATCCGGTGATGTTAATATTGATGGAATCCCGGATGTGGTTTGTGCCAACTCGGGCAGTTCAAGTTTTTCTATTGTTTTGTGTGATAGTCTTGGAAAATTTTCCTCCCCCGTAAATTATTCAGTTGGGCAGTTTCCCCTCTCAGTTGATCTCGGTGATGTCGACGGCGATCTGGATTTGGATCTCGTTACCAGCAATTTCTCTGGCGCAAATTTCACGCTTTACGAAAATGATGGAACTGGTGTATTCATAAACAGAAATGATTTGCCTTCCAACCAGGCCGGAAGCTGTGCGGTTTTTCACGACAGGGATAATGATGGCGATATGGATATGACAGCAATAGACGAGATGCAAGACTTGTTGATCCTTTTCACAAACGATCCTGTTACAAATATCAGCGAGGAAGAAAATATTCCAGAAGAATTTATTTTATATCAGAATTATCCAAATCCATTCAATCCATCCACTAAAATTCGGTTTGTCATTCCGAACGTAGTGAGGAATCTAAAAGATTTCTCGTCGCAAGCTCCTCGAGAGGACAACTCTCTAGTTACACTCAAAGTATACGATGTTCTAGGAAATGAAGTAGCAACTCTGGTGAACGAAGATAAAGCACCCGGAGTGTATGAAGTAGAACTGAACAGTCATTCCGGCTTGTCCGGAAGCAGAGCTTTATCAAGCGGAATGTATTTCTACACATTAAAGGCAGGGAGTTATTCTGAAACAAAAAAAATGATATTATTGAAGTGACTATCATGCAAATAAAACTATCATCTTTCAAATTATTTATTGTCTTAGTTGTTTTTTTAGCTAACAGCTTTAATACGTTGAGCCAAAACTATGTTGACACATCAAAGATAATCTATAATGATGTTAGTATTACAAATCTTCCGTTAAGTACATTGGGCGGTAATAGTATGGATGCCAATACTACGGATCTTGATGGGGATAATGATATTGATATTGTTGTTGCTTGCGAATACTGCCCAAACAAAATTCTTATTAATGATGGCAATGGAATATTTGCCAATGAATCTTCAACTAGGTTGCCTCAAATTATTCACGATTCAGAAGATATTGGTATTGCTGATTTTGATGGTGATGGAGATCAGGATATAATTTTTGTTTCGGAAGATGATCAAACAAATGAATTTTATTTAAATGATGGTGACGGTTTTTTTACTGATTTCTCAAATCGGATTCCGGTTACAGGAACTTCCAATGCTGTGCTTGCGATTGATGTTAATAATGATTCTATTCCGGATATTGTTATAGGTAATGCTGGACAAAACATTGTGCTAATAAATGATGGGAATGCGAGCTTCACTAATGAAACTGCGAGTCGGTTTCCAGTCAACTTAAATATAACGCAAGATCTTGAATGGGGTGATATTGATGGTGATGGCGATAATGATTTGCTTGAAGGTAATGAAAACGGAAACAGAATTTTAATTAATGACGGCTCAGGATTTTTCTCTGATGAAACAACCAGCAGATTGCCGTTTCCGGTTAGCGGAGAAGAAACCCGCGAAGTAGATTTAGGTGATGTAGATAACGATGGAGATCCGGATATATTTTATGCCAATGTAACTTTCACTCAAGGTTTTCCATCACAGAACAGATTGCTATTAAATGACGGTAATGGTTTTTTCACTGATGTTACATCAACCAATCTTCCAATCCAGCAGCAGAATACAGTTGATGGTGATTTTATGGATGTTGATCTGGATGGCGATCTTGATATTCTAACTGCACAGGCATTTGATGGCGCTTACCAGGTTTTGCTAAATGACAGCACAGGAGTTTTTACAATTCAAACAGATAAAGTTTATTTCCCCCTACCTCAGGGAAGTGGAGTGGATGTGGAGGAAGCTGATTTTAATGGAGACGGCTTGATCGATATTTATCTCTGCGGATTTCAACATACAGATTATCTGTTTTTAGCTGAAGGAAATGTTACTTCAATTGATCAAAAAAAAACTGAAAATTACCCGCAGCATTTTGAGCTTTATCAGAACTACCCAAACCCATTTAACCCATCAACAAAAATAAAGTTTACCATCCCTTTCGTCATTGCGAGCGGAGCGAAGCAATCTCAATTAGTAACCCTAAAAATTTATGATGTTTTAGGAAACGAAATCACAACTCTGGTAAATGAAGAAAAATCACCCGGAACCTATGAAGTTGAGTTCAGTAGTCATTCCGGCGAAGTCCGGAACCTGCCTGCCGGCAGGCAAGGTCTGACAAGCGGTATGTATTTTTATACCTTGAAGATCAGCAACTATTCAGAAACAAAGAAAATGATATTACTAAAATAATAAATCTGTAAAAAGCTATTAACATTCAGATTCGATATATTTACAGAAAGTAATTTTCATTTTTAGCTTATATGGAACTGATCGAATGGACTGATCAACTAAGATTTCTTGTTGCTATTGCACTTGGGTTTTTAGTTGGTCTCGAAAGAGAAAGCAGGGGAAACGAGCTCGCTTCA
>Ga0210085_1000829_pt1 | contig 12637 bp, 9 predicted proteins | sample China_Galinas_PW_5_FD_184866 | JGI IMG/M metagenome (GOLD analysis project Ga0210085, IMG submission 184866) | Wetland microbial communities from San Francisco Bay, California, USA, that impact long-term carbon sequestration - China_Galinas_PWC_D1... | ecosystem: Environmental > Aquatic > Marine... | reverse complement strand
GTGACAGATGGGTCTGGGTCTTGACCATACACATACCCATCTTTGCCAATTCCGGATCAGCCTGAATTCTTTCTATCTGTTCATTACCCTGCAATAGGGGATCGCAATGTTACCCGTTCTCCTAACGGGAAACACTTCGGACCTAGTTTATCTATGTCTTATAAAACAGAAACTTGCCGAGCTTTTTGCTAATTGGATAAAGTCCTCAAATTCAAGAGGGCTTTATCAGCTATTTGATGGTTAGGACTGGACAGTGGGACTCAAGAATTACAAACCGAGCAGTCGATCCGAACATCAATTTTCCTACCCTGGATCTTTTTTCTATTCCGATTACAATCTCATCGACATTCTTTTCAGAGGCGTATCTTACAATATCTTCGCTTGGAGTCAAACCACGGACCAAAATATGGTATTCACATTGAACGCCGTTTTTTTCGAACACCTCTTTTTGGATTTCATTGAACCGTTTTTCCCACTCTACAAACTCCTCTTCTTTCGTTTTTGAACCGAATGAATGCACAAGAAGAACATCAGCGTTTGACTCCATTGCCCGTTTTAGCCCGTGATTCAGTACTTTGGAACTGAGGTGATCTTCGTCATAAGCAACGAGTATTCTCATGTTGATCTCCCTTTACTTAAATTTTTCATTTTAGATAGTTTCCATCGGAAAACGGCGCTTTTCTCCTAACTCGTCGTTGCGCCGTCAAATTTAATCCTCGGAATAGTAACAATATGCCTCCGGTTAAATTTGCCATCGTGCCTAGATTTAGAAGAAAATCCCTCGTTTCGGGATGGAAACTAGATAGTAATAATTACGGCAACAAAGTTTTTCATCAGTAATAAATATGAAAACGGTTACTCCGGAATACGATAAGCACCGAGTGTCACACAACCTGAGAGACGATCTGTTGTCCTGTTCTGGGTTGGCTAAAGAATTTTTATGAGGAATGCAAAAAATGTACCACATCGCAGCAATTTATCATTTATGTGTAATTATCTGATATTAAAGTTTATTTTTATGAGAAAATTGAAAAACTGGGATTTTGATATGAAAAACATTTTTCGATGAAAAATGTTTTTCATATCAAAAAAAGGCGTTGAAGAAAAATATTTTTCACTTAGAGGGGATTGATCATCGGATTTGCGGACATTGGTGTTGAAAATGGCAGCCAGTTAGACTTAACCTAATCTGTAGGACATATGCGAACCGGCCTTCTGGTGGAATTGAAGTCGATGAGCATAACTGATGGGATCTTTAGGTCGTACAAGCGCTCCGTCCACGGGGTACAGCCAGTCATGCAGCCGTGTTAGTAAAAACCGTAGTGCGGCTCCTCGGCATAAAATCGGCAGGTAGATTTTTTCTTTGTCTTCCAATGGTCGCACTCTATTATAGCCTTCGAGCATCGCCTTCGCCTTGAGGGCGTTGAATGACCCATCAGTCTCGAAACACCAGGCGTTGATGCATATGGCAAGGTCATAAACCAGCGCATCATGACAGGCAAAATAGAAGTCGATCAGCCCTGAAATACGATCCCTGCAAAAGAACACATTATCTGGAAACAAATCCGCATGAATAAGACCTTGAGAGAGGTCATCTGGCCATTCAATATCGAGAAAATCAAGTTCGTCCTGAATCAGATCGGTGAGTCCCTGTTCCACCTCATCTGCCCGAGCACGGCACTGTTCAAATAAGGGTCGCCAGCCTTTGTGACCTAATGAATTTTCGCGCCGATCTCCATAATCCCTGCCTGCCAGATGCAATGCCGCTAGATTGCGTCCCAGTTCCCGACAATGAAAAAGCTTGGGAGATTTGATGCAAATGCCTTCGAGAAAAGTGACGATGCTAGCAAGTTTTCCGGTGGTGATGCGGAAGGCTAGACCGTCCCTCCCTCGCACCGGAAGAGGACACCGGATACCTCGGGCCGCCAGATGATCCAACAGACCTATAAAGAAGGGCAGGTCGGTCGGGTCCATCCGCTTCTCATAAAGGGTCAGGATGAAGCGGCCCTGTTCGGTCTCCAAAAGGAAGTTGGAGTTCTCCACACCCTCCTCGATACTTTTGAAGGACATGATCGATCCGATGTCATAGTGGTCAAGAAAGGTGTTCAACTCAGTGGGGGACAAGTGGGTATAGACTGCCATAACTCAATTTCTCGAAATTGTTGATAGAGACAAGGAAGTATTGTCATTTTCATCCCGGGAGCCTGTTTTTTCCGAATCAATGTCAAAAGGCGTTGTTGAGGAACTGGTCTCGGAACAGACCATGTTTTTTCATTTTATAATGAAGAAGCTGACGGGAGATCCCTAAAAGGGTTGATGAACGACTGATATTTCCATTAGTTTTCGATAGCACCGATTTTATAACACTTTTTTCCCGCTCTGCCTGGCTGGCCAAGAAATCCTTGGCTATCAGATCAGGTGCCTGAGGGAGAGCTTGTGAGGGTCTGGTATTACAAACTGGTGTGGGCTCGAAATCGTGCTGGATGGTTGTTATCATTTCCAGGTTGTCTGCCATGGGTGAGAAGTGCTTCATGGTCAAAACTTGGTCGCAGCCGACAATGTTGAGAGTTCCTTCAAGCAGATGTTCGAGTTCACGTATATTTCCAGGCCAATGGTAATTGTAGAAATGGTCCATGACCTGATCATCTATGCGATGGACATTGGTTCCCAGAGAGTTGTTCAGGGTTAGGATGAAGTGATTTGCCAGTGCTGGCATATCATCTAGCCTTTCACGCAAAGGAGGAATCTTCACCATGACGACCCCGATTCGATAGAAAAGATCTATGCGGAGTTCACTCTGGCTGATGGCTTCTCGGGGCGGATTGTTCACAGAGCTTATAATCTTGACATTCAAGCTTATCTCTTTGGTTGAGCCAATCCGCTGAACCTTCTTTTCTTGCAGCACCCTGAGTAACTTTGCTTGCAATGATAGCGGCATGGACAGAAGTTCATCAAGAAAGAGAGTACTGCCGTTCGCCTGCTCCAGGAGGCCGGGTTTGTCCATGGCTCCGGTGAAGGCTCCTCGAGTAGTGCCGAACAAGAGGCCTTCCAGTAGAGTTTCAGGAATGGCTGCACAGTTGACTGCGACAAAAGGCTTTTTGTTGCGATGGCTTCGATTGTGGATGGACTGGGCGAACAATTCTTTGCCGGTGCCTGTCTCACCAATGAGCATAATGGGTGAGGTGGAATCTGCTGCTACTATAGATGTTTCGATGGACTGGAGCAACGAAGGATTTTGACCGATGATATCGTCAAAAATGTATCGAGTACCGTTAGCTTTGTTGGACTTGAGATCAGGAATGGCCACAACTGGATCCGAGCGTTTGAGAAGTTGATAGTCTTTGACTAGGCAGATAACCCCGGTAACTTTTGAGCCTTGTTGGATCGGGAAGGTTGAACAAATGGTATTGGCAATTTTACCAAAGACGGTTTTGTAAAAAAATGTCATGTTACGGATTGGTTCTCCCCGTTTGATACAGAGCATGATCAAGCTGGTATCGCCATTGAGCTCATAAATATCAGTCACTCTTTTGCCGATGACGAAGGCGGGGTCGAGGTTGTCTATTTGGGCTTGGGTCTGGTTGTAGTAAGTTATTATTCCCTCGGTGTCAGTGATTATGACACCCTCGTCGATGGTGTCGAGGATAGAAACGAAATCAATTGCATTAAGACCAAGAGGAGTAGATTGCATAGCTGACAGACCTAAGTATAGTGTCTACTAAGTTATTTACTAATTCACCGGAGGTATAAAATTCTTAGCTGGACTTGTTTCGCTCTGGTTGACATTTATCAAAGTTACCATCTCCTGGCTGGAGAATGAGGTTATGTTGCAAAAAAATGCAGGGATCGTTTCAGACAGGAATTATGTTTTGTAATTACCTTCTCCAATGCGAGATTCTGTTTGTCGGGAGATCTTCTCAGAAATCGTTTAAAACGAGATTGTTGCGATGAATTATCTCATCACCGTGATTATCGCCGAGGCACGCTTTGATTTGGTAGGTTTTCAGGCCTTTGATCAGTCCAATATCTGAAGATGAGTAGTTTGCAAGACCTACTCCAACTACTTCATTACTAATTGTCCTAAAATCGATCGCATCACCTTCCTCGAATTTTCCTACAACTGATACGATTCCAATTGGTAGGAGGCTTTTTCCCTGCTTTCTTACAGCACGAACAGCGCCATCATCAATTACAAGGCTGCCCTTTGGTGTTACTGTGTGCGCAATCCAACATTTTCGACTCGCCATCTTTCGTGCTTTAGGAACGAAATAAGTTCCGAGATTTTCTCCGTTGAAGAGTTTGAGTAATATATCTTCCGTATCACCCTTAGCAATTATCATTGGTATTCCGGCTGAAGTGACTTTTTTGGCAGCCTGAATTTTGCTGAGCATACCTCCCGTACCTAGAGCTCCGGGGATACTGCTTGCGAACTCTTCAATCTCCTTTTGGAATTCTTCAACTCTCGGGATGATTTCGGCATCAGGAAATTGCCGCGGGTCTTTATCATATAACCCTTCAATATCGGTTAAAATACACAAAAAGTCGGCGTCCAGCAGCAAAGTAATCATGGCTGCGAGATTGTCGTTATCTCCTACTTTGATTTCTTCAACCATGATTGTATCGTTTTCGTTGATAATCGGTACAATTTTCCAGTCAAGCAGCGTTTGTAGGGTATTTCTTGAGTTCAGGTAACGTTTTCTGTTGGTGAGATCATCTCCGGTCAATAAGACCTGGGCAGTGAGGATGTCGTGTTTGGCAAAACTGTGTTCATAGGCATGCATAACACCACTTTGTCCAATAGCCGAAATCGCCTGACGTTTAGGTATTTCATCAGGCCGGCGCATCATTTTCATTTTTCGCATTCCACAGGACATAGCCCCTGACGACACCAGAATCACTTCCATTCCTCTTTTTATGAGGTAGCTTATCTGGTTGGAGATTGTCTCTATCACCTGCAGATTCAGATCATTTTTCGCCGTAATAACATTGCTGCCTAATTTAACTACAACTCTTTTAGCGTTTCGAAAATGATATTTTCTCATACTTTTTTGCATGTTGTGATAATTCATATCATGACCCAGAAACCTTTGATACGGTTTCATAAGTGTCTAAAAAGTTAACTGCTTTCTGACGTGTTCCGTAAAGGTGTTCGTGTGTTTTTCCAGTAGACGGGCAGTTGTTTCCTCATCACGCTGCTCCAAAGCTGTCGCAATAGCTTCAAATTCTTTGTCGATGTTGGTCAAAGATTCATTATTAGCTCCAACGTAGGTCCAGATTCTAACCACTCGATCGTGAAGCCCTTTCAACATTTTTACGAGGAGTTCATTTTTGGTTGCGTCTCTTATAATGTCGTGGATCTCACCGTCGAGTTGCATCAAGGATTTTGGGTCTGTGGTGGTTTTGATTTGTTTTATGCGATCGCGAATTTCGTCGATTTCTTCTTTGGATATCCGTGAAGCGGCTAATTTGCCGGCTAATTTTACAAAATGAGAACGTATTTCAATGACATCTTTGAGCTTTTGCAAGCTGATCTCTTCAACAAATGTACCTGAATTGGGGATAATCCTTACCAAGCCGTCCATTTCCAGTCGCATCAGTGCTTCTCTGACTGGTGTCCGGCTTACTTTAAAAGATTTCATTATTTCCTTTTCGCGGATAACTGCTCCAGGTTTTTGTTCTAATGAAATGATCTGCTTTTTTAGTTCTTTATACACTGTGTTATTGCTCATGTTTTTGGAAGTGTTGAATTTAAGTTTGAGTCTTTCGACATTTTACCAATAGATGCTAATAGGTTAAGTGATGGCGAACGGCAGCAAAATTTTAAATTATACTCAAACTATTACCTTTCGTCGAGGGCAGTTACTGTTTATTCACTTGTACACATAAAAAACCCCGGCGTCTGTATCTTTTAACCGTTCAGCACCTCCTGGCGACCTGAAGCAGAGTACGAAGGACGTAAAAGGTTACCCTCTTCGTATCGCCAATTTTTTCTTTGAGTACAGTATTTACCGATTGCCTATTTTCTCTCGAGGGGTGCTGCTGTATGTGGCTCATGTATAATTAATATAATTATACTAGTATGTTGACATTGAATAGATAAAAATATCAGAGTGGAAAAAATAAGCTTGACAATTGATATTCATTTGTCTATACAATTAATCATCACCAATGCATATCAGTTGTATATTGGTATTACACACAACGATAAATAATGCAACAATAATGTTACAGCATGATCCGGATAGCGTAAAAAAGTACATCAGTCGTCTCAATGACGGATCGTGATGTGAAAAAACGAAGCAAGCTGAAGCCACAAACATCAACAATTCAAAAACCAAAAATGTGAGGTTTAACATGAGTCAGTTTCCCAAAGAGGCGAAGGTAGTTATTATAGGTGCCGGTATTGTCGGTAACTGCGTTGCTGGACATCTTGCCGAAAGAGGATGGAAAAATATGGTGCTGATTGATAAAGGTCCCTTGCCCAATCCTGGCGGATCGACCGGTCATGCATCAAACTTTATCTTTCCTGTAGATAATGGAAAGGCGTTAGCCCAATTGACCATGGACAGCAAAAAACAATATGCTGAGCTTGGTGTTGAGCGTATCTGTGGTGGTATTGAGATCGCGAGAACTGATGCGAACATTGCTGATACCAAAAGAAGAATGGCTTCAGCAAAATGCTGGGGAATTGAAGCAAAGCTGCTCGATGTAGATCAATGTATCGAACTCTTTCCATGGCTGAACAGAGATAAAATTAAAGGAGGGTTTTATACACCTTCTGTAAGTGTTGTTGATTCCCTGCGTGCAGGCACAATGATGAGAGAGAAGGCTCAAGATATGGGTGCTCTCTCTGTATTTGCCAATACGGAAGTTATGGATCTCGTCGTTGAAGACGGCAAGATCAAGACCGTTAAAACCGACCGCGGTGATATCGAAGCTGAATACGTTATCATCTGCTGTGGTGTCTGGAGTCCTCGTATTGGTGAAATGGCCGGTGCTCAAATCCCATTGGTGCCCGTAGTACACCAGATGATCGATGCCGGTCCTATTCCACAACTGGCCCATGTAAAAGGAGAAATAGGCTATCCTATCATCAGGGATATGAGTGTCAAAATGTATGAGCGCCAAACCTCAGGGACGATGGAAGTTGGCTCCTATGCACACCGCTCAATCCTCATTGATTCGAACGACATTCCTTCAAACGAGCAGGCAAAGCTTTCTCCCACCGAGCTGCCTTTCACCAGCGAAGATTTTGAGCCACAGCTTCAAGACGCTATTGATCTGATGCCCGAACTGCTTGACAGCGATAAAGTCGAGATTCAGTACGCAATTAACGGTCTTATCTCTCTTACTCCCGATGGCGAGCCGCTGATTGGTGAAACACCTGAGGTTAAAGGCCTCTGGGTTGCTGCCGCAATCTGGATCAAAGAGGGACCTGGAGCTGCAAGAATGCTAGCTGAGTGGATGACCGATGGTGTACCCGAACTGGATCCCAACCATGTCGATATCGCCCGTTTCTATCCATATGCAGGAACCAAGAAATTCGTATGGGACCGTGCGATCGAAGGGTTTCCAAAACTTTACGATATTGTTCATCCGAATGAGCAGTATCTGGATTCACGTAATATTCGTTTGAGTCCTTTCCATTCCAGAACCAAGGAGTTGGGAGCTGTCTATTTTGAGACTGCTGGCTGGGAGCGTCCGCAGTGGTATGAAAGCAACAAAGGCTTACTTGAAGAATATGCAAACAAATTGCCTGAGCGGAACGCCGAGTGGGATACCCGCTGGTGGTCTCCAATCATTGACGCAGAAAATATCGCACTGCGTGAAAGAGTTGCAATGTGTGATTTGAGTGCTTTCACTATCTTTGACATTGTTGGCCCAAGCGCTCTTGACGTGGTACAGAAAGTTGCTGTTTCCCAAATGGACACCAAGATCGGCAAAGCCACTTACGCTCTGTTGCTCAATGAAAAAGGTGGAATTCGCAGTGATCTCATTATTGCCCGCATGAGCAAGAATTCTTTCCGTGTAATTACTGGTGGTGCTCATGGTGGTGTCGATAAAAAATGGTTCACTGACCATCTGCCTGAAGATGGTACTGCTCAGCTGCATGATCAAACTTCGGCTCTTGGAACCGTTGGCGTCTGGGGTCCATCAGCCAGGGCCCTGTTGGAATCGGTAACTGAAGATGATATCTCCAATGAAGCATTTCCGTATGCGACGGTAAAACAATTCCGCATTCAGGACATTCCTGTCTGGGCCCTGCGTATGTCCTATGTCGGTGAGTACGGCTGGGAGCTTTACACTGCTGCAGAGCATGGACCAAAGCTGTGGGATATTCTCTGGGAAGCCGGCCAGAAACACCGCGTAGTTCCTGTGGGGATTGGTGTTTATGGAACTAATGCTCGTCTGGAGAAGAGCTTTCGCCTCTTTGGTTCCGAGCTGGATTTCGACTATAACCCGGTTGAAGCGGGAATGGCATTGCCAAGAGTGAAGGCGCAGGATTTTGTTGGTAAGGAGGCATACCTTAAGGCCCGTGGCGAAGAGCCAAAGATTAAGCTCTGTACTTTGACTGTTGATGATCATAAAGATTCAAAAGGCCAAAATCGTTACATGATTGGCGTCTGCCCTGTATTGAGCGAGAACGGTGAATCTCTAGTGGATTTTGAAGGACGGCCATCCTATACAACCAGCGCCGGTTATGGCGCATGTGTTGGAAAGTATATCCTTATGGCCTATCTCCCAACTGAGTACGCCACCGTTGGTAAGAAGCTTAAAGTTGAATATTTCAGCGAACATTATCCGGTGACTGTGGATATCGTTGGAGCAGCTCCGCTTTACGATCCAAACCACGATAGACTGAAGGGTTGAAAAGGGTCGACGAAGACTCATTGCGATACATATAGGGTCTTCGTCAACCATGTTTACCCCCCTGAGAGACGCGAGTTACTTATCTCTCAGGGGGATGAATAAAGAATCCCGGTAGGCAGAGCAGTATCGGGGGTAGGAGAAAAAATATGAATATTCTAGTCTGTGTTAAGCGGGTAGCTGACGTGGGGTCGAGGATAGACTTGAACGAAGATCGGCTCACCGTCAGTACCAAAAATCTCGGCTTCTGTATCAGTCCACATGAGGAATGCGCAATTGAGGAAGCCATTCAACTGGTGGAAAATAATGGTGGCCAAAGCACTGTTCTTACGCTTGGTCCTCCTGAATCAGAAGAACAGCTGAGGGATTGTCTGGCCCGTGGCATCGATCGGGGTCTCCTGCTTGAAACCGACGGCAGTGAATGGGATTCATTACAGACAGCTGAGGCGTTGAAAACCATTATCCAGTCGGAATCGGCTAAGGAACCCTTTGACCTGATTCTTTTTGGTAATGAATCGGCAGATAATGGTGCATGCCAAGTAGGCGTCCGTGTCGCCCACAGTCTGGACATGCCGTGCATCTCAGGGGTGAAGAAACTTGACATTAGTGACGGCAAAGTTTCCGCATCCAGGGAAATTGACAGTGGTATGGAGATATATGAACTTCCCATGCCTGCGGTGGTGACTGTCAGGGACGGAATGAACCTACCTCGATATCCAAGTCTGCGTGGTACTATGAAAGCCAAGAAAAAGCCGATTGATAAAACATCGCCGAGTAAGAGTGGTGCGGGACTTCATATGCAGCAACTCACATATCCGCCGGAGCAGAAGAAAGATGTTGTAATGCTCGGTGAAGGGCCCCAGGCTGCGGTGAAAATCGTAGAGGTTATAAAAAATCTGGAGGTGATATAGCCATGATACTTGGAGTGATGGAATTCGAAGACAAGCAGTTGACCGAAGCTTCAGTGCAAATGATTAGTCTTGCTCAAGAGGTTGCCACAGGCATCGGGGATGAACTTATCGCTTGCGTGATCGGTGGTAATGATTGCGCGGAGTTGACAGACCAACTTGGCAGCTATGGAGTGGCTAAAGCTATCATTACCGCAGACGAGCGATTGGAAAACTACGCCCCGGTGGCCTGGGCTAGCGTGGTCTCTCAGGTAGTTGCCGACAAGAAACCGGCCATGGTTATGACAGCCGGAACCGACAAAGGTAATGAATTCATGACCCATTTGGCGGCGATGACTGGACAACCTATGGCGAGCAACATTACTGCTGTTGCCGGTGGTGAACCTTTTCGGATAACTCGGTCTCGATGGGGAGGCGGCCTTCTTGAGGAGTCAACGTTGGATGGTAGCTGTAAACTGCTGACTACTGCCCTGGATGTTATAGAGCCGAAAGAGGCCGATGGGCAAGTGGCAGTGGATACCCAGACATTTACCCCAACACTAACCGACAAAGACTTTCGCGTACGTCTCGTAAGGAAAGAAGCTGAAGTAGTAGAGGGCGTAACTTTAAAAACTGCAGAGGTGGTAGTAAGCGGCGGTCGCGGCGTTGGCAGCTCAGAGGCGTTCGCGATTTTGGAACAGTTGGCAGGTTTGCTCAACGGTGCAGTGGGTTGCTCGCGTGTGGCAACCAACAACGGTTGGCGGCCGCACTCTGATCAGGTCGGGCTTACTGGGACGCGCATTTCGCCGAAACTCTATATAGCATGCGGTATCAGCGGGGCCATCCAACATCTGAGTGGCTGCAAGGGTGCCGAAAAGATCATGGTTATCAACAAGGATCCGGAAGCGGCATTTTTCCGTAAGGCTGACTACGGTGTGGTAGGTGATCTGCATGAGGTAATTCCTGCCATAATTGAGCAGCTGAGGATGTAAGGTATTGGTCGAACAGTCGAAAAAAGCAGCAACTTTAGACTGTAACAAAGATATAAAAATACAAGCGATATCCCCTGCTGACGCTGGTAATCGTCAGCAGGGGATGAAAACGAGGCGCCCAGCCGCATAGAGGATGCTACATGACGTTGGAAGAAAAAATAGTTGAAATAATGAAAAAGAACCGAATCGATTATGAAGTGATCGAGCATGAACCGGTTTTTACGAATCCAGCCATGGCAGAAGCTCTGGGAGTAAATGAGTGTCAGACTGTAAAATCACTCGTCATGACCACCAAGGAGAAGAGGACGATAGTTTTCGTCATGCCAGGGGATAAGAAAATCGACTGGAAAGTGGCTGCTAAAACGGCGAATACAAAAAAGGTGGGATTCGCCAAACCTGAGGAAGTGAAGGAGATGGTTGGCTGCGAGGTGGGATGTGTTCCGCCCTTTGGGCACATGACAGATCTCCCCATTTATTTCGATGGAGAATTAATGCACCAACCTGCTGTTTACTTTAACCCTGGGGTACATGATAAATCGTTAAAAGTAACTCCACGTGATTTGAAAAAATTGTGTTTGGCGAAATGACTCTTTCAAAGAGATTTCGCTGGTACAAGATAGCGCATACCGAAAAGGGACGACACGAATGGCAACACGAGAGATTTTTTGGAACATTGCAGGTGCAGGAGAAGTTATCTTTTATGCGCTCGCTGCCCTTACCCTGGTGGTGTTAGGTTATGGGATCTACAAGCATATCCGTAGAATCCTCGGAGGAGTATTGGCCAACTTTCCCAATCCCATCACAAAGGGTAGGCTAGGGCAGGCTCTGCTAAACGTGTTATCGAACAGAACTGTACTGAGAAAGCACACTCTTGGCGGTATAATGCATCTGTTCATCATGTGGGGCTTTATTGTTCTTATCATAGGGACCACGATTGTCGCGGTAGAATTCGATGTGTTTCACAAGATTTTTGGCATGAAGCACTTCATGATGCAAGGATGGTTTTATCTCGGCTTTGAATTGGTAACCGATATATTTGGCGCCATTCTGCTGGTAGGGCTGGTTATTGCCATTATCAGAAGATTTATACTCAACCGACCTCAGCTTAAACATCAGCAGGTCGATTTGATCCTGCCGGTATTACTGTTGATAATTGTTGTTACCGGATTTGCTGTCGAAGGGTTGCGACTTGCGGCAAAAGGCGCAGAACTCGGCTATTCACCCGAATGGTCACCGGTAGGAGCATTCATAGCAGGCATGCTGCACGGTGTGAACCCAAACTCTCTGCTGACGCTTCATGCCCTTATATGGTGGTTTCATGTATTGCTTGCGTTGGGATCGATAGCTTTGCTTCCCTTTGTGCCGAAGGCAATGCATCTGCTTGCAGCAGGCGTAAATATCTACTTCCAGGATCTGCGCCCGAAAGGAAGGCTTGCCAAACTGGATGTTGAAGGTGCCTTCGAGCGTGATGAAAATCTGGGCTATGAGAAACTTGAACACTTAAACCGAAAGGACCTGCTGGATGTGGTTTCATGTACCGAATGCGGCAGGTGTGAAATGAACTGCCCTGCGAACATCTCAGGAAAAGACCTCTCTCCACGCGAGATCGTTCTTGGGCTTCGCCGTCAGCTTAACGCAGAGCAACCGATTGTTGGAGCGCCTAATGAAGCCAAAAGCATTTTAGGCGCAGAAATACCTTCTGAGGCTATCCAGTATTGCACCACCTGTATGGCATGTACAGAAATCTGCCCCGTGTTTATCGACCCACTGAGTAAGATACTTGAGTTACGAAGAAATGAGGCAATGATCCATGATCGGTTTCCCGATACGTATGCCGATGTACTGATGGGCATGGAAAAACGTGGTAATCCCTGGAATGAACATCCTACA
>Ga0210085_1000828_pt1 | contig 12646 bp, 13 predicted proteins | sample China_Galinas_PW_5_FD_184866 | JGI IMG/M metagenome (GOLD analysis project Ga0210085, IMG submission 184866) | Wetland microbial communities from San Francisco Bay, California, USA, that impact long-term carbon sequestration - China_Galinas_PWC_D1... | ecosystem: Environmental > Aquatic > Marine... | reverse complement strand
ATAGTTTAACTACTGAACTTAACAGTTTTCTTTATCATTATAATTATGAACGTCGACACGGTGCTTTAGATTATCAAACTCCTTTAGACCGTCTTACTGCCGTTACCGAAATGTTGAAGTAATACACGGCAGGCAGGTTGATTTCAGAATCTAATAAAATAATGAGATCCCGAATCAAGTTCGGGATGACAATTTGTGAAATTAAGACATTACCTGGTAATTTCTACATTTCTAAGTGAAGTGTGATTTTGTTATTTTTAAACTTTATGTAGAAATGCTAAAACGATGAATAATATCAGAAAAAGAGCTGTAGTGGCCGTTAGCGGAGGTATGGATAGTTGCGTAACTGCAGCCATTGCCAATGAAAATTATGACCTCGCCTTTGCTCACATAAATTATGGACAAAGGACAGAGAAAAGGGAGTTAAAAGCATTTAATGAAATCGCAGATTTTTATAATGTGAAAGAAAGAATGGTAATTGATTACACCCATCTTTCAAAAATAGGAGGCTCTTCTCTTACTGATAAAAATATTGAAGTAACAAAAGCAGATATTAATAATAAAGAGATTCCTTCATCCTATGTTCCATTCAGAAACGCAAATATACTTTCAGCCTGTACAAGCTGGGCGGAAGTTTTAAAAGCCGAAACGATTTTTATTGGTGCGGTGTTTGAAGATTCTTCCGGTTACCCTGATTGCAGGCCGTCATTTTTTCAATCTTTTGAAAAGATGATTGCTGAGGGAACAAAACCTGAAACAAAAATTAAAATAGAAACTCCGATCATCAATCTTTCAAAGTCGGAGATTGTAAAAAAAGGAATTGAATTAAAAGCCCCGTTAAATTTAACGTGGTCTTGCTATAAGAATGAAGATGAAGCGTGCGGCGAGTGCGATAGTTGTGCGCTTCGTTTACGTGGTTTTCAGATAGCAGGAATAGATGATCCAATTCCTTATAAAATAAGACCGGTTTACTAAAAGTTTAAAAGACAAAATTAATAATTATACATTATAAATTCTAAATTGATAAGAGGTTAAAGTGAGCGATAAAATTAAATTGTTAGAAGTGTTTGATAACGCATACCCGGAAAGAGATTATACTGTTTTTCACGAAGCACCGGAGTTTACTTCCGTCTGTCCTAAAACCGGGCAGCCTGATTTTGCAACTATCACAGTTGAATACATACCCGATAAACTTTGCATAGAATTAAAGTCATTAAAAATTTATTTGAATTCATATCGTAATGACGGAATTTATTTTGAAAGTGTTACAAATAAAATTCTTGATGATTTAGTTGAAGTCAGTAAACCGAGATTTATGAGCGTAGTGGCAGAATTTAATGTCAGAGGCGGAATTGGTTCTGTTGTTGAAGTTGAATATGAAAGCGATGATTGGACAAGTAAATAATAATTGAAAATATGTAATAGGATTTTATGTCCACCAGTTTAACTGCAAAGCAGGAATTTATAAACAGAAGAGAGGAAATCTTAAGGAATAAAAACCTGCAGAAAAATTCTCTAAAGTTTAGTATGGCTTACAGCCTGTTGGTGGAAGAATACATCACTTTACTTGCGGGAAAACAGATTTATAACTTTGCCCTGTCCTCAGCAGGAAGTTTTAGCCGAAGAGAACTGTCACCATATTCAGATATTGATATTATTTTTATTACAGAATCTGTTGAAGAAAATAAAGATGATATTACGGAGTTAGTAACAAAGTTCTGGGACAACGGCGTTGAGGTTTCACACACTACGCGAGAGTTCCCGGACATCGAAAAATATCTCACTTCGGACCTACATACCTTCACTCAATTTTTTGAAACTCGTCTTCTTTTTGGCTCTGATAAGATTTATAATAAATGGAATAAAAAACTTTTCGATTCTATAAACCAGGCGGATCAAAAAAGATTATATAAAGAATTAAGCCACGATGTAAGCGAAAGATATAAGAAATATGGCGAATCGCCCAAAGTACTTGAACCAAATATTAAGCTTTCAGCAGGCGGACTGCGGGATCTCCAGGCTATTGAATGGATGTTTATTTTAAAAAATAAATCTCTTCTGAACAAACAAACTGAAATAACGCAGACAGAAAATTTTACAAATATGCTGAGTGAGGAAAAATACACTTCTCCAAATGAATGTAGCCGTATTCTTGAAAGTTATAAAATGGTTCTGGGCGTCAGAAACCTTCTGCATATTTTTAATCAGGAAAAGAGCGACAGGTTTGAGTTTAGTATGCAGGAGAAAGTTGCAGATTATTATTTGCATGAGAAGAATTCATTACAGCTTTTCATGAAAAAATATTTTGAAGCCTCGAATATAATATTCAGGTTTACAAAATCTATGTTAAGAAGATTTGGAACAGAATTTACTGAACCTCTGCCTGATTCACTGGGAATTGAACTTGATGAATATTTTATCCTAAAGGGAAAAACTATATCAGCGGGACCAAAAATTAAATTTACCCTTTCAGATATTTTAAGATTATTTTATTACCGTAGTTTGCATAATTCCTACTTTGATGAAAACCTTACCTGCAGGGTAATTAAAACAGTCGATAATGTTACAGAAAAAGCTGTGGAGCAGGCAGAATCTTCTGTTTTTTTCAGAGAGATTTTAAAAATGCAACATAATGTGGGGAACATTCTTTCAGTAATGAATGAACTTGGTGTGCTTGGTGCATTTATGACTGAATGGAATGATCTTGTCGGTTTTTTGCAGCACGGAGTTTATCATTGTTATACCGCAGATGAACACACTCTGATTACTATTCAGAATTTAGAAAAGCTGGGAAAAGATAAATCACCGCTCGGGAAAATTTATAATAAACTTAAAAACAAAGAAGTTCTTTACCTTGCTCTTTTGTTTCATGATATTGCAAAGCCAATAAATATAGGCGGGCACGAAATAATAGGTGCGGAAATGGCTTCGTCAATTATGCAAAGGCTTGGTTACGAGGATGAAGAAATTGAACCGGTGACATTTCTTGTGCGCAATCATCTTGTAATGGAGCAGGTTGCATTCAGAAGAAATCTGAATGATCCTGAAACTCTCAATAACTTCAGCGCTAAGTTTAGTTCTGTAGAGGCCCTTGAAATGCTTTATCTCGTTACCTATGCAGACCTTTCCGCTGTAAATTCTGCTGTCTGGACTTCGTGGAAAAGTGATTTGCTTGCTGAACTCTATTCAAAGACAAAAGCTATGATAGAAGAACAATTAAGCGGTGAGGAATATTTAATATCAAACACATATATAATTCCGAAAGAGATCAGCAAACATTCCGATGAAATTTCAGAAAAACATGTTCAGGAACATTTTGATTCAATTAATGATATTGCTTATGCCCATCATTTCTCAGATCAGGAAATTGCAAAGCATATAGAAGCAATTAGAAAAGGCGAATCAGTTTCGGCTTTGTTTAACGAGATAAGCGGGTTTACAAACATTACGGTTATAACAAAAGATTTTCCATCTCTTCTTTCAAAACTTTGTGGTGTTCTTTCAATAAATGATTTGAATATTCACGATGCTAAGATTTTTACAAGGAAGGACGGAATTGTTATAGATACTTTTAATGTTACTGATTTCCGTACGAATGAAATTATTGATAAAGAGCGTTATGATAAAATCAAACGTGATTTAGGCGCAGTTGTAACCGGTCTTTTGCAGCTGAACAATGAAATTGCAAGGATGAAATCAAAATGGTGGAGAATAGAGAGTAAGTTTTTCAAAAGAAAAGGGAAAGTAAAAATAACATTTGAAGAACAGGAAAAATATACTATCATCGATATCTTTTCACCTGACAGGCTTGGCTTTCTTTACCAGGTTACAAGCAAAATGAACGAACTTGGACTTCTGATTTATTTTGCGAAAATTTCAACACGCGGAGATGATATTGTGGACTCATTTTATGTGCTCAACAGGGAAGGGAAAAAAATCTCTAAAAATGATTATCATTTTGTTAATTCAGAATTGAACAACACTATTTCACAAATGTTATAGGCATCAAATTGAATTTTATGGAAAAAGAAAAACCGATAGGGGTTTTTGATTCAGGTATAGGCGGACTTACGGTAGTTAAAAGATTATCATCAACATTACCGCGGGAAAATATCGTTTATTTTGGCGATACTGCGCGTGTTCCCTACGGTTCTAAATCTAATGATACAGTTATAGAATACGCGATACAGGACGCTAAATTTTTAATGCATAAAAATGTTAAAGCTATTGTGGTTGCCTGTAACACAGTTTCTTCTGTTGCATTAAATGAACTCGCTAAAAATTTTAACGTACCTATAATCGGTATGATTGAACCCGGAGCAGAATACGCCATAAAACATACTAAGAACGGAAGAATAGGTGTGATAGGTACGAGATCAACCATAAACAACCTGGCATATTCAAAAGAAATAAAAAAGCTAAATCCGGATATTGAGGTATTTGAAAAATCATGTCCTTTGTTTGTCCCGATAGCAGAAGAAGGCTGGACAAACCATCAGGCGACTTATGAAATTGCCGAAGAATATTTGAAAGAATTAAGAGAATTAAAAATCGATACGCTTGTCTTAGGATGTACTCATTATCCGATTCTTTCTGAAGTAATACAGGAAGTTATAGGAAAAGATGTAACTCTTGTGGACTCTGGTATTGCATCGGCAGAAATTGTTAGGAGTGAATTACAACGCGTAGGGTTTGAAACAAATTCAAACGTACCCGGACATCACAGTTATTATGTAAGTGATATTCCGGTTACATTTAAAGAAATAGCCGAATTATTCTTAGGCAGGGAAGTAAAGGATGTTCAAAAAGTTGAAATTGAACATATTGAACTTATCTAATCTTTAAAAAGCTTTTTTAATTCTTCCTGTTTTTTAACTGCGCCTAAAGCAAGCATCAATTTTATCCTGGCCTTTTGACCGTTTAAATAATCAGCAAACAAAACTCCAATACTCTTCAACCATTTGCCGGCACCCGGATAACCATAAATATCTAATGTGTCCCCGGCAGGGCAGCGTGAAACTAACACAACCGGAATTTTTTTATCGATTGCATATTTAATTCCGTCAAAAGCTGCGGGTGGAACATTTCCAACGCCAAGTGCTTCTACAACAATTCCATTTGTACCGCTATCGGCAGAGTATTTAAAAAACTTTTCGTCCATTCCTGCATAAACGGTAAGCATATCAATATTTGTTACAATTTTGTCTGTCTCAATATATTCAAGTTTTCTTGGCAGCCTGTTTAGAATTACAGTGCCATCCTGAACAAATCCGAGTGCACCGAAATCCAGGCTGTGGAAAGTATCAACTTCATCTGTATAAGTTTTTGTTACTTCACTGGCTGCATTAATTTCACCGTTAAGGCAAACAAGTACACCGATATCCCGGCAGTTTTTATTTAAACAGACATGAATTGAGTCGAGCAGATTTCTGGGTCCGTCCCAGTCCGGTTCAGAACTGTTTTTCATCGAACCGATTAACACAATCGGAATTTCTGTTTTTATAGTTAGGTCCAGCATATATGCTGTTTCTTCGAGAGTATCGGTTCCGTGTGTAACTATCACACCATCAACATTTTTGTCTTTGATTAATTCTTTAATAGTATCGGATAATTTAAACATCAGTTCTGGTGTCATATGAGGGCCGGGATATTTTCCGAAATCATAGCAGGTAATATTTGCCAGGTCTCTTGCTTCCGGTATTTTTTCGAGTAATTCCTCACCGGAATATTTTGGTACAGCACCGCCTGTCTGTTCATCGATTTTCATCGAGAAAGTACCGCCTGTAAAAACTATAAGTATATTTTTCTTTCCCATTTCCATTATTGTCCTAAATTATGGCCTAAAATATAGGGGGTATGGGGGTTGAATACAATTATAATATAATTTGAAGTTTTTTGTAGAGACGGGGCATGCCCCGTCTCTACACAGGATATGAATTAATTATGACTTGAACAAAGTAAGATTTCAGGGTATTTTAACGTTACGATAAAAAAGGAGAAAGCTAAATGTTAATGGTAGAAGACGTTGATTTGACACCAAATCCACAAGCGTTAAAATTTATACTAAACGAAAAATTATTAAAAGTTGAAACACGCCAGTTCTCAAATAAAGAAGAAGCTGAAAGTGATTCTCTTGCAAAGGGCATTTTTGAAATTGAAGGTGTGGCCTCTGTTTTTTATATGGATAAATTTGTTACAATAGAAAAGAAACCTGAAACCAACTGGGGACAAATACAGAAACCATTCATCAATTTTCTGAAAACTTTTGATAAATCTACTTTGCCCGAGGAAACCGGTGTAAAACCTACAAGTGAAGATGCAGGCGAATTAATGCAAAAGGTAAATGAAATACTTGATCAGAAAGTAAGGCCGGCACTTGCAGGAGACGGAGGCGGACTTGAGGTACTTGGAGTTGACGGATATACAATTAAAATACGGTACCAGGGTGCTTGCGGTACCTGCCCAACCGCGATAAGCGGAACTTTAATGGCAATAGAAGGATTACTGAAACGTGATATTAATCCAGCGGTTGAGGTTATTAGCGCCTAAGTAATTTATTATAATTTTCTAATCGGGGAAGGAATCTAAAAATTTCTTCCCTTTTTTTATTCTCTTTTTGTAAATTGTTGTTAAATAAAATCTGTGGAGTTTCACGGATGAAAAGCTCAGAAAACATTTACTACGCTTCAGCAACAATTGCCGGAATTAAATTTGATATTTTTTCTTCCAGAATGGGAATTAAAAATATATACCTGAACAAAAAAGCCTCCCAATTAAATACCAGGGGAACAACAAAACTCCAGCCGGATGATCCTTTTATGTTTAATGTTTTTACTGAGCTGAAAGAATACTTTAATATGAGGAGAACAAAATTTACTCCTCCTCTGGATATTAAGGGAACTAAATTTCAGCAAAAAGTCTGGAATGAATTATTAAAAATTCCATTCGGTAAAACGGTTTCTTATAAAACAATTGCCAAAGGAATTGGAAATGTTAAAGCTGTAAGAGCTGTTGGCAGGGCAAACGGCGCCAACCCGGTCCCGATAATTATTCCGTGTCATAGGGTAATAGCAAATGACGGGAAATTAGGCGGTTACTCCGCTGGTGAAGGAATAAAAGAAAAACTGCTGGAAGTTGAGGGATGTTTGAGCCTGGAGTTGTTTTAGAATACTTTATCACAATTTAAGTGATGGTTATAACAGTGTTGCGCTTAAGTAGCCGCCCAACACGGCTACCTTATTTTAATAACAAATGTTTTTTATAGAGCAGCCGGTTTGTAACTTAAATTGAACAAACCGGCTGCAATCAATTAACTATCATGTACCACTTTTAAGAATAACCTACTGTTACAATCAAACTTAATATAAAGGGCAAACTCGCAAATATTAACACGGTTTGCTTGGAGCGCTGGTAATATGCGACTTTGTATTTACTTTATTATAAGTATTCATCCATTCCTTAAACCATTTGTTTGAACGCAATCCAGTTTTATATTTCCATTTTTTTAATTGTGAATAAAGTTTATTAGTAATTAAATCATCTTTTTCATCTATGTTATAATATCCATCTTGCAATATTTTCCGTTCACAGACATCCTTCAAGTAGTCGTTAATCATCGAGATCATTTTTTTCGCTTCATTCTTGCTTATCTTGTTTGGAATTGATATTCGACTTTCAATATCGATATTATTTTTTTCTTTCCGCAAACCGACATATGTTGCGTTCTGCTTCAACAATTCAAGTTCATTGTTTTCAATTGACTTAATAAATTTGGGAGAATATTCTCGTGATAATCCCCAACCAAAAAAAGCTCTTTGCTTTTTGGGATGTTGGTATAATAATCTTAACCATTCTTGCTCAAATTCAGCATCTGGAAAACCAGTATTAGTTATTGATGTCCAATAATAGTGTTCTACCCAATTTGATTTTGAAAATTCCTCTAATGATATAATTGATAATTGTAATGATGATGGATAAGAACCTTTATTGAATAAATAGATAGAATCAAAATGCAGTCTCAGACCGTTCTTAAACGCTTCGATTGCCAATTTCTTGTATTCATGTTTTGATAATATCTTAGTCATTATTAAACTTTATTTTTAGCATATAACTCTTACTTACACTGCACGTGATTTAGTTTATTTCCATATAGATATGCCCCGCAAATGCAGGATAAACTGTGCAGTTGTGTCTAAATTCTTCCTAACGGGTTTCCCCGTCCATATTTCTGCAAAATCCGATAAATAAGGCTTATATGCAAGGATTTTCTGAAGCAATTTATTTAAAGGCCCCGCCGCTGTCGGGGTAAATATTATTCATTGAGTTAACGGTCAGGGAATTCTCTTTTTAAAGTGTAAGCAATTACAATAAGGTGGGGGCAGTTGGATGGAGTCTAATTTAGCATAAAATTGTTGATTAAATAATTCTTTTTCACTCAAATGTTACAGATTGTCTTTTAAACAAAAAAAGTGAAATCTATCTTATAGACAAATTTCACTTTTAATAAATGGGGATCTGTTTTAAGCAACCATTCCCGGATCTTCTTCAATCTGTACTTCATCGGCATAATTACCAAAGAAGATTTGTCCGTTCTGACTGGCAAGAATCTGATTTAGTTCATCGGTAAAGAAGAATTTATTCTTACCAAAAGCCGGTCTTAGTTGGTCGTACCAGGTTGCATCAGGATCATATTTTGCGAAGAAAGGTTTTTTGCACCATTCGGGATTTCTTGCCTGGAGTAATGTTAGTACAAAAACTTTTTCTCCGTTTACTTCTGTAATTCCCTGTATTTCAACCTTACCCGGTAATGAAGACATTGACGGTCCTCTTACAGTCCTGCTCAAACCGGAAACCTGCTGATAAGCTTCCCTGAAAATATCATAAGATCTTTCAAGCGGGACTTCAAAATAATTTTTTGCGCCTGTGTTTCTTTCAATAAAGAAGTAATAAGGAATGCAGCCAAGAGCTACCTGGTCACGCCACATTTTTGCCCAGACAGCCGGATCATCATTAATGTGTTTAATTAATGGAGATTGTGTTCTTATCTGTGCGCCGGTATTCCTGATTCTTCTTATTGCTTCGTGAGAAACTTCCGTAGATAATTCTTTCCAGTGATTGTAATGTCCCATAATCGCAAGATGTTTTCCGGCCTTTACTATTTTTTCAAATAGTTCAAGTATGCCATCTGCATCACGGTCGGTGACATATTTATATGGCCAGTATGCAACAGACTTTGTACCTATTCTGATATTTTTTATATGTTCAAATTCCGGAGTTAAAAGTGGTTCTAAATAAACTTTCAGGTTTTTCAGATTCATTATCATCGGGTCGCCGCCGGTCAGCAAAATATCCGTGATCTCAGTATGCTTTTTCAAATATTCCTGGAAGCGAAGTGATTCATCCGTTGCAAATTTTAAATTATTCATTCCTACAAATTGTGCCCACCTGAAACAGAAAGTACAGTATGCGTGGCAGGTCTGCCCGCTTGATGGAAATATTAAAGCCGTCTCCCGGTATTTATGCTGTACACCCTGAACCGGTGTACCTTCGAATGAAGGAACATTTGCAGTCATCTGGGCTGCCGGATGCGGATTTAATTCGAGGCGTATATCATTTGATAGTTCTTTTACTTCCTCGGCCGAAGCACCGCTATGCAATAGCTCAGCCATTCTGTCGAACTGATCGTCAGTAAGCATTTCTTTTTGCATAAAAGTTAATTGAAAAATTGGGTCGTCCGGAATATTATTCCAGTCGATCAGCTCCTCAACTACATAATTATTTGCTCTAAATGGCAGAACGTTGGAAACAACTTTTATTGCAAATCTTTGCTTTTCAGTTAAATCCTGCAGCTGAGGGATGTTGTCGATGTCCTTCAATCCATAAAATTTCATCTTTTTGGGGGCAATCATGCTTAACATCCTTCTAATTATTAGTGAAAATTAACTGCCTAAAAAAAAGTATCAGTGACTGCGAAAGTGAGTTTGAAAAACAAACCTAAATAGAAGGCACCCAATTTGGCCTTCGGTTAGAATGAATAGCAGTAGAAGTCAATATAATAAATTTTGGTTCTTAATCAAGACAAAGCGGGAGTGAAAATGTAAATAAGTGGGAAAACGTGCTGTTTTGGAGGAAAAATCAAAAAAAAGCGGCCAAAAACTAACCGCTTTCTTTCTGAATTATTTAATATCAGTAACTTTGCTGATATCGTCTATTTTAACGAACTTTTCGTTGAATTTATAAGTACCTTTTGCAGTTTTAACGCTTTTTATAAGTTTTACGTTAACACCTGCTACTTTTGTCTTAGCTTTTGACTTATCCGCAAAGGTTTGTTGTTTAGCCATTTAATATCTCCGTTCAATTTTGGCTCCAAATATAGGAAAGATTATATATAAAAAAAAGAATATTTCTGGCTAGGTAGTGTCTCAATTTCACCTCTATAATAATAAAGCTCTGTCATTCTGAACCGGCCTACCGGCAGGCAGGTTGATTTCAGAATCTAATAAAATAATGAGATCCCGAATCAAGTTCGGGATGACAAGTTGTGAAATTGAGACACTACCTCTGGCTATATAAGGTCGGAAAATAGTGCATTTGTAATATTCTGCAGGTCTGACGGAGCCAGGCATATCTGTGTTCCCCTCACTCCGGCACTTACAAAAATAGTATCAAATATTTGTGAAGTTTCATCTATATAAGTGGGAAAGTCTTTCTTCATTCCAATAGGAGAACATCCACCACGGATATAACCTGTTGCAGGAAATAAGTCTTTTACTTTCAACATTTCAATTTTTTTATTGCCGCTGGCTGCTGCGGCTTTTTTCAGATTTAATTCTGCAGTAACCGGAATGCAAAAAACGGTTATTCCATTTTTATCACCGCTTGCCACAAGTGTTTTAAAAACTGAATCAGGATCAGCATCTATTTTTTCAGCAACAGAAATTCCTCCCAGATCATTTTCGTCAACTTCATATTCATGAGTTGTATGCGTAACTCTACTTGTTTCTAATATTCTTGCTGCGTTTGTTTTGGACATTAGTACTATAAACTTTTACTGAATTTTAATTCTTGATATTTCAAATCATAATTTTCACATTTAAGTAAAAATTTTGTGTAATCATTTTCAGGTGAGTTAAAAATCTGATCAGTTGTGCCGCTTTCTACAATTTCTCCGTTATACATTACAAAAATTCTGTCCGCCAGTTTTCGTAAAATTTTAAGATTGTGTGCTACGCATATCATTGTAAGATCAAATTCTTTATTAATTTTTTTGAACAGGTTTAACAGGTTCAATTGTGATTCCACATCCTGTGCGGAAAAAGGCTCATCCAAAATGAGTAATTCAGGTTTTGCCGCAAGTATTCTTGCTAACGCGGCTCTTTGCTGCTCGCCACCGCTTAATTCAACACCATTTCGTTTTCTTAATGATTCAGAAAAACCGATAGAATTAAAAATTTTATTTGCTTCTTCCTTAACATTGATTTGATTTTTATTTCTTATTAATAACGCTTCTTCCACAATTTTTCCAACTTCGCGGTAAGGGTTTAATACTTCGGAATTATTCTGGAAAAGAATCTGTACCGGTTGAGTTTTAATTTTCTTCCAGGTTACGGAAAAGAAGTAATTTATTTCACCGGATGAAGGTTTTAATATTCCGGCAAGTAATTTTGATAATGTTGTTTTCCCTGATCCTGATTCGCCGGTAATTCCTACAACCTCTTTATTATTAATTGAAAAGGAGATGTCTCTTAATATTTCCTTTTCAACTGAATTTTTTCCCAAAAGAGTTCCGGGGTTAACCGAATAACTTACTCTTTTTACTTCAAGTATTTTATTCATTATTATTAATTTTATTTGTTGCTGACAGGAATTCAGTTAACAGCTGATCATCCGTTTTACTAATAAATTGTTGGGGTTCATAAAATTCAGATAATCTTCCATTTTTAAGAAAAGCAATTTTATCAGAAACTTTTTCCGCAAATGTTACATCCTGAGTTACCAGGAGGACAGAATTATTATTCAATTTTGAAAATTCTTTTAATTTTAACAGAAATAAATTCGCAATTGCTGAATCTATGCCGGATGTCGGTTCATCAAGAATAATAATTTCGGGTTTTGAAAGAATCGCAAGAGCAAAACTAATTCTCTGTGCCATTCCTCCGCTAACTTCGTAAGAGTGCATTTGAAAAAGATCCCGTGTTGGTGGGAGTAAAAAATAATCGAGAGTCTCTTCAATCAGGGAGCTATCCTTTGCTAAAAAATCAAAATAATATTTTAATTTTTTCAGAGGGTCAAAACTGTTAACCGCATCCTGAAAAACATATTTTATATTATTTTTTCTTATTTCCTGTAACTTTTCGGCCGATAAAAGGTTTATATTTTCATTATTGTAGTAAATTTCTCCAATAACTGAGTAAGATTTACTATCCAGCAAATTTGTGATAGCTTTAATTAGAGTTGATTTTCCGCTCCCATTTTTGCCTAATATTGTAAATATATTATTTGCAGCCAGATCAAAAAAGGCATCATTCAGTATTGCCCTGTTTTCGCGCGGAGTTTTTAGGCAGATTTCTCTAATTTGAACCTTGAGCATTTTGTCACAATTTAGTTTTTATTAAGTTAACAAAATAATAAATTATGTATAGATTTA
>Ga0210085_1000827_pt1 | contig 12666 bp, 9 predicted proteins | sample China_Galinas_PW_5_FD_184866 | JGI IMG/M metagenome (GOLD analysis project Ga0210085, IMG submission 184866) | Wetland microbial communities from San Francisco Bay, California, USA, that impact long-term carbon sequestration - China_Galinas_PWC_D1... | ecosystem: Environmental > Aquatic > Marine... | reverse complement strand
AATCTCCCCGAACATATCTTGACAAAGAAATATTGCCTGCATAATGTAGAACGCTCAGCCGGAAGGCCTGCTGTTTAATCGTTCTGCAGTGGTGTCAACGTATATACTGAAATAGCGGACTTCTGTCTCAGGCTGTGCAATTTACAGCCAATAAGAAGGACCTTGTTTGGGTTATGACAACCTTGGTCGGAGAGAAATCCGTGTTAAAGATAAAATGAGAAACTACTGTATGAATTATGATTGATCTGAAATTTTCCAAAAATACAGACGGATTGCTACCTGCAATCGTTCAAGAATATGAAACAGGTGAGATTTTAATGCTTGCATATATCAATAAAGTCTCTTGGGAAATGACACTTAAGACAGGGAAAGCCCATTATTGGAGCAGATCACGGGGAAAGCTCTGGTTGAAGGGAGAATCCTCGGGACACGTGCAGATCATCCGTGACATTCTGGTTGATTGTGATGAGGATACCGTCGTTTTTAAGGTCGAACAGCTTGGTGGTGCTGCCTGTCATACCGGATACCGAACCTGTTTTTATCGTCATGTGAAAGGAGGTGACCTACAGGTATCCGGTGAAAAGATATTTGATCCAAAATTGGTATATGGAAAAAAATGAATATCTCCGTTATAGGAAAATAAAATACAAACGCTATGAAATTTTAAAGGAATATGAAAATGAATCAATTAAAGCTAGGACTTCCAAAAGGGAGTTTGGAGAAAGCAACGATTGCCCTTTTCGAGAGTGCCGGCTGGCTGATTAAACCGACGGCAAGAAATTATTTTCCGGAAATAGATGACCCTGAACTTGCCTGCTCCATCTGTCGTCCCCAGGAGATGTCGCGATATGTGGAAAGTGGAATGCTGGATGCCGGTATTACAGGCAAAGACTGGACATTGGAGAATCGGTCAGAAGCGGTTCTTGTATGTGATTTGATTTATTCAAAGGTGAGTCGGAAACCAACCCGGTGGGTGATTGCCGTTGCCGGTAATTCCGACATCAAAAAGATCGAAGATCTTGAAGGAAAGAAAATATCTACTGAGCTCGTCAATGTTACTCGACGCTTTTTTAAAGAAAAGAAAATAGGGGTCGAAGTTGAGTTCTCCTGGGGGGCAACTGAGGCAAAGGTCATCTCAGGGCTTGCTGATGCGATAGTGGAAGTTACAGAAACCGAAAGTACCATTCGCGCGCATGGGTTGCGCATAATCTATGAACTCATGGAATCCAATACTCAATTCATTGCCAACAAGGATGCCTGGGCGGATTCGTGGAAACGTGAGAAAATTGAGAATATTGCAATGTTGCTGCAGGGCGCGCTGAGAGCCGACAGGATAGTTGGTCTGAAAATGAATGTGCCTCAAGACCAACTTGATAAAGTTGTTGTCCTGCTTCCGAGCCTGAACGCACCGACCATTGCCAATCTTTACCAGACTAATTGGTTTTCAGTTGAGACTGTGGTCTCAGAGGAACAGGTGCGCGATCTAATACCGAAGCTGAAAAAGAACGGTGCCGAAGGCATTATCGAATATGCCCTGAATAAGGTGATCTAAAGGTTATCCGGGAAATAAGAACTGAAGGGATGGATTTATCAAACTCACATTTCATTCTGAGTGTACATAATCTCAGACAATTACCCGAGCCCGGTTTTCCGGAGGTAGCCTTTGCCGGTAGATCAAATGTAGGAAAGTCAAGTTGTATCAATACGCTATTGAAACGAAAGAGCCTCGTTAAGGTCAGCTCCCGGCCAGGAAAAACGCAGGGGTTGAACTATTTCCAGGTTGGAAAAGGGGTCTATTTTGTTGACCTTCCCGGTTACGGATATGCGAAAGTCGACAAAGATATGCAAATTGGTTGGCAGTCCCTTATAACCACATACCTGGAAACCCGACAGACTCTGGCTTGTGTGGTTGTTATTCTGGATATACGGCATTCTCCAAAAGATTTGGATTCACATTTAATTAGTTGGTTGCGGATAAAGGGAATCTGTGTCGTTGTCGTGTATACAAAAATTGACAAGCTCTCTGGGAATCTCAGGAAAAAAAATGCTGAGCTCCTTGATGCCGGCCATACTATCCGCCCCGAAGAGCGTGTCCTTTTCTCTGCGAAGACAGGTCAAGGACGAGATGATCTGGAACAGGCGATAGCTCAGGCGATAGAACAAAAGAGGATGAAAAATCAGGTCGACACAGCATAGACAGGGGGGGGAGGTGGGAGCCTCATTGATCGGATTTGAGCACCGATAGGAAAGCCTTCTGAGGAATCTCAACATTTCCAACGGTTTTCATCCTCTTTTTCCCTGCTTTTTGTTTTTCCAGCAATTTTCTTTTTCTTGAAATATCTCCTCCGTAACATTTAGCCGTAACGTCCTTTCTCAAAGGAGAGACTGTTGTTCTGGCAATGATTGTTCCACCGATGGCGGCCTGAATAGCAATTTTGAAAAGCTGTCTGGGGATTTCCTCCTTCAGGCGTTCACAGGCGTGCAGGCCCCTGGCTCTGGCGTTCGAACGGTGAACAAGTTGTGATAAGGCATCCACAGGTTCGCTGTTTACCAGAATATCGAGTTTGACCAGGTCGCTTTTTCGATAATCACGCAGCTCGTAGTCGAATGAGCCATATCCCTGGGTAATAGACTTGAGTTTGTCGTAAAAATCGTAAATAACCTCTGCTAAAGGCAATTCACAGGTGAACTCGATTCTTCCCGGGATCGGATAGTGATAGTTGGAGTTCACACCCCTGCGTTCCATGCAAAGAGACATAACGACTCCCATATACCTTTCAGGTATCAGGATTGTTGCTTTTATATATGGTTCTTCCACTGAGGCTATCTTGGCAGGATCCGGGAAATGGGCCGGGTTATCGACATCAACAGTGCTGCCGTCGCTTAATGTGAAAATATATTTGACCGAAGGGACAGTGAGGATCAAAGAGATATCAAACTCACGTTCCAGTCTTTCCTGGATCACCTCAAGATGAAGGAGACCAAGGAAACCGCAACGAAAACCGAAGCCGAGAGCAACGGAAGAGTCCTTCTGGTAGATGAGTGCGGCATCATTAAGCTGCAATTTTTCAAGGGCTGAGGCCAGATCTTCATATTCGTCGGTGGAAATCGGATAGATAGACGAAAAAACAACCTGTTGAACCTCTCTGAAACCCGGCAGAGGTGTAGCACAAGGGGCATCTCTTAAGGTTATTGTATCTCCAGGTCGAGTGTCTCTTACAGTCTTTACACCGGCAATGATATAGCCGACTTCACCTGCAGAGAGTTCTTTCCGCACTTCACGCCGCAGCCTGTAAATTCCTACTTCTTCTACTTTATATTCGGTTTTATTGGACATGAATGTAATGACATCACCGGTACGAACACGTCCATTGATAACCCTGCATGAGATGATTGTACCACGAAAAGGATCGTAGTTTGCGTCAAAAATCAAGGCTTGAAGGTTTGCAGCGGGGTCACCTTTTGGAGGCGGGAGACAGCGAACAATAGCCTCCAGAATGTCGTCAACACCTCGCCCTGTTTTTGCAGAACACAATTGGATGAGATTGCTATCGAGCCCGAGATCTTCTTCTATCTGCAATGCGACTTTCTCGGGTTCGGCTGAGGGAAGGTCAATTTTATTAATAACTGGAATTATATCCAGATCATTTTCCATGGCCAGGTAGAGATTGGCCAGGGTCTGGGCTTCAATACCCTGCGATGCGTCGATAAGGAGTAAAGCTCCTTCACAAGAGCTTAAAGCCCTGGATACCTCATAGCTGAAATCCACATGACCGGGAGTATCAACGAGATTGAGTATGTATGTTTTGCCATCTTTCGCTGTATATGGTAAACATATAGTCTGACTCTTTATCGTAATACCACGTTCACGTTCAATTTCCATGTTATCGAGAATCTGATCCTTGAACTCCCGATCCGAGACAAGCTTGCACATCTGGATCATACGGTCGGCAAGCGTTGATTTTCCGTGATCGATATGTGCGATTATGCTGAAGTTTCTTATATTGTTCATAGTTTTAATAAGGAACCGTTTTGCAGAGAATTTTAGTGGTCGTCGTCAGAAGGAGAGGAAATTTAAACCTCTAGCATAAAAAAGCAAAGAATAAAATATAATTTTCCTCCCGCAAGAAGGCATCAATAGATTAGAATATGAAATAATATGTCGCAAATGAGACGTAATTGCAATTTGATGCCCATGTGAAATTTTTTTTTAATTTGCAGGGGCAAAATGATAAAAGACTCATTGTGATATTGAATTGTCGGCGTATGAACTCATTACGGTGCCGGCTAATATATGCACTAGCCCGGATTTCTCATGAACACTGTGTCAATTTGTCTACCACTCAGAAAGGGCGAAACGTTTCAAAGAAACAATTGAGTTTTTAAATTTATACAGTGTTCACCGAAGGTCAGTCCAGGCATCGCCATCTTCTTCAGTCTTTTGGCAATGAACATAGCTTACTATAGTTCATTACCAAAAAACCTCGAACCTGACACTGCCTGAACTGATGAGAAATCCGGGCCAGGAATAAAGATTGCATTTTGTAGGAACTTGGTTTCTAGTACTGGCCTTCTTTTTGGGCCGGTTTTTACTCTTCATAAAATTGTATATCCATGACTAGAGAAACAGAAGAAAATTTATATAACGATGAGATTCAACCTCAAGAGAATCCGCTGGTTTCCGTTTCAGATGACGAAAATTTACCGGTATTGAGTAATCCGGCTCTGCATCGTTATCTACAGGAGATTAGCCAATACGAACTTCTTTCGCGAGAAGAGACTGATGAGTTGGCAGTACGATTCAGAGAAACCGGGGATCAGGACGCTGCTTATCGTCTAGTTTCATCCAACCTGAGACTTGTGGTGAAGGTTGCCATGGATTTTCAAAAATACTGGATGCAGAATTTTATGGATCTCATCCAGGAAGGCAATGTCGGGCTTGTGCAGGCGACCAAAAAATTTGATCCCTATAGAGGTGTAAAGTTTTCATACTATGCTGCGTATTGGATTCGCGCTTACGTTTTGAAATTTATAATGGATAATTGGCGCCTAGTGAAGATAGGAACCACTCAGGCACAACGAAAGCTGTTCTTTTCCCTGAACAAGGAAAAGAAATTACTTGAGGCCCAAGGTTTCGAAGCTGAGCCGAAGCTGTTGGCACAGCGACTTTCCGTTAAGGAAAAAGAGGTTGTGGAGATGAACCAGCGGATGGATAGCTGGGATGTCTCCCTGGAAAGCCCGGTACGTTCGGATTCGGATGATGAACAAAAAAATTTCATCCCCAATGAAGGCCCCGGTATCGAGTCTATGGTGGCAGGCAAAGAGATGAAACAGCGGTTGGCGGAATTAATCGATATCCTCAAGGATAAACTCAATGAGAAGGAAAAGATGATCCTTGACAAACGTCTGCTGACGGATGAGCCTTTGACTCTTCAGAATATTGCCGATAGTTTCGGCATTTCACGTGAGCGTGTACGGCAGATCGAGGTGAATCTGCTTAAAAAAATGAAGAAATTTTTTGAAGCTGAAATGCCTGATATTATAGATTTCTTTGATGGAGATAAGATCGTGATTCAGTCGAAGAACGAAGACTAGAGATCTCCCACTATCCCCAGATTATTCTGTTGCAAACAATAAATAATTCTATTGGAACCATTATGAAAGTACCTTTGCTTGATCTTCATGCACAATTGATAGGCATGCGCGATGAAATGATGTCTGCCGTCACAAAAGTTATAGATTCGACAAGATATATTCAGGGTCCGGAGGTCGAAGGCCTGGAAAAAGAGATTGCCGCTTATTGCGGTGTGGATAATGGTGTCGGTGTTTCCAGTGGTACGGATGCGTTGCTTGCCTCATTGATGACACTGGGGGTAGGGCCGGGGGATCTGGTTGTGACTACACCGTATTCATTTTTTGCCACCATGGGAGTTATACTTCGGGTTGGAGCACTTCCTGTTTTTGCCGATATTGATCCCGATTCGTATAATATAGACCCTCAAGCCGTTGAAGAGGTTCTGGAAGAAGATAGGACCAAAAAAATAAAGGCAATATTGCCGGTACATCTTTACGGTCAATGCGCTGATATGCAACCTATTATGGAACTTGCTGAAAAATTTAACCTTCCGGTGGTTGAAGATGCAGCCCAGGCAATAGGGGCTGAATACCCATACAAGGAAGGGGCTGAAACAAGATGGTTGCGAGCAGGTTCTATAGGAATGGCCGGATGTTTTTCTTTTTTTCCAAGCAAAAATCTCGGAGGAATCGGAGATGGAGGCATGGTGATTAGCAGAGATTCCGAGTTTGCCCAAAAAGTTAAACTTATGCGAAATCACGGGGCTTACCCGAAATATTTCCATTCTCTGGTTGGAGGAAATTTTCGTTTGGATCCGATTCAGGCAACAGTGCTTCGTATAAAACTTGAATATCTGGAGAAATGGCATCAGGATCGCAGGGATAATGCATCCTTTTATAATACTTTGTTTACCGAATCAGGTTTGACGGATGACGGGCTTGTCTCCATTCCGAAAGCTATTTATGAAGATAAAACAGGTCAAGAGGGTACCGGTGGAGGAAATTTTCATATCTACAACCAGTATATCCTGAGGGTGAAAAAAAGAGATCAGCTGAAGGAATGGCTCGCGCAAAATGATATTGGTTGTGAAATATATTATCCCTTGGCACTTCATCAGCAGAAATGTTTGGAAAGGAGCTTCCTGAAGACAACATTACCACATGCGGAAGAAGCAGCAGCTCAGACTATAGCTCTTCCAATCTATCCGGAACTCACATCTGAAATGCAGGAGTATGTCGTTCAATCTGTAGTTAATTTTTACAAACAGTAAAAAATATTCTGGTTTTTCTATCTGCTTGTGTTCATAAAGGCCAAAATAAAACGAAACAGTATTGATGGACTCGTAAAAAGGCCGATCTACGCATAGTATATTGAGCTTATCGAAGTCTACCCTTACCTATTCATTGCCAAAAACTTCGAACCTGACACTGCCTGAACTGATGAGAAATCCGGGCTAGATCATCAGTATTGTTTTGTCCAAAAATGATGTTCTTTCCGGACTGGAGAAGGTCGGAAACTGTCCCGTTTGGAAAAAATGGTTCACTGAAGATCCTGATTGAAGCGGATGGCGTCATGGTGTAACATTCAGCCGTAGAAATCCGTACAGTTGAAATCGCAAATTTTTTCCTCGGGATATTGTGAGTAATCATTTCCCGATTCCGTTCATCGCTTTTGGTGGCAAATGAGTCTTTTTAGGCTAAGAAAACCATCATATGCATCATATTTCATATGACTTATAATAGGCCGATTACTATTTTTCTGAAATCTATTACTTGCCTGGCCGTTTTTGTGATCGTCATACAATATTGTCTCCCTATTCAAGCGGCGATTGCACCGGAACGCGATGTGATTATCATCGACAATCAGGACAGAAGCGATAACCCTTCTTGGAAAACCATCTGGGACGAAGCAAGGATGTTTTCTCGAAATGGGAAACTTGAAGAAGCCAAGAAAAAGTATAACAAACTCCTAAATGTCAAACCGAATATAGAAGAGGCAAAATGGGAATATTGTAAGGTGCTTGTAGAATTAAAAGATTGGTCCGATGCCTCGATGATTTTAGAAAGCCTCCTTGAAATTGATCCCAATAGAACCGACTATCTATTAAAGGCAGGCATGGTGGCACTTAAAAACAAAAAATATCAACCTGCGGTGAAATATTTCGGTCAGGTTTATCGAAAAAGACCTTTTGGTCCTCTTGCGGTTGAAGCCCTGGAAGGCGTAATATCCGGATTGGAGGGAATGGGGAAAAAACAGGAAGCGTTTCCTTTGCAACAACAACTCTATCTTAGAAATCCCAACAATCAAAAGGCACTTCTTCAGCTGGCGCGGTTGGCAAAAGATCTTGGGTGGATGGAAAAAGCCGGATTTTACTATTCCTCTCTTGTTGCCAAATTCAAGGTTGAGGACGGGATTCTCATTGAAGCAGCTTTTGTTTATGAAAAACAGAATAAAGAAGATAAAGCTCTTTACTACCAGTTAAAATATCTCGCTAACCATCCAAAATACCTTCCTTTTCAGAAAATCGTCGCCGATTATTATCTCAAATCAGGAAAAAAACGATCAGCTTTACCCCATCTGTTGGTGTTGAACGAACAGGGAGAAGGGGGGGACGCTCTTCTTTTGCAGATAGCTGATATCTATCTCAAAGAAAAAGATCGCCCCGACAAAGCGCTTTTCTATTTAGAGAAATTTCAGAGAAAACATCCGGACGACCAGGTTATTGTAAAAAAAATTGAGCATATACAGACAAAATTAGCCAAAGATCTGCTGTCAATTGTTCTCAATGATGGAGCTGATATGCTCTGGAGTGATTTGGAAAAGATTACTCTGAATAGGAAGGCAATCTTTGAAACAATGGCGGACTTGTTGGCGCATCGGGAGAAAGACAAAGAGCTCCTCCAGGTGCTGGAAATAATACATGCCCATTATCCGCAGGATATGAAAATAGTATGGCGGCTTGCAGAACTTGCATTCAAAAAACAAAAATACAAAGAATGTTATGATTATCTTATATTGATTGATAAAAGTGGGAAACAATTTCCCCGTTATTTGTCTTTGAAAGCACAAGTTGAGGATCTCTTGGGATACCAATATGAGGAGCTTTCGACATTTTCACAAATGTTGAAAGAAAACCCCGATAATCTTCATGCGAGAAAAATAGCCCTGAAATTGGCAGGCAATCTAGGTTTGGTCAAGGTTCTACAAAAGCTTTTCCTGGAAACTCCGCCAAGTATCAAAGATAAAAAGGCGTTAGAAGAACTTGAAAAGTATTATATCGACGGCCTGATAGAAAACAGGATGTTTTCAAATGTCATGGGTACTTATCATAAAATTTTATCGCGTTTCTCAAAAAACGATAAAAGGGGCGTTAATCTCAAAATTCGCCTTGCTGAAGGTTTTTACAAAGAAGGGCAGACTTTTCTGGCCGAGCAGATGTTACGTGAGATTATTGGGGAAAATGTTGGAGTAGCCAAGGCACTTGAAAAACTGTCACAAATGGCTTTTGAAGGTGGAAACCTTGACTGGGGAAAGGCTTGGTTGTACCTACTTTCTCAAAAAACAGGCGTGGATCTTCGCGGAAATGATTATGTGCATTGGCCCGAAGAGGTGTTTTATCAAAAGGTTGAACTTTTTGTGGCGGAGAGACGATTCGAGACAGCAATCATGATGTTGAGGGACTACCTCGATCAGCTCACAAAATATTCTGTAGTCAATTCCAAAGAGCTTAAATTTAAGGCAAGGGTAAACCTCTGTCGTATTTTGTTTAAAAACGGGCAATATGAAGAGGCAAAAAGCCTTATACATGACCTTCTGGAAAATCCTCCTGAACAAATAGAGTTGATCGTGATATTGGATAAAATTAAAAATATCCAAGCTAGGGAAGAAAATTCCAAGAAAAAGATAGGTTATGACGTTGATGTCTCAAAATTGAAACCATTTCCTAAGTTTCAAGCAGCTCTCTATGAGTTTGAGTATGGATCCCTAAAAAGAGCAGATAGGCTTGTTCATTCCTATTTGCATATGGTTCCGTCCTCGGTAAATGCGAAGATACTTGAAGGGAAAATATTTGTTGCTCAGAAGAAATTTGATAAAGCACTAAAAATATACAATAATTTATCTAAAGAATACCCAAAGGAAGCTTTTTTTCGTAACCAGATCATGGAGTTGGAATTCAAGCAAGGAAACTTCAAGAAACTTGTACGGGAAATTCCTTCCGAGACCACGAAACTGCCATTATATGTTTCCAATTCATATGAAATTACTACTGAAAATGATTTGTACAGGCGGAGGCTACTTCTGGCAAGATCTTTATGGGCAGAAGGACAATTGGAGGCGTCTATCAAGGTTTACGAATCATTATTGAAGACTTCCGTACAAAAAATATTCCTGCAAAAAATTGATTCAATCAAAACTGGATTTCATTTCTCCCCATTGAAACGATCGTTGTGGGATAAAATGACCTTCAGCAATACACAAGACGATGACCCGATGGTTGCAGTAATGGAACCGTTGTTCGTCGGTAATCATATGGGGCAGCCTATTAATTTGATTACAGCCAACCTTTATGAAAAATATCGATGGCAGAAACTCGTTCAAAACGAACTGTCGGCAAAACAAGCCGTAAAACGCAGGGATTATCATCAAGCTGAAAAAGAATACAAGGCCTTGATAAAAAAAGGTGATTCTGATGAGACAATTTACGACCTTGCCAAAGTCTATAGCCGTCTGGAACTTTATGGAAAAGAGGGCGAACTTTACGAGCGATTAAAGAATAAAGGCAGTGAATATCCTGAATTGGATGCCTTGGTAAAACAAAACGCTCTCAAAAGGCTTCCCCGGATGTCATTTGATTTTTTATTTTTGGATGAAAAAGGAAGGGATGGCTATATTGATATCAGGAAAAGGAGTGGAGGTATTGAAGGGTGGCGGATGCCTGCGTTTAACCAGGAGCTGGATGTCAGAGCAGAGAGGAATTATTATATTTCCAGTGATTCGAGCCAAACAATTTGGACCAGCAAAATAAACGGTACTTACACGATTAATCTAAGTGATGATACTGATTTTTTGATAAATCTTGGCGGGAAATTTGCCAATTCCGATGCTAATTTCCTCTATAAATTGCAACTGAAAGGCAGGATGAATGAATTTTTGAGTGGTGATATCGCAGTTGGTCAAGCTGAGGTGGAAGATACCATTCAGGCGTTACGTGATGGCATTTATTATAGAGATTTCGGTGCGGGTTTGAAAATCGACTCATTCCCTCGAATGTTTATGGGAGGTGATTTTAGGTATCGTGAATATACCGATGAGAATCACCAGAATCGCTATCATTTTTGGGCTTCTTATGATCTATTTGGAGAGGTATCATTCCTACAATTAAAATATGATTATACCTCACTTCAGAATAGTAAAAATAACTTGGGACATGACATCTCTTTAACGACGGATTTAATTTCAGGGGATCTACCCTATTGGAGCCCTAATAGCTATTGGCAGCATATGCTTACAGTTCGTTTCAAACATAACATCGATACTGAAAATATAACCCATACCAGCCCCAGTTATTATACGCTGGACTATTCCTTCGGTTATGAAACAAACAGTGAGGTGATTAATTCAGTGGGATTCAATATTTTTCTTGAAATGAACAGACATTTTTTATTAAAAGGTAATTTCAATTATTCCGATTCCGGTGTTTACAGAATGAATACTGGTATGTTGTCTGTCATTTATCGTTGGTAGGATAATAATTCCTGTGGGAGAGTGAGAATAGGCGATCCCATAGGATTTTTTTTTTAAAAAAGGTGGAGTTAAAGATGGTTGAACGTATCCCAATGTCGAAAGCTGGAAACCAGAAATTGCGTGAGGAACTTACTAGGTTAGAGCGTGTTGAACGGGCAGAGGTAGTAAGAGCAATTGAGACAGCCAGAGAACACGGTGACTTGAAAGAAAATGCCGAATACCATGCTGCAAAAGAGCGGCAAGGACATATTGAAGGACGTATCCGGGAACTAAAGGATAAACTCGCCAGAGCTGAAGTAATTGATTGTTCAAAAGTCTCCAGAGAAATTGCAGTCTTCGGTACAGTCGTAAGCTTATTGGATATGGATAATGAAGAAGAGGTCTCCTATCAGCTTCTAGGCCCTGAGGAGTCAGATGTGAAGTCAGGATCCATTTCGGTTCTCTCCCCGCTTGGCAAGAGTATTCTCGGGAAGAAAGTCGGTGACGAGGTAGTAGTTAAGACCCCTGGCGGGACACGTGAATTTGAGGTTGTTGAGATTTCCCCGTCAGAATTTGCCTGAAATACAAATTTATCCAGTGAGTAGGAGTACAAAGTGGAGGAAAGAATTCACACGTATGCTGTCATGATGATTTTTGTTGGACAAGCATTCCGGATAAAAATATCTTCATGACCTGACTTGCCGTTTCTTCAACAGTATAATTTGTTTCCAATGAGATATTCCAAACCCTCGAGATTTCGTCGAGGCTTCCGAAAAATGCCCTTTTGGCTAATCCGGGAAGGATATCGGCTCTGTAAATATTTTGTTCCTGGCCAAGTTTTATAATATCGGAGATGATATTGACATATTCACTGAATTTATTATTACGATAATCTTTTATAAGCTTGTTGGTTTGGCGCAATTCGATTTGGATTACCTCGGCAAGATATTTATTTTTTTTCATTACTGATAAATGTTTTGTTGCAAATATTTCAAGCATTTTACGAGGATCCGTTTCTTCAGCAAGAAGCTTCTTGACCTGGGTGATGAGATTTCCGATCTCTTCTTCAAAAACCGACAGAAGAATATCGAATTTATTGTTGAAATAAAGGTAAATCGTACCATCTGCAACCTTGGCTTCTTTGGCGATATCGGATATTCTAGCGTTAAAAAATCCCTTTTGAGCAAAGACTTTGGTTGCAGCGGCGATTATTTTTGAATGTTTATTGACGGCTTTCATCGGCTAGGAGGAAGTAAATTTCGGTTGTGATGAAAAGGGTAAAAGGGCACTGAATGGCCATTCATTCATTTAATCCTTTGACGATAATTTGTCAATATTTGAAGATGTCATTATTGGAGTTCGCGATA
>Ga0210085_1000826_pt1 | contig 12671 bp, 8 predicted proteins | sample China_Galinas_PW_5_FD_184866 | JGI IMG/M metagenome (GOLD analysis project Ga0210085, IMG submission 184866) | Wetland microbial communities from San Francisco Bay, California, USA, that impact long-term carbon sequestration - China_Galinas_PWC_D1... | ecosystem: Environmental > Aquatic > Marine... | reverse complement strand
CGCAGACATAGCGCATCTGCCCGGCCTGCAGCGGGCGTTCTTCAGGCTCGGCGAAATAGACCTCGTTGACCACATCGACCAAGACATCGGCTTCCCAGGGGGAGATCCCTGCCCCCTCCACCGCCAAGTGTGCCAGACGTGACTCCTGGCTCTTGTGGCGCAGGCGCCGTGCTTGATCCTCCGCACTGTTTAGGAGAGGTACGCTCATGGGTGTCTGCTCCCGTTGTGGACTGTTTCAAAGGTATTGCTACCTCACAGTTTCGGAGCGGACACCCTCCCTTGCCAGGCACGGCAGACCCGGAAATCCGGGCCTACCGGTCAGGTGACCTAAACGTAATTTCACTTCTCAACGGGTGTCTCGGACCGTTTCGGGGCTCGCCTGCGATTCCGTCGAGCTAACGATGCATGAAAAGGGGTGGCGACACCCCGGAAAATGAAAGTTGAACCGATAGGTTGCAGTGAGGCACGAACCGCACCGCAACCTCAGTCCCCATAACTCCTGGAGCTCGCCCGAGATCCCAAGCCAAGGGTGCCCGGGATGTACTCGTCAGGATTTCTCAATGCATCATGCGCGCGCGCGTTGCTTGATCTGGTGAAGCTGCACGGCAACCCGAGCAGCTTCTGTTTGGGTGAACATTTCCAGTTCTTCCAAGTCCTTTTCGCCAACTGGGGTCAATGCGCGGTCCATGTAGTTGACAGCCTCGGGATCGGCATCGAGTGCTTTGCGTATGCGGTGGAATTTTAGGAGTGTGCCGGCGGCTTTCCAGTGAATGCGTAAAAAGCGCCAAGCGTACTTGGGGTAGAAAACCAATGCGCTCTCGATCGGCATCCCCGGTCTCCGGTCCTTCCTGCGCCGCACGCGGAACAGGCCGGCCTCCAGCGGATGGACACCCTCCAGCTCCGGGACCAGAGCATAGTGCACGTTGGAGCCCAATACCTTTCCGATACTGATGCCACTGGCCCGGGCCCTCTTCAGATTGGTGATGATGTGCTCGTCGGAGTAGTAGGTCTTCCAGGCCATCAGGTAGGTGTCTCTGAATTCTTCGTCACTCATCTTCGGATGGTGCGTGGTGACGTTCCAGAGATCGTACTTGTTCAGATCCGGGTCCATGTATTCCCCACGCTCGAACATGGCCTTGTGGTCCGCGGAGCCCGGTAGAGGCGTCATGGCGGTGAGCTCGATGCGGTCGATGGGCAGCTCCCGCTGCAGGATACCGATATCCCGAGCCACGCTCTGGGGAGTGTCGCCGGGAAAGCCGATGATATACCCGACGTCGGTGAATACCTTGGCCTTGCGCCAGGCGAGGAACATTGTGCGGTATTCGGTAATGCGATTCTGCTTCTTGTTGGCGGCTGCCAGATTATCCGGATTGATGCTCTCCAGGCCGATGAAGACCCGTTTGACGCCGGCCTTCACGCACTTCTCGATAAAACGGGGGATGCGATGACATTGAACGTCCACCTGGATGGTCAGTCGAACCTCGATGCCCTCTTTCTCCCGCAGCTCGATGAGCCGATCGAGGATGAGCTCCCAGTTCTTGTTGCGAGCAAAGTTGTCGTCCGTGATGAAGAACCGGCTGATACCCTGGGCTCGGTTGTTGCGAATGACACGCTCGATGTCGTCCGGGCTGCGAAATCGGGACTTGCGTCCATGCACGTTGATGATGGAGCAGAAGCTGCAAACGAAAGGGCAACCACGTCCCGCGTCGAAGCTGGTTACCTTGCTGAGCGTCTTGTACACACGATCCACGGGCAGGAACGGCGGCGTTACGCCCTCCACGTTGGGGAGGTCGTTCAGATAGTTGTAGACGGGCTTGAGATCGCGTTTGAAGGCGTCGATCAGGACCTCGTCGAAGCGAGTCTCCGATTCCCCGGCATAGAGCGATATGCCGAGGTCCGTAGCCTCCCTCAGCTCCGGCGTCGGCTCCGGAAGCATGGCCAGGATGCCGCTTACATGGAATCCGCCGATGCAGACTTGCAGCCCTCTCTCGCGGCATCTGCGCGCGATGTCGAGTGCACGCGGATACTGGTTGGTCTGCACCCCCGCGAGGCCGATGAGCCCATATCCGCCATCGCGCTCGATCATGCGGGCCAGGCGTTCCACGTCGACCTTCGTGTTGGCCTCGTCGATGGGAGTGACGCGGATCTCGACATCGTCGCCGAGGATCTTGCGTGCGGCGCAGTCTTCGGCCAGACCATTCAGTGTCGCCAACGTGTTGGACGGGATTCCCGAGCGTAGCCACTGGATCACATAGCCCTCACTATCGTAGTGGGATGGCCTGATCAGTACGAGATGGAATAGAGTCATCGTGCGGTCGAGCTCCGGCAACAGCCTTGCGTTGGACCACATAGTACCTACGATTTTCGGGAAACAGTAGGTCGAGTACGAAATCCGGGGAATGCCCGGCCGATGGCTCGAGAGGTCCGATCGTATGGGGCCGGAGCTGCTCCCCCGACTGAGATATTGTCGATGTTCCCGGCACAGGTATTATCGGCTGACGGGAGCTGCCGGCAGGATGTTGCGCGCCCGCATGGCGATGAGCCGGGCGGTCGTGTACCCTCGCGCCAGTCGTTCCAGCTCATCCCGTTCCGAGGAAAGCAGCTTTTTCCTTTGGTAACATGTCATCTCCGCGCTTCGCTAGCTCACCGGAAGGAACCCATCCATGCCCGCGCCCAAGCCCCACAAAGCCCGTCGTCTGGTAATCGTCGGCCTGTTCTGCCTGTTGGTTTACGGCGGCGTGATCGGCGCAAACCGCTATTTCACCGGCATGGCGCTGGCCGCTATGGCTTCGATGTCCGCCCCCACCGCCAGTGTCTCGGTCGCCGAGGTACGGTCGCAGACCTGGCCGGAGCAGATCGACGCAGTTGGCACCCTGGAAGCACGCCAGGGAGCCCAACTGACCGCGCAGACCTCCGGCATCATTACCGATGTGCTGTTCGAGTCCGGCCAGACGGCCAAACAGGGGCAATTGCTGGTCCAGCTGAACGACAACCAGGCCAAGGCGCAGCTCGCAGAGGACCAGGCGGCACTCGAGAACGCTCGGTACCAGATGGCACGGCAGAAAAAGCTGTTGGCGAGCAAGAACACCAGCCAGGAGGCGGAGCAGGCCGCGGAGGCGACCATGCGCGAGGCGCAAGCTTCGGTGCAGGCGGACCAGGCCCAGCTGGAAAACCTGCAGATCCGCGCGCCCTTCGACGGCCACCTGGGTCTGCGCACGGTCAGCCCGGGACAATATGTCACCGCCGGCACGGGGGTGGTGGACCTGCAACAGTGGAACCCGCTACGCCTGGTGTTCGACATCCCGCAGCGCCAGCTGCCGCGCATCGCCATCGGTGATGCGGTCAGTCTGAGCGTCAACGGTTACCCGGACAAGAGATTCCAGGGCAAGATCAGCGCGATCGGCGCCGCCCTGGCTGACAGCACCCGCAGCGCGCGCGTCGAGGCGCTCATCGACAACCCGGGCGACCTGCTGCGCCCCGGCATGTTCGGCCAAGTGCAGGTGCGCCTGGCGAATACGCTCCAAGTGCTGGCGATCCCGCGCACCGCGATCACCTACAACACCTATGGCGAGTACGTGTACCTTGTCGAGAAGGGCAAGGACGGCGACGTAGTGCAACAGCGACTGGTCGAGGTCGGCGCGCAGCGGGGTGATCTGGTACAGATCACCGACGGGGTGAAGGTCGGCGAGCAGGTGGTGACTTCGGGCCAGGTCAAGCTGTATCCGGGCGCACACGTGAAGATCGTCGCCGACCCGGCCCTGAGCGCCGATGCCGCCACGGAGAGCGAGTGATGTCCGGTGCTCCCCGTTCCCGCTGGACCGACCTGTTCGTCCGCCGCCCCGTGCTGGCGGTGGCCCTGTCCACCCTGATCGCGGTACTGGGCATCTTCGGGCTGATGCAGCTCAAAGTGCGCGAATACCCGAACCTCACGACCACCCAGATCACCGTCTCCACCTCCTACCCGGGCGCCAGCCCGCAGACCGTACAGAGTTACATCACCCAGCCGCTGGGCCGGGTGCTGGGCAGTGTCCCGGACCTGGACTACATGACCTCCAGCAGCTCCCAGGGCAGCTCCACCGTGACCCTGCAGATGCGCTTGAACACCAACCCGGACAGCGCCCTGACCAACGTGCTGACCAAGGTGAAGCAGGTGGAGGCCCTGCTGCCGCAGCACAGTTTCCCGCCGGTGGTGAGCTCCTCCGGTGGGGATTCCACCGCGCTGATGTACATCGCCTTCTACAGCCCCGGCGGCAAGATGCCGACGCCGAGAATCGTCGATTACGTGGTGCGCAAGATCCAGCCCCTGCTGCAGACGGTACCCGGGGTATCCGAGGCCCAGATATTGCCCCCCGGCGCCTCCGGCGGTAACGGCAACAATCTGGCGTTGCGCGTGTGGCTCGATACGGTACGCATGGCCGCCTACGACATCACCCCGGCGGACATCGGGACCGCGCTGGCCGCGCAGAACGTGGTGGCGGCGACCGGAAGCACCAGGGGCGACCTGATCTCGATCCAGCTGTCGAGCAATCTGGGACTCACCGACGTCGATCAGTTCGGCAACCTGATCGTGGCCACCCGCAACGGCGTGCCGATTCACCTGGACGATGTCGCGCAGGTGGAGCTCGGCGCCCAGTCCTACACCTCCACCTTCTTTTTCGACGGCAAGCCCGGGGTAGCGATCGCGATCACCCTCACCCCCTCTGGCAACGCGCTGCAGGTGGCGCGGGGCGTAAGCAGCAAGCTCGAAAGCCTCCGCGATCAGCTCCCGCCCGGCCTCGAAATGGGTCTGCCGTACAACGCCGCCACCTTCATCCACCAATCGATCGCCGAGGTGGCGATGACCGTCGGCCTGACCCTGGCGATCGTGGTACTGGTGATCTTCCTGTTCCTCGGCTCGCTGCGCGCCCTGTTGGTGCCGGCGATCGCCATCCCCTTGTCCCTGGCCGGCGCCGGCTTCCTGATGTACATGGCCGGTTATTCGTACAACCTGATCACCCTGTTGGCGATCGTGCTGGCGATCGGTCTGATCGTGGACGATGCGATCGTGATCGTGGAGAACGTGCACCGGCACGTCGAGGACGGGCGCAGCGGATTCCAGGCGGCGATCCTGTCGGCGCGCGAGCTGAGCCTGCCGGTGATCGTCATGTCCACCACCCTGGTGGCGGTGTTCCTGCCGGTGGTGTTCTCCGGCGGCCTCAGCGGGGTACTGTTCAGCGAGTTCGCCTTCACCATCGTTTTTGCGGTGCTGGTATCCATGGTGGTGGCGCTGACCCTGTCCCCCATGATGAGCGGCAAGCTGCTGCGCAAGACGTCCGCGCACGGACTGAATCACGCATTGAACGCCGGCTTCGACGGGCTCAGCCGGATATTCGACCGTTCGCTGCGCAGCTTCTTGGAGTACCCGGCGGCCGGCGGCCTGTTCGTGCTGGTCACCTTCGGCGTGCTCTACTTCCTCTATGCGGGAGTCCGCCAAGAGCTCTCACCGCCGCAGAACAGCGGGGTGCTTTTCTCCATCGGAAACGCGGCCCCGAATGCCTCACCCGGCTACATGGACGCCGAGGGCCACCTGGTGCTGAAGCAGCTCGACGGCATCCCGGAGAAGCAGCATTCCTTCATGGTGACCGGGTTCAGCCCGACCGGTGGCGGTGACAACAGCCTACTGGCAGGCATTACCCTGAAGCCGTTCAGCGAGCGCACACGTACCGCCACCGACATCAAGCCGGAGCTGCAGAAAAAGCTCGGCGCGATCCCCGGACTGAAGGCGGCGGCCTTCATCCCGCCGCCCCTGCCGGGCTCCAGCGGCCTGTTTCCGGTGGACGTGGAGATCACCGGCCCGACCGACTACGACAAGCTGGACGACATCGCCAAGCAGGTGCTTGCCAAGGCGCGCAAGAGCGGCAAGTTCTTATTTCTCCAGAAAACGCTGAAGATCGACCAGCCGCAGCAGGAGCTGGTGGTCGACCGCAAGCTGGCGGCCGAGCTGGGCATCAGCATGGAGCAGATCGCCGCGGATCTACAGCCGCTGTTGTCCGGTAGCTATGTGAATCGCTTCACCATGGACGGCTATGCCTACCAGGTGATCCCGGAAGCACCGATGGCGGCGCGCGCAACCACAGAGTCGTTGGCACGCATCCATATCAAGACCGGCGGCGGCAAGCTGGTTCCCCTGTCCGCTCTGGTGCACTTCGATACCCATGTCGTGCCGGGAAGCCTGCCGCAGTTTGACCGGCTGAACAGCGCAGGCATCCAGGGTGTGCCCTTCCCCGGCGTGTCGCAGGGTGAGGCACTGTCCTTCCTGGCGCAGACCCTGCACCAGGCCGCTCCGAGTGCGCACCTGGAATACGCCGGTGCCTCGCGCCAGTTCATCCAGCAGGGCAATGGATTTGCCCTCTCCGTGGTACTGGCGCTGGCACTGATCTACCTGCTGTTGTCGGCTCAGTTCAACAGCTTCCGCGACGCCTTGATCGTGATGTTCTCGGTGCCCATGTCGGCGGCCGGCTCGCTGATGTTCATGAGCCTGGGGCTGGCCAGCCTGAACATCTACACCCAGATTGCCCTGATCACCCTGATCGGCCTGATCACCAAGCAGGGCATCCTGGTGGTGCAATTCGCCAACGTATTGCAGGAAAGCGAGGGGCTGAGCAAGCGCGACGCCGTACAAAAGGCCGCTTCGGTACGCCTGCGCCCGATCCTGATGACCACCCTGTCGATGGTGCTGGGCGTGATCCCGCTGATCATCGCTAGCGGCTCCGGTGCGCCGCCGCGAAACGAGCTGGGCATCGTGATCGCCACCGGCCTCGGCATCGGCTCGCTGTTCAGCCTGTACATCGTGCCGCTGATGTACCTGTTCCTCGGACGTGACCTGGCCGCCACCAGGGCTCACGAGGCAGCCCGGGAACAGGAGATTGCGCTTTTGGAGGACGCGGCGGAGAGCCATTGACCAGACAACTTCTGCGGCATCCTTGCGATCTGTGCATGGCCGGGGTCGGGGCAACCGAGTTTTCAGCCGTCCGTCATGCGCGTGTTTGCGGGTGCTGGTGCATGATAGCCCGCTAGGGCTGTCGCAGGCTAAGACCTGGCTTCTGAGATTTGAGGCAGATACCTCGGCGGTGTCATACATTGCATGTTGGGCGTTCCATAAACCATCAACTTATGGAAGAACGGTGAACGAAATCTCTATCCACTGTGATTGACTTCGAATGGGACAGAAACAAGGCGGATTCTAATATTCAGAAGCATGGTGTGTCTTTCGAAGAGGCGCGTATGGTTTTCTCAGACCCTTTCGAGCTCACAATTTCAGATCCTGACCATTCAATCGGAGAGCATCGTTTCCTGAGTATTGGACGGTCGGAACACAATCGATTAATTGTTGTCTCCTACACAGAGAGACAGCCAAATGTGATTCGGATTATTAGCGCGCGAGTTGCGTCAAAGCATGAAAGGCAGCATTATGAATCAAAACACATCCGATGAAATGCAAGCCGAGTACGATTTTTCAAATTCCGTACAAGGCAAGCACCACAGAGCCTATGCCGAAGGAACAAATGTCGTGCTGTTGGAGCCCGACGTGGCACGGGTCTTCAAGGATTCCGCTTCGGTCAATAAGGCACTTCGTCTCTTAATGGAAATTGCACATAGCCAAACGCCGAAAAACGCCCAATAATAGCATCAACCTGACCGTGTATTGGCTGGCGGCCGTTAAGTAAAGGGCTCTGATAATCATCTAGCCGACCCTGCCCGGGGCCTACAGTTCAGGTAGAGAGTAATTTATTAGCGACTCCGAGATGCCGAAGGCTGTTCGTGATCAGTCGGATATTTGCGTGAATTTTTAGGAAGCATGAGGAGATACCCGTAACGGGTTGAAATCGTAGATTCCCAGGCGTATCGTTTTCCGACATGAGCGAAGAGGAAATCGCAAGGCTGAGTGTGGAAGAGCTCATCGCACTTGTTCTGGAACTGCGAGAAAAGGTCGAGCGTCTGGCCAAGGAAAATGCGGTGCTCAAGCACCGACTCGAAGAGAAAGAACGATCCTCGAAACGTCAGGCCGCTCCCTTTTCCAAGGGCGAGAAGAAAGCCAATCCAAAGAAGCCGGGACGCAAACCGGGCAAGGGCAAGTTCAGCCGCCGCGATCCTCCGCCCGAGGAAGAGATCACGCACCGAGTCCAAGTGCCTCTGCAAGGGGATCGCTGTGCGTTTTGCGGAAGCTCCAACCTTGGTGAAGTGCACATCGAGTGCGCTTTCTGCACCGACATTGCCGAGACACCGAAGCCGAAGGTAACCGCCTACTACGTCGAAGTCCGTCGATGTCTCGATTGCGGTCGTACGATCCGCGGACAACACCCACAGGTCGATCCGAGCCAACACGGCGCGACAGCGCACCGTCTCGGTGATGGCGTGTATGCCCGTGCCCACGCCTTGCATTACGGGATCGGGGTGCCGATGCGCAAGGTGCCCACGATCCTGCGCGAGCTGTGCGGTGTCGCCATCACCCAAAGTGCGATCCAGCAAGACGCCTTACGTCGCAGCCAAGAAAAAGTTGGGGAGAAATACGAGCGGCTGCGCGAAGGTGTGAAGGAAGCCAAACGGGTATTCACCGATGATACTGGGTGGCGCATCAATGGCGAGACGGCCTATCTGAGGCAGGCTTCGACACGGATGAGGCAGCGGTCTACCAAATCCGCTCACGCCATCGCAACGAAGAGGTGCGCGAAATCATTCCGTCGGATTACGGTGGTGTGATGCATACCGACCGTGCCCCGACGTACGACGCCGAGGTCTTTGAAATGGTGCCGCAGCAAAAGTACTGCTATCATATCATCCGCTCGATCGACAAGGTCCTCGAGGAGAAAGCCGGAACGGCACGCGCCTTCGGCGAGACCCTGAAAGCCTTGCTCCAGGACGCCATCGTGCTCTGGCACCGCCACCATAGCGGCGGTGTCGAGGACTACACTGGCGAAGTCCACCGCATCAAGCAAGGCATCGACCAGCACCTGAAGCGACGCTCTTTGGACGACTGCGACAACCAACGCCTACTCGATCAGATTGGCTGGCACCACGCCGGTGGCAATCTGCTGCGCTTCCTCGTGCAACCTGAAGTTGCCGAGCCGACCAACAATCGGGCAGAACGGGCATTGCGCCCCGGTGTGATCGCGCGCAAGGTCTCCCACTGCTCAAAAAACACCGACGGGGCGAACGCTTATGCCGCGTTCAAGACCATCATCGAGACCACACGCAAACGCGGGAAGTCTCTGGTCAGAGGGCTCATGGACGTATTCTGCTCCGGTAACAAGGCATCTGATCCGGTTCCATCCGACTCCGTTTCCTGTCCATCCTGACAACCTCCGACCCTCAGGGAGCTAGTCTTGTCAGGACGATGCCACGCTAATCAATTACGGTAGAGACAACCGAACCACGGACCCGGAAGGAGGGATCGACAATGAAACTGTACGGCGGAATCGACCTACATTCCAACAACAGTGTTGTGGCCATTTTGGACGAGCAGGACGAGGTGGTCTATCGCCGGCGGCTGTTGAATGACGCAGCGGTAATCCTGGAGGCTCTCGCCCCATTTGGTGAGAAGATCGTGGGACTGGTGGTGGAGTCGACCTACAATTGGTACTGGCTGGTAGACGCCCTGATGGACGCGGGGTATCGAATGCACCTGGCCAACACAGCGGCGATCGTGCAGTACAGCGGGCTGAAGTACAGCGACGACGACTCCGATGCCGTCTGGCTGGCGAAGCTCCTGCGCCTGGGGCTATTGCAGGAAGGGTACATCTATCCGAAAGAGCGGCGCGCGGTGCGCGACCTGTTGCGTCGGCGCAGCCGCCTGGTGCAGCAGCACACGGCCAACATTCTGGCGGTGCAGAACCTGCTCTCGCGCAACCGCGGCCACTCCTTGAGCGCCAACAAGATTCGGCAGTTGACCCCGGATGCGGTGCAAGAGCTACTGCCCGATGCGAACCTGGCGCTGGCAGTGCAAAGCACGCTCCTGGCCATGCGCGGGCAGGAAGCGGCGATCGATCTGTTGGAGCGCCAAGCCTGCGCCCAGATGAAAGGGACGCCGGCGTATCACCACCTCCTTACTACCAGCGGCATCGGCAAGGTGTTGGGATTGACCATTGTGCTGGAGACCGGACCGGTGGAGCGCTTTGCCCGAGTGGGCAACTATGCTTCCTACAGCCGCCTGGTCGGCAGCGAGCGCCTCTCCAATGCCAAACGCAAGGGACGGGGCAACACCAAGAGCGGCAACAAGTATCTGGCCTGGGCCTACCTGGAAGCGGCCAACTTCGCGGTGCGCTACAACCCCACGATCAAGCGCTACTACCAGCGCAAGCGGACCAAAACAAACGGGGTAGTGGCCATCAAGACGGTGGCCCACAAGTTGGCGCGGGCCTGTTACTTCATGCTGCGCGAGGGCACCGACTTCGACGTCGCGCGTGCCTTCGCCTGAAGGGCAAAGGGGCGATGTGCCGGCAAGCCAGTAAAGGGGTTGGCGTACAGCCTTCGGCTCTGATTGGTCGCCGGCACATCTCCCGCCAATCTCTCAGGGAGCAACGATTGTGACCGAAACGCCTCTGCCATCGAGCCACTCCGGGGTTGAACAGCGCCACTTTGGCGCCGAGTCAGCGATCTGTGATCCCACGGCCCGGTCGGGAAAGTGGGGGGCGCTGGACTATAGAGGGTCCGCGCCCCACCTTCCCGACCTCCGTGGTCCACTTGGACCTTGGTGGGGCACCGACGATTTTCTGGGGCTCAGTGAGCCAGGGGCCGGGTGTCTGTCCTCCCCAGCGGAGCAGCCCTATTGCCTTGATCCAGAAGGGTGACTGGTGCGGATCGGAGTGAATCTGCACAGACTCAACGAGAACCGCGGGCGCGTTGATGGTGGCAGTACGACACTTCCTGACCGAAATGAAGCGTGTTTAGGCGCGAGAATTTTCGTCATGCCATTGACCCGGGTCAGCTAAATGGTGACCCCATTTCCCGGACGCTACTCGGCAAAGCCGTCCATGAACCCGGCTAACTCCGCCTCCACGGCTTGAGCAATCAACTCCCGGGCACCCGTGCGCAGCAGCGCGTGCAGCGGGTCGGTCTCCTCAATCTCTGGTTGTGAAAGAACGCTCAGCGTAGACTCGGACATGGCGTATCTGCCCCTCTGTTGGCTGTGATCTCGGCAGTGATCAGTCAACAGGATACGCCACCTCTCCAGGGCTGCGCCGTACACCAGAAATTACAATAACTCAAATGTCCTTCGGGACAACTGTAACTACTAGCCGAGGGCAAGGGTAAACCCACGAGGGGATGTCTGGAGGAAGCCCGAGCGCAAAGGTGCGAGCCGACGAACAGAAACCTCATAGAAGGTTTGGCCCATAGGCATTAAGGGCTCTGACCCCATTTCCCGGGGGCGCAAGGCATACGGTCGGTTCGAGCTGGACATGAACGCCAAAGTGGCGTTGTTCTGAGCGAAATGGCGGCTGGTGACACGACTGCTTATTCTACCCCTACCGGCTCGGATAGTTATTTCAACTTTGTTTATAGAAGATCATCCTCTTTGCGTATGCAATGTAATAACAATCGTAATGCCTAAAGTCTTTGCAGTAATATGGCTCCGATCGAGGCAAAAAGATACACTGTTTCGCATTGCCTGAGTTTCGAAGTTCGGTTATGTATGGACAGGCATTGATAGTCCCATCGTTCCACACTCTAAAATATGATTGTCCTGCCGGGCAGGAAACGTGGTCGACCGAGTTGCAAGCCCAAACTTCGAACCTGGGAGCAGATCGAAAGGACCCTAGAGCGCCTGGCTATTCCCGAGTTCCGAGATCGCCCGGTCAAGGAGATTCGGCGACGGGACATAGTTAACCTGCTAGAGAAGGTAGCGATCAAGACTCCGGGGCAGTCGAATCATCTGCGAGCATACCTTTCCAAGATGTTTAACTGGCTGCTCGAACGCGAGGTAGTCGACGTTAATCCGGTAATCGGCGTTACTGCGCAGCATAAGCCACAGGCGCGGACTCGCATCCTTACCGATGCCGAAGTGAATGCGCTGTGGAAAACGACAGAGCGCATGAGCGGGGCCTTTGGAGACTGTATTCGCCTTCTACTGCTGACCGGTATGCGCCGAGACGAAGCCGGGAAACTACACTGGGATGAGATAAGAGATGGATGGGCCGAGCTCCCTGCTTCGAGAATGAAAGCCGGACGCGACTACCGCGCCCCGCTGTCCACAGCTGCTCTCGCTATTCTCGAAGGGGTACCTCGTTTCGCCGGTTGTCCGTTCGTGTTTACCACAGGGGGCAAAGTGCCGATTAACGGATGGGGCAAGACGAAAGGTAACCGTTTAGCCCCCTTCGCGAGATCGACCAGGAATCTGCCCTATCGAGAGATCAGGAGGTTGCGAGACAAAGCTAAAAGGATGTGCGAGGATAGCGCCCAAGCTTAGATTTCTACATCCCCCGGCACCCGCGGAATGCACCTCAGCGACCACGATCTCAGACAGCTCGACGAGGCCGCCGTGGCGAATCTTACGCCAGCGCAGGCGCGGGCGTTGCTGAGCAAGGCGCTCGAGGATCTGAAGAGGGCACGCGAGCGGCTGGCGCAGAATCCGACCAACAGCTCGCGCCCGCCGAGCACACGGGCGCCGTGGGAGCAGGCCCAAGGGCAGGGGCAGG
>Ga0210085_1000825_pt1 | contig 12683 bp, 12 predicted proteins | sample China_Galinas_PW_5_FD_184866 | JGI IMG/M metagenome (GOLD analysis project Ga0210085, IMG submission 184866) | Wetland microbial communities from San Francisco Bay, California, USA, that impact long-term carbon sequestration - China_Galinas_PWC_D1... | ecosystem: Environmental > Aquatic > Marine... | reverse complement strand
ACCCGAGGCAGATCTCCGATCTGTCTTGCTCTTACAAGCTCGCGGTCCAATTCCGCACGTTGCGCACTCGACAATCTAAGATGGAAGCTCGCCATAGTCGGACTACTCCTGCAGCAAAAAAACACATACCACAGTAGAGTGTTTTCCTGACTATGTACAGCTATGCTTTAGTTCATGTACGTAACCACAGGATTTCCAAAATCTTTCTCTGCATGTCTATAACTATCTTGGCTGTTTTCTTGCTTGCCATGGCTGGCGCTTTAGGTGCGGTCAACGCCATCGCAGCCGAAGGGGACAAGCCCAACATTGTTTTCATCATGGGTGATGACATCGGCATGTGGAATATCGGCGCGTACCATCGGGGGATGATGGCCGGGCGGACCCCGAACATCGACGAGCTCGCTCGTGAAGGCGCCATTTTCACCGACTACTATGCGGAGGCCAGTTGCACGGCCGGTCGGGCCAACTTCATCACCGGTGAGCTACCGATCCGGACCGGACTGACGACGGTTGGTCAGGCCGGCGCGAAGATCGGCATTCCGGATCAGGCGGTCACCATAGCGACTGCCCTCAAAGACATGGGCTATGCCACCGGGCAGTTCGGCAAGAACCACCTGGGAGACAGGAACGAGTATCTGCCCACGGTCCACGGGTTCGACGAATTCTTCGGCTATCTCTATCACCTCGATGCGATGGAGGACCCCTGGCACCCGAACTATCCGAAGGACCTGCTAGACAAGGTCGGCCCGCGCAATGTCCTGCACACCTGGGCAACCGATACGGACGATCCGACCGTCGATCCCCGCTGGGGCAAGGTGGGTAAACAGAAGATCGTTGACGAGGGTCCGCTCCCGCCTCATCCGACCGAGGGCGTCAAGCTGAACATGGAGACGGTCGACAACGTGATCCTGGAGCATACCTTCGATTTCATGGAGAAGGCCCAGAAGGATGGCAAGCCGTTCTTCATCTGGCTGTACCCCACCCGGATGCACGTGTTCACCCACCTCGCGCCCAAGTACGAGAAGATGAGGAACCCGGAAAATGCCTGGACCATCGAGGAAGCCGGTATGGCCCAGTTCGACGACATCATCGGTGACGTCATGAAGAAGCTCGACGAAATGGGTGTCGCCGACAACACCATCGTGGCCGTCACCACGGACAACGGCACCGAAGGCTTCAGTTGGCCCGACGGGGGCACCACGCCGTTCAAGGGATGGAAGGGCATGGGCACCGAGGGCGGCTTCCGGGTACCTCTTGTCGTCCGCTGGCCGGGCAAGGTCAAGCCCAACCAGGTCATCAACGGCGTCATGTCCGGCCTGGACTGGTTTCCCACCTTCGTCTCTGCGGCAGGCTACGAGGGTGACATTGCAGCGGACCTGAAAAAGGGCAAGAAGCTCGCCGGTAAGGAGTACAAGGTCCATCTGGATGGCTACGACCAGACGGACATGCTGACCAAGGGGGGCAAGTCGGCTCGAAATGATCTCTGGTACTTCACCGAGTCCACCCTCGCGGCCGCCCGGATCGGGGATTACAAGTACGTGTTCATCGATCAGCCTGATGGGTGGTTCGGTCCAAAGGTCAAGTTGGACTGGCCTGGGATCTACAACCTGCGTCTCGACCCGTTCGAGAAGATGAACCTCAACGAATCCCTCTTCGCCGCGGATTGGTGGGCGTTCGAGTTCTGGCGGTTCGTCTTCGTTCAGCAGGAGGTCGCCGAGCTCGCAAAGACCGCGCTCGACTTCCCGCCCATGCAGCCCGGCGCGAGCTTCAATCTCTCGGATGTCAAGGCCAAGATCGAGAAGGCGATAGCCAGCCGAGCGGGCAATTAATGGGTTGGTCTGGATTGCCTGGCTGATCCTTCCGTCTGGCGGCAGGCCCTCTGGGTGAGGGCCTGCCGCGCACCTATGAAGGGGCCGGGGAAGGATGACCGCTACTCGGGGAAGAGCGCCCGGTCTCGGTAAGACCAAGCGGAGAGCCGAGCTCGGCGTGAGTCATGACTGTAATTTCAGTTCCTTGTTTCAGGAGATTTCGCTATGCGATCCCACCTGCGCACTTTTTTGGCCTCTCTGCTGGCGTTGGCCGCAGGTCTTGCGCTCGGTGCTCGGGTGCTTGCCGCTGGCGATCCGCTGCCATCATGGAAGGATGGGGCGGCCAAACAGGCGATCGTCGCCTTCGTGAAGGAAACCACCGATCCGTCGAGCCCCAAGCTCGTGCCTCCCGCGGAGCGTATCGCCACTTTCGACAACGACGGCACCCTGTGGCCATCGCACCCCATGTACACCCAGCTCGCCTTTGCGCTGGACCGAATCAAGGTGCTGGCGCCCCGGCATCCGGAGTGGAAGGATAAACAGCCGTTCAAGGCGGTGCTCGACAATGATATCGAGGCACTGGCTGCATCGGGGGAGAAAGGGCTGCTCGAGCTGATCATGGCCTCCCACGCCGGTATGAGCACGGCCGAGTTCGAGAAGATCGTGACCGACTGGCTCGAGAAGGAGAAGCACCCGCGCTTCAAGCGTCTCTACACGGAGCTGGCCTATCAACCGATGCTCGAGCTGCTGGAGTATCTGCGGGCCAACGGGTTCAAGACCTACATCGTCTCCGGCGGCGGCATCGAGTTCATGAGACCCATGACGGAAGCCGTCTATGGTGTCCCGCCCGAGCAGGTGATCGGCTCGAGCATCAAGACCAAGTACGAGATCAAGGACGGCAAGCCGGTGCTGATGCGGTTGCCGGAGATCAATTTCATCGATGACAAGGCCGGCAAGCCGGTTGGGATCAACGAGTTTATCGGCAGGCGGCCCGTCGCGGCCTTCGGCAACTCCGACGGCGATCGCCAGATGCTCGAGTGGACCGGCGCCGGCGGTGGTGCGCGTCTGATGATGCTTGTTCTCCACGACGATGCCGAGCGTGAGTATGCCTATGGCCCGGCCAACGGCTTGCCGGACACCAAGTTCGGCACCTTTTCCCAATCATTGATGGACGAGGCCGAGAAGAAGGGCTGGGTGGTCATCAGCATGAAGAATGATTGGGACCGAATATTTGCTTCCAAATGAGCGATGCCATATTCGATTATGATTGCGTTTGGAAGCTTGGTTGCCGCTGAGGTGATGTCCTGTGGAAAAGTCACGGTTGACGAGCGCGCCGCAACTCCCGAGCAGTACTGAATATTGGCGAGTTTTCCGGAACGCTGTTCAGCATCGAGGGTTGCACATGAACGAAGTCACTTGGCGCAAGCAAAGTAATTTAACATGCTATCTTCTGCCGAAGAGGAGTCCAATGATATGAAGAGAGCGGCTTTAGCGGCGATGGCCTTGGCCATGAGCGTTAGCGCAGGACCAGCACTTGCGGACGTAGACCAGGCGACGATCGATGCAGTCAAGCAGTTGTGGGTAGAGCAACAAAAGGCGTTCGATGCCCACGATGTCGACGGCGTGCTTGCCACCTTTGCCGATAGGAACGACATCATGCTCATGGGAACGGGCCCCGGGGAGCACTGGGTCGGCAAGGCGGAAATCAAGGACGCCTTTGCGCACTTCATGCAGGGGTTCGACAAGAACAGCATGGAGGTCAAGTGCGGAGACGGTGTGGGCAGCGCAGAGGGCAATGTCGCCTGGTTTACCGAGGTTTGCAGCTTTACCGACAGCAAAGACGGTAAGCCGCGCAATTTTGTGGCCAACCTGTCTGGCGTGGTGGTCAAACAGGATGATATCTGGCGCTTTCACACCATGCATTACTCGCAGCTGACCGGATGCGATCGAGCCACCACGAAAGATTCATCACAGTAAGAGGGATTGTTCGATGACTGACAAGCAAGAATTCAACGAGGTCGAGCGCACCTCCGATCCCATAAATGAATCCTCCGAAGAGAGAGTGCTGGAGAGTCGCCGGGCTTTCCTGCTCAGTCTCGGAAAGTGGTCGCGGGCTGTCATCTTCGGTGCCGTCGCCGGCGGCGCTCTATTGACGGACAGACGGGCACAGGCCGGTTGGATCAACCGTCGCGGAGGTGGGGGCGGTGGCTGGATCAATGGTAATGGTGGAGGAGGCAGCTGGGTCAACCGCCGCGGCGGAGGCTGGGGTGGCAGCTGGATCAACAGGCGCTGAGCAACATTACCGATAGATGCAAACTCATCGGCGGGAACAGCCGCAATCCTTGTCGGCAAGCCCACCGGTGAGCTCCATCGTCTACCAAATCCCACTCGGGCAATTGGGGGCGTACCGCGGCAATCCTTTGGTGGTGCGCAGCGATCATCCGCAAGACCTGGTCACCCAACTGCTCCCAACCGATCTCGGCAACCTGGCCTACATTCAGCTCTATGGACTGCCGAGCGGCACCGATGTCCTGATGCACTGGGCCGAAGGCCTTGCCATCGACCTGGTTCTGGACAATCCGGGGCAAGACTTCCCCACCCTTTACGGGTATGCCAAGCTGCTCGACAACCACCCGGTCCGTGTAACGCTTCCAATCGAGTCCGGTTTCGAGAAGGCGGTCAAGCTGGCCTCGTCACTGGAATTTGCCGTAAGGCTGAAGATCGGACAACACCCGCCAACGCTGATCGAATCGCTGGCGCGCCTGCTTGGCGATTACCTGCACAAGAGCATGGTTACACAGCCCATCGAGTGCTTCCACAGCCTGTTACTCGGCTTTTACAGAGACGAGCCAGTCAACCTATGGGCGATACAGGAAGAAGATCCGGCACTCATCCGTTACGTCGATGAGCAGGGCACGGAACACCTGCCGGGTAGGCTTGGGGGGCTTGCTTGCGGCCCAGCGCCCGAGAATTTTGTAGCGGACTGGAGCAATCGCCTGTCGGCCGACGGTGCCGAGTGTGCCGACTGTCCCTTCTTTAGCCCCTGCCGCGGCTACTTCAAGTGGCCAGGGCGCGATTACGACTGCGCTGGCGTGAAGGCCCTACTTGCGACCTTGCGGCAGGCGGCAGACGAGCTAAGAGCGGATATCGCCGCCGCGAAGTCACGCAGTGGGACAACACCTTGATCAACGGCAATCATTACTCGTTGATCCTGCTGTCCACGAACCAGTGCAACGCCGCCTGCGATTACTGTTTCGAGGACAAGACCAGCGATCGGCTGAGCTTAGAGCGTTTGCAAATCATCGTCGGCAAGGTGCTCGACCACATGGACGAGTATCAGATCGGCTCGCTCACCATCCATTGGCAGGGCGGCGAGGCGATGCTGCTCTCCCCGCTCTGGTATCGGCAGGCGTTCGCCTGGATCGGAGAGGCCGCAGCGAAACGTGGCAAGCGCGTCGAGCACGGATTGCAGACCAACATGCTGGCGTATAGCCCCAAGTGGGATGCACTCATCGCCGAGATGTTCGGCAACAGCCTCAGCACTTCGCTGGACTATCCCAATCTACACAGGAAGGTCTCGGGCCGCGGGCCGGAGCACTACGACGCGCTCTGGGGCCGCAAGGTACGTATGGCACGGGCAGCGGGCATCGACGTGAAGGTGATCACCGTTCTAAATCAAGGCACACTTGAAATCGGAGCGGAGCGCTTCTTCGAGCATATGATCGATGATCTCGGGATCACCGATTTTCAGATCAACACCCCGTTTCCCGGCGGCGCGGACAACTCTGTGAAGCAGGACCTGTGCCTCGACTCAACGGAGCTGTCGCGATTTCACTGCGAGCTGGCCGACATTTGGTTGGAGCGCGGCCACGAGCATGATGTGCGCATCGGCCCTTTCGACCAGCTCATGAATTACTTCATGGAGCGCACCGCCTGCCTGCCCTGCATCTGGGGAAAGAACTGCGCCGACGAGCTCATCGCCATCGACGCCCGCGGCAACGTTGCCCAGTGCGACTGCTGGGTAACCAGCTACCCGGATTATGTCTTCGGGAACATCCTCGAATGCGACAGCCTGTCGGAGCTTCTGCGCAACAGTACGGCACGACGGCAATTTTCCGAACGGCCAATCAAGCTCATGCAGGGTGATTGCATTCAGTGCGACTATCTAGCCCTATGCCACGGCGGTTGTCCAGTACGCACCTACAGCACGCGTCAAAGTCTGTTTGAGAAGGATCCCTATTGCCACCTCTACAAGTCTTTGTTCCGGCACATGGAGCGCTGTATGGCTGAGGTCATGGGGACTCTTACCGAAGCGCTTTAGACGTTATGAAACAGTCCCGAGACACGATCCTTACCCTATCGGACTACCCGGCCCCGTTGTCCGGCGTATGTTTGTCAGAAGGGCCTGGTCTATCGCGGCGAACCTCCACCTGTAGCGGGCGTGTCGTATCCAGGTGCAAGTCGTGCTGCGGGAAGGCGACGACGATGCCGGCGGCGTCGAGCTTGTCGTTGATGGCTACGTTCAGAGCGCTGATGGTCGGGTAGCGCAGGTCCGCCGAATCGACGAAGCAGCGTAGTGCCATAGCCAGGGAGTTGTCGCCGAACGACTCGAAGATCACCGTGGGGGGCGGCTCATCCAGCACGTTCTCGTTCTCTCGAGCCGCCTCTTCCAGCAGCTGCATGGCGTGGCGCACGTCCGAGCCATAGGCGATACCGATGGACAGGATCACGCGGGTCGTCTGATCGGACAGGGACCAGTTGAGCAGTCGCTCGGTAATGAACTCCTTGTTCGGCACCAGAAGCTCTTTGCCGTCCCAGTTGCGGATAGTGGTCGCGCGGCTGCGGATCCTGGTCACCACGCCATCGGTATCGCCGACGGTAATCACGTCTCCGATCCGTATCGGTCGCTCGAACAGGACGATGATGCCGCTGATGAAGTTGGCCACGATCTCCTGCAGACCGAAGCCGATGCCAACACCGAGGGCCGCGACCAGCCACTGCAGCTGGGACCAGTCGGTTCCGAGGGTCTTGAATACGAGCACGAGGCCGACGGTGACGATGGCGTAGTTGGTGACCGTGGTGACGGTATAACGACTGCCTGCCGACATTCCAGATGAGTGAAGCAGGACGATCTCCAGCACCGCCGGGAGCTGTCTTGCGAGGATGACGGTGACTCCCGCGTAGATCAGCGCCAGCCCGAGGCTCGCCAACGTAACCGGCAGGAACTGCTCCTCCCCGTCGACCATTACCTTGTGATGCCAGAGGGTGACTTCGTCCAGTATCCGCAGGGCGGGAACGACGTCGGACCAGATCAGCCACAGACCGACGAGTCCGTAGAAGAGAATCGCCGTGTTGATCAGCTTACGACTCGTGTCGCTCAGAGCGACCACATCGACTTCCGGCTCCTCGACCTCGCGGGGGCTGGCTTCTTCCCCGCACAGGCGTGCCGTCTCAGGGCGTCGCTCATCTGCTCTGCTCTCGCGGCGTTCCATCGCTGCCTCGTAGGCGAGCTTCCGGCGACTGACCAATAGCCAGCGCTCGGCCAGCGCGGAGGTGAATACCAGCATTACGGCGAGCCAAACCGTTTTCAGGAATAACTCGGTCAAAGCACCGGCACCGTTGCGGTACCCCAGCAGTGACAAGACGCCGAGGGCTAAGGGAAACACGACCGCAACCGAGTATCCGAAGCGGTACAGATGCTTGTAGCTGCGCCTGTGTCGATCGCGCAGATAGCTCGCCAGAATCCCCCGCTCGGGATGAAGAAGCCGATAGAACGCGAGTGCGAGGGAGCCGACCGCGACCAGGAAAAAGAGACGCCAAGCGAGCCAATCCACATCGAGCGGATCCAGCTTGGCCGCGAGCATCGCCCCCAGAGCAGCAGGTAGAAAGATCCATGTGAGCAGATCGAGCCCGGTGCGCAGCAGCTGCAAGCTGGACTCCGGCCAGCGAAAATGGGCGGCGCAAAGCCCTCCTGGAATGCAGGCGAAACGGAGCACACGCAGGCAGTAGAAGTAGGTCGCGACAGCGACCAGTGACACGCCCAACGCGCTACCGAAATCCGTGGCCTCGGGAGATACCTTGAGCTGCCAGTCGCTTGCCGCCGTCAACAGGGGCCAGGGAGTGGCGGCTATTAGGGTCACCCCGAGAGCGAGCAGGGTGAAGCCGAAGCGGTCGGTCGTCGGCTTCCCGAGCTTCGCGCGCAATCCACGGATCAGCTCGACCAGGCGTCCACGGCCCCAGAGGAGGACGGCGAGCACTGCGACGACCAGCGCGAGAACGGGCGAGTGGGCTGCCTGGTAGGCGAGTGTCCGCCCCACCTTCCGCCAGCCCTCGGGCGAAAGGAAGCGCCAAGATTCTAGCGCATCGTCAGTCCGCTTCCCGAGCTGAAAAAGCGACGTACTGCGAACCCATAGGAAGTGCTGATCAACCAGGGTGTCGTAGTCCTTGACTGCACCGAGCAACCGCCGCTGGGCAGTTTCCAGCTCTTCGAGTCGACGCAGATACAGGTCATCTGCATCAATGGCCTCTTTCAGGAGACTCCCACGGTCACGGGCTAACTCCCGAAGCTGCTCGCGCAATTTGGGCGTTTCTTGCGGAGCCGCATCCGCCAGGGTCGCTGCGAGATACGCATTCGGATCCTGCACAAGCGTCTGCTCTTCCTGGTGCCGGAGGCGCTGCACGCTGATCTCGGCGGTCTGACGCGCGCGCTCCTTGGCTGCGTGACCCTGCGCACGCAGGCTGGGCAGAGACTGGCTCTGGCGTAGAAGAATGTGCGCGAGCTCCTGGGTCAGCCCCCCCGCATCGACGGCATCCTCGGCACGCTCGAGGCTGGTCTCTATCCGAACCGCCAGGCTGTCCGTCCTAACTGTCTCATGAGCCAGCTCACCGATCCGTGACGCCATCTGGGCGAGCTCCTCGGTCAACGCCGCATTTTGCTCGGCGAGATGCACGACGCTGGGATGCCCACCCTCCGCCTTTCGCCGGATCTCCTCTGCCTCTGCCTTGGCCTTTGCCGCTTCCTCCTTGCGCTTGTCGTTGACCAATTTCTGGAGAAGCTTTACACGCGAGCCAACCCACTGCACGCTGGCGGCCGCCTTGTCCCGCTCGGCCTCGAGCAAGTCCACCCGCATGGGCCGACTCAGTAACTCCTCGTCGAGCATCTTGATCTCGCTGCTCAGCGTATCGAATCGGGTCTGGAGCACCCAGCGCCGGGCCTCGCTTGCCACTGGGCCCTTTTCGGTCGATGACGGCAGCTCGAGCTGAGCGGTCACTTTCTCCTGTTGCTCGCGGGCCTCGGTGAGGAGTTGTTGAATGACGCCTGGGCGCCCCTCCTCCTCTTCGAGGCGCTTCTCTCGGTCCGCACGCTTGGTATCGACAGCCGCGAGATCGGCCTTCTCCTTCTGAAGGCGCTGCTCGATCTCGCGCAGCGGCGCCGAGGAATCGACGTCCAAGGTTTCTTCCGGGGGCGAGGCATTCGCCATCGCTTTGCGGATTGCATCGATCTCCTTGGGGGCTGCGGCCGCCGCCTCTCGAAAACCCTCCGCCGCTTGCGCATTCGCGGCGGACGTCTTCAGGTTGCTCAGCGCCTTGCGATAAAGCGAAAGGAGCTTGTTCTTGGCGTCCTCGTCCATGTCGCCGGCGGCCTCGGTCGCCGCGATCTTTGCCTCTAAGATGCTCGAGCTGACCGAGCCCGGCGTAGGAAGGGCTGAGGGTGCTTCTTGACAAAGGCCCGTGCGCAGACCCGGCAACAGACACAAGGCCATGGTGACGAACAGAATCAGTGCCTTTGTGAGCAGGAGGCAGTACCGACCCTTCATCGGGAATGTGCAGGGTTTCGTGAAGGCGGCGAGGCCGCCGCCTTCACGATCGCTAGCGCCCGTGCGCGCCGTCAACGCGGTGGATTGACCACCGTATAGCTCACGTTGGAACCGGCGTATTGCGGCTGGTACCAGGTGCTGCCGCACTGCTGGTAGGAAATGCCGTTGACGATCACCGAGGTGCACGACGGCGGCAGGCTGTAGACCACGCTGCCGATCACGGCCGCGGTGACTGCTGCGGTCGCGCCGACCGCAACCCCGGTTGCGACCGGGTGGTAGCCGTAGCCCCAGCCGCGACGATCGACATCGACGTTGACATTGCGGTTGACGTTGACGTTGCGATTGATATTTCGATCAAAGTTGCGGTTGGCGCCACGGTTGACGTTGCGATTGATGTTTCGATTGGCGCCGCGGTTGACATTGACATTCGTGCGCGCGTGGCCGCGGTAGCCGCGCGCGTCGGCGGGACTGCTGTACATCAACTGGCCGACGACGAGGGCGCCGGCGCTGATACCCAGCAGCGTGGTGCGTAGAATCTCGAGTGTCATGCTCGGGTCCTCCTTCATTGGTTTTCGGCTGCCGCTGCCGGCATCGGGCGGAAGGTGATCGGCAGCGCGTCTTGCGGCGGCGTGAAGGTGAATTCGTCGGCCGCGAAGTGCGGCTTCAGGTTCCAGGCCATGCGCGCCTCGTACTGCGGCTGCTCGGGCTGGTCGGTGGTGGTGATCACCAGCTTCAGCGGCAGCGGATGGTCGCCCTCGGCGATGCACAGCTGGAAGTCGACGTCGGCCTGACGGTAGGCATAGTGGCTACATGCGGCACCGTGCACCCGCCCCGGCCCGATGTTCACCGCGCTCGTGATGGCACCGACCGGCAGGCGTTCGGTGCCCCAATAGAACAGGTCGGCCAGCGGCATCTCGACGCCGTAGCGGGCCGAGACCTCGTCCAGTGTCTTGGCAACGGTCGGCTGTGCCTCGGTGCTCGCGTAGTACCGCATGTCGGGACTGAACAGGGTCAGTTTCTTATAGTCGTAAAAATAGGTCAGGTGGCGAAACGGCGATACGCTGTCCACTTTCAGTCCTTTGCCCTTGGCAAAGTCCACCGTTACATCCCGGTCGAACTGGATCTTCTGTCCATCATCGAGGACCGCATCCGCGGACGCCTCCGCCTCAAGCGAAAAGGAATCGAGTGTGCGCAGGTACGCACTCATTTTCTCCAGCGCCTGTATCGCTGCCGGCTCGACGGTCGGTGCCTTCTTGCCCGCGTCGCCTTCAGACGCGACCACTGCGCTCGTGCCGAGCGCCGCCAGCAGTGCGGCTGTGACCGCTCTGCGATTTCCACTGTATCCGGTCATTGCTTGTACCCCCTTCATAAAATCCTGTGGATTGGCCTGGTTGCGCAAGGTTAGTCGATATACCCCTTTTGATGTTGGTCGAACAGGTAGCCGCCGACTGCGCCAACGCCGGCACCGATGAGCGCTCCCTTGCCGGCGTTCGCACTGAGAGAGCCGACCAGGGCGCCACCGGCCGCGCCCATCAAGGCACCGCTACCGGCGCGTTGGCCGGTTGTCGTTCCGCACCCCGTCACGACAACAGCTCCCACGAGAGCTGCTGGGATAATCACACTCTTCATACAAAATCTCCTTCCGATCGCTCGGAACATCGCACTTTGACGCCTCAGCTATTGCCGGGGCATGGATCTATCTCCCGCAAGGGTACTTTCCGGCAAGTGCCCGTACGAGACCGACGACCGGCACCTCATTCATCAGCTTCTTGTCCCCCGAGTGTTTCTTCGCCCAGGCGACAAAAGCCGTGCGGCCATCGGCAACCGTAGCGCCCTTCGGATAGCAGATTAGCCGCTTCATCTTTTTGCGGTTGCTGACCTCATCGTGATACTGCACCGTAGCGGCGATGAAGGCGCGGCACGCAAAGGATGTGACGTTGTACTCCGGCGCGCCGGGGTCCACCGAGCACACCTGGTACAGATCCTCGGTAGTCTTGAAATCGAGATCCTCGTTCTGCACCGCAATTGCGGATTGGCTACCGAAAACTAACGCGGCCGCGGTACACATCATGGTTTTGAGCAACAGATTTCTCGACATCTTCTTAGTCTCCTATTTGGTCTATTTTGGGAAATTTTGCTCTAAATTTCCCGGTCGATCACCGCTTCTTGACGGCAAGAGCGTAGAGCTTTTGTTTCGGCCCCAGTGCCTCACCGAATCGAGGACAGAATTGCGCCGTATTTTGGTCTGTCTGGCAAGCTCCTCCTAAGCAGTGTGCGGCGGCGCAGCGGCCATCGTATCCGTCGCCGCCCGTGTTACTTCCAAACGGCACAGGCACATTCGACCGCGGCCCGCAATTTATGGGCAGTCAAGGGACGCTCGAGGAAGTCGGTGAAGTCGAGGCGAACGATTTCGGTGGCCGTCCGGAAGGTGGTTCCGGACCCGACCGCGATCACCGGGATATTGCTCCCCGAAAGCCTCAGCTCGCGAACGAGCTCGAGCGCGGCCGCTTCATCTGGCTCCACCGATACGATGAGGCAAGCCCCTTCACGGACCCCAAGCACGGCAAGCAACGCCTCTGCGTCGTCGAGACTGCGCACGGCCTCGACGCTTGGTGACAGGGTCGCTTCGATCCACTTGCGCTCCTCCGGATCGGGGTCGACGACGTAAGCGGTTGGACTCATTGCGTGTAGGTGTAAGGGGCAGATGGCGCATGCCGGCATCTGAATTTTGAGATGCTTCAGCGACGTGGGATGCCCGGCGTTGGGGTGATCTTGGCGAAATCCGCGCGGGACGCCAATAGGTGGGTCCACATACAACTACGTACGTGGGGCTGGTTGATGGCGTGTATGTTAGACGTCGCTACCGAGTTTCAGCCGCAAGAGCTCAGTGATAGAGGCGACCCCGAGCTTCTCGAGCAGGTTGCTTCGATGTATAGGCTTTCAGAAAAATATCTTGTCAATTGAAGTAGCGCGTTACGCCAGCGCTTGGTACATCCGAACGAGGGAGAGGACTTCGTCCTTGGCATTCTCGAAGAACGACAAGGTCTCGTGTACTTTG
>Ga0210085_1000824_pt1 | contig 12694 bp, 9 predicted proteins | sample China_Galinas_PW_5_FD_184866 | JGI IMG/M metagenome (GOLD analysis project Ga0210085, IMG submission 184866) | Wetland microbial communities from San Francisco Bay, California, USA, that impact long-term carbon sequestration - China_Galinas_PWC_D1... | ecosystem: Environmental > Aquatic > Marine... | reverse complement strand
GAGGTCGGAGGCCACCGGCTTGCCGACGGCCGCGGCCTCGCCGAAGGTGCCGAGCACGTCGTCCTGGAGCTGGAAGGCATCACCGACCGTCTCGCCGTAGTCGCGCAGGGCCGCGACGGTTTCGGGTGCGGCGCCCGCCAGCAGCGCGCCGATCTCGAGCGGCCGCTCGACGCTGTAGCGCCCCGACTTGAGTCGCAGGGCACGGAGCAGCTCGTCGGCCGTCGGCTGGTCGGCGTCGTCGCCGGCGAGCCTGAATGGCAGGGTCATCTCCAGGTACTGGCCGCCGATCACCTCGCGTGACATGGCGTCGAAGGCGGCCGTGACCGCGTCGGGATCTCCCTCGGCGCCTCCAGCTCGCGAGAGGGCGGCGGCCCAGGTGTGGGCCAGGTCGCCGACCAGGAGCGCCACCGAGCGCCCGTAGTCGGAGGCGTCGCCGGGCCAAGAGCGTTCCCGGTGGCGCGCGGCGAACACCGTATGAGCCGTCGGCTCGCCTCGGCGCACCGGAGCGTGATCCATGATGTCGTCGTGAATCAGCAGGTAGGTGTGGAGGAGCTCCGTGGCCATCGACAGCGCCAGGACGGACTCCTCCGAGCGGCCGCCGCAGGCGCGGTACGCCGCGTCGAGCAGGGCCGGGCGCAGCCGTTTGCCGCCGCCCGCGACCAGCCGGCCCACCTCTTCTGCCAGCTCCGCGGCCTGGGGGGCCTCGGCGGCGGCCTCCCGGCGACGCGCGTCGATCCAGCGTGCCAGCGCGTCGTCCAGCCGCCCGCGGAACGCGCTCAGCGTCGCCCGGAACGACGCGTCGGCGTCGCTCGTGGCGGGCGCGCTCGAGCCGGCGGAGGCGGGTTCTGTCGTGGGGAGGGTAGGCATCGTCCAGGTCGCGATCGCTCGTCGAAGACCAACATGAGAACAGGGTGTGCAGGGCCGCCCGGACCGAACGCGGACCGGACGAAACGGGAGTTTGGGGAGGGGGCTGTCAGCCCTCTTGGGTCTTGGAGCGGGGCAGGCGCTGCGGCATGCGGCCACGGCTTCGTGAGTGGCGGCGCCGCGGGGGGATCGGGCTCTTGACCAGAGCCGTGCAGGTCATCGAGCCGAAGAACTTGCTCTTGACGAGGCGTTGGACGAAGCGATCTGCCGCGTCGACCGCCGGACGGACGAAGTCCGGCAGTCGCATCAGGAAGTGGATCAGCAGGATCTTTCGGGCTGAGAGGAGCACCGGTTCGTCGTTCCTTCGATCTCGACTCGTCGCCGACCGCTCCGGAGCTCACCCAATCTCATCCGTCGATCGGGCTGTCTGATCGGGCTGTCCGATCGAGCAACCGGGCCGCGGTGGCGGCTTGTTCATCGCAGTTTAGCAGGCCGGTGGACGAATTGCGAACCGGATCTGTCACGAATCTGTCATGAATCCTCCGGTCTCGGGGTCGCCGCCAGGGTCGGGGCCGGCGTCTTCGCGCCCGCCGTCTCCGAGGCGACGGGCTCCGGTCGGCGGCGGTACTTCTGATCGAGGCGCCACTGACGGTCGTCGCCGCGGTCGGTCTCCCGGCCGGCGATCCAGACCGAGTCGATGTGGGTGCGGATCTCCAGCGGGTCGCCGTCGGTGACCAGGAGCGTCGCCTCCTTGCCCGGCTCGAGCGACCCGAGCCGATCGTCGACGCCGAGGATCTCGGCGGCGTGGAGGGTGATCGCGGCAAGCGCCTCGTCCCGAGGCAGGCCGAAGGCGACGGCGGTCGCCGCCTCGAACGGCAGGTTGCGGGCGTTGTAGCCGTCGGCGTCGCCGCCGCCGGCCGCGATGGCGAAGCGGACACCCGCTTCGTGGAGCCGCGCGGCGGCGGTGAACGGTGCATCATAGGGCTCCCAGTCGCGCAGAGGGACCCTGTGGATCGTGTCCAGGATCACCGGGATACCCGCCGCGGCGATCCGATCGGCGATCTTGGCCACGTCGTAGGAGGCGACCAGCACCAGGTCATCCATCCCCTCGTCGTCGGCCCAGTCGAGGGCGGACTCGATCTCGCTCTGGGTCTCGGCGTGGATGAACAGGGGCAGGGTGCCCTCGACCACCGGCACCAGGGCGTCGAGGCGGGGGTCGAACGCCGGCCGGGGTGCCGTGCCCGCGGCGCTCGCGCCCAACGCCCTGGCGTAGGCACGTGCCGACGCGATCGTCTCGTCGATCACCGCGAGGGCCTTCTTGCGTTGCTCCGCGACCTTCTCCTCGTCATCCCAGGGCCGGGCTCTGGTGCGGGGCCACCGGAGGTGCATGCCGACCGGCGCCGCGACGGTCATGTCGCGCCAGTTCCAGCCCTCGAGGCGCATCACCGCCGAGGTGCCGGTGAAGACGCCCCCTTCGGGCACCACCAGCGCCGTGGTCACCCCGCCGGCGACCGTCGGCGGCAGGCGGAAGGAATCGCCGTTGAAGGCGACCTCGGCACGCAAGTTCGAGTTGACCTGGCCGATCTCCCGCGTGTCGTCGGTGCCGCGGACGCTGTCGACCTCGACCAGTCCGAGGGTGGTCTTCGGGTGGATGAAGCCGGGGTAGAGGTGCTCGCCGGTGGCGTCGATCACCCGGGCATCGTTCGGCAACGCCACGTCGGTCCCGACGGCGACGATCCGGTCGCCGCGGATCAGCACCGTGGCGCCTTCGATCGGCGCCGAGCTGACCGGGTGGACCGTGCCACCGACGAATGCGACTGCGTCGCCGGTTGCCGGCGCAGGAGCGAGGGTCGGCGCCGCGTCCGCCACGGACGGCGCCTGGTCCGCGCTCTCGGCGACACCCGGCTGGTCGCGCGGCTCGGCGCTCTCCTCGGCTTCGGCCGGCTCGTCCCCGCCGCCGGTACGCGCGGCTTCGGCCTCGGCCAGGAGGTCATCGCGCTCGGCGGCGAGCGCGGCACGCCGCTCCAGGTCCTCGGCCCGGTCGAAGTAGCGTCGGCCGTCGATCCAGGTCTGCTCGGCCAGGCTGTAGGTCGAGAGCGGGTTGCCGCTCCAGATGACGAAGTCCGCGTCCTTGCCCGGCTCGAGCGAGCCGACCCGGCGGTCGACTCCGAGCTGGGTCGCCGGGCCGATGGTCACCAGGCCGAGGGCCTGCTCCTCGCCGACCCCACCGTAGCGGACCGCCTTCGCGGCCTCGGTGTTGAGGCGCCGGGCGAGCTCGTCGTCGTCGGAGTTGTAGGAGGTCACGACGCCGTGATCGAGCAGGATCGCGCCGTTGTAGGGGATGGCGTCGACGACCTCGTACTTGTAGGCCCACCAATCGGAGAAGGTCGAGGCGCCGACTCCGTGGGCGGCGATCTCGTCGGCGATCTTGTAGGCCTCGAGGGCGTGCTGGAAGGCGGCGATGTCGAACCCGTAGCGGTCGGAGAGACCCAGGAGCATGAGCATTTCGTCGGCGCGGTAGGCGTGGGCGTGGACGTGGCGCTCACCGTCGAGGATCTCGAGCAGCGCCTCCTTGCGCAGGTCGCGCCGGGGCGGCACGGCGGTGGCGTCGTGGGCCGCCTCGAAGCGCTCGAGCTCGCGCCGGTAGTCGAGCGCCCCCTCGAACGCTTCGACGATCGCCTGCTCGACGCCCATGCGGGTCTGGGGGTAGCGGGGGTCGTCGGGCTGCCAGTTGCTCTGCTTGGGGTTCTCGCCGAGGGCGAACTTGACCCCGGGCCGACGGCCGTCGAACAGCAGCTCCTCGGCGGTCGCGCCCCAGCGCAGCTTGATCACGGCGTTCTGGCCGCCGATGGCGTTGGCCGAGCCGTGGAGGACGTTGGCCATGGTCACGCCGCCGGCGAGCTGGTGGTAGATCTCGACGTCGCGCGGGTCGAGCACGTCGGCGATCCGCACCTCGCAGGTGACGATGTCGGTGCCCTCGTTGACCCCGCCGGAGATCGCGGTGTGGGAGTGGGCGTCGATCAGCCCGGGGGTGACGTGCTTACCGGTGGCGTCGATCTCGAGCGCGCCGGCCGGGGCGTCCAGGCCGTGCCCGACGGCGACGATCTTGCCCCGGCGCACCAGGAGGTCCGCGTCCTCGATCCGGCCGTCCGGGCCGGAGGTCCAGACGGTCGCGTGGCGCACGATCACCGCGTCGGGCTGGGAGGGTGGCTCGACCGCCCAGGACGACGGGTCCCAGGTGGCGGCGGCGCTCCGGGCCGGCCCGGCGAGAAGGCACAGGGCGAGGAGCGGGAGGGCGACCAGCAGAGGACTGCCGGCGGTGGCTCGTGCGGCTCCGGTCGGGCGGATCATCCAGGTCATGGCAGCACCTCCGGGGGTGCCGAGACGCGGGTCCCGGTCAGGGTGAAGGGTCCCGGCGGCCCGGAGCCCGAGCCGCGGGCGCTGTCGCCGGTGATGTCGAGGGTCAGGGCGAACGGCCCCGGCATGCCGAAGGGGGAGCCGTCGAACTCGATCTCGACGGAGCTGCCGGAGACCTCGGCGGAGTCGAGCGTCAGCTCCGTCCCCTGGGCGCTCAACGTGCCGGTCAGGCTCGGCGCCTCGCCGACCAGCTCCATCCGGGCGGCGACGGTCTCGCCACCGGTGTCGATCTGGAGCTCCCAGGTGCCGGCCGGCTCGATCTCGGGCGGCTCGGACTCCTTGACCTCGAAGCGCCGGCCGTCGATCCAGACCTCCCGGACCTTGGTCTTCTCCGTGAACAGGTCGCCCTCGACCACCACCAGGTCTGCGGCCTTGCCCGGCTCGATCGTGCCCCGCTGGCCCGCGATCCCGAGCAGCCGGGCGGGGACGGTGGTCACCGCGGCCAGCGCGTCGTCGGGGGAGAGGCCGGCTGCGATCGCCCGCGCCAGGTGCTCGTGGAGATCGGCGGGGCGGTCGAGGCGGAAGCTGGTCAGGGCGACCGTGGCGCCGGCTCCGACCAGCGCGACCGGGTTCTCCGGAGCGCGCTGCCAGTGGCGGAGCGCGTCGAGCTCGATCGACAGCGGTCCGGACGTGCCCTCCGGAGGCTCGGGGAAAGCTACGGGCAGGAGCACCGGCCGGGAGCGGCCGCCGGCGCTGTCGGGGCTCAGGAGCTGCCGAACTTCGTCCAGGCGCTGGTACTCCTCGCCGCTGCCGATCAGCCAGGCGTCGAGCCCCAGCTCGTCGGCCAGGTGGGCGGAGCGGACGAAGCCCGGCAGATCGTCGTTGTCGAAGACCACCGGCTCGTCGCCCGCCGCCGCGTCGCCCAGGGCTTCGAGAGCCGCGTCGTAGGGCGGCCGCCGCTGGGTGGGGCGCCGGTCGAACGCGCTCCACGCGCGGCGGTACCAGACGGCGTCGAGGAAGATCTGGCGGGTCAGGGCGATCGAGCCCATGAGCGACTGGGGGTAGCCGTTGGGAGCGGAGGACGACAGGGTGACGTTCTGGGCGACCCGCGGGCGGAGGATGCGCTCTCTTATGGGAGCGTCACCGAGCTCGACCAGGACGCTCTCGCCGCGCAGCACGCCGCCCCGCGGAGCGATCACCGCGACGGTGTAGCCCGCCTCGCGGAGCTGCCGTGCGGTCGCCGGGTCGCCGGCGCGGGATGCCATCTCTCGTTCGGCGTGGACCGCCGGGTTCGGATTGCCGCTTCCAGCGCCCTGGTCTGCGCCGTCGGGGCCGTCCTTTGCCTCCGGCCAGGGGCGCTCCGCGTACGGCTCGATCAGGCCGGGGTAGACGGTCAAGCCCTCCCGGTCCCAGACGCGAGCGTCTGGCGGCGGCTCGAGATCGGCGCCGGCGGCCTCGATCAGGCCGTCCCTGAGGACCACCGTGCCGCGCTCGATCACCTCGCCCGGAGCCAGGACGATGCGCACGCCGGTGAGCGCGTGGACGGCGGGCGCCTCGGCGGCCACCGGTACCGGCGAGGCCAGGGCGCCGCTGGCGAGGAGCAGGAGCAGGGATGGCAGACGGGAAGCGGGCCGGCGGCGACGCGGTGGTGACGGGCTCTTCATGGGACAACCCTCCATCCGTCGGAACCCGGCGCTCGCTGACAAGACGAGAGCGGTCGGGTCGATCGGTGTGCTCGGTCGGTTGCGGACCGCCGCAAGATCGCAGAGGAGCCCCGTTCCGTCAAGCAGGGAAACGCGGAAACGGCGCCGGAGTAGACTCGTCCGGCGATGACTCCGATCACGAAGGCCGCGCAGCGCCCGTCCATCCCGATCGCCCAGGTCGACGCCTTCGCCACCGGCCCGTTCACGGGCAATCCGGCCGCGGTCTGTCAGCTCTCCTCGCCCCGTCCCGACCACTGGCTCCAGGCGGTCGCCGCCGAGATGAACCTCTCGGAGACCGCGTTTCTGCTGCCGGCGGGCGACGGCGACGAGGCCCGCTTCGGCCTGCGTTGGTTCACCCCCGCGACCGAGGTCGAGCTGTGCGGCCACGCCACCTTGGCGAGCGCCCACGTCCTCTGGGACATCGGCCGCGTGCCCGCGGGCGAGGCGATCCGGTTCGACACCGCGAGCGGCGTGCTGACCTGCGTGCGCGACGAGGCCCCCCCCGGCCGACGGTGCCGGCAGCGGCGGCCCGCTCGTCTGGATGGACTTCCCGGCGCAGCCGGCGACGGAGCTGGCAGGGGACGAGCGCCGCGCGCTGGGCGCCGAGCTCACGCGGGTCCTCGGCGCGGCGCCGGTCCGGATCGGTCGGAGCCGCTTCGATCTGCTCGTCGAGCTGGACACCGAGGAGACCGTCCGCGGCCTGGCACCCGACATGGCGGGTCTCGCCGCCGTTGACGCCCGGGGCGTCATCGTCACCGCGTCCGGCCCCGGGGGGGAGGGGCACGACTTCGTCTCCCGGTTCTTCGCCCCGCGGGTCGGCGTGCCGGAGGATCCGGTGACCGGGTCGGCCCACTGTTGCCTGGCCCCGTGGTGGACGGAGCGGCTCGGGCGCGAGCGCCTGACCGGCTACCAGGCGAGCCGGCGGGGCGGCGTGGTACGGACCGAGCTTCGGAGGACGCGGGTCCGGCTCGGCGGCGCCGCGGTGACCGTCTTCACCGGCGAGCTCTCGGCCTGACCGTCACCTGATGCGCAGGGCGAGGCGCCCCCGAGGCGCCCCCGAGGCGAGGGCCGATCGGGGAATGATCGGGCGATCGCGCCGGTTGCACGGGGAGCCGCCGGCCTCCGGGCGGCGCCGCCTGCGGGTTCCCTCGTCAGGCCCCTCGACGGACCCGCTCCCACACCCTTCCTCTGGTACAGTCTTCCCGGTCGTGACGATGGACGAAAACAGCTCCCAGCCCAAGCCGCGCCGCGTCGGCATGATCAGCCTCGGCTGCCCGAAGAACCTGGTCGACAGCGAGATCATGCTGGGCGAGCTGCGGGCTCGGGGCCACGAGATCGTCACCGACGCCGGCGACGCCGACACGGTCATCGTCAACACCTGCGGCTTCATCGAAGAGGCCAAGCAGGAGTCGATCGACGCCATCCTGGAGGTCGCCGGCGGCAAATCGCAAGGCAAGCGGCTGCTGGTGGCCGGCTGCATGGTGAACCGCTACGGCGCGGAGCTCTCCCGGGAGATTCCGGAGATCGACGGCTTCATCGGGCTCGACGACCTGCGCCAGGTCGGCGACGTGGTGCAGCTCGGCGGAGGCGCCGCTCCCGAGGCGCCAGCGCCCGCCCACCTGGTTTTCGACCACACCGCGCCGAGGACCCTGACCACCCGCGGCTACGCGTACTTGAAGGTTGCCGAGGGCTGCAACAACCCATGCACCTTCTGCGCGATCCCCCAGTGGCGGGGCCGCTTCCGCAGTCGCACGATCGAGAGCCTGGTGGCCGAGGCCCGGAGCCTGGAGGAGACCGGCATCCGGGAGCTGTGCCTGATCGCCCAGGACACGACCCGCTACGGCGAGGACTTGGGTGTCGGCAAGCACGGCCTGACCCGGCTGGTCGAAGCGATCCTGGACGGGACCGACATCCCCTGGGTCCGCTTCCTCTACGCCTACCCGACGACGCTGGACGACGAGCTGCTCGCGCTGATGGGCTCCGAGGAGCGCTTCTGCTCCTACCTCGACATGCCTCTCCAGCACAGCCATCCGGAGATCCTCAAGGCGATGCGCCGAGGCGGCAAGCGGGAGCGGTATCTGCGGCTGCTCGAGCGGGCCCGCGAGCTGGTGCCGGACGTGGTGCTGCGCTCGACCTTCATCGTCGGCTTTCCCGGTGAGACCGAGGAGCGGTTCGCCGACCTCGAGCGCTTCGTCGAGGAGGCGCGGCTCGACCACCTGGGGGCGTTCGTCTTCAGCCCGGAGCCCGACACACCGGCGGCGGAGATCGCCGGACGGGTGCCGCGGCGGGTCGCGGCCCGGCGCCGCGAGCGCTTGATGGAGCTCCAGCAGCCGATCGCCCTCGAACGGCGCCGCCGGTTCGAAGGTCGGCGTCTCGAGGTCCTGGTCGAGGGGACCCACGAGGAGACCGAGCACCTGCTCCAGGGCCGCCACCGCGGCCAGGCCCCGGAGATCGACGGCCGCATCCTGATCAACGACGGCCTCGCTCCCGCCGGCACGCTGGCCGAGGTCGAGGTGACGAAGGCCTACGCGGACGACCTGGTCGGCCGGATCGTCGGTCCGCTGGGAGCTCCAGGCGTGGTGCCGTCGCCCGACGTGGCCGCGGCGATCTCCTGACCGTTTCCAGCCGAAACCACCGGACGCCATGCTGGTCATTCGAGACGCCTTGCACGCGGGCGACCTCCCCCGGGGAGTCGTGGCGACGATCGGGAACTTCGACGGCCTCCACCGGGGCCAGCGCTCGATCATCGATCGGGTGGTCGAGCGGGCGCGCGCGCTCGATGCGCCGCCGGTGGTCCTGACCTTCGAGCCCCACCCGCTGGGCGTGCTCCGCCCCGGCGAGGCGCCGCCGCGGCTGGTCACGCCGGAGGCCAAGCGCGACCTGATCGCCGAGACCGGAGTCGAGGCCCTGCTCGAGATCGAGTTCACGGAGGATCTCGCTGCCACGCCCGCCCGCGAGTTCGTCGAGGGCTACCTCCACGACAAGCTGGACCTGCGCGAGATCCACGTCGGGGAGGGGTTCACCTTCGGCCGCAAGCGCGAGGGGACCCTGGAGCTGCTCCGCGAGATGGGCCACGAGCTCGGCTTCGGAGCCCACCAGGTGGACGAGGTGCTTCATCGCGGCGAACGGATCTCGTCGACCCGGATCCGGCGCGCCGTCCGCGAGGGGCGGATGGCCGATGCGCGGGAGATGCTCGGCCGGCCGTACGCGGTTTCCGGGGTGGTGGTCCGCGGCGACCGGATGGGCAAGCGTCTGGGCTGGCCGACGATCAACCTGGCGCCCCGGAGCGAGCTCATCCCGCTCGACGGGGTCTACGTATGCCGGGTCTTCTTTCCGTCGTTCCCGGCGACGTTCGACTGCGTCACCAACGTCGGCACCCGGCCGACCGTCTACGAGAACTACCAGCGCGTGGTGGAGAGCCACATCCTCGACTTCTCGACCGACGTCTACGGCGAGATGGTGGAGATTCGCTTCCTCAAGCGGCTCCGCGAGGAGCGGATCTTTCCCACGGTGATGGATCTCTCGGCCCAGATCCGCAAGGACGTCGAGCTGACCCGGGAATACTTCGCCGCGCGTCGTCACTTGGAAGATCAGGCGGCATCGGGCGAGGTCTGACCCGTTCCGGAGACCTTCGATGTGCATCACCGTGTGAACGACCTCGACCGCCGTCCGCACTTCCCGACACAGCCAAGGAGATTCGAAGCATGGCAAGCGACAAGATCATCAACGTGACCGCTCAGAACTTTGACGATGACGTGCTCAAGTCGGACAAGCCGGTGCTCGTCGACTTCTGGGCCGAGTGGTGTGGACCGTGCCGCATGGTGGCGCCGACCCTCGAGGAGATCGCCGAGGAAAACGACAGGGTCCAGATCGCCAAGATCAACGTCGACAACGAGCAGGAGCTGGCCCACCGGTTCCAGGTCTCGAGCATTCCGACCTTCATCCTGTTCAAGAGCGGCCAGGTGGCGGATCGCATGATGGGCGCGATGCCGAAGGCCTCGTTCGAAAGCTTCATCGATCGCAACGCGAGCTGACCTTGGACCCGGCGGCCGCCGCGGTTCTTCAGCGTGAGCTGAGCGATCGGGGCTGTCAGGCCCTGCTGATCGTCGCGGGCTCGTCCCGCGACCCCGACCTCGCTCCGTTCGTCGGCCCGGTCCACCTCGGCCGGGCCTTTCTCGTCCTGGCCCTGCCGGACGGGCCAGCGTCCCCCGCGTCCGAGACCCTCGCCTTTCTCACCCCCATGGAGCGGGGCGAGGCCGGCCGCACAGGCCTGGCTCTGCTGACCCCCGCGGATCTCGATGTCGACCGGCTGCTCGAGGAACGGCCCGAGCCGGCGCGCTTCTGGGGTGCGGTGCTGGTCCGGGCGCTCGAGCTGAGCGCCGTTCCCCGGGGACGGGTGGCCCTGGCCGGCCACCTGGGCGCCGGCCTCGCGGTGGCGTTCGCCCGCGACCTCGAGGACGCTGGCTACGAGCTGACCGAAGGTCACGAGGTCGTCCGGCGTCTGCGCCAGCGCAAGCGCCCGGCCGAGATCGAGGGGATCCGAAAGGCTGCGCGCGGCACCGTCGCCGCCTTCCGGCGGGTGGCGCAGGTGCTGGCCTCGGCGGAGGTGGGCGGCGACGGCGGTGGGGACGGCGGCGGCAAGGGCGCGGCCCTGTCCTGGCCCCTCTCCTGGAACGGTGAGCCGCTGACGGTGTCGCGCCTGCGGCAGGAGATCGTCCACGAGCTGGCCGAGCACGGGCTCGAGCAGCCCGAGGGCAACATCGTGGCGCCCGGCGGCGAGGGCGCCGTGCCCCATTCGATCGGCACCGAGGGGCGAAGGCTCCGGTCAGGGGAGTCCCTGGTGGTCGACCTCTTCCCCCGCGGACAGATGTTCGCGGACTGTACGCGCACCTTCTGCGTCGGTGAGCCGCCGCCGGCGCTCGCCAGAGCCCACGGCCTGGTGCTCGAAGCGCTCAGACGTGCGCGGGAAGGCGTCCGATCGGGGGTGCGCGGCTGGAGCCTTCAGGAGGAGGCCTGCCGGCTGCTCGGTGACGCCGGCTTCCCGACGCCGATCTCCGACCCGGGGACCGAGACGGGCTACGTCCACAACCTGGGACACGGCGTCGGCTACGAGCTCCACGAGTACCCCAGCTTCCGCAAAGCATCGGGCGCGGAGGGGGTGCTCGGCGCCGGTGACGTGATCACCATCGAGCCCGGCCTCTACGACCCGGAAGCCGGCTGGGGCGTGCGGCTGGAGGATCTCCTGGTGGTGGGGGAGGACGGGATCGCCGAGGACCTCACCCCGCTGCCGTACGCCCTCGATCCCATGAGCTGGTAGGGGTCCGGTCGGCGCCCCCGGCCGACCCGGGGCTGTCCCGGATCGGGCGCTGAGATACACTTCCTTGGGTATGCTCCCCTTTGGGCGAAAGGGCTGGACTGCGCTCGCCGTCCTGGTGGCCGGGGCGATCGCCCCGGTGACGGCGGCTCGGGCCGTGCCGACCCGCTCGGCCGGCCGGGCGATCCCGTTCGGCGAGCAGACCCCGGCGGCGGTGCGTCTGCTCGAACCGGCCGACGGCACGGTCTTGTCGGGTGGCGCGACCGCGACCTTCGCCTGGGAGCCCGGTCCCGGCATGCCTCTGGACGGGGTCGAGGAGTGGGAGGCGTTCCTGTCGCTCGACGGCGGCGACTCCTGGCCGATCCGGATCACACCCCATCTCGATCTCGCGCTCCGCCGGGTCAGCTTCCCCGTGCCGGCGGTGCCTTCAGACGACGTTCGCCTGCTGCTCCGCGTGGGCGACGAACGCTACGAGGAGCCGTTCCCGGTCCCCGGAGCGTTCACGATCGCGGCGCAGCCGAGCACGATCCTGCCCTTCGCGACGGTCCGCTACGGCGCCGGAGAATCAGCCCTCCCGGGCGGCGCCGGCATCGTCGCCTGGGTCGAGGGAACGCGGCGGGGAGGCGGTCTCCAGGCCGCGGTGGCTCTGCCGCTCGCGGCCGGCTGGACCGGTGCCCACCTGGTCTCCCTCGAGCGGTTCCCCGTCGGGGCCGAGCCCGACCGTCCGATCCACGAGCTCTTTCCCGATGCCCGGGCCACTGGGATCACGCCGGTGCCGGAGCCACGCGCGCAGAAGCCGCGTCCGCTTCCGGTACCGCCCGGAGCCCGGGCCATCCTCCTGGCGACCGAACGGCTCGACGAGTGATACGGAGAGGGCCTGCAGGCCCTCTTGCACGCTGTCGAACCGATCGATCACCATTTAGTGTTTCCAGGAGGATTGTCTCCATGCAGAAGCTGTCTGCGTATGCCGTGTTCGCGACGGCGCTCGCCGCCGTCGTGCTGTGCCTGGCTCCGGTGGGAGCCGCCGCCGCGACGAGCTCGAGCCAGGACCAGATGCAGGACCAGATGAAGCCCGCCGACGAGTCCAAGGACTCGATGGAGTCCAAGGACTCGATGATGAAGGACGGGGAGGTGCCCTCGGGTGAGGTGCGTGAGACCGTCCAGGTCACCGCCACCCGGCTGCCGGAGGACGTCGAAGTCGTCCCGGTCTCGATCACCGTCGTCTCCGGCGAGGAGATCCGCGACCGAGGTGCCCGCGACCTGTCGGACGCGCTCGGTCTCGCCGCCGGCGTCACGGTCAATCCCGGCAGTGACAACGGTCCGGCCAGCGTCGTGCCCGAGCTGTGGGGTCTACGTGAGGCCGACGCCTACCTGCTGGTGGTCGACGGAGTGCCGCGGGGCGGCGCGTTCAATCCGGACACCGGCACCATCGACCTGACCGGTGTCGAGCGGGTCG
>Ga0210085_1000823_pt1 | contig 12696 bp, 14 predicted proteins | sample China_Galinas_PW_5_FD_184866 | JGI IMG/M metagenome (GOLD analysis project Ga0210085, IMG submission 184866) | Wetland microbial communities from San Francisco Bay, California, USA, that impact long-term carbon sequestration - China_Galinas_PWC_D1... | ecosystem: Environmental > Aquatic > Marine... | reverse complement strand
CCGTGTGTGCCGTGACCCTGGAAGGTGTGCGCGTTCCGGTCGAGAACGTCCTCGGGGAGGTGGGCAAGGGCCACAAGGTCGCCTTCTGCACGCTGAACATGGGGCGCCTGAAGCTGTCGGCCAGCTCTTCCACCGGCGCGAAGGTCGCGCTGGAAGAGGCGTCGAAATACGCTGCTCAACGCATTCAGTTCGGGCTCCCCATAGCCAAGTTCGGCCTCATCCAGCGAAAGCTCGCCGACATGGCGGCGCGGGCCTACGCGGCAGAGTCCGTCGCGTACCGCACCGCTGGCCTGGTCTACCACGCCCTGGAGCGACTGAAGGCCGAAGGCGCTATCACCAACCAGACACGGCTGGACACCTTGTCGGAGTTCTCCGTGGAGTGCGCCCTGGCCAAGGTCTTCGCTTCCGAGGCGTACAACGCTCTGGCCGACGAGGCGGTCCAGGTGTTCGGCGGATACGGGTTCAGCGAGGAGTACAAGCCGGCCAAGATGTACCGGGACTCCCGCATCTCGCGCATCTACGAAGGCACCAACGAGATCTGCCGGCTCTACGCGCAGCGCACGATCTTCCGAAAGCTCGCGGCCGCCATGGGAGGAGGGGACGCACTGGCGAAAGGCCTGGGCGCCCTCACGCAACCCCGTGCGGCCACGCCGCCCGCCGACGTGGCGGGGAGTCCGAATGACGGGGATGCGGCGACAGGTGCGGTGGCGGCGATGAAGCGCATCTACTTCATGCTTTTGGAGGAAGTGGTCGCAGGCGTCGGGGCCGAGCGACTCACGGAGCCGGGGAGCCAGCAGTTTCTCGCGTCCCTGGCCGACGTGGCCATGGAGATCTATGCCGCCGAGACGATGGCCCTCCGGGTGTCGAAGCTCGACGCCGCAGGTGGCGCCGAGGCTCGGGAGGTTCGCGCCGCCCTCGCCGCCCTGGTCCTGGAGCGCTCGGCGGAGCGCGTGCGCGTCGAAGCCAGGACCATCCTCGGGGAGCTTCGGCCAGGCGACGAGGCGGTCGCACGTCTGGCCGAGATCGACGCCCTCCTGCCCGCGCCCCGGTCCTTGGTGGCGGCACGCGCCAGGGTCGCGGAATGGCTGATCGCGCGGGACGGCCTCCTCCCGGGGGAGGCGACGTAGCCATGCTCCCGGGCGAAAGCCGGCCGGGGCGGCTCCTCACCAGCGTGTCGGCCGCGGCGGCCCTGCTGGCTCTGAGCTGTGGAGGAAGCCCGGGCGGGCCTCCCGCGCCGGCGGGTGTCCCGGACCCGGACAGCATCACCTTCGCGACCGAGCTGAGCGTCGACCTCTCCGCCATGCAGCGCCTGCCCTCGGGGCTGTACGTGCAGGACCTGCGGGACGGCACGGGGATCACCGCCCAACGCACCAGCCTGGTTTCCGTCCGCTACGTGGGATACCTGCCGGACGGCAAGGTCTTCGACACCACCGGTGCCGGCGAGCCCCTGGTGTTCCGGTTGGGGGGCAACGAGGTGATCCGGGGCTGGAACCAGGGTATCCCCGGAATGAAGCGGGGCGGCATGCGTCGGCTCGTTGTCCCCCCCGGACTCGCCTACGGGCGCCGCGGAAAGGGCGCGGTGCCGCCAAACGCGACGTTGATCTTCGACGTTCAGCTTCTCGACGTGCGATGAGTAGCAAAGGACGCAGCATGATCCGGATGATTCGCTTCGGCGGAGGCGCCGTGGCTCTTTCCGTGTTCGCGGTGGCTTGTGGTGGGACATCCCACGCCGGAACCGGAGACCCGGCGACGGAGAGCTACGCTCCCAGCCTCGGCATCGACCTGTCGCGGATGGCCAAGACATCGTCAGGGCTCTACTACCAGGACGTCAGCGTAGGCACAGGGGCTGAGGCCGCAGCCGGCTCCAAGGCCAGCGTGGAGTACGCCGGGTGGCTCCCCGACGGCAAGAAGTTCGATTCGGGCTCGTTCGACTTCGTCCTCGGTGCGCACCAGGTGGTGGCCGGATTCGACGAGGGGGTGACCGGGATGAAGGTGGGCGGCGTCCGCAAGCTGGTGATTCCGCCTGCCCTCGGGTACGGGGTGAAGGGCTCAGGACCCATCCCCCCGAACGCCGTCATGGTCTTTCAGATGACCTTGAAGGGTGTGGGCTGACCAGGAGCGCGCCTCGCTACACGAGCTGTGTGTGAGGCGGAAGGTGGCCGTGCGAAGCCCGAGCCGACCCCGGGCTCACATTCTCGGCAGCGTGACCCCGCGCTGCTTCATGTACTTGCCCTTACGGTCGGCGTAGGCCGTCTCGGGCTCCTCGTCACCCTCGAAGAACAGCAGCTGGGCGATTCCCTCGCCGGCGTAGATCTTCGCCGGGAGGGGAGTCGTGTTGGAGATCTCCAGGGTCAGGTGTCCCTCCCAGGTCGGCTCCAGCGGAGTGACGTTCACGATGATGCCGCATCGGGCGTAGGTCGACTTGCCCACACACACCACGAGGACGTCTCTGGGGATCCTGAAGTACTCCACGGTGCGGGCCAGGGCGAACGAGTTGGGCGGGATGATGCACTCGTTCTCGTGGATGTCGACGAAGGAGCGATCATCGAAGTCCTTCGGATCTACGACGACGTGGTGGACGTTGGTGAACACCTTGAACTCGGGCGCCACGCGGATGTCGTAGCCGTACGAGGACAGCCCGTAGGAGATGACGCCCTCGCGCACCTGGCCGTCTTCGAAGGGCTCGATCATGCCGCTCTCGAGGGACATTCTGCGGATCCACTTGTCGCACTTGATGGGCATCGCCGAGGCTTGCTCCAGGGGGCCGGAAGCCGTGAAAGAGGGGGTGCGGAGCCCTGCGGAGGAGCCCCGGGAACCGCGGAAGATAGGGGCACGGCGGAGGTAGGGGCAAACCGGCGGAAAACATTGAAAAATCAGGCTTCCTTCGCTTGACACCCCTCGGCGGCTCCCGGTAGCTTTTCGGGTCTCAAGTGACTGATTTCACAAACCTCGGCGGCGTCATGTCGGGAGCGTATCTCCCTCTCCTGCTGCTTTTCGGTGTCGCGCTGGTGACGGCGGTCGGCATGGTCGTGCTGACCCAGATCCTCAACCCCCGCCGGCCCACCTCGCAGAAGGAGATGCCCTACGAGTCAGGGATGATCCCACTGGGTGACACCCGGGCTCGATTCTCCGTCAAGTTCTACATGGTGGCGATCAGCTTCATCGTCTTCGACCTGGAGACGATCTTCCTGATCCCCTGGGCGGTGCAGGCGAGGGCACTCGGATGGGGTGCTTTCCTGGCCATGACGATGTTCGTCGTCGTCCTCGCCGTCGGGCTCCTTTATGAATGGAAGAAGGGAGGCCTCGAGTGGGATTAGAAGATAGTCTGCCGGCCGGCGGAACTGGCACCGGTGGCGGGGGCCTCTTCGGTTCCGGTAGCCCCACCTTCCTCACCTCGAAGGTCGACTACCTCGTAAACTGGGCGCGCCGCAATTCCCTCTGGCCGATGCCGTTCGGTACCGCTTGCTGCGCCATCGAGATGATGGCCGCATTCGCGTCCGACTTCGACCTCTCCCGCTTCGGGATGGAGCGGATGTCGTTCAGCCCTCGGCAGGCCGATGTCCTCATCTGTGCCGGGCGGGTGCCGTACAAGCTGGCTCCGGTCCTGCGCCGCATCTGGGATCAGATGCCCCAGCCCAAGTGGTGCGTGTCCATGGGCGCCTGCGCCTCGTCGGGCGGCGTCTTCGACGTCTACTCCATGGTGCAGGGGATCGACACCATCGTTCCGGTGGATGTCTACGTCCCCGGGTGTCCGCCGCGGCCCGAGGGGCTCATCTACGGGCTGATGATGATCCAGGAGAAGATCCGTCAGGAGTCCCTCACCGAGCACCAGGCGCTGCGCGCGGAGGATCCCCGGCGGGTGGCCCGGGCGAACGCCTCGGAGGAAGAGGTCGTCGGGCTCACGGGGCCCTTCGGCAACTCCACGCGGCAGGACAAGACGTCGAGGGGCGTGAGGGTGGTGGCGGACCGGGACCCCGAAGACCTCATCCCCTGACGACATGAGTGACGAGAAGAAGAGCGGGCTGGACGCCGTCGACGAGGGGCCGGTCCCCTCGGACGGGTCCGGCCCCCAGGCCGCGGGTGCGCCCGCAGACAAGAACGATCACCCCTCGGTCGCGGCGCTCTTCGAGCGCTACGGTGACGCGATACGGCACCACGAGGTGAACGCCGGGGACCAGCACGTCGTCCACGTCGATCCGGCCCGCAACGTCGCGATCCTCGGCTGGCTGCGGGACGACGCCGCACACAGGTACGACCTTCTTTCGGACGTCACCGCCGTGGACTACGGCGGCGGAAGGCCACTCCAGGTCGTGTACCAGCTCTGGTCGATACCCAACCGCATGGGGCTGCGGGTGAAGTGTCTGCTCCCCGTAGACGCGCTGGAGATCGATTCGGTGGTGCCCCTCTGGAATTCCGCGAACTGGCTGGAGCGGGAGGTCTACGACCTGTTCGGGATCACCTTCCGGGGGCATCCGGACCTGCGCCGCATCCTCATGCCGCACGACTACGCCGAAGGACATCCCCTGCGGAAGGACTTCCCGCTGCGAGGCCGCTTCTCCAGGGCGGAGCAGACGCGCAGGGCGCTGAACCAGGATGTCGACCGCTTCTACATCGCGGCGGAGCGGGCGGTGGGCCGCGAGCCGCAGGAAGTGACTTTACCCTCCCAGACCGCATCAGGGCCCGATGAGGGCTCCGAAAGCGGGGCCTGAGAGCACGCCATGGCGCAGAAGACCATCGAATACACGGTCGGCCGCAACCCGGAAATGGGGCCCGACGGCCTGCCCGCCCCGAGTCCCCTGGAGCCGTTCGACATTCCCGAGCCGGAGCTGGACTCCGAGCACATGCTCATCAACATCGGGCCGCAGCACCCCGCGACCCACGGTGTGCTCCGGCTCGTGTGCGAGCTCGACGGGGAGACCGTCGTCGACGTCACGCCGCACATCGGCTTCCTGCACTCGTCCTTCGAGAAGCTCGGGGAGTACCGCACCTGGAACCAGATCGTCCCCCTCACCGACCGGATGGACTACCTGGCGCCGCTCATCTACAACTGCGCCTACGTCATGGGGGTCGAGAAGCTCCTGGGCATCGAGGTCACCGAGCGGTGCAAGATCGTTCGGGTCATCCTCATGGAGCTGGACCGGATCTTCGGACACCTGCTCTGGCTCGGCACGACGGCGATCGACGTCGGCGCGTTCACGCCCTTCCTTTACACGTTCCAGGAACGCGAGCGCATCTACCGGTTGCACGAAGCGTATACCGGCGCTCGCATCACGACGTCGGCCACCCGCGTGGGCGGCATGATGGCGGACCTACCCGAGGGTTGGATCGCCCAGCTCGAGGACTTCCTGGACACGTTCCCGCGCACCCTCGCCGAGGTGCACCGGCTCCTGACGAACAACCAGATCCTCATCGGTCGAACCCAGGGAATCGGTGTCATCAGCGGCGAAGATGCCGTGAACTATGGCTTCACCGGACCGAACCTGCGCGCCTCCGGCGTCGCCTACGATGTCCGCAAGGACAATCCGTACTACGACTACGAGACGTATGACTTCGAGGTGCCCATCGGGGAGAACGGGGATTGCTACGACCGGTACCTGGTGCGCATGGAGGAGATGAATCAGAGCATTTCCCTCCTGCGCCAGGCCATCGCTCGGCTTCCCGAGGGGCCCATCAACGTGGAGGATCCCTCGGTGTCGCTGCCCTCCAAGACCGACTGCATGTCGGACATGGAGAGCATGATCCACCACTTCAAGCTCATCACAGAGGGCATCACGGGCCCCCCCGGCGACTGCTACTTCCCCGTGGAGGCATCGAAGGGGGAGCTGGGCATGTACCTCGTGAGCGACGGCGGACCGAAGCCGGTGCGCTGGCGCGTCAGACCCCCTTCCTTCGTGAACATCTCGGTGATCTCCAAGCTGGCCCGGGGACACCTGATAGCCGACTTGATCATGATCAACGCGAGCCTGGACATCGTTCTCGGGGAGATCGACCGATGAGCGACGTTCCGTTCAAGAACCCCGGTTGGGCGGGAAACACCGGGGAGTTCGACCTCACCGAGGACCAGGTGCGGGGAGACGAGTTCGTCGGCAGTCGCCCCGGCGGCGGCGGGCACCCCTCGGGCTCCGCCACGTATCCGTACATGCTCCCGGACAAGGACCCGACCGCCCCGCTGTTCGAAGGTGCCTTCAAGGAGCGCTTCGAGAAGATCCTGACGCGCTATCCGAACAAGCAGGCGGCCCTGCTCCCGACTCTGGGACTGGCCCAGGAAGTCCGCGGCCACGTCAGCGCGCAGACGATGGACCGGGTGGCGGAGGTTCTCGGGCTGTCTCCGGCGTACGTACGCGGCGTCACCACGTTCTACACGATGTACAACAAGCGGCCGGTGGGCCGCTTTCTGGTGCAGGTGTGCACGAACGTCTCGTGTAACCTGTGCGGTGCCGACGATGTCATGGAGGCCTTTCTGCGCTACACCGACACCGAGGTGGGTGAGACCTCGGAGGACGGGTACTTCACCGTCATCGAGGCCGAGTGTCTCGCGGCGTGTGGTTTCCCCACCTGCGTACAGATCAACTCCCGCTACTACGAGAACGTGACTCCCGCCGACGTGCCGAAGATCATCGAGCACCTGAAGGCGGAAACGACGGGGGGAGAGTAGCTCCATGGCCTATCCCTACGTCTCCGACCGAGAAGTCCGGGTCCTGAGCAAGTACTTCGGCGACCCCACGCACCGCCGCGTGGGCACCTACGTGGAGCGCGGCGGCTATCAAGCGTTGAAGAAGGCGTTCGAGATGGGGCAGGACGCCGTCATCGACGAAGTGAAGACATCCGGCCTCAGAGGCCGTGGCGGCGCGGGCTTTCCCGCGGGCGTGAAGTGGTCGTTCATGCCCAAGCAGCCCACCAAGCCACACTATCTGCTCTGCAACGCGGACGAGTCCGAGCCCGGCACGTTCAAGGACCGCGAGCTCATGCGCTGGGATCCCCACCAGCTCATCGAGGGTGTGCTCATTGCCGCGTACGCCATCCGCGCGAAGCACGCGTACATCTACTGTCGGGGCGAGTTCTTCGAGACCACGCAGATCCTCGCCAAGGCGTTGGAAGACGCCTACGAGAAGGGCTACGTCGGCAAGGACATCATGGGTTCCGGGAACGACATCGACATCACCGTGCACGTAGGCGCCGGAGCCTACATCTGCGGTGAGGAGACCGGTCTCATGAACTCGCTGGAGGGGCGGCGTGGGCAGCCCCGGGTCAAGCCACCCTTCCCGGCGGCGGTCGGCGCGTTCGGCATGCCCTCCACCGTGAACAACGTCGAGACGCTATCGGCGGTCCCGCACATCGTCACCCACGGGGGGCAGTGGTACCGTCAGTGGGGCACTGAGAAGAGCCCGGGCACCAAGCTCTTCTGTGTCAGCGGCCACGTGAACAAGCCGGGGAACTACGAGCTTCCGCTGGGCTTCCCCCTCATGGAGCTCATCAACGACGTGTGCGGGGGCATGAAGGACGGCAAGGCGCTCAAGGCAGTGATCCCCGGGGGCTCGTCGGTCCCCATCCTCAACGCCGAGGAGTGCCAGAACTGCGACATGGATTACGAGGGTGTGCAGGCCGCGGGCTCCATGCTCGGATGCGCCTCGGTGATCGTCATGGACGAGGATACCGACATCGTGAAGCAGGTGCGGCGCATGGTGCAGTTCTACGCGCACGAGTCCTGTGGCCAATGCACGCCCTGCCGCGAAGGCACGGGGTGGATGACCAAGGTACTCAGGCGCATCGAGGAAGGGCGGGGCACCGAGGAGGACCTGGACACCCTCCTGGAGATGAGCCGCCAGATGACCGGCACCACGATCTGCGTGCTGTCCGACTCGGCGGCGGCTCCGGTCGTGTCCTCCATCCAGAAGTTCAAGGACGAATACCTGGCTCTGATCCGCCGCGGCGAGCGGGTGGGGGTCGCGTAGTGTGTTCACTTTCACAGGCCGCTCGAATCGGATGCATGGCAAGGCGCCGATTTCAGCGGCCCGCTGCCATGAACCATCATGTCTGACATCACGCTGACCATAGACGGCCAGGAGGTCTCGGTCCCGAAGGGGACGACGCTCCTCAGGGCCGCGGAGCAGATCGGCAAGGACGTTCCCCACTACTGCTACCACGACGGGCTGTCGTCGCCGGCCATGTGCCGACTCTGCCTCGTGGAGGTGCAGGGAGCCCCGAAGCCCATGCCGGCTTGCGTCACCCAGGCCATGGACGGGCAGGTGGTGGAGACGGAGTCTCCTTTGGCGCTGGACATGCGCCGAGGGGTCCTCGAGTTCTATCTGGTGAACCACCCGCTGGACTGTCCCATCTGCGACATGTCCGGAGAGTGCAACCTCCAGGACTACGTGCACGCCGAGGGGCGGGACCACGGTCGGTCGCGAGAGCCGAAGCGCGTCTTCGGGCGGGACGACTTCGGTGCCGACGTCCTCTTCTACGGCGACCGCTGCGTCATGTGCACCCGCTGCGTTCGCTTCATGAGCGAGGTCGAGCGGGACCAGCGACTCACGGTGGTGGAGCGCGGCAACCGCTCCGTCATCGACACCTTCTTCGACCGGGGCCTCGAGGGAACGCACTTCTCCGGGAACATCGTCGACCTCTGTCCGGTGGGCGCCCTCGTCTCCAAGGACTTCCTGTACAAGGCCCGGGCCTGGGACCTGGACCACACGCATTCGATCTGTCCCAGCTGTTCACAGGGATGCAACATCGACCTGCACACCCGGGACAACCTCGTGCAGCGCCTGAAGCCCCGGGAGAACCTGGAGGTCAACGCCTTCTGGATGTGCGACTACGGGAGGCTCAACTACGAGTGGATCAACCACGGCGACCGGCTCGAAGCGCCGCTCGTGCGCCACGGCGACGCCGTGAAGGCCATGGGCTGGAAGGACGCCCTGTCGTCCCTGGTGGCTCGTCTGGGCGGGGTGGAAGGCGGGGTGAGAGCCGTCGCGTCGCCGCTGGCGTGCAACGAGGACCTGGCCGCTCTCAAGGCGTTGGTGGAAAACCTAGGCGGCGGCGACATCGTGTACCGCATGCCCCGGGCCGAGGACGAGATCGTTCTCAAGGGATTCCCCACCATGGCCCGGCGGCGTGATCTGGCCCCGAACGGGCGTGGTGCCGACCTCCTCGGCATGAAGCGGGTGGGCGGCGACGACGGCTCCGGGGGCCTCGAGGACGTGTCCGACCACCGCGGTGTGGTCGTCGTCCTGGGAGACGCTCTGGCGGACCAGGACGCGGACTTCGCGTCGGGCGCGGCTGTGCGCGTCTACCTCGGCACCCATTCGGGACCCGCGGCCGCGGCGGCGGACTTCGTGCTCCCGGTGACCACCTTCGCCGAGCAGGAGGGCACGTTCACGAACCACGAAGGGCGCGTGCAGCGCTTCTGGCCCGCCCTCGCGGCACCGGGCATGGCCCGGCCGGCGTGGCTGGTCTTGGGTGCCCTGGTGGCCGAGGGCACCGGGGGCGAGACCCCGCGTCGTGCCGACGAGGCCTTCGAACGGCTGGTGGCGACGAACGGGGCCTTCGCCGGCCTGACCTACGACGACATCGGAACGCGCGGGGCGTTGGTGAACGACACCGTCCCGCTCTCGGGAGACTGACCGGATGGACGCTCTTCAACCCGTCTCGGGGACCGCCCTCTACATCGCCATCGTGGTGAAGGTGCTGGCCGTCTTCGGTGGCGTGCTGTTGGTGGTGGCCTACACGACGCTGGCCGAGCGCAGGGTCTCGGCGTGGATCCAGGATCGCACCGGTCCCAACCGGGTGGGCCCCTTCGGCCTGCTACAGCCCATCGCCGACGGCCTGAAGAACATCCTCAAGGAGGAGACGCTCCCGGCGAAGTCCGCCAAGCTGTTCTTCCTCCTGGGGCCCATGCTCGCGGTCTTCCCCGCGTTCATCACCTTCGCGGTGATCCCCTTCGCGGCGCCGATGCCCACGCGTTGGGGGGTCGTGGACATGATCGTGGCCGACGTGCCCGTCGGCATCCTCTACATCCTGGCGATTACCTCCCTCGGTGTTTACGGCCTGGTCCTGGGTGGCTGGTCCTCCAACAACAAGTACGCCCTGCTCGGTGGTATGCGCGCGTCGGCGCAGATGGTGAGCTACGAGGTCGCCCTGGGTCTTTCCGTGGTGGCCGTGCTCGTCCTGGCGGGGAACGTGACCCTCACCGAGGTCGTGGCGCAGCAGCAGCAGCTCCACTTCTGGTTCGCCTTCCCGCTGTCGCTGGCATTCATCGTGTTCATGGCCTCGGCCTTCGCCGAGACCAACCGGCTCCCGTTCGACATGCCCGAAGCGGAGTCGGAGCTGGTGGCGGGATACCACACGGAGTACTCGGGAATGAAGTACGCCATGTTCCCCATGGCCGAGTACGCCAACATGACCACCTCCGCGGCCCTCATGGCCACGCTCTTCTTCGGGGGCTGGGACCTGCCGGGCTCGTGGGACAACGCCTTCTGGTACCACGGCCAGCTCATCAGCGGCTTCGCCGCGGACGGGTCCGTGATGCTCGCGCACCCCGCCCTCTGGAAGACGCTCCTCACGTTCGCCGGCTTCGCTCTGAAGACCGTGTTCTTCCTGGTCGTCTACATCTGGGTGCGGTGGACGTTGCCCCGGTTCCGGTACGACCAGGTCATGGCCCTGGGATGGAAGGTCCTGCTGCCCACCGCTCTGGGCTACGTGATGCTCATCGCGGCGGCGACCCTCGTGCTGGACCAGCTCGGGGTGCGGTGGGGCTTCACCTACGGCTTCGCCCTGACGGTCCTGAGCGGCCTGGCCACCGCGGCCTTCCTGGTCTTCGTCGATCGTGGTCACACCATCTTCGGTGCCGCGGCGACGGGGGGGCAACGCGACATCGTGCGCCGCGGGGCCCCGACTCCGTCGCACGTGGGGGACTAGGGGTGCGGGCATGATCGAACACGATATTCGCTGACGAGAACGGAGCGACGAGAGAAATCCGATGTCGATCTCGGTGAAATTGATGAGGCGTCCGGAGCCGGAGAAGAACTCATACCTCCGTGCGGCCCTCAGCGGGATGGCGCTCACGTTCCGGCACCTCGTGAACCCGGCGAAGGTGACCCAGCAGTACCCGGAGGAGCAGACCGACCTGCATCCGCGCTGGCGAGGCACGCACCGCATGGAGGTGCACGCCGACGGCCGACCCAAGTGCGTCGCCTGCGGGCTGTGCCCCACGGTGTGTCCGGCCAACTGCATCCGTCTCGTGGGTGGCGAGGACGATCAGGGGAACCGGTATCCCGTCGTGTACGAGATCGACGAATTCCGCTGCATCTTCTGCGGGATGTGTCAGGAAGTCTGCCCAGTGGAGGCCATCCATGTCGGCCGCCACTTCGAGAACGCCGAGTACACGCGCGACCGATTCGTCTACGACCTCGATCGCCTCATGGAGCAGGACCACCCCACGACGCTGCTGTGGGACCCGTCGGATCCGAGGTCAGAGTGAGCATTCCGAACCGCCGAGTATTCTTTCAGCTGCACCCGAGATATGGCTGATATCCTCTTCTACACCTTCGCCGCCGTTGCCATCGGCAGCGCCCTGGGCGTGGTGATGTCCAGAAACCCCGTGGGGAGCTTGCTCTTCATGGTGGTCACCCTGGCCAGCCTGGCCGGCATCTTCGTGTTGCTGGAGGCGCACTTCCTGGCCGCGGTGCAGGTCATCGTGTACGCCGGGGCCATCATGGTCCTGTTCCTCTTCGTGATCATGCTCCTGAACCTTGGGCACGAGTATCAGAGGGACATCAAGGGCGGAGTCTTCGCCGTCCTCTCCTTCGCGCTGGTGGGAACCCTGGCGGGCTTTCTGGCCCGGCAGCTGGGTGCCGGCGCGGCTGCCGAGGTGATGTCTTCGGCGGGAGGACGCTCCATCGACGCGGCCGTGTCCGAGTTCGGTGCGGTGGGCGCCATCGCGCGTCCTCTGTTCACCACCTACGTGGTGCCCTTCGAGATCACCGGGATCCTCCTCCTGGTGGCCATCGTCGGTGCCCTCGTCCTGGCGAAGAGGAGGGTCCTGTGATCACTCCGTCGCTCATCGTCAGTGCCCTGATCTTCGTGGTGGGCACCTTGGGCGTCCTCGTCAGGAGGAACGCCATCATCATGTTCCTGTGCATCGAGCTCCAGCTCAACGCCGTGAATCTGGCTTTCGTGGCGCTGTCGAGGGTGTGGGGCATCGAAGCGCAGGTGTTCGTCTTCTTCGTGATGACCGTGGCGGCCGCGGAAGCTGCCGTCGGGCTGGCGATCATCATCTCGATCTTCCGCCACTACGAGACCGTCAACGTGGACAACTTCAACCTGCTGAAGTGGTAGGAGCATGCACGCAATGCTTCCGATGCTCCTGACCGGGGGAGCCGCCGCGGTCCAGGGCGGCGCCGAGGCGGGCGGAGGGACCTTCGAGCCCTTCCTTCCCGGCCTTGTGATCCTCCTTCCCCTCGTTGGGTTCGCGATAAACGGCGTGCTCGCCCTGATGCACGCCCGGGCTTCTGCCGTGGCCGTCCGTGCGGGCGGGGAGCTCGACCTGGGCGACCGCGGCAATCGGCCCCTGACGCATACGCTTCCGACCTGGGTGGGTCCCGGCGTCATCGGCCTGGCCTTTCTCATCACCCTCGTGAACTTCACCCGCATGCTCGGGGTGCATCTCGAGGAGCCGGTGGTGCGCACCTACTGGACCTG
>Ga0210085_1000822_pt1 | contig 12704 bp, 10 predicted proteins | sample China_Galinas_PW_5_FD_184866 | JGI IMG/M metagenome (GOLD analysis project Ga0210085, IMG submission 184866) | Wetland microbial communities from San Francisco Bay, California, USA, that impact long-term carbon sequestration - China_Galinas_PWC_D1... | ecosystem: Environmental > Aquatic > Marine... | reverse complement strand
GAGCGCCCGCCGCGCCCCCGACGTCACCGCGCTCGTCTTCGAGGAGCGGCGGGTGACCTTCGCCGAGCTCGACCATCGCGTCGACATGCTCGCCGGGGCGCTGCGCGAGCGCGGCGTGCGGGCCGGCGACCACGTCGCGATGCTGCTCTACAACCGGATCGAGTTCGTCGAGTCGTTCCTCGCGATCCAGCGGCTCGGCGCCTGCGCCGTGCCGGTCAACTTCCGCCTCGCCGCCGAGGAGGTCGCCTACGTGCTCGAGGACTCGCGCGCGGTCGGCGCGATCGTCGACGGCGCCCTGGCCGCGGAGGCGCCGCCCGTCCCCGGCTTCCAGCTGACCCTCGACGGCGCGCCCGGCGGCGAGCCCTACGAGGAGGCGCTGGCGGCTGCCGACCCGACCCGCGCCGAGCTGGTCGTCGACGACGAGGCGCTCGCCTTCCTGATGTACACCTCCGGCACGACCGGCCGCCCGAAGGGGGCGATGCTGACCCACCAGAACCTGGTCGTCAACACGATGAACTGGGTCTACGAGCTGGGCGCCGGACGGCGCGACGTCTGGCTCTCCGGCCTGCCCCTCTTCCACATCGGCGGCCTCAACGGGATCCTGCCCTTCCTGCAGCTGGGCACGACCGCGGTGATCGAGCGCTCGACCGGGTTCGACGCGGAGCGCTCGCTGCGGCTGCTCGCCGCCCACCGGGTCTCGATGTGCTTCTTCGTCCCCACCCAGTGGCAGGAGATCTGCGCCCGCGCGGCGCAGTCGGACTTCGACCTCGGCGCCCTGCGGGTGGCGATGTGGGGCGCCTCGCCGGCGCCGCTGCCGACCTTGGAGACGATGGAGGCGACCTTCCCCGAGGCGATGATCGTCAGCGCCTTCGGCCAGACCGAGATGTCCTCCAACACCGCCTTCCTCAAGGGCGAGGACTCGATCCGCAAGATGGGCTCGGTGGGGCGGCCGGCGGTCAACGTCGAGGTGCGGATCGTCGACGAGGAGGGCGAGGACGTGCCCCGCGGCGAGGTCGGCGAGATCGTCTACCGCGGCCCGACCGTGATGCGCGGCTACTTCGGCAGAGAGGAGGCGACCGCGGAGGCCTTCGCGGGCGGCTGGTTCCACAGCGGCGACCTCGTGCGCGAGGACGAGGACGGCTTCCTCTACGTCGTCGACCGGCTCAAGGACATGCTGATCTCCGGCGGCGAGAACGTCTACCCGGCCGAGGTCGAGCAGGTCCTGGTCCGCCACGAGGCGGTCGCCGAGGCCGCCGTGATCGGCGTCCCCCACGAGCGCTGGGTCGAAACCCCGCTGGCGGTCGTCGTGCCGGCCCCCGGGGCCGAGCCCGGGGAGGAGGAGCTGATCGAGCACTGCCGGCGCAACCTCGCCGGCTACAAGAAGCCGACCCGGGTCGTGCTCGTCGAGGAGCTGCCCCGCAACGCCTCCGGCAAGGTGCGCAAGCCGGAGCTGCGCAGCCGCTTCGGCTAGGGGGGATTCAGGTCCGGGCGGGCGGCGCCGCGGCCGCCTGGCGGGCGGCGACCTCGGCGATCGCGGCGCGCACGGCGACGATCAGCGCCGCGTCGCCGGCGCGGTCGCGGGCGGGGCAGTCCGGGCCGAGGCCGGCGAGGACCGTGTCGAGGAAGGTCTCGGCGATCGCCACCACGTCGACGTCGCCGTCGGGGTCGAACCAGGTCCAGGTCCAGTTCATCATCCCGAACAGCTGCAGGGCGACGATCGTCACGTCGGCGCTGCGGAAGACGCCGCGCTGCATGCCGTCGGCGAGGATCTCGCGCAGGACGTCGAAGTAGCGCCGCCGCATCGCCCGCACGTCCCTCATCACGTCCTCGCGGGCGAAGCGGACGATCTCGCGCGCGAAGGCGCGGGTCGCGGCGCCGTCCTGCTGCATCGCGATCAGGTTCTGGAAGACCATCGCCTTGAGCCGCTCCTCGGGCTCGCTGAGGTCGGCGAGGATCAGCTCGATCTCGGCGATGCGGCGCTGCATGTAGGTGGAGTGGATTTCCTCCAGCAGCCGGTCCTTGGAGCCGAAGTGGTGGAGGACCGTGCCCTTGCTCATCCCCAGCGCCTCGGCGAGGTCGCGGATCGCGACCGCGTCGTAGCCCTGGTCGGCGACCATCCGGGTGAAGGTCTCGACGATCTCGCCGCGCCGGCTGGCACGGCGCTTCGGCTGGGTCTCGGGCATGGGCGCATATCCCTATCAGTTGCCCGGCGCGGCGGGGCGTGCCGCGGGCTCCGGCAATAGACTGACCGTCCGTACGGCTAGTTACGGCGACGCGACGACGACGAAGGAGCGAGATGGGCGAGAAGGCGGCTTTGGTGACCGGCGGGTCGAGCGGGATCGGGCTCGCGATCGCCAGGGTTCTCGGCGAGGCGGGCTACGAGCTGACGATCGGCGGGCGCCGCCCCGACAAGCTCGCCGCCGCGGCCGACGGGCTGCGGGCGGAGGGGATGACGGTGGCCGAGCACGCCGCCGACCTCAGCACCGAGCAGGGGGTCGTCGACACCGTCGCCGCCCACCGCGAGGCCCACGGCCGGCTCGACGTCCTGGTCAACAACGCCGGTCTCGGGATCGGCGCGCCGGTCGCCGAGATCCAGGCCAGGCACCTCGACCTGCAGGTCGACCTCAACCTCAAGGCGATCGTCTACGCCTACCGCGAGGCCGTGCCGATGCTGCGCGCCGCCGGCGCCGAGCACGGCAACGCGCTGGTCGTCAACGTCTCCTCGATCACCGGCAAGCGGGGGCACGAGTTCATCTCGGTCTACTCGGCCACCAAGCACGCGGTGGTCGGCTTCACCCAGGCGATGGACCGCGAGCTGCACGGGGACGGGATCAAGTCCTGCGCGCTCTGCCCGGCCTACGTCGACACCGAGCTCAGCGACTACAAGAAGGACGAGCTGCCCGCCGAGGAGATGATCACGGTCGAGGACGTCGCCGGCTCGGTGCGCTTCCTGGTCGGCCTCTCGAAGACCTGCGCGGTCCCGGAGATCGTCTTCTCCAAGCCCGGCGAACTGGCCTGAGCGGCGCTCAGACCCTGCCTTCGGCCCGGGCCTGCTCGATTTCGGCCTGGAAGCGCTGCATGCCGCCGAGCCAGCGCTCCGGGTCGCCGGCTTTGCGCTGGGCATAGGTGAGGACCTCGGGGTGGGAGAGGACGAGGAAGCGCCCCTCCTCGATGCCCGCGATCAGCGCCGCGGCGGCGTCGGCGGGGCTGATCGTCTCGCCCGAGGCGGAGGCGAGCCGGGCGCTGGCGTCCTCTTCGCGCCAGGTTTCCAGCATCGGCGTCGCCACCCCCTGCGGGCAGAAGCAGGAGAACTCGACGCCGGACCCGGGACCGCCGTAGGTGATCGCGAGCCACTCGGCGACCGCGACCGCGGCGTGCTTGGTGACCGAGTAGGGCATCAGGCCGTGGTTGGCGAGCAGGCCGGCGGCGGAGGCGGTCGAGCTGAGGTGGCCGGAGCCGCGGTCGAGCATCCCCGGCAGCAGCAGGCGCGCCGCCCAGATGTGGGACATCACGTTGATCTCCCAGGTGCGGCGCCAGTCCTCGTCGCCGATCTCCGGGCCGCCGTAGGGGCCGGCGATCCCGGCGTTGGAGCAGAACAGGTCGATCCCGCCCAGCTCGGCCTCGGCGGCGTCGACGAGGCGGGCGATCTCCTCCTCGCGGCCGACGTCGACCTCGACCCCGAGGCCGCCGATCTCGGCGGCGACCGCGCGCGCCGCGTCGCCGTCGACATCGGCGACGACGACCCCGGCGGCGCCGGCCGCGGCCAGCCCGCGGGCCAGCGCGGCGCCGATCCCGCTGCCGCCGCCCGTCACCACGCTTCTCGCTCCGTCGATCTTCACGCCATCAGCTCGCGGGCGATTATGAACCGTTGTATCTCGGCCGTGCCACCGCCGATCTGCATCAGCTTGGCGTCTCTCATAAAACGCTCGACCGGGAACTCGTCGACGTAGCCGTAGCCTCCGAGCACCTGCACCGCCTCGGTGGTCACCCTCATCGCCACGTCGCCGGCGAGCAGCTTGGCGGCGGAGGCGAGGCTGCGCAGCTCGTCCCCGGCCTCGCCGGCGTCGATGCGGGCGGCGAGGGTGCGGGTCAGGGCGCGGGCGGCCTCGGTCTCGGTGAACATGTCGGCGAGCTTGCCGCCGATCAGCTGGAACTCGCCGATCGGGCGGCCGAACTGGCGCCGCTCGCCGGCGTAGGCGAGGGCGGTCTCCAGCGCCCCCTGGGCGAGGCCGACCGACTCGGCGGCGAGCAGCACGCGCTCGCTGTCGAGGCCGGCGAGGAGGATCTCGCGGCCGCCGTCTTCGGCTCCGATCAGGGACTCGGGCCCGACCTCGCAATCGGTGAGCAGCAGCTCCCCGGTGGGCGAGCCGCGCCAGCCCATCTTGGTGAACTTGCGCCCGCGCGCGAAGCCGGGGGCGTCGGCCGGGACCGCGAAGAGGCCGAGGCTGCGCTCGCCGGCGGCCGGGGTGCGGGCGTAGACCAGCGCCAGGTCGGCGACCGGCCCGTTGGTGATGAAGGTCTTGGTCCCGTTGAGGCGCCAGCCGTCGCCGCTCGGCTCGGCCCTGGTGCGCATGCTCATCACGTCGGAGCCGGCCTCGGGCTCGGTCATCGCCAGGCAGCCGACGGTCGAGCCGTCGATCAGCCCGGGCAGCCAGCGCCGGCACTGCTCGGGGGAGGCGTGGGCGGCGAGCCGGCCGACCACCATGTCGGCCTGGTGCAGGACGGTCGCCGCGGTCGAGACGCAGACCGCGCCCAGCTCTTCGCCGATCAGGCAGAGCTCGGTGAGGCCGAGGCCGGTGCCGCCCAGCTCGGTCGGGGCGGAGGCGCCGAGCAGGCCGAGCTCGGCGGCGCGGCGCCAGCTCTCGGCTGGGAAGCGCTGCTCGGCGTCGAGCTCGCGGGCGCGGGGGGCGACCTCGCCGCGGGCGAAGTCGCGCAGGGTGGAGCGCAGCAGGCGCTGCTCGTCGTCGAGGCCGATGTCGGCGGAGCGGGGGAGGGGCATGCTCAGCGCCCCCGGAAACGGGGCTCGCGGCGCTCGATGAAGGCGGCGGCGCCCTCGCGCCGGTCGGCCGAGCCGAGCAGGGCTTCGAGGCGCTCCTCGGTGCGCAGGTTGGCGGCGGCGAAGGGCAGCTCGGCGTCCTCGCGCAGGGCGGCGACGATCGCCCGCGCCGAGAGCGGGGCGACGGCGGCGATCCGGCGCGCCAGCGCCTCGGCCTCGGCGTCCAGCTCGGCGCGGGGGACGGCGGTGTCGACGAGCCCGATCGCGGCCGCGTCGGCCGCCTCGAGCGGCTCGCCGGTGAGCAGCAGGCGGGCGGCGCGGGCGCTGCCGATCAGGCGCGGCAGCCGGGCGAGGCCGCCGGTCGCGGGGATGATCCCCAGCCGCGCCTCGGGGAGGCCGAGCTTCGCCTCCGCGGCGGCGACGCGCATGGTGCAGGCGAGCGCCAGCTCGAGGCCGCCGCCGAGGGCATGGCCGTTGAGCGCGGCGATCGTCGGCATCGGCAGCCCCGCGACCGCGTCGACGGCGTCGCGCAGGCGGCGGTTGTAGGCGAGGTTGTCGGCGGCGCTCGCGGCGCCGATCTCCCTGATGTCGGCGCCGGCGGCGAAGCTCGTCCCGCGCCCGGTGATCACCGCGCAGCGCACCTCGGGCGCGGCGGCGAGCGACTCGGCCGCCGCGCGCAGGGCGTCGGCGGTCGGCGCGTCGAGCACGTTGCGGCGCTCGGGCCGGTCGAGCGTCACCCGGGCGATGCGGTCGTGGATGTCCACACGCACGAGCTCGGTGCGCGCATCGGTCGCCATCATTCGCGATAGGCTAACCGTCCGACCGGTCAGTGACAAACTGGAGGAGAGCGAGCAGTGGGCACCCGCACAAAGGCAGACGACAAGGCGGAGCGCGAGGGCTCCGGGCAGGAGGCGCTCGGCCTCTACCGCGAAGTCGCCCGGATCCGCGAGCTCGAGCTGCTGCTCAACCGCTACATCGGCGAGCACGGGTTCGGCGGCTTCTGGCACCCCGGCCTCGGCCAGGAGGCGGTGCAGGCGGGCTCGGTCGCGGCGCTGCGCGATGACGACTACCTCTTCTACGCCCACCGCGGGCTCGGCTATGCGCTGGCCAAGGGGATGTCCCCGGTGACCCTGCTCGCCGACCTGCTCGGCCGCCAGGGCGGCAGCGTCGGCGGCAAGGGCGGCGGCACCGTCCACTTCGTCGACCCCGAGCGCGGCGTGCTCGGCCAGGGCGGCACGGTCGGCTCCAGCTTCGTGCTCGGCGCCGGCGCCGGGATCTCGGCCCAGATGCTCGGCACCGACAAGGTGGTGGCGATCTTCTTCGGCGACGGCTCGGCGGCGCGCGGCACCTGGCACGAGGCGGCGCTGACCGCCTCGGTCTGGAAGCTGCCGCTGGTCTGGATCTGCGAGAACAACGGCTGGGCGATCTCGGTGCCGATCGCCGAGCAGAGCCCGACCGAGAACATCGCCGACCGGGCCGCCGCCTACGGCGTGCCGGGCGTGGTGGTCGACGGCCAGGACGCGGTGGCGATGAAGGAGGCGACCGCGGAGGCGGTGGCCCGCGCCCGGGCCGGCGAGGGGCCGACCCTGATCGAGGCCAAGACGCTGCGGGTCCGCGGTCACTACGAGGGCGACAAACAGGCCTACCGCGAGGACGTCCCGGATGGCTTCGAGATGCCGCGCGACCCGCTGAAGATCCTGCGCGAGACGGTCGACGCCGGGGAGGCCGACCGGGTCGACGCCGAGGTCGGGGCCGAGATCGAGGCGGCGCTGGAAGAGGTCCTGGCGATGCCGCCGGGCGACCCGGAGGTCGTCACCCGGGGGGTCTGGGCATGAGCGCCGCGACGGAGACCCCGCCGGAGGCGCCGCAGCTCGGCTACGCGCGGGCGATCAACCAGGCGCTCGCCGAGGAGATGCGGCGCGAGCAGCGGGTCTGGATGCTGGGCCAGGACGTGGGCCGGATGGGCGGCGTGTTCGGCGTCACCCGCGGCCTCTTCGACGAGTTCGGCACCGACCGGGTCCGCGACACGACCCTGAACGAGACCTTCATCGTCGGCGCCGCGGTGGGCGCGGCGATGACCGGCACGATCCCGGTCGCCGAGCTGCAGTTCGCGGACTTCATGATGATCGCCGGCGACGAGGTCTTCCACAAGATGGGCAAGTGGCGCTACATGCACGGCGGCAGGCTCTCGGTGCCGATGGTGCTGCGCCTGCCGACCGGCGTGCTCGGGGGAGTGGGGGCCGAACACTCGCAGTCGCTGGAGGTGCTGGGGATGCACTTCCCCGGCCTCAAGGTCGCGCTGCCGGCCACTCCCGCCGACGCCAAGGGCCTGCTGAAGACGGCGATCCGCGACCCTGACCCGGTCCTCTTCTTCGAGCACAAGGGGATGTACCGGGTCAAGGGCCCGGTCCCCGAGGACCCCGAGTTCCTCGTCCCCTTCGGCGAGGCCGCGGTGCGCCGCGAGGGCACGGCGCTGACCGTCGTCGCCACCGGCCTGATGGTCGGGCGGGCGCTGGAAGCGGCCGAGGCGCTCGCCGCCGACGGCATCGAGCTCGAGGTGATCGACCCGCGCACCCTGGTCCCGCTCGACATGGAGACGATCGTCGGCTCGGTCGAGAAGACCGGCCGCGCCCTCGTCGTCCACGAGGCGGTCCGCACCGCCGGCGCCGGCGCCGAGATCGCCGCCCGCATCCAGGAAGCCGCCTTCTTCGCCCTCGACGCCCCCGTCTGGCGCCTCGGCGCCCTCGACACCTCGATCCCCCAGAGCCCCGACCTCGAGCAGCTGGTCATCCCCAGCGCCGCCGAGATCGAAGCTGCGGCCCGGGAGCTCGTCGCGCTGTAGACCAGAGTCGATTTTTCCGTCCCTGAGACGGAAAATCGTTCACTCGTGCGTCCCGTCCGGGACCGGGGCGATGAGTCGAGCGCCTCCTGTCGGTCTTGGCGGGTGAGAATGATCCGAAAAGGGAGGAACGCATGTCCGCCAATTCAGACCGGGCCCGACTCGCCGCCGACCTGTACCGCGCCTTCGCGACCGCGGATCGGGAGGCGGCCGAGGCCCTGCTCGCGCCCGGCTTCCGCTTCCACAGCCCGCCCGACCCCGAGCTCGACCGCGACGGCTGGTTCGAGCGCTGCTGGCCGCACGCCGGCAACGGCAACGTCTTCGAGCTGGTGCGGGCGATCGAGTCCGGGGAGGAGCTGGTGGTCACCTACGAGGCGACCCGTTCGGACGGGACTCGCTTCCGCAACACCGAGGTGCTGCGCTTCGACGGCGAGCGGATCGTCGAGGCGGAGGTCTACTTCGGCTGGGACCTGGATCAGGTGTAGGCCTCGGTCGCCCAGGACTCGAGGTGGTCCTTGAGGGCGACCGCGAAGCGGGTGGCGTCGGCGCCGTCGAGGGCGCGGTGGTCGAAGGTGACGGCGAGGCGGAGGATCGAGCGGATCGAGATCGACTCCTCGCCGTGCTCGTCGACCACCACCCAGGGGCGGCGCTGGATCGTCGGCACGCCGAGGATCGCGACCTGCGGCTGGTTGATGATCGCGGGGGCGGAGACGGCGCCGACCGAGCCGGGGTTGGAGAGCGTGAAGGTGCCGCCGGCGAGGTCGTCGGGGGTGAGCTTGCGGTCGCGGGCGCGGGCGGCGAGGTCGGCGATCGCGGCGCCGATCGCCGGCGCGGTGAGGCGGTCGCAGTCGCGCACCACCGGGACCAGCAGGCCCTGCGGGGTGTCGACGGCGACGCCGAGGTTGACCGCCTGCCAGCGGATCGAGGTCTCGCCGAGGAAGGTGGCGTTCAGCTCCGGGTATTCGCCGAGCGCGACGCAGGCGGCGCGGGCGAGGAGGGGGAGGTAGGAGAGCTTCGGCTCGCCCGCGGCGAGCCGGTCCCGGTTCAGCTCGGTGCGCGCCCGGACCACGGCGGAGAGGTCGACGTCGACCTCGGTCGTCATGTGCGCCGCGGTGCGGCGCGAGCGCGACATGTGCTCGGCGATCGCCACCCGCACCCGTGAGCTCTCGACCACTTCGTGCGGGACGTCCGCGTAGCCGGCCGGCAGCCCGTCGGCGTCGAGCTGCGGCCCCTCGGGCCGCGGGCGCCCGGCGGATGCCGGTCGGCCACCGGCGCTCGGCCGCGTGGACGCGCTTTCGGGAGCCCCGCCACCGGCAGCGCCCCCGGCGATCGCGGCCTCGACGTCGCGCTTGCGTATCCGCCCCCGCTGCCCGCTGCCCTCGACGGCACCCAGGTCCACGCCACGCTCCGCGGCCATCCGTCGCGCCACCGGCGAAGCGAGAACCGCGGCCCCGTTCGATCCGCCACCGGCCGTCCGCGTCCCCGCAAAGCTCAGCACCGCTTCCGCAGCCTTCCGAGGATCGAACCGCCCAAACTCATCCCGCCCCGCCGCAGCCCGCTCAGCCAACCCAGCCCCAGTCTCGTGGCCGAGGTTGGTAGCGCTATCCGCAACCAAGCTCTGCCGCCCGGTCCCTGACGAGGGTGTCGCGGTGGGCTCCCCGGACACTCCGCGCGAGGCGCCACCGGCCCCCGAGGCGTCAGCCGAACCCTCATCTCGCCGAGTCGCGTCCGGGGAGCCCACCGCGACACCCTCCCCGCCGGGGACCATCTCCGCCAGCGGCTCGCCGACCGGCACGTTGTCCCCCTCGGCCGCCAGCTGCTTCGCCAGCACGCCGTCGGCCGGCGCCAGCACCTCGGTGTCCACCTTGTCGGTGGCGATCGCGCAGATCGCCTCCTCGGCGGCGACCTCCTCGCCGACCGACTTCAGCCACTCGATCACCGTCCCCTCCTCGACCGAGACCCCCATGTGGGGCATCGGCACCACCACGGTCGTCGCGATGTCGCTCACGGGGCGACCTCGACCAGGACCTTGACGTCGTCGCCGGGGCTCTCGGCGAGGCGGGCGATCTCGTTCGCGGTCTCGGCGAGCGGGATGCGGCGGGTGATCATCGAGGCCGGGTCGAGGCTGCCGGAGCCGACCATCGCCGCCACCCGGGGCAGGTCGTTGTGGTACCCGAGGGCGGCGACCAGCGAGCGCTCGTAGAGCACCATGCGGCCGACGTCGACCGGGGCCGGCTGCTTGGGGATCCCGGCGGCGACGATGCGGCCGCCGCGGGTGGTCATCTCCAGCGCCGCTTCCAGCGCCGGCACGGCGCCGCTGCAGTCGACCACGACGTCGGCGCCGCCGCCGGTCAGGCCGCGCACCTCGCGGGCCACCTCGCGCGGCTCGGCGGTCGCCTCGAAGGTCTCGAAGCCCTCGGCCTCGGCGCGGGCGCGGCGGCCGGGGTGCAGCTCGCCGACCAGCACCCGCATGCCCAGCGAACGGGCGACCATCGCGGTGCAGGCGCCGATCGGGCCGTAGCCGAGGACGACGACGCGGTCGGCGGCGCGGGCGCCGCCGCGGTCGAGCGCGTGCAGGCCGACCGCCAGCGGCTCCATCAGGGCGCCGACCTCGTCGCTGACCGCGTCGGGGAGGGGGACGGCGCAGTAGGCGGGGAAGCGGACCAGCGGCGCGAAGGCGCCGTCGGCGGAGAGGCCGATCGAGCCGCTGAGGCGGCAGAGGTTGTACTCGCCCGAGACGCAGGCCTCGCACTTGCCGCAGCGCCAGCAGGCGTCTGCCGAGACCCGGTCGCCGGGGGCGACCTCGGTGACGCCCTCGCCGACCGCGGTGACCACCGCCGAGAACTCGTGACCGAGCGTGAGCGGCGGTTCCTGGCCGGTCAGCGGGTGCGGCCGGCCCGGCCGGATCGCGAACGGCTTGCGGTACTCGGCGATGTCGGATCCGCAGATCCCCGCGTAGAGCACCTCGGCCTCGACCATGCCCGGCCCGAGGGGCAGGCGCAGCTCGACCTCCTCGACTCGGAGATCACCGGGTGCGTGCCAGCGGACGGCCTCCACCGAACGAACCTATCAGCTAACCGTCCGGGCGGTCAGTAAACTTGCGGACTGTCTTGGAAGTCCCAACACGTGCTTTCCGGGTTGCTCTGACGGGCTGTCCCACGGTGCCTATGGTGAACCCAATCGACCAGGAGGAGTGGATCCGTGTCCGGACTCGTTTGTGGAGTTGACATCGGCGGGACGTTCACCGACTGCGTGCTGATCGGGGAGGACGGCCGGGTCGCGTACGGCAAGGCGCTCTCCTCGCCGGCGGACTCCTTCCAGTCCGGCTTCTTCGGCAGCATCGAGTCGGCCGGCGAGCAGCTCGGGGTCAGCAGCGATGACCTCTACACGCGGATGGACCGGCTGATCTCGCACGGCTCGACCGTCGCCACCAACATCGTGGTCGAGCGCAAGGGCGCGGCGATCGGGCTGATCACCACCAGGGGCTTCGAGGACACGGTCCGCACGATGCGCGGCATGGGCCGGCCGACCGGCGAGCCGCCCGAGAACCTGCTGCGCTTCGCCGAGACCCACAAGCCCGAGCCGCTGGTCCCGATCGAGCTGACCCACGGGGTCGCCGAGCGGGTCGACTCCGACGGCGAGGTCGTCGTCGCCCTCGACGAGGAGGCGGTCGCCGCGGCCGCCGAGGCCCTGGTCGAGGCCGGCGTCGACACGATCGCGGTCGCCTTCCTCTGGTCGGTCCGCAACCCGGCCCACGAGCAGCGCGCCCGCGAGATCGTCGAAGACCGCGCCCCCGGCGTCTTCGTCACCGCCTCCAGCGACATCTCCAAGGCGGTCGGCGAGTACGAGCGCTTCGTCGCCACCCTGATCAACTCCTACGTCGGCCCGGTGACCAGCACCTACCTGCACGGGGTCCAGGGCCGCCTCGCCGAGGTCGGCTTCGCCGGCGAGCTGCACATCATGCAGTGCCACGGCGGCATGGTCCCGCTCGGGCTCGGCGCCGACCGCCCGATCTTCACGATCGGCTCCGGCCCGGTCGGCGGCCTGATCGGCTGCGCCCGCGTCGCCGACGACCTCGGCCGCAACGACATCATCGCCTCCGACATGGGCGGCACCTCGTTCGACGTCGGGATCATCAAGGACGGCGAGCCGCTCGCCGCCGACGACACCCTGCTCGGCAAGTGGCGCTACCGGGTGCCCGCGGTCGAGGTGATCTCGATCGGCGCCGGCGGCGGCTCGATCGCCTGGATCGACGAGCTCGGCGGCGGCCTGCGGGTCGGCCCGCAGAGCGCCTCCTCGCTGCCCGGCCCCTGCTGCTACGACCGCGGCGGCACCGAGCCGACGGTGACCGACGCCGACCTGATCCTCGGCTACATCGCCCCCGAGGCGACCTTCGGCTCCAAGGGCGAGCGGGGCGGCTTCAAGCCGCGCCGCGACCTGGCCGAGAAGGCGATCCGCGAGAAGATCGCCGAGCCGCTCGGGCTCTCGGTCGCCGACGCCGCGCTGGGGATCGTCGAGGTCGCCAACGCGAAGATGGCCCACGCCCTGGAGAACGAGATCATCGGCCGCGGTTTCGACCCGCGCGACTTCGTTCTGATGTCCTACGGCGGCGCCGGCCCCTTCCACGCCGCGGGCTACGCCGCCTCGCTCGGCGTCGAGACGATCGTCGTCCCCGGCGAGGCCGCCTCGGTCTGGTCGGCGTTCGGGATCTCCCAGGCCGACATCCGCTACCAGTACGAATCGTCGGTCGTCCTGATCGAGCCCTTCGACCCGGCCGCCGTCCAGGGCGCCTTCGGGGAGCTCGACGACCAGGCCCGCGCCGCCCTCGGCGAGCGCGAGGACGTCGGCTCCTTCGAGTTCCGCCGCTAC
>Ga0210085_1000821_pt1 | contig 12717 bp, 10 predicted proteins | sample China_Galinas_PW_5_FD_184866 | JGI IMG/M metagenome (GOLD analysis project Ga0210085, IMG submission 184866) | Wetland microbial communities from San Francisco Bay, California, USA, that impact long-term carbon sequestration - China_Galinas_PWC_D1... | ecosystem: Environmental > Aquatic > Marine... | reverse complement strand
GCCGAGTACGTCCATCCGACGCTCGAGCAGGTCTTCCTCACCTACTACGAGGAGGATGAGCACGAGTGAGCGCGCTGATCGCCGCGCAGCTGCACGAGCGGCGGCGCTCGCTGCTGTCCTGGGGCCTGCCGCTGGGGTTGATGGCGGCCTTCGAGGTGGCGATCTTCCCCTCGATCGAAGCAGCGCTGGCGAAGACGATCAACCAGTACCCGGAGGCCCTGCGCGAAGCCTTCGGGATCACCGAACTGTCGACCGTCGAACAGTTTCTGGGGGCCGAACTCCTGGGCTTCATCGTGCCGCTCGCGGTCGGCTACCTGGCGGTGCGGTCGGTCGCCAGCGGCCTCTCGGGGGCGGCCGAAAGCGGTCGCCTCGACGTGCTGCTCTCGGCCCCGGTCTCGCGTCGCCGCCTCGTCGCCGCCGGCTTCGCCGCCGCCGCGCTCGAGCTGGCGGCGGTGCTGGCGATCGCCCTCGCGCTCTGCCTGCTCGGCAGCCTGCTCGCCGGCGTCGGCCTCTCGTTCGGCCTGGCCCTGGCGGGCTTCGCCAACGTCTGGCCGCTGGCACTGCTCTTCGCCGCCCTCGGCGTGCTGGCCACCGGCTGGTCGCTGCGGACCAGCGTCGTCACCGGCTCGGTCGCAGGTCTGCTGGTGGCGATGTACGTGGCCGATCTGATCGGCCGCCTCGACACGGGCCTCGACTGGGTCCGCTACGGCTCGGCCTTCCGCTACTACGGCCGGGCGATCGAGGACGGCATCGACCCGCTCTCCTTCGTCGGCCTGCTCGCCGTCGCCGTGGCCGTCGCGGCGCTCGGCGCGCTGCTGTTCGAGCGCCGCGACCTCTCGGCTTGAGCGACCGACCAGTTCGAGCGCCGCATGGCGATGGTCTGAGGCTCAGCAGTCGCCGACCCCAGGGCTGTGCGGCGTCAGGGCCTCACACGGCGGCATGGCCGAACTCCGAGAGGGTCGAGACGACCTCCTCGTCGGAGACCTGCGCGAAGTCCTCGTAGAACTGGCCGACGCCGAAGAAGCTCGGCGGCTGCTGCAGCACGATCACCTCGTCGGCCTCATCGCCCAGGCGGCGGGCCGAGTCGGGTGGGCAGACCGGCACGGCGAGGATCAGCCGGCGCGGGCCCCTGCGGCGCACGGCGCGCAACGCGGCGGTGTCGGTGACCCCGGTGGCGACGCCGTCGTCGACGACGATCGCCGTGTGGCCCGTGACGTTGAGCGGCGCGCTGTCGTCGCGGTAGAGCAAGGTTCGGCGCTCGACCTCGGCGTTCTCGCGGGCGGCGATGGCGTCGACGACGCCGTTGCGCAGTCCGAGGATCGCGATCGCCTCGGGGTCGATCACGCGCGCGCCGCCCTCGGCGACGGCGCCGATCCCGTACTCGGGGTTGTGCGGGGCGCCGAGCTTGCGCACGGCGATGAAGTCGAGCGGCGCATGCAGCGCCAGGGCGACCTCGCGGGCGACGGGGATGCCGCCGCGCGGAAGGCCGATCACCAAGGGGTTCTCGTGGGCGAAGGGGAGCAGCCGCTCGCCCAGTTGCCGCCCGGCGTCGCGACGATCGGCGAAGCGGATCTGCCGCCAGGCTTCCTCCGGGGTCATTGGTCGAGTCTGTGCGATTCGCTGGGCTGATTCATCGGTGTAATGCCGCCGCCCCCGACGCGGGTTTCCCCGGATGCCTACAGGGGACGCCAGGTGCTCGGCCAGGAGCGCGGCGCCGGGGTGGGGCGGAGGCGGATGCGGGCGTCGACGGCGGTCGCGCCCGCCTGGCCGGCGATCACCGGGTTGAGGTCCAGCTCGGCGATCTCGCGATGGGCGTCGACCATCGCGCTGACCCGCAGCAGCATGTCTTCGAGCGCCGGCAGGTCGGCGGCGGGAGCGCCGCGGAAGCCGGTGAGCAGCGGGAAGGTCGCCAGAGAGCGGATCATCGCGGCCGCTTCGCCGGCGCTGACGGGGCAGATGCGCACGGCGACGTCGGGGTGCAGCTCGGCGCGGGTGCCGCCGGCGCCGACAGCGAGCACCGGCCCGAACGCCGGGTCGGCGGCGATCCCGACCAGCAGCTCGACGCCGTCCTCGGCCATCGCCTGCACGAGGAAGCTCTCGCGCTCGAGCCCCGCCTGCGCCAGCGCCTCGTCCATCTGCACCGCTGCGCCGGCGACGGCGGTTGGGTCGGCGAGCCCGGTGCGGACCGCGCCGAGGTCGCTCTTGTGCAGGATCGCCTCGCCCTGCGCCTTCAGCGCGACCGCGCCGCCGAGCCCCTCCGCCGCGTGCGCGGCGGCGGCCGGGTCGGCGGCGATCCGCCAGGGCGGCGTCGCGATCCCGTAGCAGTCGAGCAGCTCGGCCACCGCCTCCATCCCCAACCACTCGCCCTCACTCTCCAGTGCCCGCGCGATCACCGCCGCCGCCTCGTCGGGACGCGTTCCGCCGAGTTCCGGCGGCTCTTCGGCCGGCCGGGCGCGCCAGCGCACGTGCTTCATCGCCCTGCCGAGGGTGCGTGCCGCGTCCTCCGGATAGAGGTAGGTCGGGACGCCGCCGCCCGCGGCCATCGTCTCGCGGTCGCCGCTCGACATGAAGACCGCCTGCACGGGGATCTTGCGCTCCCTCTCGGTCAGCGCCGCGCGGACCGCGCCGGCGACCTCCTCGGCCCGAGTCAGCAGCGGCCGGATGAAGATCACGATCAGCGCGTCGATGCCCTCCCAGGCGGAGAGCGTCGCGATCGAGCGCCGGTACTGCTCGGCCGTCGCGGTGGCGATCATGTCGACCGGGTTGGCCAGCGAGGCCTCCGCCGGTAGGTGCTCGGCGAGCGCCGCGCGGACCTCGTCGGGCAGCTCGGGCACCTCGAGCCCGGCCGCGTCGCAGGCGTCGGCGCACATGATCCCCGGGCCGCCGGCGTTGGTCAGGATGCCGACCCGCGGCCCGGCGGGCAGGGGCTGGCTGCCGAGTAGGGTGGCGATGTCGAGCAGCTCGGCGAGCGTCTCGGTGCGGATCACGCCCGCCTGCTCGAACAGCGCGTCGACGGTCACGTCGGAGGCGGAGAGCAGGGCGCCGGTGTGCGAGCCGGTGGCGCGCTCGCCGGCCACCGAGCGACCGCTCTTGACGACGACGATCGGCATCTCGCGGCCGGCCCGCCGCGCCACGCGCGAGAAGCGCGCCGGATCGCTGAACGACTCGATGTAGAGCAGCGCGACGTCGGTGTCCGGGTCGCCCTCCCAGTACTCGAGCATGTCGTTGGCGGTGATGTCGGCCCGGTTGCCGATCGAGGCGAAGGAGGAGACCCCGAGGCCGCGGTCGCCGGCGAGGTCGATCAACGCCAGGCCGAGGGCGCCGCTCTGGGTGACGAAGCCGACGTTGCCGGGTGGAGGGGTGCCCGGGGCGAAGCTGGCGTTGAGCCCGCCGCCCTCCTCGTTGAGGATCACGCCGAGGCAGTTCGGCCCGACCAGGCGCATGCCGGCGTCGCGGCAGACGTCGACCAGGCGGCGCTGCGCCTCGGCGCCCTCGGGGCCGACCTCGGCGAAGCCGGCGGAGAGGACGACCAGCGTCGTGCAGCCCTTCTCGGCGCATTCGCCGGCGGCCTCGACCGCGGCTGCGGGCGGCACCGCGATCACGCCGAGGTCGATCTCGCCCGGCAGCTCGGCGACGCTGCGATAGGCGCGCACCGACTGGACCACGTCGCTCGCCGGGTTGACCGGGTGGACGACGCCGCCGAAGGACGATTCGAGCAGGTTGTGGAAGACCGCGCCGCCGACCGTCTCGCGCCGCCGCGAGGCGCCGACCACGGCCACTGCCCGCGGCCGCAGGAAGCCGCGCACTGCCGCCTCGGCGGCCAGCCGGTCGCGCTCGGCGAAGCGCTCGAAAGCCTCGCCGCCGAGCGAGGTCGGCAGCTCGACGTGGATCGAGCCCGGTTCGGAGGAGGTCTCGGTCGGGAAGCCGCTCTCGCGGAAGACGTCGACCATGCGGTGGTTCTGCGGCAGCACCTCGGCGAAGAAGGCCTCGATCCCGTTCTCCTGCGCGACCTCGGCGAGGTGGGCGAGCAGGATCGTTCCTAGCCCCTGTCCCTGCAGCTCGTCGGCGATCGCGAAGGCGACCTCGGCGCGGCCCGGGCCGGCGCCGACGTAGGCCCCGTGGCCGACCGGGCGCTCGTCGCCGCGGGTCGCGACGAGGCCGTAGCGCTGCGCGTAGTCGACGTCGGCGAGCTGCTTCGCGGCGGACGCCAGGTCGCTCGCCCCGGAGAAGAAGCGGAACGTGCGCGAGTCGGTGCTCAGCCCCTCGAACAGCTCCAGCAGCGCCGCCTCGTCGGCGGCGCGCACCGGCCGCAGGTGGACCGTCGAGCCGTCCCGCAGCACGACGTCCGCTTCGCGGGAGGCGGGATAGTCGGCGCCCACCCCTCGATGGTAGCCCTCTACAGTCGCCTGCGATGGCGCTCTACTTCAGCCACCCGGCCTGCCTCGAACACGACCCGCGCGAGCACCTCCCGTCGCACCCCGACACGCCGGAGCGGCTGCGGGCGATCGAGCGGCGGCTCGCGGCGGCGGACTGGCTCGGCTGGGAGCGGCGCGAGGCGCCGGCGGCGAGCGAGGCCGATCTGGAGCTGATCCACACGCGCGAGCACGTCGAGGCGGTGCGCGAGCTGAGCAGCACGAACGGCGGCGGCGCGATCGACCCCGACACCTACGTCGGCGACGCCTCCTTCCGCGCCGCCCTGCACGCGGCGGGCGGCGCCTGCGCGATGACCCGGGAGCTGCTCGCCGGCGAGGAGGAGGTCGGCTTCTGCGCGATCCGCCCCTCCGGCCACCACGCCGAGCCCGACCGGGCGATGGGCTTCTGCCTCTTCGACAACGTCGCGATCGCCGCCGAGCTGGCGATCCGCGCCCTGGGCGTCGAGCGGGTGATGGTCCTCGACTGGGACGTCCACCACGGCAACGGCACGGTGGAGGCCTTCCGGCAGCGGCGCGACGTGCTCGTCGTCGGCCTGCACCAGCAGGGGATCTATCCCGGCGGCGGCTCGATCGCCGACTTCGGCTCCGGCGAGGGCGAGGGCTACACGATCAACCTGCCGGTGCCGGGGGGATCCGAGGAGGACCTCTGGCTCTCGCTGCTCGAGCACATCGTCGTCCCCGTCGCCCAGTCCTTCGCGCCGCAACTGATCCTCGTCTCCGCCGGCTTCGACGCCCACGTCGACGATCCGCTTGCCGGCTGCCGGCTCGAGTCCGCCTCCTTCGCCCGCATGGCCCGCCATCTGCGCGAGCTCGCCCGAGTCCAGGGCGCGCCGCTCGGCGCCGTGCTCGAGGGCGGCTACTCGCCGCCGGCGCTCGCCGAGTCGGTCGAGCTGACGATGCGCGCGCTGGCCGGTGAGGGCCAGGCCGAGTCCGCCGCCCCGGAGGCGATGCTCACCTCCCGCGCCGCCTCCCACGTCGGCCGCCACTGGCAACTCTGAGCCCGATGCCCAAGTAGCAGCGAGACCGATTCGAAAGTTTACGCTACGTGCTATGCGCGGAAATCGTGCGGAGCGCGCTGCAGATAACCATCACGGACCTCCAGGGTTATCGGTCGCCGCCCGCAGCAGCAGGCGCTGCTCGGCGGCGGCAACGAGGCTTCGGGCGCGATCGACCGCGTCCATGTTGACCGAGATCGCGTCGATCCCGGCTCGGACCAGCAGCTCGGCGTACTCGGGATACACCGACGGCGCTTGGCCGCAGATCGAAGTCTGCAGCCCGAGCTCCTTTGCCCGCCGCAGCAGCTGCGTGATGTATTCGGTCACCGCCAGGTCGCGCTCGTCGAAGACCTCGGCGACCAGCTCGGAGTCGCGGTCGGCGCCGAGCATCAGCTGGGTCAGGTCGTTGGAGCCGATCGAGATGCCGGCAACGCCGAGCTCCGCGTAGCGCGGCAGGTGGAAGAGGACCGAGGGCACCTCGGCCATCACCCAGAGCTCGAAGCCGGGTCGCTCGAGCAGACCCGCCGCCTCGAACTGGGCGCGGCAGGCGACCAGCTCGCGCGGGGTGCGGACGAAGGGGATCATCACGTGGAAGTTCTCGTGGCCGGCGTCCCAGACCCGGCCGATCGCCTCCAGCTCCAGGCCGAGCAGCTCGGGCTGCTGCATGTAGCGCAGGGCGCCGCGGTAGCCGATCATCGGGTTCGCCTCCTCGGGCTCGAAGTCCTCGCCGCCGCGCAGGCCGCGGAACTCGTTGGTGCGGAAGTCGATCGTCCGGTAGGTGATCGGCCGCGGCGCGAAGGCGTTGGCGAAGGCGGTCAGCGACTCGGCCATCTTCGCCACGAAGCCCTCGCTACGTTCCTCCTTGACCAGTTGCAGCGGGTGGACGCCCTCGAGCGCCTCGACCACCATCAACTCGGCCCGCAGCAGGCCGCAGCCCTCGACGTCGAGCGCCGCGGCGCGCTCCAGCTGCGAGGGCTCGGAGAGGTTGACCAGCAGCTTCGTGCCGGTGACGAGTGGCGCGGCGCTCGCGCCGGCCGCAGCGGACTGGGAGGTGTCCGCGACAGCCTTACGCGGTGCTGAGTCGCCCTCGCTGACCGTGCCCGCGCCGGCGTCGACGGTGACGACCTCGCCGTCGCGCAGGACCTTGGTCGCCTCGGCGGTGCCGACGACGCAGGGGATGCCGAGCTCGCGCGAGACGATCGCCGCGTGGCAGGTCATCCCGCCGGAGTCGGTGACGATCGCCGCCGCGCGGCGCATCAGCGGCACCCAGTCGGGCGCCGTCATGTGGGATACGAGCACCTCGCCGTCGGCCAGCTCGGCGCTCCCGCCGAGCGCGGCGATCACCCGCACCGGGCCGGCCGCGACGCCGGGCGCCGCGCCGAGCCCGCGGACCAGCTCCTCGCCGGCGCCGGTGGGCTCGGGCGCTGCCAGCGGCTCGCCGCCGGTGGCCGTTACCGGCCGCGACTGAAGCATCCACACCCGGCCCTCGGGGTCGAAGGCCCACTCCGTGTCCTGCGGGGTGCCGTAGTGCGCTTCGATCCGCACGCCGAGCTCGGCCAGCTCGTGCACCTCCTCGTCGCTCAGCGCCGGCTGCTCGGACTCGTGCTCGCCGAGCTCGCGGGTGCGCGTGCCGCCGCCCTCGGTCGGCTCGATCGTCAGCTCCTTGCGCCGCACTTCGCGCCGGATGACGTTGAGCTTCTGCTTGCCGACGACGTAGCGGTCGGGCGAGACCGAGCCCGAGACGACCGACTCGCCGAGCCCGAAGGCGCCCTCGATCACCAGCCTGTCGAGCTCGCCCGATGCCGGTTCGATCGTGAACATGACGCCGGCCCGGGTGGAGGGGATCTGGCGCTGGACGACGATCGCGATGTCCATGTCGGCCTGGCCGAAGCCGCGCTTGGCGCGGTAGTAGATCGTGCGGGCGCCGAACAGCGAGGCCCAGCAGCGGCGCACGGCCTCAAGGGTGGCGGCGGCGCCGCGCACGTTGAGCAGCGTCTCGTTCATGCCGGCGAAGCTCGCCGACTCGGTGTCCTCGGCGGTGGCCGAGGAGCGCACCGCGACCGCCATCTCGGCGTCGCCGCCGGCGAGGCGCGCGTGGGCCTCGCGCACAGCCTCGGCCAGCCACTCGGGCAGCGGCTCGGCTTCGACCTCGGCCCGCACGTCGTGGCTGGCCCGTTCGAGCGCAGCGGTGTCCTCGACGTCGACTGCGGCGAGGCGCCGCTCGATCCGCTCGCGCAGCCCGCCGGCGTCGCAGAAGGCGGCGTAGCTGGGGGCGCCGACGACGAAGCCCGGTGGGACGGGGAAGCCGGCGGCGGTCAGCTCGCCGAGGTTGGCGCCCTTGCCGCCTGCGTAGTCGACGTCCTCGCGCGAGAGGTCGGCGAAGCCGCGGACGGCGTCGATGGTTGCTTGGCTCATGCTTCAGTCCTTTCCGGGACGGGGGACGACGAGGACAGGGCAGGGGGCGATCGCGACAAGACGGGAGGAGACGGAGCCGAGCAGCAGCCGGGTCATCGGGCCGTAGCCGCGCGAGCCGGCGACGAGCAGGTCGACGCCGTCCTCGCAGGCTTCGGCGAGCGCCTGGGCGGGCGGGCCGTCGATTCGCCGGCCGTCGACCGGCACGGCGACGCCGGCCGCGGAAACGCCCTCGGCGATCACCTTGTCGGGATCCGGCGGGTTGACCGGCGCGTAGCCGGCGGCGCCGGGCAGGGCGACCGGCGGCGCGACGACGGTGAGGAGGCGCAGCGCCGCGCGGCTCTCCTCGGCCAGGGCCCGCGCCCGGGAGAGCGCCGCTTTCGCTTCCGGCGTGCCGTCGTAGGCGACGGCGATCGTCGCGAACGGGCCGTGCCCGTTGCCGGCGTAGCCGCGCGGGGCGACGACCGCCGCGCAGGGAGCGCCGTGCAGGACGCCCTCGGCGACGCTGCCGAGCAGCGCCCGCCCGACCGCGCCGCGGTGCGGCGAGCCGAGCACGATCGCGTCGGCGCCGTCGGCTTCGGCCACGCCGGTGATCACGCCCGCCGGTGAGCCGCCGCCGAAGGCGCGCGTCTCGACCGCGAGGCCGTCGAGGCGCTCGCGCGCCTCGCCCAGCAGCGGCTCGGCCTGCTCGGCCGCGTCCCGCTCGAGCTCGGTGAAGCCGATCGGCAACGGGGTGTAGGGCATGACGGCGACGATCAACGCACTGCTCTCCTCCACGGACCCGAGGACCCGCGCCAGCTCGAGCGCGTCGCGTCCACCCTCGCTCCCGTCGTAGCCGACCAGCAATCTCATCGCACGCATCATGGGTCCGCGCGGGTGGGGTCGGCATCGGGAGAAAGCCGCAGGCCCGGTGTGGGGGTCTCCCGATGGATGCGCTGCCGTGCGGGCCTACGCTCGGTCGATGAGCACGAGTGTCGTTCAGGGGAACCTGGAGCGGGAGGACCGCCCGCGGGTCTTGATCGCCGGCGGCGGCGTGGCGGCGCTCGAGGCGGCGCTGGCGCTGCGCGAGCTGGCCGGCGAGCGGCTCGCGATCGAGCTCTGCTCGCCGAGCGGCGACTTCGTCTACCGGCCGTTCGCCGTCGGCGAGCCCTACGGCGCCGCCAGCATCCTGCGCTACGACCTCGACACGCTGGCCGAGCGGATCGGCGTCTCCTTCCGCCTCGGCGGTGTCTTCTCCGTCGACGCTGCCAGCCGTACCGCGACGGTGCGCGACGGCGACCAGGTCTCCTACGACCACCTGCTGGTCGCCTCCGGCGTGCGCATGCTCTGGGCGGTGCCGGGCGCGGTCACCTTCTGGGGCGTCTCCGACGAAGGCGGCTTCGGCAGCGTCGTGCGGCGGCTGCGCAGCGGCATGCTGCGCGACGTCGTCTTCACGATGCCGGGCGGCAACAGCTGGGCGCTGCCGCTGTACGAGCTGGCGCTGCTCGCCGCCGCGGTGTTGGCAAAGTCCGGGATCGGGGACGCGCGCCTGCGCGTGGTCACGCCGGAGGACGCGCCGCTGGAGCTGTTCGGCCGCGCGGTCGGGGTCGAGATGGGGGAGCTGCTGCGCGAGCGCGGAATCGAGATCCTCAGCGGCGTCCACCCGGTCGCCTACGAGGACGGGCAGCTCAGCGTCGCGCCGGGCGACCCGATCGCGACCGAAGCGGTGGTCAGCCTGCCGCGGCTCGAGGGCCGGCGGATCGACGGCCTGCCCACCGACCCGGAGGGCTTCCTGCTGGTCGACGAGCACTGCCGCGTGGCCGGGGCGCGCGACGTCTACGCCGCCGGCGACGTGACCGGCTTCCCCGTCAAGCAGGGAGGGATCGCGACCCAGGAGGCCGACGTGGCGGCGGAAGCGATCGCCGCCGCCGCGGGCGCCGAGATCGATCCGACCCCCTTCGACCCCGTTCTGCGCGCCGTGCTCTGGACGGGCAAGGAGCCGCGATATCTGTACGGACGCCCGACCGGCGGGCACGGCGAGATCTCGACCCTGGACGAGACCCCGCCCTGGCACGAGCGGGACGGCAAGATCATCGGTCGCCGCCTGACGCCGTTTCTCGACGGGCTTCCCGATGTTCGCAACCGTGCGCTGAACGTCGTTCAGACCTCGGAGGAGTAGGCGGCGCCGGATCCGTGCATGATGCCCGTGTGCGCGATGCAGACGAGCAGGCGCTGATCCGCCGCTACCGCGGCGCCCGTCGGGACCGTGAGCTGGCGGTGCTGGAGGGCTTTCACGCGCTCAAGCACGCGCAGCGCTTCGGCGCCGAGGTGCTGGAGGCCGTCGCGGTCGACGGTGGGCGCCTGGAGGAGCTGGCGGCCGAGCTGGCGCCGGACCTCGCCGGCTCGCTGGCCGAGCGGACCGCGCCGGTGTCCGCCGAGGCGATGGCCCAGCTCGTGCCGCAGGCGCCGCGCACCGGGGTCGTCGCGCTCGCGCGGCGGCCCGAGGTCGACGTCGCTGCGCTGCTCGCCGACCCGCGGCCGCAGCCGCTTGTCCTGCTCGAGGACCCGCGCACGATGGGCAATATGGGCGCCTGCGTGCGCGTCGCCGCCGCGGCGGACGCGGCGGGTGTGCTGACCACGGGCTCCAACGATCCCTGGCACCCGGACGCCGTGCGCGCCGCTGCCGGCCTGCACTTCGCCCTGCCCGTAGCGTCCCTGGCACCTTCCTCCCACATAGCGGCAGAAAGGCGCCACTCGTCAGTCGAGCTGTCGGCGGGTGGGCGGCCGTTGATCGCGATCGACCCCGAGGGCGCGGACCTGCGCCCCGCCGAGCTGCCGCCGCGTTCGATCCTCGCCTTCGGCACCGAGCGATACGGGCTCAGCAAGGAGCTGCTCGCCGCCGCCGACGCCCGACTGGCGATCCCGATGCGCGCCGGCGTCTCCAGCCTCAACCTCGCGACCGCGGTCGCCGCCGTGCTCTTCGCGCAGCGTGAAACTACGGATGTTGCAGGCAGGAACGGCGATTAGCGTGCGGAATGAGCTAGTCGCAACCTACCCCTGCATCACCTGACCGAAAGGACGACCTTTGCTGCCGTTCGCAGATATCAACCTGGGCGAAGCCCTGCTCCTCGCCCTGGAGATCTTCTTCTTCGTGATCTGGATCTGGATCCTGATCACGATCCTCACCGACCTCTTCCGCGACCACGAGCTGTCCGGCTGGTGGAAGGCGGTATGGGTGATCTTCCTCGTCCTGATCCCATTCCTGACGGCGCTCGTCTACCTGATCGCGCGCGGCAACGGGATGCGGGACCGAACGATCAAAGCGCAGGCGGAGGCGAAGCAGCATTTCGACTCCTACGTGCGCGAGCAGGCTCATACGGGCTCGACCGCCGACGAGCTGGACAAACTGCACGCTCTGCAGGCGAAAGGCGCGATTTCGTCCGAGGAGTACGAGAAGGCCAAGGCCAAACTCCTCGCCTAGTTCGTCGACGGGCCGAATACGCGACCCAGGGTTGCGTTTTCGGCCCGTCGGCCCTCGCCGGCAGGGCGATTTCTCCTGCAAGGCGGCTAATTCTGCAACGAGAGTTGCAGGTTATTAGCAATTCTTCACATTCTTTAGACGACTTCGCTAGCTTGCGACGCTGATGCGCGTCCTCCCCGGCTCTTCCCGGTGGCTGCTGCTCCCCGCCGCCCTGCTTCTGCTGGCCCTCTGCCTGGTGGCGAGCGCGCCGGCGAAGACCCTGCGGGAAAAGCTCGACGCGACGCAGGGCAAGCTGAGCAAGGTGCGCAAGAGCCAGAGCGCGCTGGCGACGACGATCGCCGAACAGAACCGGGCGATCGACTCGATGCTGGGCGAAGTCTCGCGGCTGCGCCAGGAACAGCAGGCGCTGGAAGCCGAACTGACAAAGAAGCAGGACGAGCTCGACGCCGCGACGGCCAAGCTGGAAGCCGAGCGCCGTCACCTGGAAGTCGTGCGCGAACGGCTGCAGCGGGCGCTCGAGCTGCTGCGCGAACGGCTCATCTCGATCTACGAGGCGGGCAGCCCGGACGTGGTGAGCGTGCTGCTCGAAGCGGAGACCTGGTCGCAGGCCAGCGTGCGCGCCGAATACCTCAGCCGCGTGCAGGACTACGACGACTCGGTCGCCGACCGGGTCAAGGGGCTGCGCGACGAAGCGCAGGCCGCGGTCGACCGGATGGCGGCGATCCAGGCGCAGTTGCAGCAGGCGCGCGATGAGATCGCCGCCAAGGAGAAGGAAGCCGCCGACGCCAGCGCCGAAGCCGCCGCTCGCTTCGCGCAGCTGAAGGAAGCGCAGGCGCAGCGCCAGGCCGACCTGGAAACGCTCGAGTCGCGCGAAGCGGCGCTCAGCGACAACCTGGCGACGATCTCAGAACAGCTCGCCAGCTCCGGCTCGCCGGCGCCGACCGGCGCGCCGGCGCCGCTGACCCCGGGGCAGAGCGCCGAATACATCTCCGAAAGCCAGGCGAGCGTGCCGAGCAGCGCCCCGCCCTCGATCCAGGCCGCGATCGAAGCCGCCAACTCGATCGCCACCACCCCCTACATCTGGGGCGGTGGCCACGGCTCGTTCAGCTCCTCCGGCTACGACTGCTCGGGCGCGGTCAGCTTCGCCCTCAACGGCGGCGGCTTCCTCTCCAGCCCGCTCGACTCGACCGGCCTCGAGACCTGGGGCGACCCGGGTCCGGGCCAGTGGATCACCGTCTACGCCAACTCCGGCCACGCCTGGATGATCATCGCCGGCCTCGCCTTCGACACGGTCGGCGGCCCCGGCCCGCGCTGGCACTCCTCGCCGGTCGACAGCCCCGAAGGCTTCATCGCCCGCCACCCGCCGGGCTACTAGATGGTTGATTCCACGGCGTTTGCGTCGGCAAGGCGGTTCCGC
>Ga0210085_1000819_pt1 | contig 12727 bp, 12 predicted proteins | sample China_Galinas_PW_5_FD_184866 | JGI IMG/M metagenome (GOLD analysis project Ga0210085, IMG submission 184866) | Wetland microbial communities from San Francisco Bay, California, USA, that impact long-term carbon sequestration - China_Galinas_PWC_D1... | ecosystem: Environmental > Aquatic > Marine... | reverse complement strand
CGAGACACCGGTACGCAACCTTTGGCTCTCCGGCTCGTCGACCCATCCGGGCGGCGGCATCATGGGTGCCAACGGGCGCATGGCAGCGCTGAAGGTACTGGCCCAGCAGAAGCGGTCGGGGGGTGCCAGGTGAGCGAGAGACGAAGCGACGTCATCGTCATCGGCGGTGGTCACAACGGCCTGGTCGCGGCGACGTACCTCGCGCGGGCAGGTCTCTCCACCGTGCTGCTGGAGCGACGCGATCGCGTCGGCGGCGCCCTCGGCACCACCGAGGTCGCGCCCGGCGCGCGCGTCCCGGCACTGGCACATACGGTCGGCCGGCTGACCGCTTCTGTGGCCCGAGAGCTGAACCTCGCGGGACACGGCCTGCGCCTGGTGCAGCCCGCGGCGGTGGCGACGTCGGTGGGCAGCGACCTGGGGCCGATCACACTCTGGTCGGACCCGGCGCGGACGGCTGCCGGCCTGGCCGGCTTGTCGGCTGCCGATGGCACGGCCTGGGTCGCCTTCGACAGCGAGGTGCGCGCGCTCGCCTCGACCCTTTGGCGCCTCCTGCTGATGACGCCGCCGGACACCAAGTCGGCAGATCCCGGCGTGCTCGTGAGCGGGCTCAAGTTCGGTTGGCGCTACCGGCGGCTGGAACCACGCCTCGCGCGCGAGTTCACGCGCATGCTGCCGATGGCCATCGCTGACTACCTCGAGGACAACCTCGAGACGGACGCCCTCCGAGCACTGCTGGCCACGCGTGGACTGCGCTACACGGCCATGGGTCCGCACCACGCCGGCACGGCCGCGGTGATGCTCACCGACGCGGCCGGCAATGGTGGCGGCGCGGCCGGCGAGACCGTCTACGCACGAGGCGGCCCCGGAGCCCTCGCCGCCGCTCTTGAAGGGGCTGCGCGTGAGGCCGGCGTGGAGATCCGCACACGGGCAGCGGTGGTGGCCCTGCGAGACGATCACGAGCGTGTCACGGGCGTGGCCCTCGCCGACGGCGAGGAGCTGTCCGCCGGGGTGGTGGTCAGCGGGCTCGACCCACGCACCACGATGCAGCGGCTGCTCGATCCCGAGACGCTCGGTCCCGACCTGGGCTGGGAAGTGGACAACCTGCGAGACCGTGGCGTCACGGCCAAGGTCAACCTCGCACTCGCCGGCCTGCCCGCCTTCGATGGCCTCGAGGGCGAGGATGGCGCCACCCGCCTGCGTGGCCGCATCGTATTGGCACCCTCGATCCGCTACCTCGATGTGGCCGCCGACGCGGCCAAGTACGGACGCGCCAGCGAGCAGCCCTGGCTGGAGGCCACCATCCCCAGCCTCGTGGATCCGCTGCTGGTCGATGGCGCGGGCCAGGTCAGGCACGTCATGAGCGTCATCGCTCAATCCGCACCCTACACCCTGCGCGATGGCGACTGGGAAGGCTCACGCGAGGCCTTCGGCGATCGGGTCGTTGCGGCCCTCGAGTCGGTGGCGCCGGGCTTCGGCGACCTGGTCGTGGCTCGTCAGGTCCTGACGCCCCTGGACATCGAGCGGGACTACGGTGTCGCCGGTGGCCACCCGCTGCACCTGGAGCCGGGCCTTGACCAGTGGTTCGCCTGGCGGCCCCTGCTCGGGTACGCCCGTCACCGCCTCCCCCTGAAGGGCCTCTACCTCTGTGGCGCGGGTGCGCACCCCGGCGGGGGCATCACCGGCCTGCCCGGTCGCGGTGCGGCCGCCGCGGTGCTGGCCGACCGCGAGGCCCGCGACTAGTCGGACCTGGTCGGGGAAACGGGCCAGGGCGCGACGGCGCCCGTCAGCCGGCTCCTCGACGAGCCGGATGAGGTCCCCTGGGTCACTCGCGGATCGGGCCGTCCTCATCCAGCCGCCAGGCCCAGTCGTGGATGCGCTCGAGTAGGCGGCCGGCGGTCAGGTCCAGCTGGATAGGGGTGATGGCCACCCGCCCGTTGACCACGGCGTGGAAGTCGGTGCCCGGCTCGGCCAGGCCGGTCGGGGGCGGGCCGCCGAACCAGTAGTAGGGCACGCCCCGCGGATCGAGCCGCTCCAGCAGCTTGTCCTGGTAGACGCGCTTGCCCATGCGTGTGAGGTCGACGCCGGCGGGATCGTCGGCGGCCTTGGCGGGCAGGTTGACGTTGAGCAGCTCGCCTTCGCCGAGGCCGTGCTCAAGGATGTTGCGCGCCACCATCGCCGCCACACGCCCCGCGAGCGTGAAGTCGGGATCGTCGGTCCACTCCTGGCTGATGGCGAAGCTGGGGCAACCCGAGATGACCGCCTCGATGGCCGCGCCCACGGTGCCCGAGTAGGTGATGTCGTCGCCCAGGTTGGAGCCGTAGTTGATGCCCGAGGCGACGAGATCGAAGCTGAGCCCGAAGTAGCCGAGGAAGGCCACCCCGACCGCGTCCGTGGGCGAGCCGTCGACCGACCAGCCGGGCGAGCCGTCGTCGAGCGCCCGCTCGCGCACGCGTAGCGGCCGCATGAAGGTCATCGAATGGCCGACGGCAGACTGGTTGGTCGCCGGGGCCATGACGTAGACGTCGCCCACCGACTCCAGCGCCTGCTTGAGCGCGAGCAGGCCGCGTGACTCGATGCCGTCGTCGTTGGTCACCAGGATCCGCGGCCGGCTCTCCCACTGCGACAAGGGCTTGGCCTGGCGTGGCGTGGCCCGGGCGGTGGGCAGATAGCGACCGTGGGCGGCGAAGCCGGTGGGGTCGTCATAGGCCCCGGTCAGCGCGTCCACCGGTGCCCCGCTGCGGGTCCGCCGCGCGGGCGGGATCTCGCCCTCGTCGTCCGGTCGCTCCTGTGCTTCGTCGGTCATGGCTGCTCCTCGTCGGACGGTCGGATGTGGGTCTCGGGCGCGTGACCCGGGGGGCTCGTGGAGGTCCCGCGGGCGGTCGCCTCGCGCGGGGCGGGGGAGGGGCCCACCACCGGCGGCCCGGGCACGCGTACCGGGTGGCCCTGACGCTGCTCCACCAACCTGGCCGCGCGACTGGTGACGTCGCGCGGGCCGCCCTGGCTGCGGTTGAGATAGTGGAAGAAGAAGGCACTGATGATGGCTGCCACCGGCACCGCGAAGATGGCCCCGACCACGCCCTGCAGGCGCAGCCCGATGAGCACGCTCACGAGCACCACCACCGGGTGGATGCCGACCGAGCTGGCCATCACGCGCGGCTGGACGAAGTTCATGGTCACGAACCAGCCGGCGGCCATGACGAGGATGATCGCGATGACCGCGTCCGGCTGGGTCAGCACCGCGGCCACCACCGGCGGCGCCCACGAGATGAAGGGGCCAAAGAAGGGGATGAACTGGAAGATGGCCACCAGGGCCGTGGTCAGGGGCATGTAGTCGATATCGAGGGCAAGGCTGCCTGCCGCCGCCACCGCACCGAGGACCACGGCCTGGATGGCCTGACCTCGGAGGAAGCCGCCCACGGAGCTGGCGACGGCAGTCTGGAAGAGCCGCACCTCGGGCGCGTAGCGCGGTGGCGTGACGCGGTTGACGAAGCCCACCAGGTTCTCCTTGTCGATGACGATGAAGAGCGACAGGAAGACCATGAAGATGAGGTTGCCGAGCATGCTCAGGCTGGCCAGGGCCAGTTCCTGCAGCGGACCCACGAACTCGCCCGAGGAGGCCGCCACTTCCTGCAGGGCCTGGTCCAGGACCGTTACCAGGTCCACCTGCGCACCGATCTCTCGCAGCCTGTCCTGCGTCGGCTGCACGATCTCGCGGATGCTTGCCTGCAGGGCCGGCAGCTCGTTGCTGAAGCCTGTGATGGAGTTCGCCAGCTGGGTGGCGATGATCAGGCCCAGCCCGGCCAGCACCAGGAACAGGAGGCCGTAGACCACGACCGCGACGAGTGTGCGGGGCGCGGCCGGCAGCAGGCGCTTGATGGTGTCCACCGCCGGCGAGAGCACGAAGGCGAAGACCCAGGCCATGATGATGATGAGGATGATGTCGCTGAAGTAGACGACGACGTCCGCGGCCAGGCCGATGAAGACGAGCCCGACCGTGAGCGTGGCCAGGATCAGGAGCGCGCGGATCCAGCGTCGATCATGCTCGACGAGCCGGGACAACATGGGCGGAGTCTACTCTGGCGGGAAGAGGCTTCTGGACCCGGTGGACACGGGCTGACGGCCGGCTAGCGGCGCGGGGCGAGGCCCATGCGCTCGTGGCATTCGGCGAGCGTGTCGGCAGCCATCGGCGCCAGCCGCGCGGCGCCGGCAGCGAGGATCTCAGCCACGACCTGCGGTCGCGCCTTCAGCTCGCGATAGCGCTCGCGGGCCTCGCTGAAGTAGTCGAGCATCCGCTCCACCAGCAGCTTCTTGGTGGCTACGCAACCGGTGCGCGCGGTGCGCTCGCCCTCCCAGATCTGCTCGTAGTCGGCGGGGCTGAAGATGCGGTGCATCTGGCACACGTTGCAGACCTCCGGCCGCCCCGGGTCGGACAGGCGTTGGCGCTGGGTATCGGTGACCATGCTCATGACCTGGCCGCGGATGGTGTCCTCGTCGGCGAAGATCTCGATGACGTTGCCCAGCGACTTGGACATCTTGTTCGCGCCGTCGGTGCCCTTCACGATGGGTGCGTCGCTGAAGACCGCCTGCGGCTCCGGGAACACCTCGCCGTAGCGTCCGTTGAAGGCGCGCACGATCTCTCGAGCCAGCTCCAGGTGCGCAGCCTGGTCCTTGCCCACGGGCACGTAGTCGGCCTTGTAGATGGCGATGTCGGCGGCCTGCAGCACGGGGTAGTCGAAGAGGGCCGTGTTGACGTCGTCCGGCTGGTTGCGCCGCTTTTCCTTGAATGAGGGTGTGCGTTCGACCCAGCCCATGGGCGTGACCGATGCCAGGAGCCACATCAGCTCCACGTGCTCCGGCCGATCGGACTGGCGGAAGAGCACGGCCCGCTCGGGATCGAGCCCGAGGGCCAGCAGTCCCAGCGCCATCTCGATCGTGTTGCGCTGGATGCGCTCGGCGTCATGGGTGGAGGTGAGGGCGTGATAGTCGACGATGCAGTAGATGCTCTCGAAGCCGTCCTGCATGGCGATGTAGTTGCTGAACGCACCGAGGTGGTTGCCCACGTGGGGCAGGCCGGACGGCTGGACGCCGCTGAAGACGCGGCCACTGCCCGGCCGGGGCTGGCTGGTGGGTTCGGACTGGCTGGTGGTCTCGGTCATGGGCTCACGGCTGTGGTCAGGGCTGGCGACGACGCAGGTCCGTCGAAGTCCGACTCTAGCAGGCGGGCGCTGCGCTACGATCGGCGCATGGATCATGATGCCCGCGAGATGAACGAGCACGCGCCACCGACGGCCCCCGACGGGCCCCGCGTGGCCCTCTTCGGCCTGGGTACCGTGGGCACCGCCGTGGCGGCGCGGCTACTCGATGAGACGTGGGCCGAGGGGCTCGCCGCGCGGGGTCTGCCCGTGCCTCGCCTGGTCGGCATCGCCGATCTGGACCTCGAGCGTGACCGCGGCCTGTCCATCCCCGCCGGCGTTCGCCAGGTCACCGACTACCACGAGCTGCTCGACGACGGCGTCGACACCGTCGTCGAGCTCATCGGCGGAGCGCGCGTCGCGGGCGATGCCGTACTGGACGCTTTCGCGGCCGGGCTCGACGTGGTCACGGCCAACAAGGACCTCGTGGCGCGCCGCGGGAGCGAGCTGGAGCAGGCGGCGCGCGAGGCGGGCACGTCGCTGCGTTTCGAGGCCGCCGTCCTCGCCGGCGTGCCTGTGCTCGGTCCGCTCGTGGGGGAGCTGGCCGCGTCCCGGGTGCAGGCTGTGAGGGGCATCTTCAACGGCACCACCAACTACATCCTCAGCACCATGGCCGCCGACGCCCGCGAGTACGACGAGGTCCTGCGCGAAGCCCAGGCTCGCGGCTATGCCGAGGCCGATCCGAGCAGCGATGTGGAGGGCTTCGACGCGGCCTACAAGCTGGTCCTGCTGGCCAGACTGGCCTGGGATGGCTGGATCGATGTCGATGACATCCGGCGGGCCGTGCCCACGATGAGCGGCGAGGCCGCCCCCGGCATCACCGGTGTCAAGCGCAGCCACATGGGCGTGGCTGCCCGGCTCGGCCTGGCCCTCAAGCTGGTGGCACGCGCCGCCCGCACCGGCGCGGGTGTGCGCGGTGCCGTCACGCCCATGGCCGTGGCTGCCGGTTCCACCATCGGCACCACGGGCGGCGTGCTCAACATCGTGGAGATCGAGGCCGATCCCATCGAGCGCGTGGCCATGTCCGGCCCCGGCGCCGGCGGGCCACCGACCTCCAGCGGCGTGCTCTCCGACGTGCTCGCGCTGGCCTTGGGCGGTGGCTCCACGTGGGGGTCGCTGCCGTCCGCCGCGGCCATGGCCATCGAGGACGACCTCGTGGCCGAGCAGGGCTGGCTGGTCATCGCCGAGGGACTCGGTCAGGCCGGCTTCCCGGACGGCGTGCGCGACCTGGTCCTGGCCTCCACCGACGAGGGCTTCGTCAGCCGGCCCAGCTCGCTCGCAGCCCTCAAGGCCCGGCTCGCGATGTTCGATCGCGACCTCATCATCTACCCCATCCTCACGGACGCGTAGGGTATGCGCATGAGCCAAGTCCTCCACGACCTCCGCGCAGAGCAGGCGGTGAGTGGACGCCGCCCTCGGCTGATGGAGCGGTTCGCCGACTTCCTGCCTCTCTCCGAAGCTACGCCGCCACTGGGATTGGGCGAGGGTTTCACGCCGCTGGTCCACGCCCACAACCTCGGCCGCGAGCTGGGCCTGCCCCAGCTCTACCTCAAGGTGGAGGGCCAGAACCCCACCGGCTCCTTCAAGGACCGGGGCATGGTCGTAGCCGTGGCCAAGGCCATCGAAGGCGGGGCCAAGGCCGTCATCTGTGCGTCCACCGGCAATACCAGCTCCTCCGCCGCGGCCTACGCCGCGGCCGCCGGCATCGAGGCGGTCATCGTGCTGCCCAAGGGCAAGATCGCCGCCGGCAAGATGCTGCAGGGACACGCGGCCGGCGCGCGTGTCGTCGGCATCGACGGGAACTTCGACGATGCTCTGCGCGTCGTGCGCGAGATGACCGCCGTGCGCGACCCGGAGTATCCGGTCGAGCTGGTCAACTCGGTGAACCCCTTCCGCCTGGAGGGTCAGAAGACGGCCGCCTTCGAGATCTGTGAGGATCTTGGCGGTGCTCCTGACTACCTCGCCATCCCGGTGGGCAACGCGGGCAACATCAGCGCCTACTGGAAGGGTTTCAAGGAATATCGCCAAGTGGGCTTCGTGTCCACGGTGCCACGCATGATCGGCTTCCAGGCCGAGGGCGCCTCGCCGCTGGTGCAGGGGCACGACTTCGACGAGCCCCACACCATCGCCACCGCCATCCGCATCGGCAAGCCCGCCAGCGGCCACCTGGCCCTGGCCGCGCGCGATGAATCGGGCGGCTTCATCGATGCCGTCACTGATGACGAGATCCTCGCCGCCTATCGCGATCTCGCGCGCCTCGAGGGGATCTTCTGCGAACCCGCCAGTGCGGCCTCGGTGGCGGGCCTGCGCAAGTCGCTCCAGGCTGGCAGCGTCGAGCGTGACGCGACCGTCGTCGCTGTGCTCACCGGTCTCGGCCTCAAGGACCCGGAGACCGGTGCTCGCCTGGTCGACCCCATGCTGGAGGCCGAGCCCACCGTCGAGGCCGTGCGGGACGCCCTCGGCTGGTGACGGCACCGCACAGTGCGGCCGACCTGGTCGGTCGGCGCGTCGGCGTGGAGGTGCCGGCCACGACGGCCAACCTGGGCGCCGGCTTCGATGCCCTCGCCCTGGCCCTCGACCTGGTCACCTCGGTGGCGGTCGAGATCGTCCCACCCGGCACCGACCCGGCATACCTCGTCGAGGTCCGTGGCGAGGGCGCAGGGCAACTGCCCAGCGGCCGCCGCAACCGGTTCATCAGCGCGCTCCTCGCCGGGATCGAGGCCACCGGTGTCGATCCGACCGGGGCGGGCTTCCACGTGCGCATGGACAACCGCATCCCGGTCACGCGCGGGCTCGGCTCTTCGGCCTCGGCCACCGTGGCCGGCCTGGTAGCAGCTGATGCTCTGCTGGGCGGCGCTCTCGGTCCGGAGCTGATCCTGGAGCTGGCTGCCCAGACCGAGGGTCACGCCGACAATGCCGCCGCAGCCGTCTACGGCGGCCTCTGCGTGGTGGCCACGGTGGAAGGGGTGCCCCGGGCCGTGCGGCTCGATCCACCGGCCCATGTCCTGGCCGCCCTCTTCATCCCCGACAAGCACCTGTCTACCGCTGCCATGCGGGCGGCCCTGCCCGCGACGGTACCGTTCGCCGACGCGGTCCATAACGTAGGCGCGGCGACCCTGGCCGTGGCCGCCTTGAGCAGCGGCCGCCTGGACCTGCTGCGCCCGGCCACCATCGATCGCCTCCACGAGCCCTACCGCGCCGCTGCCTATCCCGAGCTGCCCGAGCTCATCGAGGCGGCCCTGGCCGCGGGGGCCATGGGCGCCTGCATGTCCGGGGCCGGGCCCACGGTCATCGCCTTCCACGACGACCCGGCCGCGGCCGCCACCATCGCGGCAGCCATGGAGCGTCGGGCACAGGCCCAGGGCATGACCGGCCGCGCTGCCGTCCACGCGGTGCGCGCGGAGGGTGCGCGGGTCATTCCGGCCGATGACGTCCGGCCCCGTCACCGAACGGTCCGGCTCACGTAGACTCAGCGCCATGTCTCGACTCATCGTCCAGAAGTACGGCGGCTCCTCGCTGGCCGACGCCGAGCGCATCCGGCATGTGGCTGGTCGCATCGCGCGCGTGCGGCGCGAGGGTGCCGACCTGGTCGTGGTGGTCAGTGCCATGGGTGATACCACCGATCACCTGACCGAACTGGCCGCCGCCATCACCGACCAGCCCGACCCTCGCGAGATGGACCTGCTGCTCGCGACCGGCGAGCACATCAGCGGCACGCTCGTGACCATGGCCCTGCAGGCGCAAGGTGTCGAAGCGGTCTCGCTCACCGGCCCCCAGGCCGGCATTCGTACCGACGGCAGCTACGGCCGGGCCCGCATCGCCAATATCGATCCCGCCCGCATGCAGCGCGAGATCGAGCGCGGCCGCGTGGTCATCGTCGCCGGCTTCCAGGGCTCGACCGATGAGGCCTACGAGGCGGCCGAGGTCACGACCCTCGGGCGCGGCGGCTCCGACACGACCGCGGTGGCGCTGGCCGCAAGGCTCGGTGCTGACGCCTGCGAGATCTACACCGACGTCGAGGGCATCTTCACGGCCGACCCGCGTGTCGTGCCCGACGCCCAGCTCATCCCCACCATCGGCTACGAGGAGATGCTCGAACTGGCCCACCAGGGCGCCCAGGTCATGCAGACCCGCGCGGTCGAGCTGGGCTGGGTCAACGACGTCGTCATCAAGGTTCGCTCCACGTTCAGCGACCACCCAGGCACCAGCATCGAGGAGGTTTCGGCAGTGGAGCTGCGAGACAAGGTCCGCGCCATGGCGCTCGACCGCAAGGTCGCCAAGATCACCATCGTGGGCGTTCCCGACCACCCGGGCATCGCGCGCTCCATCTTCGAGCCCATGGCCGACCAGGGCCTCAACGTGGACATGATCGTGCAGAACGTGGGCCACGATGGCAGCACCGATCTGTCCTTCACCGTCGACCGCGCCAATCTCGCTCGCACCGAGCGCTTGCTGGAGCTGCTGGGCAAGGACCTGGGCTTCACCGAGGTCCAGACCGACGCGGCCGTGGCCAAGGTCTCCATCGTCGGCGAAGGCATCCACAACCACCCTGGCTACGCCGCCCAGATGTTCGGGGCGCTGGCCGACGAGGGCATCAACATCAGCATGATCTCGACGTCCGAGATCCGGATCACCTGCATCATCGCGGAGGAACGCATCGACCAGGCGGCCAAGGCCATCCATCGCACCTTCCGGCTGCAGGAGCCCGAGAGCGCCGACGATGCCGTGGGGGCCTCCGGCGGCTGAGCCGCGGAGCGCGCGCAGCATGAGCTTCGTCTCCCGCCTTGAGCGCTTCGACCGCGTCGGCTCCACGCAGTCCGTCGTCCGTACGTGGTTGGACGCTGGCGCTGACGAGGCCTGCGTGGCCGTGGCCGACGTCCAGGCCGAGGGCCGGGGCCGTCTCGACCGGGTGTGGGTGGATCGCCCCGGGAGCGCGCTGCTCGTCTCGGTCGGCCTGCGTCCCACGGAGCTGCCCGCGCGGTTCGCCTGGCGCCTGCCGGCGATCGCCTCCCTGGCCATGCTCGGGGCTGCCCAGTCGCTGCTGGGCCCGACCGCCGACCGGCTCGCCTTGAAGTGGCCCAACGACATCATCGCCATCCACCACGGCCGCATGCGCAAGGTGGCAGGCGTCCTCTCCGAAGCGAGCCTGGAGGGCGACCTCACCGCCACGGCCGTGATCGGCATGGGAGTCAACGTCGACTGGCCCAAGGGTGACTACCCGCCCGAGCTGTCCGAGCGCATGTGGAGCCTGTCCGAAGCGTCCGGCCGTCGGCGCATCGATCGCGATGCCCTGCTCACCGCCTGGCTGGAGCGGCTCGAACCGCTCTATGAGCAGCTCGTCGCCGGCTACTTCGACGGCTTGCGCTGGGTCGATGCCCAGATCACCACGGGGGCTGCGGTCACCGTCGAGACGGGTCACGAGACCATCACCGGCACGGGGGTCGGCGTCGACCGAGAGAGCGGCGCCCTGTTGGTGCGGACGGGGGCGGGACAGCCCTTGCGCGCGATCGCTGTCGGCGATGTGGTGCGCTGCGCGGTCGACGATACGGATGAACGCCTGTAACGGCTAGACTTCCCCGGTGTTATGGAAGGGGAGAGGGCGTAGTTCGTCCACGGCTGTCGTCGTTCCGTTCGATGCGGACCGCCCGGCGGTCGAGGCCGCCAAACGGGACCCGGACGCCTTCGGTCAGCTGTATCGGAAATACGTGGCACAGATCTATTCCCTCGCGCTCTACGAGACCCGCGACCCGCACACCGCCGAGGACGTCACGGAGGCGGTATTCCTGCGCGCTCTGTCCGGGCTGGACGGCTTCCGGGAGCAAGGCGAGGGTGCGGCCTCCACCTTCCGAGCCTGGCTCTACACCATCGCCCGCCACACCATCTCCAACGAGCGCCGCCGTGATCGCCGTCATCCCGCGGAACCGATCGAGCTGGCCCTGGACCTGCGGGCCACCGACGACACCGCCGCGACGGCCGAGACGCGCCTGGAGGCGGAGCGCGCGCTGGCGGCGGTCATGGAGCTGCCACCCGAGCGCCGGCAGGCCATCATCCTGCGCTTCGTCCACGAGCTCAGCGCGCGTGAGATCGGCGAGATCATGGGCAAGTCGGAGGGGGCTGTCCGGGTCCTCATCCACCGCGCTCTCGCCTCCGTGCGGCAGCGTCTCGAGTCATGACCAAGGAGCGTCCGACCGCCTTCGAGCTCGACCTGGCCATCGACCACCTCTTGCGAGGGGAGCACGGCCCGGTCGAGACCGACCGCGAACCGCTGTTGGCCACGGCCCGCCTCGTGCGCGAGGCGCTGCCGCCCTTCCACCCTCGCTTCGGGTTCGAGGAGCACCTGGCCCGGCGGCTGGCTGCCGCCCGACTGCCGGCCCGGGGCTCGGGGGAGGCGAGCCCGACACCCATCGGGCGGCGTCCGGCCCTGTCCGACACGGATCTACCGGTCCTGGCGGCCTCGGCCGGTCCGGCGGCGCCGGTCACGGTCGGCCCCGGTCCGCGTCGCCGCGGCCTGGTGGCGGGTGGCGCCATCGCCTCGGGCGTCTCCATCGCCGGAGCCGCCCTGGTGGTCTGGCGCCGTAGCCGCTCGGGTGGGCTCTTCTGATGCCCATCCAATGGCCCTTCCGGCCACGGCCGGATTCCTCGCGCTCCGAGCTCTGGACCAAGTGCCCCGGTTGCGCGGAGATGATCTACAACAAGCAGCTCGAGGCGAGCCTCCGTGTCTGCCCCAAGTGCGGCCACCACTTCCGCCTGCGCGTGGACCTGCGCCTGGGTCTGCTGCTCGATGCGGACACCTTCGAGGAGCGCGATGCCGGGTTGGAGTCGCTCGACCCGCTCGGCTTCGTCGACCTCAAGCCCTATCCCGAGCGCGTGGCGGAGCAGCGACAAAAGACCGGTATCCGTGAGGCCGCCGTCTGGGGCCTGGGCAAGGTCGACGGTCGACCGGTGTCCGTCTGCGCCATGGACTTCGCCTACATGGGTGGCTCCATGGGCTCGGTCGTGGGTGAGAAGGTGACGCGCGCAGCCGAGGAGGCGCTGGCGCGGCGTATCCCCTACATCGCGATCAGCACCTCCGGCGGGGCACGCATGCAGGAGGGCACCCTCGCACTCATGCAGATGGTCAAGACGTGCGCCGCGGTGGAGCGGCTGGCACTGGAGGGGGTGCCCTACATCAGCATCCTCAGCGACCCCACCACCGGCGGCGTCTTCGCCTCGTTCTCGTCCCTCGGTGACGTCAATATCGCCGAGCCCAATGCGCTCATCGGGTTCGCCGGCGCGCGTGTCGCGGCCGGCACCACCGGCGACGAGCTGCCGGAGGGGTTCCAGCGTTCCGAATTCCTCTTCCGTCACGGCTTCCTTGACCTGGTCGTGCCGCGTGCCGAGCTGCGCAGCGAGGTGTCACGCCTGCTGCAGTACCTGCAGGCACGCCAGCGGCCGCTCGAGCCCGAACGCGCCGCTGTCGACGTGCGTGGCGGCGCGGATGCGGAGGCGACCCGTGGCTGAGGGCCGGATGCCAGCGGTGGAGTCCGTGGATGCCA
>Ga0210085_1000816_pt1 | contig 12759 bp, 9 predicted proteins | sample China_Galinas_PW_5_FD_184866 | JGI IMG/M metagenome (GOLD analysis project Ga0210085, IMG submission 184866) | Wetland microbial communities from San Francisco Bay, California, USA, that impact long-term carbon sequestration - China_Galinas_PWC_D1... | ecosystem: Environmental > Aquatic > Marine... | reverse complement strand
CATGCTTTAAAAGATCAAGGGAACGACGATAGGCTGCTTCCGGCCGGACGATGGTGTAAAGACGTGGAACCGTTTCTATGTTATGATTTAACACATCCGGTCGAACTTCGGCAATACTTCTCAGAGCATCTTTATTTCCCTGAAAGTCGGGAGTTAACAGCTCGATAAGTGCATGTGGAACCTTTCGACGGATTTCTTTAACTGTTCTTACAAAAAAAGAGGCCCCGCCGTCGGGAAGATCGTCCCGGGTAACCGAGGTGATGACAACGTAGTCCAGACTCAAATTCTGAACCATTCGGGCAATCCTGAGCGGTTCCTCCGGGTCCGGGAAACGGTTTGGGCCGTTGGCAACCGCACAAAACCGACAGTTGCGCGTACAGTGATCACCCATAATCATGAAAGTTGCGGTCTTGCGGGAAAAGCATTCCCATATATTGGGACATTGTGCTTCCTGACAAACGGTATGAACTTTTGCATTGTTTATCAGTGTGCTGACCTCTTCACAGATGAATCCTGCCGGCAACCTTTGTTTAAGCCAGGGGGGTTTTACTTGTTGTTTTTTGGTCACTCGACCCGATGTCATGATAACCTCTATTGTTTCACAAAACCATCTTCAGCGATACCACAATTTACAAGATGATTCATCTTTTTGGCATCAATCCTGACAAGGTCAAATCCGAAAACGGATTTAAAATGATGCGTTACGGCTTCTCGAACTTGACTCATGGATATTTTTTGCGATAACTCCTTTTCCATGGATGTAACGCCAACATTCCGGAGTCCGCATGGATTGATCCATTTAAAGGGCTTTAACGACAGGTTGACATTCAGTGCACAACCGTGAAAGGAGATGCTCCGTTTGACGGAAATACCGATACTGCCGAGTTTTCTGCCTGCAACCCAGATCCCCCTGTTTGCAGAATTCCTCTCAGCCGGTATCTTCCAATCTGCAACCGTTCGGAGCATGATTTCTTCAAGACCTGTTACGTAATCAATAACTTTAAGTCCGGCCTTGGTCAGATCGATGATGGGATAAATGACCAGTTGACCCGGCCCGTGGAACGTAATATCCCCCCCACGGTCAACAGGTATGACCGGAATTTTTTTTCTTTCCAGAAAAGCGCTTGATACCTTCAAGTTTTCTGTACCGGCCCTTCGACCCAGTGTAAAAACAGGAGGATGCTCTAAAATTAGAACAACATCTTTTTCAATCACACCGGATTGTCGGGCAAGGGCAATATTTCGCTGAAGATCCAGCGCTGCCCTATATTCCATCAACGAAAACTCTAAACGGAGACAGGTTTTACCATTAAGGACTGGCATCAATTATCTTCCTGAGTCTAAATAGTGACATCCACAAATGTACATCCGGCACAAATTTAGTTTCCAATTCAGAAATTAGTAATTTTTCGCAAGGTCAAGAAAATCAAGGAATTATGCGGAGGCGTACAAGTGGTACGCCGCACAAGTGATTCCGCAGATTGACGCAGAAATTGCGGAAAAGGGCTATTTCTGGGTGGAAACTAAATAATTTTCGTTGGCGGTTCATCTTTTGCCATGAGCACAATATCTCTTGGGTTGCACAATTGCTTTGGCAACTCTGCCACGCGACCGCAAGATATGCAAACAAAATTGATGTGCTGCAATTTGGGTTTACAGATATGCCTCGGGTCTTCGTTTGTCAGACCACAGTGCTCACATACATAAGCTTCTTTCAGCTTCACAGGATCACATAAGTGGCCCGTACCTTCAGCGACTTTTCCACAATTATTACATATATGAACTTCGTTTGTCATGATCGTTTTCCTTTCAATTTCAAAGTAAAATTTTATTGTTAAATAAAGAGCCGTTTAAACACTCTAAAAAGTTTTTTTTAATTCACCCAGTACTTCATCCATCTTAATAAATCAAAATTTATGCCAATTGTTCCGTGGATTCATTAAAAATATTAATACAATATATCAATGGGTTGTATTTTATTATTATTTCATCCAGGTAAAAATATATTACTGAAGATTTTCATGATACACTTTCATGATACATTATTGTTTCAAAGATACAAGAACCAACCGGTGATCAATTGATCTTCCGATGATTACACGGCAGTATTCATTTTTACAGTTGGTTCGGGAGTGGCGTGTAACAATTCGATGGAATCCGATAATGCGTCGGACATCGATATTTTTGTCTGCGTCGATTTTCCTTCGCTTGCATTGATCAATGCCAGCGTTGCAAATGTCAAATAAGGTTGATAAATTTATTCTTTTTATAACGTCTTGCCAGGAATTCATCAGGATGATAATGTTAAATAAATAGCGATATAATGATGGTAACCACTTTATGGAATGGTGTCCATGAACGTCATATTCGTACTGATTGTTTTGATTGCGTTCCTATTTGCCGGATGGCAGCAACTATTTTTTGTTGCAACGCAAGGAGCATCGTCTCCTATGGAGATTCTCTCCAAAGCGATGATCACATCGGCCGGCGGGGCAGTGGAACTGGCTATCGGTCTAGTGGGGGTAATGGCCCTGTTTCTGGGACTGATGAAAGTGGCTGAAGCCGGCGGAATGCTCACCATTTTGGCGCGGCTGATTCGTCCGCTGATGGTGAAGCTTTTCCCTGATGTACCGGCGGAGCATCCGGCCATGGGTGCCATGATTCTGAATCTTTCTGCCAACATGCTGGGCCTTGGCAATGCCGCCACACCCTTTGGCATCCGGGCCATGCAGGAGCTTGACAAGCTTAACCCTCAGCGCGGAACAGCCACCAATGCCATGGCCCTTTTTCTGGCCATTAATACCTCCAGTGTGACCCTGTTGCCCAGCGGGGTTATCGCCCTTCGTGCAGCCGCCGGTTCGTCAGATCCGGCCGCGATTTTACCCACTACGTTATTTGCCACCATAGGTTCCACCGCTGTTGCCGTTGTTGCTGCCAAACTGTATCAGAGACTCGTGCCACTAAAGGTTGATCCCGAAGCTTCTTTGCAGAAGGCACCTTCAGATGATGGGGAAGAAGTGCCGCTCAAAGACGCTGGCAAAGGATACCCGTTGTGGATCAGTCTTGTGGCGCTTGCCTCCCTTGTAACATTGATACCCGTTTCCGTGGTTTATGGACGAACCATATCGCCATGGATCATTCCGGCGCTCATGGTCGGGTTTCTATGTTTTGGTCTGGTGCGTCGCGTGCGTGTCTATGAAGAGTTTGTTGAAGGTGCAAAGGACGGTTTTAAGGTGGCGCTTCGGATCATCCCCTATCTAGTGGCTATCCTTGTGGCCGTGGATATGCTCCGGGCAAGTGGTGCTTTGAATGCCATGGTGGGTTTATTGAGCGGTTTTACCGGTCGTTTCGGCCTGCCTGCCGAGGCTCTTCCCATGGCGTTGATGCGGCCCCTTTCCGGATCAGGGGCATACGGTATTCTGGCCTCCATTATCAATGACCCGTCCATCGGTCCCGACAGTTACACCGGCTATCTGGTTTCAACACTGCAAGGATCCACCGAAACAACCTTTTATGTGTTGGCTGTTTATTTTGGGGCCGTTCAGGTTCGCCGTATTCGCCATTCGCTGGCCGCCGGATTAACCGCAGATGTGGCCGGCGTGATCTTTGCGGTTCTGGCCTGTTCCTTTTTTCTCGGATAGAAGAATCGTATTGTATTTCGATACTTTTGATTAAACAGCTGTTAAAGATTCGCATCCAATACTATTCAGCAAATATAATATGGCGAAGCAGTTCGGAGAAATTGAACACTTCTCTTGCATATTTGTATTCAAGAACAAAACGGCCCGTGGGATTATTCGTCTTTTTTGGGTGGTTTTAATTTCAAGCCAAAGATAAATACAAAGGAAATTCCGATCATACCGATCAAGCCCGCCTTTCGCATATCTTCCAGGTCAGCATATCCCGATACATATCGGTAAAAGAAGTATCTGGGATCAATTTCCGCTGCCCTTTTAAGATCGGCGTTGGCCGGCACATCTTGACCCAACTCCAGGTAAGCCTTGGCTCGGGTTCTATATGCGTCTGACAAATTTCGCAGATTATCTTCCATGCCAATAGCCCTGCTTGAATCCTCGATGGCTTCGTCCAGTCGACCAACCATGCGGAAAGCTTCCGCCCGGTAACCAAATACCCCCTTTATTTTCGGTTTCAGCTCGAGTGCCCTGTCAAAGTTGGCAATGGCCTTTTCATAGTTGTTTGTTTTGAGATAGGCTATCCCCAGCATTTTGTAGGCATTGGCTTTGTTGGGAACCAGCCGGATATAATTGGTAAAATCCTCGATCACCTCGTGGTATTTTCCTTGAAAATAATAATTCAATCCTCGTTCTTCATAGGCGGGCGCGAGCCTCGGGTTCAATTCTATCGCTTTTGTAAAATAATTGGTCTTTTTATAGGCCATCGAGGTTTTCAATCCCAGATCGAAGTATTCTACAGCATTTCGGTCAAGTGCGTAAAGATTTTGAACATATTGGGGCCACGCTACTATCACCAAGAGTAACAGTATGATAATATATATTTTTTTCATATCATTTTTCTTCCTCAAAGTATTCCAACTGGATGTCCATTTTTCGTTCTGGAGCCTTCAGCGGTTTTTTAAAAAATGTTTTATAAAGAACTATGTCCTGAGACGTGTGTACCATTTCCATCCGATCATATTTTACTCGCTCATTCCGGTTTACATATACAATAATTCTTTGTTTTCTGATTTCAACTTAAACTCAAATTTTAATATAAATATCATTCATCGAGATGAAGATAGAATATCTAAATATAGTAATGTATTATTTTAGTAATCTTCTGTCGTTTTAAATGCACGTTGTAATATATTAAATACCGGACCATCATGAAGGATATTATAGTCAAAAAATTTAAATCCGTATTCCAAAAATGTTATTGCCGACTGTAAATATTCAATAGCAAATTTTATTCCAAAAATATCTGCTGAATGAATATTTTTATTTCTTTTAATAATAGCGAAAATTGACAATATGGGTATAATGTTGACATTGAAGAAGAACAAGATATGATATGGTTCAATAGTCGAATAGTTTCGCAATGATACGTCATTCTAAAAATATAAGGGTTTATGATTCGAGGTGACTAATTTCGGCGACCTTAACACATGTCGATATTTATTGATCGCGATTTAGGAATATATCAAATGGAAGTGTTTTGGATATTGAGAAAGGATGTTTAAATGGCTGAAAAACCCATAGCTGCCGGAAAAAGCAGTTTTTATCTCATCAATTCATATAAATTGTTCTCTGAACTAAGCTTAAAAGAAGATTCTTCATTCCTTGATTTGGTGTGTGGGGTGTGTGGTAGGGGCGCATATTCCATAGCGCTTCAGGGTATATTGGAGAAAAGGGAATAATATACGCTGTTGATCTGTGGAAAGAAGGGATCAATTTTTAAATTCCTTGGAAAATCATAACAACGCATGATTTGTCATTCATTTTTTCATTAAGAGTCGATTATGTTGAAATAAAAGTTGAATTTTTAAAAAGAGAGCTTAAATTTAAAATAGCAGGTAGAGGTTTTCGAATCGGTTTACTTTATCCGATAGCAAAACCTTATTGAGTTTAAAATATCCTCGGGTCTTTAAAATTATGTGTTTTTGATGCCATGTTTAGCGCTGTTTTTCCGTTATATCTATGGCATCGCATAAAATTTGCCGAAAATGGAGTGCTGCCTGCTGAAATAAGGGGGTGATTGTATGAGTGACGATACAAAATCAGAACAAACAGAAAGTTCGGATCGAAACGTCTCTGAATCCTGTTGCTATATTGTTGATACTTGTGGCTGCCGCGTAGTTGATACTTGTGGCTGTTATGTTGATCCCTGCGGTTGTTATGTCGATCCTTGCTGTTGTTAAAAATATATAATTTTTTAAAAAGGACCGGGATGGACTCCTGGTCCTTTTTTATTTAGTGCCCATCCATAAATGGTCTTTTTGTCCAATCCACCAGAGGCGGACAAGTCTCCGCGTTATGCTCAAAAAATAATCCTCGGAATATTACAAATATGCCGGCTTGTCCCGGTACTTCAACGGGGTGGTTATTTTTTTCGCATGCCTTTTTATCCCGTTATTTCCAGCGGGGGATCTTGGACAAAAATCCTCATGTATGAATGGACACTTGTTTAAATGAAAGAACATGACCTGCCAATATAATATCTCAGAGGGGTTTTGCTATTCGATTTTGGCGTGATACAATCGAAGACTGTTTGAGACCACGGAGATACTGCTGAACGCCATGGCCAGCGCCGCAAGAATGGGATGGAGTTGCCTAAGAAATTCGGGAACCATATCAAACGGCGCAAGAATCCCGGCGGCAACGGGAATGAGAACGATGTTGTAAATAAATGCAAAAAACAGGTTTTGTTTGATGGTGTTCATGGTGGCGCGGCTGATTTGGATGGCTCTGGATACACCGGTTAAGCTGCCGCCGGATAAGATGACATCCCCGGTTTCAATGGCCACATCTGTTCCGGTCCCGATGGCCATTCCGACATCTGCCTGGGCAAGGGCCGGAGCGTCGTTGATGCCATCCCCCACCATACCGATTTTTTCGCCTTTTTCCTGGAGTTCCTTGACTTTGAATGACTTTTCTTCCGGACGGACTTCGGCAAAAATTTCATCGATATTGACTTCCGAAGCGATGGCCTGGGCGGTCTGAATATTGTCTCCGGTCAGCATAACCACTTTGAGATGCTGTGCATGGAGCTGTTCAACCGCTGCTTTTGAGTCCGGTTTCAGGGTGTCCGACACGGCCACAAGACCACACAATTTATCCTCCTTTGCGAGAAGCATCACTGTTTTGCCCTGGGCCTGGAGCTGATCGATTTTTGTTTTGGCATGTTCGATATCTATTTCGGTCGAATGAAACCAGTTGGGTTTTCCCATTTTCACCCGTTTTCCCTGAATCTTGGCCTCAACTCCAAAGCCACGCAGAGCCTTAAAATTTTCAGGCTCCCAAAGATCGATGCCTCTTTTTTTTGCTTCATTAACGATGGCCTTCCCCAGGGGATGTTCGGAACCTTTCTCCACCGAACCCGCAAGTTTTAAAAGTTGATCTTCGTTTTCAAAATCAGCACCAAACGGTATGATGTCGACCACAGCGGGTTTTCCCATGGTGATGGTTCCGGTCTTATCGAGCACAATGGTGTTGAGTTTTGTAGCTGTTTCAAGGGCATCGCTTCTCTTAAACAAAACCCCTTTTTCAGCACCTTTACCCGTGCCGGCCATAATGGCCGTTGGTGTCGCAAGACCAAGAGCGCATGGACAGGCAATGACCAGAACCGCCACCAGACGGATCATAGAGGGCACGAATTCACCGGTGATGCCCCACCATAATCCGAAAGTAACCATAGCAATAACAATGACAGCCGGCACAAACACAGCCGCTACCCGGTCTGCAATGGCTTGAATAGGTGCCTTGCTTCCCTGGGCTTCCTGAACCAGTTTGATAATTTGTGCAAGGGCGGTCTCTTTTCCCACACGGGTGGCTTCAAACTTTAGCAGCCCTTCACCGTTTATGGTTCCCCCCACCACAAAGTCATTTACATGCTTGTCCACCGGAATCGGCTCGCCGCTGAGCATGGATTCGTCCACTGAGGATTCTCCCTCTAGAATCGTGCCGTCTACAGGGATCCGCTCACCCGGCCTGACAATCACCACATGACCTGCCCTGACTCGGGTTAAAGGGACCTCATTTTCTTTGCCGTTATCCACAATTGTTGCGGTTTTGGGTTGAAGACCGATCAGCTTTCGGATGGCACCGCCGGTTTTGCCCTTGGTTCGGGATTCTATCATCTTGCCTAATTTGATCAGGGTAATGATTACTGCCGAGGTTTCAAAATAAACATGTTTACCCAACATTGGAAAAAGGAGAACCGATATTGAATAGAAATAGGCGATGGATGATCCCATGGCCACAAGAACATCCATGTTTGCGCTTTTATTTCTAAGGCTTTTATATCCGTTTATATAGTAATCCCATCCGGTATAAAACTGAACCGGCGTGGCAAGAACCAGGAAAAACCAGTTTACCCAAGGTGCATGACTCCAGGGACCGATGAAGTTAAAATCCCGCATCATGCTCATGATAAACAAGGGTAAGGAAAACACTACGCCGATGACAAACTTACGGGTTTGATCCTTGATTTCAGCCCGGCGTGCCGCCTGTTCCGCATCTTCCGCTTCCATGGCATCGTCCGGGAGGATGGCACCGTAACCGGCTTTTTCAATGGCCGATGCGATATCGTCGATTCCGGAAACACCGGGGATATATTCCACCGACACCCGTTCCGTGGCAAAATTCACGGCAGCCTGTACAACGCCGGGGACTTTTTTGTTTAACGCTCTTTCGATGTTTGCCGCGCAGTTGGCGCAGGTCATCCCGGTCACCGGAAGTTCTATTTTTTCTGAGACTACCTTGTAGCCGGATCTCTCAATATTATTGACAACCTCTTTTACGTGAAGCTGTTTTGGATCGAAAGCAATGACCGCCTGTTCGGCTGCAAAATTGACATTGGTGTTTTGAACCCCTTCAAGATTTTTTAACCCTCTTTCAATGTTTGCCGCGCAATTGGCGCAGGTCATCCCGGTTACCGGTAAAGTTATGGTTTGTTCCGACATGAAATTTATGCCCTCCGCTTATTCACCGAGATCATTTGTTGCGTTTCCACCAATCAGGCCATTTCTTCTTCTTTGGTGCAGGCAGAGTCAGTTTAAAAATCAGTACCAAGAAAATGGCAGCCAACATAGCTGCTCCCATTCTGCTGCTCCCTTTTATACTTCCGGATCGGCCGGCAGAATCTGCAAGGAACTCGGTGGTGGTAAACAATCTATAGATATCATACGCGGGATCTAAATTCACCGCCTTTTGTAAATCAGCCTCGGCTCGTTCGTTCTCCCCTAATTTTCTGTATGCCTTAGCTCGTGTCGAATAAGCCTTGCCAATGGTTCGATTGTTGCCACCAATTTCGATGGCCCGGGTGGCATCCTGAACGGCAAGATCCAATATCCCTTTTAAACGATACGCTTCCGCCCGATAGCCATAAGCCTCAGCGAGTTTGGGTTTTAATTCAATGGCTCGAGTCAAGTTGGACACCGCTGAATCATAATCGTTCTTTTCAAAATATGCCACTCCCAGCATAGCGTAGCCATTTGCATTGTCAGGGCTCAACTTGGTAACTTTCAGAAAATCACGAATCATTTTAGCGTAGTGCTCCTGAAAATAATAGATCATCCCTCGTTCTTCATAGGCGGCGGACAACTCAGGATTCAATTCGATGGCTCTGGTGAAATAGTTGATCTTCGTGTTCGACATAGTGCTTTCCAGACCGAGATTATAAAAATATGTGGCATTGTATCCCCATGCCGGCACAGCAATAAATCCTATTAAAATAATAAGAGTTGCGAATAATTTTTTCATTAAACTGCCTCACCTTCGCTAAAACAAAAGCCCGTTGAGAGCGTTTTTCTAAATTAAAAAAATGGTATACTAACCATTTATTTTTGTGGCTGTTTTAACACAATGTGGTACTTAATAAAGAGTTGTCAAGGGCGAACCTAAGAATTATAATATAACAATGCCTTTCGATGGTAAGTCGTGGGAAAAATACAAAAACAGATCAATATTCGTTTCCTATACTTATGGCACATCGAAAGCCGACGTCTGCGAAAGCTTCCCATGGATACCGGAAGTTTTTAAATGGTTGATCGGGATATTGCGACGTTGCCACCGTCAGGCTTGGATAGAAGATATTCTCTTTTGATTCATCTTCATAGATGCTTTTTTGCCCCGTATCATTCCGTATGACCCATTCCTTGAAAATTTTTCCGAGTTCCCTGCGCGCGGGTGTCTTTAACTGATCCTTGTCGGCGTCGACTGTGGCGTCCATATCCATCATATGGGCGTGCATTTGGCTGCCTGTTAACGCTTTGCCGCTATTAATTTGAGGGTTATCCGCTTTGTTCTCCGAAGGCTGTTTACTTGGAATCATGTGATTTGAGACTACATACTCCCACTCGGATTCCGTCAAGAGTCGTTTGCCGTAGTGGCGGGCATAGGCGGATGCACCATACCATGTCACACGGGTAACCGGATATGCTGCATACCCGGCATCCCGTAAGTGGAATCGATCATGTTTAAAAATAATCTGTTGGACTGCTTCGGTACCTTCTCCCAGATAGAACCAGATTTCATTGTTATGTTTTACAATACCGTTTTTAACCACCAACGCGTTCTTCATTTCATTTAAAAAATCGGCAAAGTGATGGTTTGTCACCATTTTTTCATCCATATAAAAAGATGCGATTTGAACGGTTTGCCCTGCATCCTTTGTGTCTTTGCTTTCGGTCATAAATTTTCCACCGGGAATTAGATGCAAGGTGATGCCGTCTTTGCCCAGGATATAGGGTTCATGGACTTTGGGTGTTGCGGTCTCCATCATTAAAGACCCGGTGGAGCCGGATGGCGGCAACTTCATCCGGATTGTTTCCGGATTTTTCAAAGATGCATTTTCCTCTCCGGGATTACCCAATAGGTGCCAAAGACCCATCGCCCCAATAGACAAAATCGCAATGACAATGCCTGTCCAGATGAACCGGGGCTGATATAACAGGGAGAGAGAATTGGAAGGTTCCGGTCTGTCCGGAATGCTTTCGGTTTTCAGGATATTTAACGCCTCTATAATGACATTTCGAAGATCACCCACTGATTTCAGTCGATCTTTCTTCTTATCGGCCGTAGCGTCTTGAATGATGTTGTCCAGTTTTTTTAAAAAAGGTGTATCCGGATTTTCCAGCCGGGCACCTTTAAAGGGAAGGACTTTTGAGGAGATTTTGCCGTCAACAGCCTCATAAAGGATCTTGCCCAGAGAATAAATATCACTTTGTCGATCCGCATTTTTAAAATCAAAAAAATGCTCCGGTGACATATATGCCGGGGTTCCTTTGACATCTAAAGATTGGGTTACTGGCTGCATGCAGATAGAACAGGCCAGTCCGAAGTCGGCGATCTTGGGGGTTGTGCCGTCCATGAGAACATTTTCAGGCTTGAGGTCACGGTGAGAAATGTCCTTGGCATGGATGGCTTCCACGCCCTTTAATAATGGAAGATAGTAATCGGCCAGCCAGACCGCGATTAAATCCTGTTCAGGAAAGAATCCTTCTTCAGACATGGTAAAGCGAAACGTGGCCCCTGGAATGTATTCCATAGCGATATATTCCACCGGAACATCGCGATCATCTTTATGGATTGTGTCCGAGCCATAGTCGAAAATTTGCAAGACATTGTGATGCCGAACCCCTGCCATGGCCTGAACTTCTCGCCGAAACCTCTGTATAGCGGTTTCGATCTCTTCCGGATCGTCTTCCAAAGATTCGAGCATTTCTTTCGAGATGACCTTAATAGCCACGTCCCTTTTAAGGTTCAACTGATGGGCACGGTAAACTTCTCCCATAGCGCCTTTTCCGATAAACTCGATGATCACCCATTTGTCTTTGAGCACATAGCCGATTTGGAATATACTTTTCGTTTGGTTACTCATGGCACAAATAGGTCTCCCAAATTCGTTCCGGTTTGCCAATTTGATGCTGGTTTTGGTGAATTCACATTTATTGTCGTATTTTGCTATATTGTTGTGAAGAACGTCAAGGGGAAATGGTATATCAGACAAAGGTTTGAAGATAAATATTCCTTTCGATTCTGAATCTTTATCTTCGAAACTAAACTGTAAAAATTTTTGATCCTCAAACATATTAGTGACACTTGGGCGGTTTGCCATTGGTTGCCTTGTTCAACCGCTCAAGATAACGAGCCCACCAACCCTTGCGTTTGGGAGACTTTAATTCCAGATATTTATCGGGATTTGCTTCGAAAGCCTTTCGGCAACCCTCGGCACAAAAATAATAACTGCGCATCCGATAAGTAAATTTTAGATCTTTTCCTTCCGGAGTCACTTTCATCAAGCAAACCGGATCTATAAAGATTTCGGGCGAATTCGTCGTTTTTTTCACGGTCATCCCTCCTTTATAACATTTATATTTCTACTAATTATAGCAAAAGATATGCCACATTGTAATACTCTTGTTTAATCATCTAAAATTACACACCTATCCGGTAAGATCTGCTGTGGATGAATTGAGGATAGACGTAGAAATATCTTGAGATGGGCAATTTTTATCCGTTTTTTTATCAAAAAAGATATGGGTGGATAATAAATATTCGGACATTCTCAGCAGAAATTATTTTCCATTAATCAGACGCACAAATGTCGCAGGAAACAGAGTGATTGTCGCTTTCGGTCAAATCAATGTCTGCAATGGTGCCTGGAGAATTAATCTCGTTTAGATATTTTAACAAGATGCGTAGAATCTGTTTTTGACGAAAGGTTTGTCCGGGAAAAGCGATGGGATGTCCGAGAGGAAAACCGGGATAAACGGCTCGCGGGGGTAAAACCTTTTGGCTGATATCTTTGGAGAGGCTGATGGAAATAGTCGCAATTCCCGATGCTTCTATGGTTCGCTGGATCAGCCCCACGGACTGATTACAGATACCTCAGGCAGGGGTTAAAATTACGATATCGACGTTATCCGATTTTAAAGCTGCTACAACGCGTGGCGCCGTTTCTTTCATAAGCGTTTTGATATGATGATGCATGATGTGTCCCATGAAAGAAAAGTGTCGATAATTTACGTCACCGATCTCATTGGATTGCTTTAGTTCCTGAACTCGCTCTATGGGGAAGACA
>Ga0210085_1000814_pt1 | contig 12762 bp, 11 predicted proteins | sample China_Galinas_PW_5_FD_184866 | JGI IMG/M metagenome (GOLD analysis project Ga0210085, IMG submission 184866) | Wetland microbial communities from San Francisco Bay, California, USA, that impact long-term carbon sequestration - China_Galinas_PWC_D1... | ecosystem: Environmental > Aquatic > Marine... | reverse complement strand
CCAATGCATTGGGGAAATTATCCTCCCGACCTCTCAGAATTCCGATTTTTTTTGTCATTTTCACCCCCATTTATTCAAGCGATGTAACCGTTCACAAGGTCGCAAAATCCGATGCGCTTAAAACCAACTAATTGTAAGCGTTTACAGGGTGCCGCAGATGCAAGGCGTCGGGTGTGCAGACGTACTTGTATACTTCAAGTGCCCGACAGCAAAGCAGATGCGGTGCCCTGTGAACGCCTACGAATCGATCATTGACGATCAGCTCATGCGGACCACTGTAGTTCCAGATTCGAAGACCTATGCACACGCCGCAGCAGTTCCAATTCCTATTCACCCAATATTTTGACCCTGCTAATGCTCGGCCATGATATGGTCGATATTGACAAACCCGGAAGGTGACTGGCTCCAGTAATCAAAAACCGTCGGATTGTTGGGCGCAATGATCCAGGTGCCTTGATAACTGTAGTCCGGCGAAAAGATCCTGATCATCACATCGCCGCCGTTAAAAGTCCATTTGCGGCCGTCCTGGTAGATGTGTTCGATGCCCATTCCCTGACGGGTCTTGATGTGAAAATTGTCTTCCGGAAAATCCCAGGAAGTATCGATGATAAACTGCAATACCTGCCATTTGTTGCCCGAGGAAAGAAAGCCCTGGTTGGAAGCAATACCGGAATCATTGGGCAGGCCGAACGCCAGATGCCCCGGAAACCTCAAGGCCAATTGGCGCAGTTCCGCCTCCCGACTCCATTCATGGTGCAAAGTGGTGGTGACATTGTGGATCAAGGCGTAACAACGGTGGTAATCGTCTTGCGCACAAACATCTCCCAGTTGAGTGGCCCCGGCCGAAAACCCCACCGTCAATTTGCCGGTATTCTGGCGCTGGTGAAGACAGTTTTTGAACCGATCATAATCATCGAAGAAATAACCGCCCATGGCATCGTAGCGTTCGAAACCTAAATTCACGTCGCCGCCGCCCAGAATGACGACTTCGGAATGTTCGACCATATTGAAAAAGATCTCGGCATCATGGCGTGACAGGCTGTCGCTCCAGAAAAAAACCCTGCCATCGAGACCAAAAGGGGTAAAGTGGTCGAAATACCATTTAAAGGTGCCCCATGAAAAATCCTGAGACTCACGACTTTCCATGCCAAAAGGCAGGTACAATACGCTTTTATTGTGGGGATGGCCCAAAGCACGCTGGACGATCCAATTCCGGTGCAGATACTCACAGCGGTTGTGAGAACTGTAAATCAAGGCAGTCGGATAAAGATTCACTGGCATCTCCTTTGGCTACGTGGTCGTTTCCAATCGTTGTTGGTCATTTTTCAGCAGAAACCGCAACGGCACATGGACCCGGTCACGCCAGGCCGTTTCGGAGTGGGGATCGCCAGCGTACCAGCTGCCGAACCAGTCTAATCCGAATTTGTAGCCTCTCGCCTTCAATATATGTTCCACACGCTTCTGTTTATAACGATAGCCGGCATTATCGGCTTCGTTGCCGTAGTCCAGATATATTTTATGTCGTCCCGGTTCGGGCAGCCTTGCATTCAGATATGTACTGAAAGGCTGGAGTGCAATGGGCCAGTGGGTTGAAAGACAGCCGGCCCCGCCGAATACATGCGGATATTCACAGATCGCATACAATGAAATCAATCCCCCCATGCTCGATCCCATCAAAAAGGTAAACTCCCTCTCCGGGCGGATGCGGTAGCGGCTGTCAACAAAGGGTTTGAGTTCGTAGACTAAGAAGCGCAGGTAATTGTCAGAAATCGGCATCCCCCCGTAACGCTTTATCACCCGGGTCCTCAAATATTGGGACTGATGGTCGCAAAAGGGCCGTTGCGGCAGGTATTCTCGCAATCTTTGCGGCGTGTTCCAGACACCGACCACAATGGTCGGTCGAATTCTTCTCTTCTGGCAAAGAGTCGCCATGGTATTATCCAGGCCCCAATCGACACCGATGTAAGAATTTTGTGACTCAAAAAGGTTCTGGCCATCATGCATGTAAAGGACGGCATACCCGTTGACATCACCTTGGTCGTAATCCGGCGGCAGCCAGACTTCGACATTACGGGGCTCGATGAACTGCGACGGCACATTTGGAAAATGATGGAGGGTGCCGATCAGATCAGGGTTTTTGACTGGGCTGAAAACCGGTTGAATTTTTGTTTCATTTTGTGCGCCATTCTTGGCAGTTTCGCAACAAGTCTGTATATCGTCACCGGATTTGAGATTCATAATATTTCAAGCCAATCTGAACAAGTCGTTAGTTTGCCGTATTTTATTTATAGTTTCGAGTCATTGTCAATCAACTCGCAATTCGATTTTCAAGTGCTTGACACTATTTATCTGCGCCTTACCTTGGCCATTGAGCAACTGCTTGAATGAAATGATTAAAAGTGAAAAAATTTGAACCCAGGAAAGCGTGCCTTATGCTATCGATTTCTGCAATCCGGCACCGAATGACGGCATCCACTCGGTTCAGCTGGATAATTTCGAATGAATCGTGGATGCGACGGTCAACATGGTCAGGCCGGGCGCAGGCGCATCGTAAAGGTCTCAACAACCTCACCTGGGGCGAATTCGTTACCGCTTTAGCTAACAATGATGCTATCATGGTGTAAATTTCACGTCCGTAAATCCGGAGTTGATCGTCGATAAAAAAGGAGGAACATGAACCAGCACTTGTCGCAGATTGATTTTGATCCTGCGTTGCGTCCCGGCGCTTTTAATGCCGTCAATGTATGCCTCAGGCTGCAGCCCGAAGAACGCTTAACGCTGATTACCGACGAGGCCACCAGCGAAATCGCCGCCGCACTGGTGAGCGAGATCGAGAAAGTCGGTTCACACTATACCGTGTTTGTGCTCGAAAATCTTATGCCCAGACCTCTGGTTCACATGCCGCCGGCGATCCTGGATGATTTGCAAAAATCAGATGTGAGTATTTTAGCCAACATAACCCAATCCGGCGAACTGCCGAGCCGCAGGGAAATGACTAACGTCGTGAACAGGCACAAAATCCGGCATGCGCACATGGTCAACATCAACAAGCAAATCATGCGCGAGGGCATGGGGGCTGATTTCAATCTGGTCGACGAACTCAGCATGAAACTCGTCGAAAAGGCCCGCACAACCAAAGTTATCAGGGCTCAATCCGATGGTGGTACCGACATCGAGGCCGAATTATCTCCGGCGCTCGAGTGGCTCAAGACAAGCGGTATCATTTCACCGGACAAATGGGGAAACCTGCCCGGCGGCGAAATATTCACCTCGCCTTACAATCTGAACGGCGTATTCGTCGTGGATGGGGTCGTGGGTGACTATCTTTGCCAGAAATACGGCGACCTGGAGCAAACCCCTCTAACCATAGAAATTGTGGATTCACGTATAAAAAATCTGCAGTGCGCCAACAAGGAGCTCTTGACTGAATTTACCCGTTATACGTCAACCGATGAAAACAGCGACCGCGTAGGTGAATTCGCCATCGGTACCAACATCGCCGTAAAGAATATAATCGGTCATATTTTGCAGGACGAAAAACTGCCGGGCATCCACATTGCCTTCGGCCATCCTTATCCCGAGCATACCCACCAGGTTTGGGATTCAGTCACCCATATCGACTGCGTCGGGCGTAATTTTGATATCTGGATGGACCATGAACAGATAATGAAAGCCGGCAAGTTCCTGGTAAACGGTAGCCACAACTGATTCAGGGGGTGTCACATGAGCCGTACGGCCGATTTGCCCAGCCTCGATCAGACACTCGACGAACTGGACGCGCTCGAGAAAAAGTACGATGAAGGCCAACGGATTGCGCAGACCCGACGCGCTCTAGACATCAATGAAACGATTGCACTGAACAAGGAGGTTATCCGGACCTACTACGGGGAACTGGCCGACAAGGAGCTGTTTGTCATCATTTATGGCACGGGGGAGACGCCGTGGGCGCTGCCGGTCCACCTGCCTCCCTACTTGATCGATCTCATGTCGGCCTCTGCCCGCGTCCTGCTGGCGCTGATGCGAAAGCAACTCGAATCCGCGGGCCCCGATTACCTGATCCGCCGAATGCCGGAGGGATGGCTTACCGAGGAGATGGCGGCCATCCTTTACCGCTATTATTTGACCTGTGAACCGGATCTGGCCTTCGACGTCCTGGTGCATGGTGTCAACTCTCCGAGAGGGACGACATTCGAGGTTTTCAAGAACGCCGGAGATCACCTGCATGCCAAAATACTGGAGGCCCAGAGCGTCGACACCTACTACGGGTGGCTCAGGGAATGCATTCGATCGGCACGGCGGACGGGTGCTTTTGACGATGCAGCGTTTACCACGGTGACCAGCCGGAACCGTCCGCTCACGGACGCTGAGCTTGATCGACAGGTGCGGGCAACTTACGTCCATGGTGTGGGGGACCGCCCCGATCGGATCCTTTTCATGGAGATTGATCCGAGGAACCAGCCCAGTTTTCAGAACCTGGCTCTGCTGAGTGCGTTCCTGAGCGAAGGCGGTTCCGCCGTAAAACCCCTTGTTCTCGACCCGCAGGATCTTTTTCTTCGAGAGAACCAACTTCACTATCGCTGGCAGGGCAAGAGCGGACCGATCGACAAGGTTGTCTCGCGGATCGTCGATTCCGATCTTAAAAAATACATTCGCAAAATGACTGCCGAGGGAAAATCCGAGGTCATCGAGCGCCTGCGCAAGATTTACGCGCTTCCTTCTCTGTGGCCGGATTTATCAAAGCATCTCGCCGGGTTTTATCTGATCGACAAGAGCTCGCTCACCGAACTGTCCCTGTTGGACCCGGTGACGATGGCGCCGAAAACATGGATCATCACTGAAGACCATCTAAAATCATACCGCCGAGACCCGGGTTTGCTGAAGAAACTGGCGATCAAACCGCTGCACGGAATGAGTTCGAAAGGCGTGGTGGTGACGCCCGAACTTGCAGCGCTCGAGAAATTGTGTTTGGAAGAGACCATGCTGGCGCAGGAGCTTCTCCGGGCCACCCCGGTGATGCCGAACATAAACCATGAACTGGAAGACCCGGATGCCCGGGCCGGCATTTGCTGTGAAATCCGATTGCAACTGCATGCCGGTTCACCGGCGGTCCCCGAATCGCATAGACGGGCGAGGTGTATCCTGGCCATCAGTCGTTCGCATTATACCAGCACGGATCCGGGACGCAAAATAAAGGGCGACCCCAAGGGGCGGGGGTGGTTTTCCAACATGGGCGCCATCATGATGGTAAAAGACGAGTTGGGCATTATCGGCAAACGTGACGCCGGACTGGGCATGAGTCCGGTGTGTTGGGTCCAATGATACAGCGTCACAATTCGCTTGACACCCTGTCGGAAATCGACCATATCAGCAAGTAACTCCCTCGGCTGGCAGGTCTGTTTGAGACGATTGGCATTCCCCAAATCCCCCGCTTTTCTCTGCGCGCATTCGGTCTGACGTATGTGGTCTCGTGGCGTGTCATGTCGATCTGCTCCCATGGGTGAGAGGAGCCTCCATGTACCATCCAAGCTTTAATATCGGAATAGAAGAAGAGTACCAACTGATCGATCCTGAAAGCTGGGCCCTCATCGGCTACGTAACCCAGTCGATGGCGCACGATCAGATCGTCGTCCAGGAGCGACATCCCGACCTCGATTTTGCCAAACAGATGGAAAGTGCCGTGCATAATGTCGGCATGCCGGTTTGCGCCGATATCAAAGAGGCACGCGAACGGCTGTTGCGTAAGCGCAATATGATGCTTGAACTGGCCAACGCTCACGACTTCAAGCTGGCCGCCGCCGGCACCCATCCCTTCAGCCGCTGGGAGAAAACCTCCCTGCTGTCGTCGCACTATCGCATCATGGCCGGCGATGTTGAAATGATCGCGCGGCGCATGCTGGCTTTTGGTATGCACGTGCACATCGGCATTGAAGATCGCGAACTGGCAATCGACGTGATGAACACGATGCGTTATCTGTTGCCTCATATCCTCACACTGTCCACCAGCTCCCCCTTCTGGGCCGGCCACAACACCGGCCTCAAAAGCTATCGGACAGTGCTCCTGGGTGCTTTGCCGCGCACCGGCATTCCCGGTCAGTTCAGTGGGTACCCGGAGTACCACAACTTCGTCGATACTCTGGTGCGCACCAACAGCATCCCGGACGTTAGCTACATCTGGTACGACATTTTGCCCCACCATCGATTTCCGACGCTTTGCGTGCGTATTTGCGACATGGTGCCCGACTACAGAGACGCCCTGGCCATCGCGGCACTGATTCAAGCAGTCGTCGCCTGGATGGTCGACCTGCGTCAACACAACATGTCTTTTCGCATATACGAACGTCTCCTCATCGAAGAGAACAAGTGGCGGGCCGTGCGCTACGGTCTGGACGGCAACATGATCGACTTGGGCATTGAAGAAAAAGTGCCGACCCGTGATCTGATTCGGGAATTGCTCGAGCGGGTAGCCCCACTGGCGAACAAGCTGAATGTCGCGGACGAGCTCGCCCACATCCACACGATTTTAGATCGCGGCGCAAACGCCGATCAGCAGTTGCGCATCTGGCGCGAAAACAATGAAGATTGCACTGCGGTCGTCAAATTCCTGGTGCAGGAAACGGAGAACATCGCATGACCGCGCGTCCCTCACTGTCCATCGGTATCGAAGAAGAATACCAGATTATCGACCCGCAAACCCGTGAGTTGCGCTCCTATATCACCGAGTTTATCGCCGATGGCAAACTGGTGCTGCTGGAGCGCGAACTCAAGCCGGAACTGCATCAATCCATGGTTGAGTTGGGAACGCCGGTTTGCAAAAACATTGCCCAGGCCAAGGAAGAACTCACAAAACAGCGCCGCTTCATCTGTGGGTTGGCCCAGAGCAAAGGTTTGGAGATAGCGGCTGCCTCGACCCATCCGTTCAGCAAATGGACGGAACAGTCGGTGACACCTTTATCGCGATACCGCGGCGTGCTGGAAGAAATGCAGCTTCTCGCCCAGCGACTGCTCATCTTCGGCATGCACGTGCACGTGGGTGTCGAGGACCGCAATTTTGCCATCGATGCCATGAACGTGGTGCGCTACCTGCTGCCCCACATTCTGGCGCTCAGCACCAGCAGTCCTTTCTGGATGGGACGTCAGACCGGCCTGAAGAGCTACCGGGCCAATATATTCGAGGATTTTCCCCGCTCCGGCATTTCGGATGCGTATCGTTCGCTTGCCGAATACGAGTCCCTGATAAAGACCCTGGTCAATACCGGCTGCATTCCCGATGCCAGCAAGATCTGGTGGGATGTGCGTCCGCATCACCAATACCCCACCCTCGAATTTCGGGTGTGCGATATTTCCACCCGGGTAGACGAGGCCATTGCCATCGCAGCGCTATTACAGGCGATTGTGCTGTGGTTGTGGAATATGCGGCGCAAGAACATCACGTTTCGGGTTTACCGGCGCGAGCTGATCGAAGAGAACCGCTGGCGTGCGGCGCGCTATGGACTGGACGGAAAACTGATCGATTTCGGCAAATCGGCCGAGCAACCGACCCGTCTGCTCATCCGCGAGTTGCTCGAACTGGTGGCCGAAGAAGTAGACGAACTGGGTACGGCCGCCGACATCAAACCGATCGAGTCGATCCTTGATCACGGAACCAGCGCCGACCGCCAGTTGCGCATCTACGGCGAAACCGGTGGCGATTTAAAGGCGGTCGTGGATCACCTGATTTCAGAGACAAAAAAAGGCTTGTCGTAAACCTGACATCAGCCGCCGTCATCATTTAATATCCAATCCGGTCGACTTTCATCGGCAGCGCCGCTCCGGTTGTTCATCTGACGCTTTTAAACCGCATTTACACAGTCACTGTTCCCAAAGGTACGCTCATTTTTTCTCAGCGATCCAATGCCTGCCGATTAGCCTATTCCTCGGCCACCCAATTGATTTAATAGCAAATATTCGGTATAATATACACCACATATTGGGCCGATTATTGCTTTGTGTCAAAGGACTATAGAAGAATCAGTTTCAGGTTGTACATCAGTCGAATAAAAAGGAAGCCATATGAAATGTAGATCGAATAAATGTAGCATGAGACCAGAGTTATGCGTATCAGGTTGGCATTCTCCACACCCTACTTATTACTGCCCTGTGTGTAGAGAATCATATTGGGAACATGTAGTTAAGGACGAGCAAGATACAATAGTCGGAATTGAATTGAAAAATTTTCCGCCTTTTAAATGGGGAGTGAAATCAAAAGACCATTATTTATCATCCAGCCGTTATGGCTGGGTGAAACATGCAAATGCCGAGGGTTGAGTCAAATTTAAAGCAGAAATCCAGCGTCCAGGAAATTACTGCATGGACCTCACCGAACGGATAATTTGTTGATGTTACCGGAGCACTCTTCCCCGCAATATATCGCCTAACTGATTGCCATGTATCATCTCGAGACATTTGCACCGCCATAGCGCTCACCCAAGCCTTCATACAACCCACGGTATTTTAGAAAACTGCGGCCTTTTACCCTTTGAGGTATCTTGCTCGGCCCCGTCAGCTCTTCACCCTCCGGTTCGAACAGTCGGGTCGCCTCTTTCTTCAACTGTCTAAATTCCAATCCGGTCGTGCATGTTGACGGCAAGGATGTAAACCTATAATGGAATACAATATATGCATCAGAAGTGGTTGGAATTGCAAAAAGCAAGACGTCGGACCGGACCGAAAAATGCCGCTTATGGATCTATATGTTAACGGCATTATGACCGTTTCCCGCTGCAAACAGTTTCACTTAGCTGAAAAGGAACGTAAAATGAACAGAGTCATAACCTATACGTTGATGAGTCTATTGTTGCTCGCGCTTGGATGCGCCAGCACTCCAACACCTAAACGTGGCCCTTTTAATTCGGCTTTTGTAACTGATGGTGTCTACGAGGGTAGTTCCACTATCTGGCCGGTAAAAGCCGTCGTTAAAGTGGCTGTCGAAAACAGACGCATTGCTCGAATTGACATCTTGGAACACAGAACCATGCTCGGAGGTCCTGCCGAGGAGATCATACCCGCTAGGATAATTGAGAAACAGTCTACCAATGTGGACGTGGTCAGCGGCGCCACAATGAGCAGTGACGCCATTATGAATGCCGTCCAATTAGCTATTGAGGGAGCGTCGAAGGTTGAATAGACGCACAAAACACACAATCAAAGTACATGGAAATCAGAGACCTGATTTTGCCCAAAAAGGTCCCGTTGAATGGAGAAGTCAGAATTGTTACGATTTATCTTCAAGATTGCTCACATGTTATTCGATAAATATATTCAAGTTAAGCGCTTCACCCACCCCGGAGAGTCCCTCCTCCAATTGCGCAATTGATACTTTTTCGGGTACCTGGACTTTCATTTCCATGGTGTAGATCGCTGTACCGGATTCGGGTGAGATGATCCGCTGGGAGGTCAGGTTGTCGATGTTAATGTCACTGTCGGCCAGGAATCGGCTGATCTTGTAAACTATGCCGGCCTGGTCGACGCCTTCAACATTTATGGTTTTTTTGTTGATTTTTTCTTCCGTTTTCCTCGCGGCCGTTTCAACCGTTCTGACAAAAGCCGTTATGCCTTTCTCTTTTTCAAGCCGCCGGCAATCACTTGAAAGCTGTTTCGCAAATATTTCTTCCTTAGCGGTGAACAGGAGAATGATGACGAACTCATCCAACATGGATGTCATGGCTGAGTCTTCAAGATTGCCGCCGTTTTCATAAATGACCTCAGTCAGATCGGCGACGATGCCGGGTCGGTCCTTGCTAAATGCCGTCATGATGTATTTTTTATCCATCTTTTACCTCCATCGACCAGAAAAAGGGTTGATTGCGAATCCAATCGGCTCGGCGGGCAATAAGTTAAGTCGCAAGTTTTAAAGTCAGAATATTGGGCAATGATTGCAGCGACTGAAAACGCATGATTATGGAAAAGTTATGAAATCGCTGAACCTGAAATTTCGATAGCAACTATAATAAAAAAATGCAAGGTCTTGGATAAAGGAGAACTGTTTGTTTATATTCCCGGAAAGTTCTGATATACCATGATGTCAAAACCAGCTGAACCAATTAAAGTGGGGGGCTCATGGAACCAATTTATAATAAGCTCGCTCAACATCTGGACAACCTTCCCGGAGGCTATCCCGCCACGGAATCCGGAATTGAATTACGGATCTTAAAGAGGCTCTTTACACCTGAGGAAGCTGAGATCGCCGTCCACCTCACTTTGATGCCGGAGCCGGCGGCCGCTATTGCCCAGCGCATTGGGACCGATGAAACCACGCTGACCCCTGCATTAATTGACATGTCGCACAAGGGACTCATCATCCGATTGGAAAGAAAAGGCGAACTAAAGTTTATGGCGGCCCAGTTTATGGTGGGCATTTGGGAATATCATGTCAATGACCTTGATGAGGGTCTAATCAGAGATGTGAATGAATATCTGCCATATCTTACCGAGGCCCAGGAGCACATCCGAACCCAGCAATTACGCGTTGTCCCCATCAGCAAAAGTCTTGCAGCCGATATCAAGGTAATGCCTTACGAGCAGGCAGAGGAGATCATCAAGCAACAATCTAAAATTGTCGTTGCTCCCTGCATCTGCCGCAGAGAGCATCAGATGGTCGGTGAGGGTTGCGATAAACCTATGGAAACCTGCCTGGTTTTCGGCGGCGGTGCTCATTTTTATGAGGGCAACGGTATCGGGCGCACCATTTCCCGTCAGGAAGCCTTGGATATCTTGCAGCAGGGCATCAATGCCGGTCTCGTGCTGCAACCGGGCAATGCCAAAAAGCCGTCAAACATCTGCATGTGTTGCGGTTGTTGCTGCCAGATCCTTAAAATGTTAAAGCGCTCGGGTAAACCAGCCAAAATCGCCTGCACCAGTTTTTATGCGGTGGTGGATAAGGAACGTTGTATTAATTGCGCTAATTGTGAAGACAAATGCCAGATGGAGGCTATTATCATCGACGAGGTCGCCCAAGTGGATCTGGACCGGTGTATCGGCTGCGGGCTTTGTATCCCATCCTGCGATGTTGAGGCCATCCGCCTCGAGGCCAAAGACGAGCATGACCAATGGGTGCCGCCGGCCACTGTCATCGGTACATACACCAATATAGCCAAAGAGCGTGGCAAGCACTGATACAGGAGCTAGGCCCATAACGATCTGCAGGTGACGGGTCCCGACGGTATGAATTGAGTAGTTGGCATGTATCTTGATGCTTAGCCGCAGGCTACCTTTTTCTCCCGTTCTTCAGTTACACAGTATAACCCTTTTCCTGCCATTGTCGGCTTAAAGCAAAGATTATCCGATTGGCAAGCGGCCCTGGTCCTATCCCCGGATTGCCAACGTTGAATCAGCTTTGGTTCCCGAATCAAGGGCCGGCTGATGGCGACATAGTCGGTTTGAAACGCTTCTACTAATTGCTCGGCCACATCCAACGATCGAATCCCGCCCACCAGTATTAAAGGGGTCTTGATGTTGGCTTTGTAATCCCGGGCGGCTTGCCGATAAAAGACTTGCCGGTCCGCTGTGTCGAATTTCCCGGTCCGCACTGGGATGTACTTGCCGGAAAAAGATGTACCGCCGCTTAGTTCGATGGCATCGACCCCTGCGCTTTCAAGCATTTTGCAAACGTCCAGCATGTCTCGTCGACTGAAACCGCCTTCGACAAAATCTTCCGAATTAATTTTGATAAGAACCGGAAAGCTTTTGCCGGTCGTCTGACGGATGCCTCCCAGAACCTCCAAAACGATGCGTGCACGGTTCTCAATACTGCCGCCGTAGGCATCCCTCCGCTTGTTGAAATAAGGCGACAGAAACTGGCTGAGCAGATACCCATGAGCTGCATGGATCTGAACACCATCAAAGCCGGCCTTTTGGGCGCGCAGGGCGCCAGCTGCAAAGGCTGCTATGACTTCGGCAATCTCTAACGTGGTCATTTCCCGGCAATCTTGGGTCTTCTCCCCTTCACGGATTGAGGGTCCCATGGCCGGCTGACCTGACAAGCCGGTGGCGGCCTGACAGCCGGCGTGGGCCAATTGAACGATGATCTTGCCGTTCCGGGCGTGGACCGCCGACGCCATTTGGGTCAGCCCTGGGAGCAGTCTGTCTTCGTAAATCCCCATCTGTTTAGGTCCGGCCTGACCTTCCCGGCTCACATAAGCATGCCCGCTGATGATCAACCCAACCCCTCCGTCGGCCAGTTGAGTCATCAGATCAATCAGCTGAGTGGTGCAGCTCCCCTCGTCGGTGGCCATCCCCTCCCACGTGGCCGAGCGCACGAAACGGTTTTTCAGTGTCATCGAATTTATGGTTGTTTGTTCAAAGAGTGCGGGCATGGACGCTCCTTTCTTTGTTGAGTGCTGAGTGTCAAAAGCACGGTTAGGATAATTCAAGCGGTTTCAAATTCCAACCTAAAAAGGCGTTTAATTGAATTGTCATGATTGCCTTTCACAGGCTGATATTTTTTAAGATATGCAGAGATTGAAATGAATGCGGTGGAACGAGGGAATGAATTGATTTTTCAACATTATATGATGTTGCGGTTGTCTTGAAAAACCGAAAAATTATGTTCAGCAGAAAAGGTGCTGTGACGGAGGTCATTCCCCAGCGGTTTTGATGTCTTCATCTATTCCAGGATTGAATAAATGGAGCATACTCGGTGTCGGGGTGAAGATCTTCCCGCACCGGCGAGAAAACTTCGATGAGCACCGAATCTTTTATGGCATACGTTCCGTGTTTCGTGTTACC
>Ga0210085_1000813_pt1 | contig 12796 bp, 12 predicted proteins | sample China_Galinas_PW_5_FD_184866 | JGI IMG/M metagenome (GOLD analysis project Ga0210085, IMG submission 184866) | Wetland microbial communities from San Francisco Bay, California, USA, that impact long-term carbon sequestration - China_Galinas_PWC_D1... | ecosystem: Environmental > Aquatic > Marine... | reverse complement strand
CCGAGCCCGGGTCGGCGCGGACGGGGCGACCGAAGGCGATGACGGCAGATCCCGGGGCAAGTCCTAGACAGCGCGTAGGTTGTCAGGCCGGCAGCCCTCTGGTAGCATACCGCCGCCTTTCGATGCCCTCGGCGCCCTCGTAGAGATGAACTATCCAGGCAATCCCTCCCTCGGCGACGAGGTCCGCCAACGCATCCTGGCGACGTTCGCCCAGAGCCTCGAGCTGGCCCAGACCGGGCGACCTCAAGAGGCCGCGCTCGGCTGCGATTTCATCCTCGAGCTCGATCCCCAGTTCAGGCCGGCGACTGAGCTCAAGGAGCGCCTCGCCAGCGGTGACGGACGGGCCCTCGACGATCTGCGCGCCTACGTGGCGGGCGGCGGCGGCGAGGCCGGCGAGGACGACGACCTGTTCGATCTCGAGTCCCTCGACCTGCCCGACCCGGACGCGCCGGCGCCGGCCCCAGTGGCGCCGCCGGGGGCCGGGTCTGCTCCCGTCGACCCGGGGCCGGCCCTGGCGGCGGAGCTCGACCGGCTGCTCGCCGCGCGCGACTTCCAGGCGGTGCTCGAGCGCGCCGCGGAGCAGCGCGAGCTGGTGATGGCGAACCCGGACCTGCGGCAGACGGTCGAGGTCGCCCAGTCTCGCCTCGAGGCGCAGCCCTACGTCGAGAGCTTCCTCAAGGACGCCGGCGCGGCGCTCCGCACCGGCGACGGCGAGCGGGCTCAGATCGCGCTCGACAAGGCGCGCTCCCTGGATTCCTCCCATCCTCTGATCGCCGAGCTCGAGGCGGCCCACCGGCGGGCGGCGGAGCCGGGGACCGCGCCGCAGGCGGCTGCCGCGTTCGACGAGTCGAGGCAAGAACCCGTCTTCGAGCTCGGTCCGGACGACGACGCGTTCGACCTGGGGATCGACGACAGCTCCGACGAGGCGACCGTCGACGTCGCAGGGGGCGGCGACGACGAGGATCTGTTCGCCGACTTCGAGATGCCCGATCTCGACGACCAGGAGCTCGCGCCGCCGGCGTCGTCGCCGGAGCGCCCGCCCGTCCAGGCGCCGCAGCCGCCGTCGAGCGAGACCCCGCTGGCGACGCCTGCGGAGTCTCAGGCCGGACCGGCCCTGGTCCCAGACCTGGACGGGGCGCCGGAGAACCTGCCCGCGCTCGATCCCACTCTCGGTAGCGGTCAGGATCCGGCGGGTGGCGGTGAGGGCGACGACCGGATCGCCCAGCTCCTCGCCGAGGGGCAGGAGGCGGCCGATCGGGGCGATTACCAGACCGCCATCGACGCCTGGTCGCGGATCTTCCTGATCGACGTCGATCACGAGGAGGCGGCGCGCCGGATCGAGGACGCCCGCCGGCTCAAGGCCGAGCGCGAGCGCGAGGTCGAGGAGGTCTTCCACGACGGCCTGGATGCGCTGGAGCGCGGCGAGACGGACGAGGCCCGGGCGCGCTTCGAGAAGGTGCTCGAGGCCCAGCCGAATCACCTGGCGGCGCGGGAGTACCTGCAGCAGATCGAGGCCGGCGGCCCGGTCACCGGCCCCGGCGAGCAGCCGAAAGGCACACGGGACGTGGGGGAGGAGCTCGGCAGCTTCGACCTCTCCGATCTGTCGACGGGAGCGGCCCGGGAGCCGAGTGAGCCGCTCAAGGAGGAGATCCTGGTGCCGCCGGCGCCGGGTGAGGAGCGCCGGCCGAGCGACGCCGGTGGGGTCGCGACCGCCTACGACGACTCGGCGGAGCCGACGATCGCTCCGCGACGGGTGGCGGCCGGTGCCCGCTCGGGGCGCCGCATGTTCCTGCTGATCGGCGGCGCGGTCCTGGTGCTGGTGGCCGTGGCGGCCTGGTTCGTCCTCGACAACAAGGAGCGCTTCTTCCCGAACTCGACCACCGACGAGGCGGCCCAGGCGGCGACCGAGGAGGCCCACGGAGCCATCGAGCGGGCCAAGGTACTCCACGAGAAGGGCAGCACCGGGATGGCTTTGGCGCAGCTCAAGCGCATCCGGCCGGACCAGCCCGAGTACCAGGAGGCCCAGGAGCTGATCGCCTCCTGGCAGGCGCCGGAGAAACCCGAGGCCCCGGAGGCCGCCCAGCCCTCCGTCTCCCCCGAGGACCTGGCGCGCCGGGCGGATCTCATCGGTCGCGCCGCGACCGCCTACGACCAGCACGAGTATCTGCGGGCCCTGGAGCTCTACGATTCGGCTCGCGACATCGCTCCCCTCAAGGGACAGGATCTCGACAACTTCCGCCAGGCGGCCGCCGCGCTGGAGCCGCTCAAGCACCAGATCGAGCTCTTCCACGAGGGCGAGTACGAGATGATCATGCCGGAGCTCTGGCGCCTCCTGGAGGACGATCCGGCCAACCGGGACGCCCGCCGGCTGCTGGTCTCGAGCTACTACAACCGGGGGGTGCGCGAGCTCCAGCGGGGCGACGCCGCACGGGCGGCGGCGGAGTTCCAGGAAGCCCTCTCCCTGGCGCCCGACGACGAGGAGCTGCAGCGCCACTACCTGTTCGCCAAGACCTACGAGCAGCGCTCCAAGGACCTCCTCTACCGGATCTACGTCAAGTACCTCCCCTTCCGCTGAGATGAGCCGTCGCCGGAACCGGGGTGACGAACCGACCCTCTTCGACCTACCCCTCGACGGTCCTGTCGAGCCGGGCGCCGAGATCGAGGAGGTCGAGCCGGTCGAAGAGATCGAGCGCGCCGAGCCGGAGACCGGGCTCCGCTCCGAGATCGGGCCCGAGCCCGAAGCCGAGCCGAAGCCCGGGTCGGCGCCGGCCCAGGAGCGTTTGCAACTGCCGCTCGAGCCCGCTCTGCCGGTGCCGAGGGCTCCGGCGCCCCGCGAGCCGCCCCACGAGCCGGTTCGCCAGCCGTCGGGTACGACCCCCGATCCCGCCGGCGATCCCGCCGCGCCGCTGGTCGAGCCGCCCCGGCCGCGGGCGGGCGCGGCGGCACTGTCCGTGCGCTACCTGGCCGGCCTGGCCGACCTCGCCGTCCACGCCGCTCTGGCGATCTCGCTGCTCTTCGGCGCCCGCCTGCTCGGCGTGCGGGCCGGCCTCGGCGACTGGCTGCCGGTCACCCTCTTCCTGCTCGTCTTCTCGTTCTTCTACACCGTGCTGCCGCTGGCCTTCTGGGGGCAGACGCCGGGGATGGCGTGGGCCGGGGTCGTGGCGCGGGCGTCGACCGGTGAGAGCCTGACCTTCCCGCAGACGGCCCTGCGCTGGGTCGGCGGCCTGGTCACCGTCAGTCTGGCCGGGCTGCCTGTCCTGCTGGCGGCCGGTGGCCGCCGGTCGTTAACCGACCGGGTGAGCGACTCCGAGACGGTGCTGGTGGATTGATCGGACCCTCCGAGGGGAAAGGGGCGCCCCCGTTCGAGGCGTCTTGCGGGTCCGAGGGGGCGTTCAAGGGGCGGTTGGGCCGTGGTCGTGCCGGAAGATCCCCCAGGCCATCCACAGGCAGCCGGCGGCGCTCGCCGCGGCGAAGGCGCCGAGCGGCGAGGCACCCGGAAAGAGGGCGACCGCGCCGCCGAGCTGGAACAGGACGCCGGCCGTCCGCATGGGGCGAAACGCCAGGCCGCCGAGGGTGAAGAAGGAGTGGCCGAGGAGCAGCAACCAGAGGCCCGGCAGGAGAGCCGGGGCGCCGATCCAGACGAAGACGACCGAGAGCGCCAGCCCGACCAGCGACAGGTTGCCCTGGACGCGCAGCGCCCAGGCGGCGAGCGGCGTGCGCGACCCCAGGGCCCCGCGGCGCTTGAGCCCGGCGAGCTCCACCAGGCCGCCGACCAGTATTGAAACCGACCAGAGGAAGAGCGGTCCGGAAGGCCCGAGCTGTCGGTAGGCGGCCGGCGTCGCCAGGGCCGCGGACGGCAGCAGGGCGGCCCAGGCGACCCAGACGCCCGGGCTCGAGACGAACGGCCGCGCCGCCAGCTCGAAGCTCCGGCGCACCGCGGCCAGTCCCGCCGCTCCGGACCCGGTCAGGTCATCGTCTTCTTCCGCGTCGCCGCGGCCTTCGAACAAGGGGTCGTATTCTGAGGTCACGATCCGGCGATCATCTCACCTCGGACGGTCGAGCGGAGGCGGGCCCCGGCCGGCTGGCAGCGGTTTCGTGCCCGTGACGCCGGTGCGGTTGACCCTCCGGAGGGGCCGTGGTATGTTCCCCGCGGCTTCGGATTCTCCCTCCGTACGGGATAGGGGTGTCCGGGGCCGTTCTGCGCACTCGATGCAGCGATTGCTGACGCATCGCGGGTAGAAACTCCAAGTCCTCACGACGAGTCGAGCGTTTCCAATGAATCTCATTCCGGACGCCAGCCTGCTGGTGATCATGGGAATCTTCTGGGTCCTGTATTGGATCTTGAGGTTCTTCCTGTTCGCCCCGATCCAGGAGATCCTGCGCGAGCGCCGCGAGACGATCGATACGGCGCGCGCCGAGCACGACGCGGCGATCCAGCGGACCGAAGAGAAGATCGACGCCGAGCGCCATCGCCTGACCGAGGCGCGGGTCGAGGCGGCCGCCAGGCGGGACGCTCTCCGCAAGGAGGCCGAGGCCTCGCGCCAGGAGACTCTCGCGACGACGCGCGAGGAGACCGAGCGCCGTCTGTCCGAGGCACAGGACGAGCTCGACGGGATCGTCGCGCGGGAGCGCCAGACCCTCGAGGGTAAGGCGCGCGACCTCGCCGGCCGGATGGCCGACAAGCTGCTGGAGAAGAGCGCATGATCGGGTCCCGCCATCCTCTTCGCTGGCTCGCGGCCGGCCTCGGCACGGTCCTGTTCCTGGTCGCCGCCCAGCCGGCGGCAGCCGCGTCCGAGCCCTCCGCTACCTGGCTCGGCCTGCCGACCTGGATCTGGATGCTGGCCAACCTGGTGATCTTCTTCGGCGTGCTCGGCTACTTTCTCGGCCCGCCGGTCGCACGATTCCTCGAGGATCGGGGCCGGATGATCCACGAGGAGCTCGACGAGGCGCGCGAGCGCCGGGCCGAGGCCGCCGATCTCCAGAAGAGCCTGGGCGCCAAGATCGCGGAGCTCGAGGAGCAGATCGATCAGATCCTGGAGCGGGCGGATCGCGACGGTCACCACGAGCGCGACGAAGTGCTCGCCCAGGCCGAGCGCGAGAAGGAGCGCCTGCTCGCCCAGGCGGAAGGCGAGATCCAGCATCGCCTCGAGCAGGCCCGCCAGGAGCTCAAGGACTTCACCGCCGAGCTCGCCGCGGACCTCGCTCGCGAGCGCCTGGAAAGCGACCTCGGACCGGACGCGCGCAAGCGCCTGTTCCGGCGCAACCTCGAGCGGCTCGAGCGGGAGGCGTCATGATTCGCAGATTCGCCCGGCCGTACGCGCAGGCGGTTCTCGCCAGCGCGGCCTCGCTCGACGAGGCGCAGACGATCCGCGACCAGCTGCGCCTGGTTCGCGACGCCATGGCGGCGGTGCCCGGCATCGCCAAAATGGCGGCCAACCCGGCGGTGCCGATGGACGCCAAGCGCTCCGTCGTCCGCAACGTGGCGGCGTACCTGGGCGTCAAGGGGCTCGGGGAGCGCCTGGTGCTTCTGCTGCTCGAAAACTACCGCCTTCAGCACCTCCCCATGGTGCTGGAGGCGATTGAATCCGAGGTCAACCGCCGGCTCGGCGTGGCCACGGCGGAAGTGACCACGGCGCAGCCGATCGAGGACGACGAGGCCGCGAGGCTCCGTGATGTCCTGGGCCGGATGCTCGATCGCGAGGTGGACGTCCAGCTCGCCGTCGATCCGGACCTGATCGCCGGCTTCCGGGCGCGCGTAGGAAGCACCCTGTACGACGCCAGCTTGCGCGGGCAGCTCGATCGGCTCGCCCAGCGCCTGGCCGACGCCTGATCGAAGGGGTCGATCGCAGCGCGTGCCAGGGCTCCGAGCCCACGGTCGCCGGACAGACGCGAACGGACCGACACGGTCGGGAAACGACAAGAACTCGTGACACCAAGACGGGGGCGAGCCCGTCGCAAGGAGTGCCGTTTCTATGCAGATCAAGGCAGACGAGATCACCGCGATCCTGGAGCGTGAGCTCGCGGGGTACGAGGCGGACGTCGATGTCGCCGAAGTGGGCTCCGTCCTGAGCGTCGGTGACGGTATCGCCCGAATCTACGGCCTCGAGAAGGCCATGGCCAACGAGCTCCTGGCCTTCCCGAACGACGTCTACGGTCTCGCCCTGAACCTCGAGGAGGATCAGATCGGCGCCGTGCTCATGGGCGAAACCCGCCTCGTCGAAGAGGGGGACGAGGTGCGGCGCACCGGCAGGATCATCGAGGTGCCGGTCGGTCCGGAGCTGATCGGCCGCGTGGTCGACCCCCTGGGCCGGCCGATCGACGGCAAGGGCCCGGTCGAGGCCGCCGACCACTACCCGGTGGAGCGCATCGCCCCCGGCGTGGTCGAGCGCCAGCCGGTCGCCGAGCCGATGCAGACCGGCTTGAAGGCGATCGACTCCATGATCCCGATCGGCCGTGGCCAGCGCGAGCTGATCATCGGCGACCGTCAGACCGGCAAGACCGCGGTGGCGGTGGACGCGATCATCAACCAGAAGGGCACCGACGTCGTCTGTATCTACGTCGCCATCGGCCAGAAGCGCTCGACCGTCGCCCAGGTGGTCAAGACGCTCGAAGAGAACGGCGCCATGGAGCACACGGTCGTGGTCTCGGCGTCCGCGTCTGAGCCGGCACCGCTCCAGTACCTGGCGCCCTATGCCGGCTGCGCCATCGGCGAGTACTTCATGCACCAGGGTGGTCACGCGCTGGTGATCTACGACGACCTCTCGAAGCAGGCCGCGGCCTACCGCGAGATGTCGCTCCTGCTGCGCCGGCCGCCGGGCCGCGAGGCGTACCCGGGCGACGTCTTCTACCTGCACTCGCGCCTGCTCGAGCGCGCGGCCAAGCTCTCCGACGCCAAGGGCGCCGGGTCGCTGACCGCCCTGCCGATCATCGAGACCCAGGCCGGTGACGTGTCGGCCTACATCCCGACCAACGTCATCTCGATCACCGACGGCCAGATCTTCCTGGAGAGCGACCTGTTCTACTCGGGTGTGCGGCCGGCGATCAACGTCGGCATCTCGGTCTCCCGGGTGGGCGGCGCCGCCCAGATCAAGGCGATGAAGAAGATCGCCGGCACCCTCCGTCTCGACCTCGCCCAGTTCCGCGAGCTCGAGGCCTTCGCCCAGTTCGGCAGCGACCTCGACAAGTCGACCCAGGCGCAGCTCGCCCGCGGCCGGCGCCTGGTGGAGATCCTCAAGCAGGGTCAATACCGGCCGCTGGCGGTGGAGTTTCAGGTGCTGTCGATCGTCGCCGGCACCAAGGGAATCCTCGATCCGCTCGAGATCGGCCACGTGCTGGCCTACGAGCAGGAGATGCACCGGATGTTCGAGAACGAGCACCCGGAGGTGCTGGCCGAGATCCGCGAGAAGAAGCAGATCTCCGGTGAGCTCGAGGAGACGATTCTCTCGGTGATGCGCGAGGTGCGCGAGGACTACGTGGCGCGCAAGCCGGAGGCGAGCATCACGAAGGCGGCCTGACGGCCTTCCTACTGATCCGATCTCGGACGAGCGATGGCAAATCTCCTCGACATCAAGCGGCGGATCCGGTCCGTCAAGAGCACGCAGAAGATCACGAAGGCCATGAAGATGGTGGCCGCGGCGAAGCTGCGTCGCAGCCAGGACCGGATTCTCGCCACCCGACCGTACGCTCTCGAGCTCGCCAAGGTGACCGGCAAGCTGGCCCAGGCAGCGCGCCATCCGGACGCGGAGCCGGCGGCCGACGAGCGGCTGGACGAGATCCTCGACGCCGAGTTCGACGTCGACGTGGACGCCCCCGACGAGGCCGGAGCGGGGCCCGACGAGATCCCGGTCGTCCCGGACTCCACTCCGAGCCGGGGCAAGGGCCATCCACTCCTCCAGCACCGCGAGGAAACGCGGGTGCTGCTGGTGGTGGTCACCGGCGACCGCGGCCTCGCCGGACCGTTCAACTCCGCGGTCCAGCGCCGCGCGCTCGAGGCGCTCAAGCACTGGGACGACGTCGAGCTTCTGCTCCTCGGCAAGAAGGGCGCCGACTTCTTCGGCCGCCGGAGCACCCCGATCCGCGCTGCCTACCGTGAGCTGTTCACCGAGGTCACCTACGAGCAGGCGCAGGGGATCGCCCGCGACATCTCCGAGGCGTATGCCGCCCAGGAGTACGACGCGGTCTACGTGATCTACAACCAGTTCCGGTCGATCATGCAGCAGGAGCTGACCGAAGAGCGCCTGCTGCCGATCCCGGTGGACGCCGAGGACGAGGACGCCGAGATCGGCGTCCCCGGCGGCGACTACATCTACGAGCCCTCTCCGGAGGGCATCCTGACCGAGATCCTCCCCCGGTACGTCGAGTTCCAGGTCTATCGCGTGCTGCTCGAGTCCCAGGCGGCCGAGCACGCCGCGCGGATGACCGCGATGGAGTCCGCGACCAAGAACGCCGGCGAGATGATCGACAAGTTGACCCTCTCCTACAACCGGGCACGCCAGGCCGCCATCACCACCGAGCTGATCGAGGTGGTCTCCGGCGCCAACGCCCTCGAAGGTTGAGCCGCGCCCCGAGGAATCGAGTGGCGAACCGCTGAAAGGTGGAGCAGCAGTGAGCGACAAGAAGAACGACAAGCGCAACGTGGGCAAGGTGGTCCAGGTCATCGGTCCGGTCCTCGACGTCGAGTTCGAGCCGGATCAGATGCCCGAGATCTTGAACGCGGTCGAGGTCAAGGACCCCGGCGAGGAGACCGGCGTACCGATCGATCTGGTGGCAGAGGTCGCCCAGCACCTGGGCGAGCACCAGGTGCGGTGCGTCGCCATGTCCCCCACCGACGGCGTCGTGCGCGGCATGGAGGCCGTGGACACCGGCCAGCCGATCGCCGCTCCGGTGGGCAAGGCGACGCTCGGCCGCATCCTCTCCGTCACGGGATCGCCGGTGGACGGTCTGGGACCGGTCGAGGCCGACGAGCACTGGCCGATTCACCGCAGCGCGCCGCCCTTCGACGAGCAGTCGACCGAGACCGAGATGTTCGAGACCGGCATCAAGGTGGTCGACCTGTTGGAGCCTTACACCCGCGGTGGCAAGACGGGTCTGTTCGGCGGTGCCGGCGTCGGCAAGACGGTGCTCATCCAGGAGCTGATCAACAACGTCGCGCTCCAGCACGGCGGCTACTCGGTGTTCGCCGGCGTCGGCGAGCGGACCCGTGAGGGCAACGACCTGCTGCGCGAGATGGTCGAGGCCAAGATCATCAACTTCGGCGAGAGCTTCTACGAGCACCTGGAGGCGACCGGCGAGTTCGACATGACCAAGGTCGACACCAGCACCCTCGACCAGAGCAAGGTCGCGCTCATCTACGGCCAGATGACCGAGCCGCCGGGCGCCCGCCTGCGGGTCGGCCTGACCGGGGTCACCGTCGCCGAGTACTTCCGCGACACCCAGGGCCAGGACGTGCTGCTGTTCATCGACAACATCTTCCGCTTCACCCAGGCGGGCTCCGAGGTCTCGGCGCTCCTGGGCCGGATGCCGTCGGCCGTCGGCTACCAGCCGAACCTGGCCTCGGAGATGGGCGCGCTCCAGGAGCGGATCACCTCGACGCGGAAGGGCTCGATCACCTCGGTGCAGGCGATCTACGTGCCCGCCGACGACCTCACCGACCCGGCGCCAGCGACGGCCTTCGCCCACCTGGACGCCACCACGGTGCTGTCGCGGCAGATCTCCGAGCTCGGCATCTACCCGGCGGTCGATCCGCTGGACTCGACCTCGAAGATCCTCGATCCGCGGATCGTCGGCGACGAGCACTACGCCGTGGCCCGCGAGGTCCAGACCATCCTGCAGCGCTACAAGGACCTCCAGGACATCATCGCAATCCTGGGCATCGACGAGCTGTCCGAGGACGACAAGCAGACCGTCGCCCGGGCGCGGAAGATCCAGCGCTTCCTCTCCCAGCCGTTCTTCGTCGCCCAGCAGTTCACCGGCCTCGAGGGCCGCTACGTCAAGGTGGCGGACACCATCGAGGGCTTCCAGCGGATCATCGCCGGCGACCTCGACGAGTACCCGGAGCGGGCGTTCCTGTACAAGGGCACCATCGACGAGGTGATCGAGCACGGCAAGAAGCTGCTCGACGAGGCCGCCCAGGCGGCCTGAGGGGCCAGCGAGGCCCGACGAGGCAAGACCTGCGAGACCGAGAGGTAGAACCGTGGCGGACGAGACGACCGGAACCGGCAAGCTCCGACTGATCCTGGTGGCCCACGACCGCCAGCTCTTGGACGTGGAGTGCGACGCCGTCACCGTGCCCGGACGCGAGGGCGCGCTCGGCATCCTGCCCGGCCACACCCCGCTGATGGCCATGCTCAAGGTCGGCGAGGTGGTCTACAGCGACGGCAAGATCGACCACTGGGTGGCGCTCCACGACGGGTTCGTCGAGGTCGCCGGCGACGTGGTGACGGTCCTGACCGAGTCGGCCGAGCTGCCCGAGGAGATCGACCTCGCCGCGGCACGGGCAGAGGCGAGCCTGGCCGAGGAAGAGGTGAGGCTGGCCGAGTCCGCCGACTGGATCCAGGCGCAGGCGCGGCTCGAGATGGCGATGGCGCGGATCAGTGTGGCGAGCCGGATCGGCAAGGAGGAGGTCCGGCCGCACTGAAGCGGATCTCCCCCCAATCCCCCAATCCCTCAATCCCTTCGGGCACGCGCCAGGGCCGAGCTCGAACTTCGGGCGGTTCCTCGCGCAGCAGCGGATCGCCGGGCCGCGATCGACCTGGATCATCGACTGGATCCCCCCCCAATCCCTCAATCCCTTTCCCGCCCTCCGGGGGGAAAGGGACGCCCCCTCCCGCGGCCGCCGGGCACAAACGAGCACCGACGGACGGGGGCGACCCCGTCCGTTGTGCGTTTGGCGGAAAGCGGGATCGGGCCCGGCCTACTTGAGCACCGGCAGGGCCTCTTCCAGCTCCAGCGCGCAGACCACCTCTTCGGCCGCGTTGTGGCAAGCCTCGAGCCCGGAGGCGTAGCCGTCGGTCGGGATCTCGGTCGGTACCTCGATGTCCTCGCGGACCAATTTCCCCTGGCGGCGGGCCAGATCGTCGAGCGTCGTCGCCATGAGGATCTTCTCGACCGCCTGCTTGACCTCGAGCAGGAGCTCGCGGATCACGCAGTGCTCTGTCCCCACGTCGATCCTGCAGGGCAGCGAGAGGATGTGGTCGACCGACGTCGTCTGCCCCTCGAGGGTCAGCAGCACGTCCCGAATCGAGATTTCGGACGCCGGCCGGGCCAGGCTGTGGCCCCCCTGCGGTCCCCGGTTGGAGTGAATGAGGTGGTTCTTCGAAAGGAGTGCGAGGATCTGGCGCAGGTACGGCTCCGGAATCCCCTGGTGCTGAGCCACCTCGTGGCTCGTCACCGTGCCCTCCCCCTCGTGCATCGCGAGATAGAGCATGGCCCGAATGCCGTACTCACCTTTGGTCGAGATCTTCATCAAGCTCCTCCAGTCGCGAGGGAAAGTAACATTTGTGAGCGCTTTGCACACCGCTAATTCGGGTAGGGAGGAGAACGCCCCTCAGGTCGGGTCGGGGCGGGGCACGAGCCGGTCGGCGAGCTGCTGGAGCTCGGTCAGCGAGGCGACGACGAGGGGGCGCGGGCCCAGGTCCCGCCGTTCGTCCGGGCCGGCCGAACCTCGGCCCGTGGAGCCGTCGACGGCGCCCGCCGAGCGCTTGCGGTCCACCAGGACGGCGGTCATTCCCAGGGCCAGGGCGCCTTCCACGTCCTCGCGCGGGCGATCCCCGGCGTGGGCCGCCTCGGCCGGCGCCAGGCCCAGGCGGTCGAGGGCGGCCTCGAAGATCCGTCGGTCGGGCTTCTCGTAACCGATCGCGCTTGAGTAGACGACCGCGTCCAGGAACCGGGCGAGGCCGAGACCGTCGAGCACCCGTTCGAGGCGCTCGTCCCAGTTGCTGACCACCGCCAGGCGCAGGCCCGCGCTCCGGAGCGCGGCGAGGGCGGGCAGCGTGTCCGGGTAGAGCTCCCAGGCGTCGGCGCGGCCGAAGCGGTCGTAGAGCTCCGCCACCAGGAAGCGGCTCGGACGGGGCAGCTCCAGCAGCTCGGCGACGCGCTCGATGAACCGGCCCCACCAGCCCCGGGGGCCGCCGGGGTGGGCGGTGAAGCGATCGTGGCTGCCGTCGGTCCGGCAGGAGAGCTCCTGCCAGACGGCGCGGAAGACCGGTGCGATCGCTTCGGGCTCCGCATGCAGGCCGTGGCGACGGAACGCCTCGCCGTAGATCTGGGCCAGGCGGGGCGCCCGGAAGAGCGTGCCCGTGGCGTCGAAGCTGATGGCCCGGATCTTCCCCTGGGCCGGGGTCCGATCCGGCAGCTCCCGCCGCGGTCCGCTGCCGGAGCTCATGGCGACTGCGAGCGGTCGAGCTCCCAGAGCAGGAACGACGACAGCATCAGCGCGTGGCGGATCTCGCCGGAGGCGATGCGGGCGGGGATCTCCTCCCGCGTGAGCAGCACGAGCTCGAGATCCTCGTCGTCGTCGGCCGGTGGGCGTTCGGTTTCCGGGATCGCCTCGAGCCCCGTGGCCAGGAAGACGCTCAGCCGGTTGTCGAGGATCGCCGGGTTGGGCTCCACGACGCCCAGCCGGCGCCAGCTCGCGGCGCGATAGCCGGTCTCTTCGGCGAGCTCGCGGGCCGCGGCCGCCGCGGCGTCGTCCCCTTCGACGATGCCGCCCGGAAACTCGAGCTGGACCGACTCGGTCGCGTAGCGCCACTGGCGCACCAGGACCACCCGCCCGTCCGGCAACACCGGGATGACGTGG
>Ga0210085_1000811_pt1 | contig 12823 bp, 9 predicted proteins | sample China_Galinas_PW_5_FD_184866 | JGI IMG/M metagenome (GOLD analysis project Ga0210085, IMG submission 184866) | Wetland microbial communities from San Francisco Bay, California, USA, that impact long-term carbon sequestration - China_Galinas_PWC_D1... | ecosystem: Environmental > Aquatic > Marine... | reverse complement strand
AGCCTGCGCCCTGCTGCCGGCACCGGCCTGGATCCGCTTCGCCGCCTTCGGGATCGCCGCCCTCAGCCTGGCGGTGACCAAGGACTTCTCGCTGGGGAACGTCAGCTCCATGCTCCTCCTGCCCTTGGCAGCCGCGTGGCGTTGGCTGGACCGTCCTGCAGGCTCCGTGGCCCAGGCGATCGCCATCTCGGTCCGGCCCATGCTGGGTGTGCTGCTCATCTGGCAACTGCTTCGACGCCGGTGGCGGGCCGTGGCCTGGTCCGTCGGCACCGGGATCGTGTTGGTGCTGATGACCCTGCCCTCCGTGGGTATCGACGGATACGGCGATTACCTGTCCGTCCTCCGCAACCTGGAGGGAGCCACGGGCGTGGCTGAGAACCATGATCTGAGCTCCACCGTGCTGCGTCTCGGGCTGAGCGACTCTGTGGCCACCCTCGCGCTCCTCGTGGGCTATGCCCTCGCCATCGCCGCGATCGGCCTGAGCCTGCGGCGTGACCGCGAATTGGGCTTCGTGGTCACGGCCTCAGCCTCGCTGCTGCTGTCACCACTCATGTGGGATCACTACCTCGCCATGCTCGTCTTGCCCGCCGCCTTCCTGGCTGCGCGAGGGCACCGTTGGGGACTGTTGCTGCCGCTGGCCTCGTGGCTACCGTCGGACCTCTACCCGTTCGTGGCGCTGGCCGCGGTCTGGCTGCCGTTCGTGGCGCGCGGACCGATCGAGCCGCAGGCTGCGCCTGGGCAACTCCAGACCAGCGCGGCGTCGGCGTGAGCCGTCTTCGCCTGCTAGCGCTGGTACTCGCGGGTGTCGGTGTCGTCTGGCTCGTGCTGGCCATATCGGTCCTGTCGGGAACTCCCAACTGGGCGGAGGACTTCGGTGCCTACCGGGATGCGGCCATCCGCCTCCACGATGAAGGCACGCTCTACCTCGCCGCCAGCCTCGACCGCGGTTTCCAGCCGCAGGGCCAGGGCCTCTACCTTTACCCGCCCCCGCTGGGCATCGCCTTCTCCGGGTTCGCCAGCCTGGATCCAGAGATCGGCGCGGTCGCGTGGTATCTGGCCAAGGTGTTGGCGTTGGCCCTGGCGGCGGCCATCATGCCCGCGCGGACCAGCACACGGCTGCTGGCGTTCGGTGTGTCGGTGTTCGGCTTCGCGGTCCTGCGCGACCTGACCGAGGGGAACGTGAGCGTGCTCATCACGCTGGGCCTGGCAGTGGGCTGGCGCTATCTCGATCGACCGCTCGGCTCCGTCGCCCTCGCCGTGGCAACCTCCGTGCGGGCAACGACCGGCGTGTTCCTGCTGTGGTTCGCCATCCGCCGGCAGTGGCGGCCGCTGGCCTGGATGGTGGCGGCGGGCGCCGTCCTGATCGTGCTCACCCTCCCGTTCGTGGGCACCGAAGGGTATCGCGACTATTTCACAGTGCTGGCCAACGTGAGCGACACCGGGGACCTGGGCCAGAACCGCCATCTGACACGCCTTGCCCTTGAGCTCGGACTCGCTGCCGATCATCTCTGGCTGGTACTCGTACCCACGTGGATCCTGACCGTGGCCGCGGTCATCGCCAGCGCTCGTCGGGACGCGGCGACCGGCTACATGGTGACCGCGGCCGCGAGCCTGCTGCTCGCACCGCTCATGTGGGACCACTACCTGACCATCCTGATGCTGCCGGCGGCATTCCTCTTCGAGCGTGGCAGGCCGTGGGGCTTGGCCCTGCCCTTGTTCTCGTGGGCGCCGGCGCCGCTGATACCGCTGGTGGCGGTGGCGGCGCTGCTCCTGCCGTTCACGGCCCGACCGGCGGGCCGCGGTGGTCCGGGCCACGAGCGCGGCCCCCAGGCCCTGGAGCCGATGGCCTCGGTGCCATGAGCCGCCGTCGCGCCGGGACCGGTGTCGCCCTCGCCGGCTGGCCGCTTTGACAGCGCGGTCGCTGGGCATCCTGCTGGACTTCAGCCAGACCGACCACGCTCACCGCGTCCGCGCCGATGGTGCCGTGGATGTCGGAGTCCGCCGCATCTCGCCGCTACGGCCTGCGCGGATGCAGCAGGGCTTCCCCTGTAGGGCTTCGTGCGTGTAGGCTGCCCGCTCATGGACTTCGGATTCACACTCAAGCCAGAACACAGCATCGAGCGCACGATCGCCCTCACCCGCCAGGCGGAAGCCGCGGGCTTCGGTTACGGCTGGCTCTTCGACTCGCACATCCTGTGGAAGGACGTCTATCCGCTCCTGACGCTGATGGCCGTCAACACCGAGCGGATGCGCCTGGGCACCTGTGTGACCAATCCCGCCACGCGTGACATCACCGTCACCGCCAGCGTGCTGGCCACGCTTGACGAGATCTCCGGTGGCCGCATGGACCTGGGCATCGGTCGCGGTGACAGCGCCCAGCGCGTGCTGGGCAAGGGCCCGGTGCAGACCAGGGTGCTGGACCACGCGGTGCGCACCATCAAGGACCTCGTCGAGGGCCGGACCGCCACCTACATGGACACCGAGCTGGAGCTGACCTGGAGTCCCGGGGACGACCTGCCGGTGTGGATCGCCGGCTACGGACCGATGGTGCTGGGCATGGCTGGGCGGGTCGCCGACGGCGTGATCCTCCAGCTGGCCGACGTCGACCTCATCAAGTGGCTGATCGGCATCATGCGCGATGCCGCCGTGACGGTCGGTCGCGACCCGGCCGAGATCAAGGTCCAGGCCGCCGCCCCGGCCCATGTCGGCCCGATCGATGCCTGCCGTGAGCGAGTCCGCTGGTTCCCGGCCCTGGTCAGCAATCACGTCGTGGACCTGGTCAACAAGTACCCCCGCGAGCAGCTGCCCGAATCCCTGACCGGCTACATCCGCGACCGGGAGGGCTACGACTACCGACACCATGCGGAGGTCGGCTCAGACAACGCCCAGTTCGTCTCTGACGAGGTGGCTGATCGCTTCAGCATCGTAGGCCCGCCCGAGGAGCACGTCCGCCGCCTGCTGGAGCTGCACGAAGCGGGCGTGGACCAGTTCAACGTGTACCTCATGAACGGTGACGAGGAAGCGCAGCTGGAGGCCTACGGCCGCGACGTCATCCCAGCCTTCCGTGCTGCGGTCGGGCAAGGCTGACCGAGACCCACCGCGCCATCCGGACGGGTACCACCTGATGCAGACATGGTCGAACGCCGCGCCCTGCCCGGAAATCCGGGGCCTGTGGCACCATCGGCGCGGATGACTTCAGCGAATCGTCTCCCGGGCGGGAGCGCACCAGGCCAGCCGTGGGCGTCGGGCGCACCCGCGCAGGGAGTCACCTGCCCTGCCTGCGGACTGACCAACGAGCCCGGTGCTCGTACCTGCCGCAACTGCGGCCTGCCCATCGCCGCGGCCGATGATCCGGTGCGTGGTGTCGCACCCGGTCGCGTGGAGCTGCCCAAGGTGCAACGGTCGGGCGTCTCCGCCACCATCGGATTCGTGCTGGTCATCGCCCTGCTCCTGGTCGGTGGCAGCCTCGCCTTCACCGGCGGGAACGGCTTGCTCAGCGGTGGCGGTCGCTTCTTCGGGGCGGCGGCCAGCCCGTCGCCGACGCCTGGCCCCGAGACGCTGCCGGGCACGAGCGGGCAGGGCTCCGGCACGACGGCCGAGATCATCGAGGAGGAGCCCACCCCGGAGGCCAAGGGCACCAAGTTCGACTACACCTGCGATGCTGCCGCCATCAAGGACCTGAGCCGGGGCAGATGGTTCCTGACCGACGTGAGCGAGCGCACGCGCACCGCGGATGATGGTTCGCTGTACGACCAGATCTACTGGGACCTGCAGCGCACCACGGACAAGAAGAACAAGGTACCCACCACCATCAGCATGCAGTGGTCCACGCCCAAGAAGCTGCAGGAGCGCTTCGATATCAAGCGCGTGGGCGGTGACCGCGCCATCCTCGTGACCTTCGACGGCCCGGTCACGCTCGACACCAATCAGACCATCGAACGGAACCAGTTCGAGGCGGACGGCGTCGACCAGATCCAGCGGGTGCAGCTGTTCGAGCGCAACGGCAAGGTTCGAACGGTCATCGGCTTGAGCGAGGACAGTTGTGCTCGCATGCGTTCCAACGGCTGGAACAAGAAGGCCAGCAAGCCGGCGGGACGGATCGTGCTCGATCTCGAACGCGTCTACGAAGGCTCCTGAGCCGAACCTCCGGCCGTACCCGTCCTGACCTGCGTCATGGGTGCTGGCGGGTCTACCATGCCATCACGGCGAGCCCCCCGAGCCGCTGACCAGTCGAGAAGGTAACCGACCAACGGAGAGATCGATGCGAACGCTCATCACCAACGGCACCGTCGTCAACGCGGACGGCTCATTCGGGGCAGACGTCCTCATCGAGGACGAGAAGATCGTGGCTGTGGGCGCGATCCCCGGTGCGCCCTCCGACGTGACCGTGGACAAGGTCATCGATGCGCGCGGCCGGTGGGTCATCCCGGGTGGCATCGACCCGCACACGCACTTCGACCTGCCCTTCGGCGGGACCTACTCCAAGGACGATTTCGAGACCGGCACGCGCGCAGCCGCCTTCGGCGGCACCACCACCATCCTCGACTTCGCCGTGCAGGGCAAGGGCGAGGCTCTGCGTCCGGGCCTGGATACCTGGCTGGCCAAGGCCGAGGGCAAGGCCTCCATCGACTACGGCCTCCACATGATCATGGGCGACGTGAACGACGCCACGCTCAAGGAGATGGACGTCCTCGTGGACGAGGGTGTCACCGACTTCAAGCTGTTCACGGCCTATCCGGGCGTCTTCCTCTCCGATGACGGGGCCATCTTCGCGGCCCTGCGCCAGAGCGCCGAGAACGGCGGCCTCATCCTGATGCACGCCGAGAACGGTGTGGCCATCGACATCGTGGCCAATGCCAACGCGGAGGCAGGGCTGACCGATCCCTACTACCACGGCGTCTCGCGCATGCCCGTCTTCGAGGGCGAGTGCGTCAACCGCGTCATCCGCTTCGCCGAGGCGGCCGACGCGCCCGTGTACATCGTCCACCTCTCCTCGCGTGATGCGCTGGAGGAAGTGGTCCGCGGGCGGGACCGCGGTGCCATGGCCTTCGCCGAGACGTGCCCCCAGTACCTGTTCCTCTCGCTCGAGGACATGGGCAATGGCTTCGAGGGCGCCAAGTACGTGTGCAGCCCACCGCTGCGGCCGGCCGACCACCAGGAGGACCTCTGGCGCGGCCTCGTCAAGGGTGACCTGCAGACGGTCGGCACCGACCATTGCCCCTTCGACTTCGAAGGCCAGAAGGAGCTCGGCCGGGGCGACTTCCGCAAGATCCCCAATGGCCTGCCCGGTGTCGAGGAGCGCGTCGACCTCATGTTCCAGGGCGTGGTCGCGGGCCGCTACACCAAGGAGCGCTGGGTAGAGGTCATCTCCACCGCGGCAGCGCGGATCTTCGGTCTCGCCGGCCGCAAGGGCGTGATCGCCCCGGGCTTCGACGCGGACGTCGTCATCTACGACCCCGACCGCAAGCACGTCCTGTCCGCTTCCACCCACCACATGAACGTCGACTACAGCTGCTACGAGGGCATGGAGGTCCAGGGCGGCAGTGATGTCGTGATCTCGCGTGGAAAGGTCATCGTGGAAGACGGCGAGTGGAAGGGGCAGGCCGGAGCCGGACGCTTCCTCAAGCGCGAAGTGGCCCGCGAGTACCTCAAGTGACCGCCCCGCGGATCAGTCCGACGCTGGCTCCCAGCTGAGCACGATGTCCTCGCCATCGGTCGCGGCGGTGATGGTCTGCAATCCAGCGGTGCCGTAGTCGGCCAAGGTGAGCTCCGCACCCGGGTGGGTGGTGCGCAAGCCGAGCACGTGCGCGCCGGCGCTCTTGCCCGCCTGCACGCCCGCCGGGGAGTCCTCCACCACCACGCAACGTGCGGGGTCGACGCCCAGCAGCTTCGCGGCCAGGAGGTAGGGATCGGGGGCGGGCTTGCCGTGCTCGATGTCGTCCACGGTCACGAAGGCCGCCGGTCGCGGCAGGCCGGTCGCCGCCAGCCAACCCTCGGCGATGTCCCGAAAGGCGCTGGTGGCGATGGCCCAGCGACCCTGGGGCAGGCTCTCGAGCAGATCGCGCGCGCCGGGCATGGCGGCGATGGCGACCCCGTCGTCGGCGCCGAGCGCGTCGTTGAAGGCGCGCGACTCGGCTTCCGCATCCAGCGATGGCGCCACCAGCCGGATCGTCTCGACCGGGGGTCGGCCGGGGTGTACCGCAGCGATGTGGGTGGTGAAGTCGATGCCGTGCTGCTCTCCCCACAGGCGCCAGTGCTTGGCATAGATGTCACCGGAGTCGATGACGACCCCGTCCATATCGAAGATCACAGCGGCGACGCGCAGCTCAGGCACGGGACTCCCCTCCCGGGATCGTGGTCCGGTCGGCGCGGACCGGGTCGTGGGCAACAGACGAGCCGGGCACCATGGACGCGGTGACCGGCTCGGCCGAGCGGTGGACAGCGGCCCGAAACGGGCCGGGCTTCGCGGCTACTTGGTGCGCGGGAAGCCCAGGTTGATCTCAGAGGTGGCGGGGTCCGGCCAGCGCGAGGTCACGACCTTGCCCCTGGTGTAGAACTTGACGCCCTCGGGGCCGTACATGTGCGAATCGCCGAAGAGCGAGGCGCGCCAGCCGCCGAAGCTGTAGTAGGAGACCGGCACCGGGATGGGCACGTTGATGCCGACCATCCCGACGTCGATGTCGAACTGGAACTGGCGGGCGGCTCCACCGTCGCGGGTGAAGATGGCCGTGCCGTTGCCGAACTCGTGGCTGTTGATGAGCTTCACGCCCTCTTCGTAGGTGTCCACGCGGACGACCGTCAACACGGGGCCAAAGATCTCGTCCTTGTAGCAGGACATGTTGGGGGTCACGTCGTCGATGAGCGATACGCCCAGGTAGAAGCCGTCCGACTCCTTGTACAGCGGGTGCTCGCGGCCGTCGGCGACGACCTTGGCACCGTCGGCGGCACCAGCCTCGATGTAGCTCGCGACCTTGTCCCGGTGGGTCCTGGTGACCAGCGGCCCCATCTGGGAGGCCGGGTCCGTGCCGTCACCGATGACGACCTGCGGCAGACGCTCCTTGATGGCCTCGATGAGCGGGTCGTGGACGTCGCCCACGGTGACCACGGTGGCGATGGCCATGCAACGCTCGCCGGCGCTGCCGTAGCCGGCGCTGACACAGGCATCAGCGGTCAGGCCGATGTCTGCATCGGGCAGCACGAGCATGTGGTTCTTGGCACCTCCGAGCGCCTGCACGCGCTTGCCGGCCTGGGTGCCGGTCTCGTAGATACGCCGGGCCGCCGGCGTCGAGCCCACGAACGAGACGGCGGCGATGTCGGGGTGCTCGGTCAGGCCGGAGACGGCCACGCGGTCACCCTGGACCACGTTGAAGACGCCGTCGGGCAGCCCCGCTTCCTGCATCAGCTGGGCCAGGTAGACCGAGACGGACGGGTCGACCGTGGAGGGCTTGAGCACGAAGGTGTTGCCGGTGGCGATGGCATTGCCGAACATCCACATCGGCACCATGGCCGGGAAGTTGAAGGGGGTGATGCCGGCGACCACGCCGAGGGGCTGGCGGATGGAGTAGACGTCCACCCCGCCGCTGACCTGCTCGCTGAACTCGCCCTTCTGCATCTGGGGCACGCCACACGCGTACTCGATGTTCTCGATGCCGCGCGCAAGCTCGCCGGCGGAGTCGCTGAGGACCTTGCCGTGCTCGCTGGTGACGATCGCGGCGATCTCGTCGCGGTGCGTGTCGAAGGCATTGCGGATGCGGAACATGATGTCCGCCCGCTTGGCCAGCGAGGTCGCGCGCCACGCGGGGAACGCGGCCTTGGCCGCCGCGACGGCAGAGTCGATCTCCTCGACGCTGGCGATGTCGACCGTCTTGGTCTGCTGCCCCGTCGCGGGGTTGTAGACGGGCCGGCTCTGGCCGGAGGCGGAAGGTACGACCTTGCCGTCGATCCAGTGGCTGACCCTCGGGAGCGTCCCTTGTGCCTCAGTCGCCTGAGGCTCCATCGTCTGCGTCATGTGCGGACCTCGTGTCTTGGGATGTGTACTGGCTACGATAATCGATGATGTCGAGCGGCTCCCCTGCCGAACGGCCCGCAGCCGGGTGAGCCTCGGCCGCCCCGGGCAGCCGGTGCCGCCGGTGCAGGTCGCAGGTCACCGCCGTTTCGAGGGTGCCGGCTAGCGCTCCGGCGCGCGCAGCGCCCCCATCGAGACGAGCTTCTCGACCAGGCCCTGCACCGCGGAGGCGGATTCGTCGAACATGGCGCGCTCCTCGTCGGTCAGGCCGATCTCGACGATGCCTTCCACGCCGCCGCTCCCCAGGCGCGTGGGCACGCCCACGTAGAGCCCGTCGTAGCCGTACTGGCCCTCCAGGTAGGACGCGCAGGGCAGGATCATGTGGCGGTCGTTGATGATGGCATCGACCATGATCGCGACCGAGGAGGCCGGCGCGTAGTAGGCGCTGCCGGTCTTGAGCAGGGACACGATCTCGGCGCCGCCGTTGCGGGTGCGCTCCACGATGCGGTCGATCTGCTCGGTCGTCATGAGCTCGGTGATGGGCACGCCGCCCACGGTGCAGTAGCGGGGTAGCGGCACCATCGTGTCCCCGTGGCCGCCGAGGACGAAGGCGCAGGTGTTGACCACCGAGACGCCGAGCTCCATGGCCACGAAGGTCCGGAAGCGGCTGGAGTCGAGCACGCCGGCCATGCCTACCACGCGGTCAGACGGCAGGCCGCTGGCCTCGAGGGCCACGTGGCACATGGCATCGAGCGGGTTGGTCACCACGACCACGATGGCTTCCGGCGAGTAGGCCACCGACTGTTCCACCACGCTGCGCACGATGCCCGCGTTCTTGGCCATGAGGTCGTCGCGGCTCATGCCCGGCTGTCGCGCCAGGCCAGAGGTGACCACGATGACGTCGGAGCCGGCGGTATCGGCGTAGTCATTGGTGCCACGCACGACCATGTCATGCCCGGCCACCGGGGCGGCTTGTGCGAGATCGAGCGCCTTGCCCTGGGGCAGGCCCTCCACGATGTCCACGAGCCAGACATCGGCAAGTCCTTGCTCGACGATGCGCTGGGCGGTCGTGGCTCCGACGTTGCCGGCGCCGATGACGGTGACGAGCGGGTTAGCCATGGGGCGGGGGTTCCTCCGATGTGTCCTTCCTCGGGCGACCATGCTACTCCCCCGCGGGTGCGCGAGCCGGTCCCCATGGGTGCGCGGACCGGGGCTGCGATGGGCTCAGCCGATGTGGAGCGGATCGGCCGTGGGCAGGGACACCGTGATCCTGGCACCCTGGCCGCTGACCGAATCGACCTCGATGGAGCCACCGATCCGGTCCACGAACGGCGCCAGCGCAGAGAGCCCGTGGCCGCTGCCACCACGATCGGCCTTGGTCGTGAAGCCCGCCTCGAAGAGGTGCTCGAGCGCCTCGTCGCTGAAGCCCTCCCCGGTGTCGGAGACGATGATGCGGGCGAAGTCGTCGGCGGGCCGGTCGGTGCGGATGGTGAGGGTGCCGCCGCCATCCATGGCATCGCGGGCGTTGAGGGCGAGGTTCAGCACGATGCGCTCGATCCGCAGCTTGGGGATGCCGACGTAGGCGCCGGCGGCGTCGGTGGCCACGATCAGCTCGAGCGTGTCGGGCAGGAGCGCGTCGAGGAGGCGACGCATGGCGCCCACGCTGCTGTCGAGGTTGACCGCGATGAGCGAGTCGCTCTCGTCAGCTCCGTCGAGCTGGTCGATGAGGTCGAAGAGCGCCGCTGCCACGACGACGCAGTGGGCCACGTCCTCACGTGCAGGGTCCTCGGGTGAGATGCCGCGCAGGGCCAGCTCCGCATGGCCACGGATGGCCGTGAGCAGGTTGCGCATGTCATGGGTGATCGAACGGATCGCCTCGGGGTTGGGCTCCATGGGCCTGAGCATAGCGAGGCTGGGCCGCGCGGGTGGCGCTGGCATACTCAGGCCCATGGGACCAGAGGCCAGACTGCACCGCGCGCTCGAGCGATCGCTGGGGCGACGGGGCGCCCGTCGCCTGCGTGGCCGGGTCCTTGGTCGGACCCACCTGCTGCCCGACTTCATCATCATCGGAGCGGCGCGCAGTGGCACCACGCACCTGCTGGGCCAGCTCAACGCCCACCCCAACGTGCTGGAAGGTCCAGCCGAGACCCACTTCTTCGATACCCATCGCTACACCTATGGCACCGGCTGGTACCGACTGCGGTTCCCGCCCAACAAGGCTCGCCGAAGGCGCTATCACGAGGGCCTGCACCCGGTCCTCACCGGCGAGTCGAGCCCGTCCTACCTGAGCCACCCCAACGCGCCGGCCCGGGTGGCGCGGGCCGTGCCCCACGCCCGCCTGCTGGTGTTGCTGCGCGACCCCGCGCTGCGTGCGGCCTCCCACTGGGCCTGGTGTCTGCGGCAGTGCGGCGAGACGCGCACCTTCCGCGAGGCCGTGGAGGCGGAGATCGGACCGCCGGGCGACGAGCGCGGGTTGAGGGTGCCGCCCGACAAGCGCCCCAACGACCCGCTGGTGGTCCGTCGCGGCATCTACCAGCCGCAGCTCGAGCGCTGGCTGACCCACTTCCCCGACGATCAGCTGCTGGTGATCCAGAGCGAGCGTTGGTTCCGTGACCCGCCCGGCGTGATGGACGAGGTCTGCGACTACCTGGGCCTCCCCCGGCGAGCGGCGCTGCCGCGCGTCATGCGCAATCGCAACAAGCCCCACGAACCGTTCGACGAAGCGGTCATCGAGCGCCTGCGGGAGTTCTATCACCCCTACAACGAGCAGCTCGCGCACTACCTGCGGATGGATCTCGACTGGGGCCGAGCCGGCGGCGCTGAGGGAGACGCGCCCGGCGGCTGAGCGGGCGCACACGACAGTCTGTCGTATCGGCGCTGCCCAAGTTCCGGAGGCGTGCTAACGTCGCGCTGCCGTGACCATCTCCAGGATTCGGACGTCCATCGCCACGTTCGTCGCTGCCACCGTCATCGCCGGCACCGTCAGTCTCGCCGGTCCTGGTGAGCAGGTAGCCGTCGGTGCCTCGTGCGTGAACGGCTGGCAGGAGATGCCCACCCCGGCGAGCGTCTTCATCTCGACGCCCTTCGACATCGTCGAGCGCAAGGGCCGGGCCGCCTGGATCGTGGGCGGCACCAACAGCGGCGTGCTGGCACTGCGCTGGGTGAACGGAGGATGGCAGACCACGGCCACCGAGACGCGCGGCCATCGCGGCCTCAACGGCGCGGTCGCGATCGGCAACCGGCGGCTCCTCGGGGTCGGCTACTTCCGGCCCTACCAGGGCAACGGCGAAGGCTCCATGGTCCCGACGAGCGGACGCATCATCGTCAACGACTGGCGAGGCCGCAGCGTGCCTCGGCCGCCTGGCCAGCGGGCTACCCTGGCCGATGTGGTGGCGCTGCCCAAGGGGCGCGCGGCAGCGGTCGGCAGCCGCCTGCAGAACGGCCGCCTGCGGGCATATGCCGTCATCTGGAACGGTCGCACGTGGCAGCGCGCGGAGCCGGGCTCGGGCAGTGGTGCCGGCTTCCTCGGCCTCGACCGCGCCTCCAACGGTGCGGTCTGGGCGGTGGGCTGGAAGGAGTCGTCGCTGGGCACGCCGCGTGCCTTCGCCGCCCGCCTGCGAGGCAGCAAGTGGACGCGCTACCCGGTCCGCGGCGTCGCTGCCGGCAACGCCGTGCTCACCGACGTCGACTTCCGCGGAGGCAACGATGGTTATGCCGTCGGCTACGTGGCGCCGCGCGGCGCAGACGCCTACCGGGTATTCCTGCAGCATTGGGACGGTAGCAGCTGGAAGAAGGTCGGCCTGCCCTGGGCCGGCGAGTTCGAGGGCCTGCCGCGGTCGGTCTCGCTGGGCCGGGACGGCACGGTCTGGATCGCCGGCACCAAGACCGCCACCGATGGCCGGGAGCCGCGCGGCTTCGTGGCCCACGGCAAGGACGGCGTGTGGCGCGTGGACACGCTCGACACCACCGACGATCTGCGCTCGGAGGTCATGGCCGTCATGGCGACCGACGACGGGGCCGTGGCCGCCGCCAACGTGGGCGCCTCGTTGCTGGTGCTCCAGGCCTGCGGCGAGAACGCCGCCAGGGTGGCGGCCGCCGCGGCCAAGACGGGCAAGAAGGTCACTCGCCGCAAGCTGCAGGTGAGCCAGATGCAGCGGCGCCGCGCGACCCAGGCGCTGGACTTCGAATTCGAGCATGAATACCACGACCCGGCCGGCATCGCCCTCGACACCCCGGCCACGCGGGGGGTCGGGCTCGCCGCGGACGGCCGGGTCCGCGTGGCCACGATCGCCGGGACACCCATCAACCACAAGGCCTTCCGCGTGGTGAACATGGCCAAGCAGTCGGGCCTCAAGAGCTGGACACCGACCTACGGCGGCCTGACCGCCGACTTCGACGGCAATCGGGCCCCGGACGTCTTCTACAGCCGCCACGGTGGCATCCTGCCGCGCCTGGCCGTGAACGCCGGCGGCAAGTTCAGCAGCGCCCCCACGGGAGCATTCGGCTCGGTGGACCGGCATGGCTGCGCGGCGGGCGATCTCGATGGCGATGGCAACCAGGACATCCTCTGTGCGGTGGGCGCCTCGCGCGGCAAGGCCGTCAAGCGCCACGAGCTGTCGCTGGCCCCCGGCACCAAGAGACGCTCGCTCGTGCGCGGGGCGCTGGGCATCAGCGATCCCTTCGGTCGCGGTCGCGTGGCAGCCGTGTTCAAGCTGAACAAGGACAAGTACCCGGAGGTCTTCATCGGCAACGCGCCCGACCGCGACGACGGGTTCCCCGGCTACAACCGCTTCTACCGCAACGTCAAGGGACGCATGG
>Ga0210085_1000810_pt1 | contig 12823 bp, 11 predicted proteins | sample China_Galinas_PW_5_FD_184866 | JGI IMG/M metagenome (GOLD analysis project Ga0210085, IMG submission 184866) | Wetland microbial communities from San Francisco Bay, California, USA, that impact long-term carbon sequestration - China_Galinas_PWC_D1... | ecosystem: Environmental > Aquatic > Marine... | reverse complement strand
GCTGGTCCCTTCCGCCTTCAGTTTCATCTCAACCTGGAGCTGGGTGGCAATGCCGGCATGGTCTGTCCCGGGAACCCAGAGAGTCGGCACACCCTTCATGCGCTGATGGCGGGTCATCAGGTCTTCCAGGGAAACAAATAACACGTGACCGAGGTGCAGAACACCAGTGACATTGGGTGGGGGAATGCTGATCACAAAAGGCTTCTTTTTGGGGTCATGCCCAGGCAAATTCGGATCGTTTGTGGGCTTGAAATAACCCTGTTTTTCCCAAAAATCGTACAATCGGGATTCTACAGATTTGAAGTCATATCTTTTCGGCAGCATAAGTATCTCCTGATCGAAATCCATCAGTACAGTTGTTGTGACCCCGCAAAATCCGGATCACTATTCATTAATATAAAAACCCTTTTCATCCTCGAGGACGAAAAGGGCTTACCTTTCGCGGTACCACCTCTGTTTGCGCGTTGTTTTCGCGCGCACGCTCACTGCCTGGTCTTCATATTTAGGCTTATGCTGTATCGGGCATACCCGTGTCGGTCTACTTTCCGGAGAAACCGGATTTCTTCGACAAGCCAACCTGAGGACCTTCCGGGGAATTTGCTGGGGGAGGGTTGCAGCCGATGACCTCCCTTCTCTAACAGCTTCCAACCCCGTACTCTTCCAGGTTATCGGCCAGATCATTAATTTTCCGCATTATACACGCAGTCTGAACCCCCGTCAACAATGATCATGTTCCTGCCAAAATTAAATCCATTTGTTTGGAAAAGTGGGTAGGGGCTTTCCTGGTTGGTTCCAGCGGCCTGAAACCTTAAAATTTCTTGACTTTCCCATAGCGAATATGCTATTCTTTGGTTTATTACATGGCGGGAATTGGGGGAAAACTCTTTTTCAGCGCTTATAGGAGGGCATAATTTCTATGATTCATCGGGAGCGGGTAGCGGATGATGTTTACACTTTTCAGAGTGATATTTACGCTCAAGTCAATGCCGGCGCGGTAATCGGGCAGGATTGGGCTGTAGTGATCGACACCCTTGCATTTCCAGATGAAACGCTGGCAATTCGCGAGTTTATTGAGGATGAATTGAAAAGAAAAGTCCGCTATGTGATCAATACCCACTACCATGCGGATCACAGCTGGGGCAACTGTTATTTTCCAGGCGCCTATATTTTAAGCTCCGCTCTCTGCCGTGATTTGCTGGATAAATCTGGAAAGAAGTCCTTAGCCAAAGCCCTGGAGAGCGATTCCACCTTTCAAAAAACCCAGATCATCCTTCCTCATTTGACGCTGACTGAGGGTGTACTGGAATTGATCATTGGTGATAAGACGCTCCGTTTCATCGACCTGCCTGGCCACAGCCCAGATGGGATTGGTGTCTATATTATTGAGGATGAAGTGCTGTTTGCCGGAGATGTCTGGATGCCCATTCCCCACATTGTAGATGGAGATAGCGAGGTAATGAGAGAATCGCTTCGGAACATCGGCAAATTGACGATCGAAAATGTTGTCCAGGGACACGGTGAAGTCATTCTGCGAGGAGAGGTCAATTCCAGCATTAAGGATCGCATCCACTATCTGGATGTTATTGATAAGATCGTTGATGATGCAGCCTTGGATGATTTTCCGGGAGAATACTTGAAGGAAAAAACGATCGAGGAATGTGGAAAAAGCCGTATCTTACTGGGCGGGGCAGCAGAGGAGATTCATCAGCAGAACCTCCGGCACTTGTATGAGAAGGTCCACGGCGAAAAGCCCCGCTATCTCAACGCCTGATGGAATTGTCAAACCAAGTCATAGGTTCTGGGATTTACCCAGAACCTTTTTTGTTATTAGAGTTCTCCGGCTGCTTTTTTGCCCGGAAGCCGACAATCCGCTCTGTTCCATCTAGGAGCCTTTTGATATTGGGCCGCAGCGCCCAGATGATCAGCATTTCAGACAGCAGTCCAGAGAAGATATACTGCCAGGGTTCTCCCAGGACCAAATAGCGGATTAGGAAGATCAGACTGCCGATCAGGGGGAGAGCCATGGTTGCGATTGAGGCATAACCGATCACCATCACGACCAGATAGCCTAGCGGGACCATGATGAAAATACTGGGCCACCACAGGCCCACAATGGCCCCTGCAGCAGGAGTGCCTCCCGCTCCCCCCCCGATTTTCAATTTTCCCTGGGAATCCCTCTCAATCAGGAATACGGAATAGTTGTGACCCAGTACCGCCAAAAACCCTACCAGGACATGGATCCAGTAGCTTTGGGGAAACAGAAACCTCGCCAGCCATACAATGGCAGCGCTTTTAATGATATCTAGCAGGGATGTGGCGAATCCGATCGGAAAACCGGCTGCGCGCATGGAGTTCGTGCCCCCGGTTCGGCCGCTGGCGACATCCCGGACATCCTGATTTGTGAACAGCTTGACCAGGATATACCCAAACGGAATCGATCCTGCAAGGTATGCCAGGATCAAGATGCCGAAAATTGAAAAAACTGACATAAAACTCCTCCACAAATAATTACAAGAGGGGACATTTCCATTAACACAAATCCAGCTCCAGGGAAACGATTCAAGTCAGGAGTGCAACGACCCAGGAGCCAGTGATGATCAAAATCGGCCAGACCAACTTCTGGATCTGAAACCGCTCTCCCTCAGATGGAAAACTATCGTTGACTTCAATTAAAGCATAGAGGGGACCAGTAAGAGCTATTGCATAGCCAATTGAGCTCAGCGGTAAATAGTGCAGGACGGCAGCTAATTCACCAATCAGTAAAAATGCTACTAACCCAGGCACCACAGCCCACCTGCCGTGCAGTCGTAAGTGGAGGATCCGCAGATAAACCAGCAGGGAAGCCAGGCTGAGAACGGGCACCCGGTAGAACAACCGGGTGCCTGCCGCGTGCTGGGAGAGAGCCAGGATCAGAAAGAGGACAATGGAGAGAGCCGTGATTCCCATTTCAGATGGGATGTAGTATCTATTGGTCGTATCCTGGGTGATAAATTCTGCTGCGAGGATGAGGGTCAGCACTATTCCGCTGCTTAATGCCGCAATCCACCAGACTCCCCTGAAGGGCAGCTGATTAATTGCTTGCAGCAAAACCAGTGCGGTCAGTGTTGGTAATAGCCAGTGCACAAATGTTGTTCTTGGAGAGTCTTGATCCTCCTGGCTTTCCAGCAGCCAGGCTGTACCAGATGCCGTCAAACCCACAACCAGCAATGTCACGAGTGTTGTGAAGTTGACCCTGATTGGAAAGAAAACTCCCAGGAAGGCGAAGTCCATTTCCAGGGAGGGGATGGATACAAAATGGGTGAGAGTATAGGCCAGCAAAATGGTTCCCACCAGCAGGCTGAGCCGATTTCGATCTGGATAGGCAGCTGCTTTCTCATTCATACTTCCATTCTACCTTTAATTTCCCGGGGATACGGGTTTCTGTCCTCTCTGTGTTAGACTAAAGGAGGGCCAATTCTTTCAGAGGGGTGTTTATCCAGAGTGAAGACCAAGTACAATCAAACGATTGGAAAATGGGGAGAGCAAGTAGCGGCTAATTACCTGAACTCGAAAGGGTACAATGTGCTTTCCAGGAATGTCTACTTAACTGCTGGTGAGATTGATATTGTAGCTCTCCAGGGAGCGGAGGAAAAACCCTATCTGGTATTTATTGAGGTGAAAACCCGTACAAGCCTTGATCATGGCTATCCGGAGGAAGCTTTCAGTAAAACTAAATATCAACATCTGCTGAGCTCAATCGAGGAATACCTGGAAAAATCCCCTGGTCTTCCTCGAGAATGGCGAATTGATGTCATTGCGGTAGTGGGTAGCCCGGGGGGAAAGGATCCTCAAATCCGTCATTTTGAAGGATATGTAATCGCTGATGAAAGAGAATGAACAACCCTTGATCGTGATTGTAGGACCTACCGCTGTGGGGAAAACCGAACTTTCCTTGCGGTTGGCAGAGCAATTCAATGGTGAGATTGTCTCTGCCGATTCCCGTCTTTTCTATCGGAAGATGGATATCGGCACAGCGAAACCCAACCTGGAGGATCGAGCCCGGGTATGTCATCATCTTGTTGATGTTGCCTTGCCTGATGATGTTTGGAGCCTGGCGCGCTATCTGCCTAGAGCCATTGATGCTATCCAGGACATCCAGCGCAGGGGTAAACTGCCATTCCTTGTGGGGGGAACGGGTCAATACATCATGGCTGTGGTCCAGGGCTGGGACCTTCCAGAGGCAAAGCCAGACCCTGCCTTGCGTGAAGTGCTGAATGATTGGGCGGAGATTGTGGGAGTAGAAGGCCTGCGAAGCAGGCTCCGGGTTCTCGATCCCTCAGCAGCTGCCGGGATCGATGGGCCAAACTTGCGAAGGATCGTCAGGGCATTAGAGGTTATCCTGAGTACGGGTGAAAGATTTTCCGACCAAAAAACTCGCCAGGGATCTCCATTCGATCTGCTGCAAATTGGCTTGATCCGGCCACGGGAAGAATTGTATCAGCGCATTGACCAGCGGGTCGACAACATGCTGGATGCTGGATTGGTCCAGGAAGTCAGGTCGCTCTTAGAAAAGGGTTACAGTCCGGAACTCTCATCCCTGTCCGCGATCGGGTATAAACAGATCACATCCTACCTGCTGGGGAGATGCTCCTTGGATGAGGCGGTGCGCCAGATTAAAAGTAAAACCCGGAAATATGTGCGCCAGCAGGCGAATTGGTTCCAACAGAATGACCCGGAGATCAGCTGGTTTTCCGCTTCCAATGATCCTTTTCAAGAGATCTGCGAGGAAATCCGTCAATTCTTGTCATAATTTTGTTATACTTGAATATAAGCCTGTCAGCCGAGATGGATCTTGTCTAAGGAGGAGGTTTCCCATGGAGCACCGACCCTGGCATGATTATTACGACGAAGGCATCCCCGCAACTCTCTCTTACCCAGAAGTACCTATTTTCCATTTCTTAGAAAACTCTGCAGAAAAATACCCCGCTAAAGCCTGTACGATATTTAAAGGTGCGGAGATCAGCTACCAGGAAATGAGCCGGCTCACAGATGAGCTGGCGGCGGCTCTGGTCGATCTGGGATTGGAAAAGGGCGACCGGGTTGGCATCCTGATCCCCAACACGCCCCAGTTTGTGATTGCCTATTTCGGGGTTCTGAAAGCCGGTGGGGTAGTAGTCGCGACCAACCCCCAGTATTCCGGTAGGGAAATCATTCATCAGGCTAACGATTCCGGGATGGAGTTGATGATCTTGATGAGCAACTATTATGAGTTGGTTAAAGGCATTCAGCCGCAGACCAAGATCAATCAGATCATCTGCACCAATATCAAGGAAACTCTCCCTCCACTGCTGCGCCTGCTTTTCACAGTAGTCAAGGAAAAGAAAGGAGGTTTCAAAGTCAGGCTCAGAGATAATGACCTGTGGCTGATGGACCTGCTTAAGGAGTATGCAGATCGACCTGCGCCTGATGTGGAGATCAGCCCGGATGATACAGCTATCTTCCAATATAGTGGGGGCACCACGGGTGTTCCCAAAGCAGCTATCGGACTGCACCGCAACCTGGTAGCCAACACCGTTCAGATGCTGCACTGGATCCGCAGTGCTGTTGAGGGTCAGGAAGTTGTGATGATGGCCATCCCGCTCTACCATGTTTACGGTATGGTTGCTGGGATGAATTACGGGTTGGGAGTTGGTGCCAGTTTGGTAATGGTTCCTGACCCCCGGGATTTAAAAGACCTGCTGAACAATATGCAGAAATATCATGCCACCATTTTCCCGGCTGTACCCGCGCTCTATAATGCGATCAATAACCATCCTGATGTGATTGCTGGCAAATATGATCTCAGCGCGATTAAAGCCTGTATCTCGGGTTCTGCTCCCCTGCTGCGGGAGACCAAGGAAACCTTTGAGAGGTTGACGGGGGGTGCGGTCTTTGAGGGGTACGGCCTCTCAGAGACACCTACCGCAACTCACTGCAATCCTAACTTTGGGGAGAATCGCACTGGTTCAATCGGGCTGCCGTTCCCCGACGTAGACGCCAAAATCATCGATCTCGATGACGAAGTCACTGTGCTGCCGCCGGGGGAGATCGGCGAGTTGGTTATTAAAGCCCCTCAGGTTTTTAAAGGCTACCACAATATGCCTACTGAAACCCGCAACGCCCTGCGTGATGGTTGGCTTTATACCGGGGATATTGCCCGTATGGATGAGCAGGGTTATTTTTATATAGTCGACCGAAAAAAGGAATTGATTAAACCGGGTGGTTTCCAGGTATGGCCCAGGGAAGTTGAGGAAGTACTGCAGGAACATCCCGCTATCATGGATGTAGGTGTGGCTGGCATTCCTGATCCCAAACGAGGTGAAACCGTTAAGGCCTGGCTTGTGCTCCACGAAGGTCAAAAATTAACCTTGGAAGAACTGAAGGCCTGGTGTCTGGATAAAATGGCCCGCTACAAGATCCCCACAGAGATCGAGATCAGGGATGAGCTGCCAAAAACCCATGTTGGCAAATTGCTGCGGCGAGAGCTCATCCGCCAGCACAGCGAAGCCGCACCCAGCTAAACATACGTTAGAAGGAAGGACCAAGGGGCACCAAGCGAGAAGAACGCTTTATCTGGTCCCCAGTCTGGTCCGGGCCATGCGGTTAAGAATTCGTTTGGCTTTTTGAAGTTTGCGGAATTGTTTTTCTGCTTCCCGGAATTCCTTTGTGTGGGCAATTCGATTCTGTTTTGCCTGCCTTGCTCCCAGTTTTTTATGCAGCAGCTCATGGTACATGACATAATCGACCACCAGGTCAGGAATTCTGGTCTGGTCCAATGAGCTGCTGAGCATCACAGTATTTGTATCCCATTGATAGTGGCCGAATTTTCGGCGAGTCAGCCGGTTATTCCAGATGAGGTTGGGTTGATCTAGTTCCCCATCAAAATAAGCCTGATTGACACGTTCAAAGCTATCCCTCAGATCATGGACTGAACCTGCTGCGAAACTTCCCTGGGGAACTCCCAGATATTCCAGGCGTTCCCGAATCTGACGATAAGTGCTGCTGAAAGTATATTCTTTGACTTCCCTGCGGTAGGGCTTTGCATTGGGTTGGACCATTAATGTCAGAAGTGCTGAGATGATCCGATCCGGGGCACTGATATAACCTTCCTGAATACTCATCTCCAGGCTATTTCCGTGGTCTTTGATTTTGAATAAAGGACCCTGGTGGTAAAAACTCAGGTGGAGCATACCATTCTTCATGCGGAAGCCTGTGTTTTTTGACAAATAGAGATTCGCTCGCTGGAGGGCGTCCAGGTGGGCAGTAAGTGAGTTTGGGTCAGATAGGAAATTCAGCCACTGATAAGCCCTGCGGGAACGAATGGCCAGGTCGCCTGCGGTAAGGTTTCTCTCCTGCAGGGCAGCATTGATACCTAATAATCCAGCTGTGAGCTGTCCTGTCAGTCGATCCTGAAGCGACTGCCAGCGACCAGGAGAGCGGCTCGCTTGCTGGACAGCAGTGAGATCGATCTGGGACTGGATCTTGTCAACAAATATCAGGATATTCCGGATTGAGTGGGATGTCATCTGGCGGAGAGACCTATCAGGATTAAAATTACCTGGTTTGGCTTTGACAAGGAAGGCATGATGTCATAAAATCGTGTAGTCAATTAAATGAAGTCAGCGCAAGACCTCTTTAGTATAGTATAGAAATCTGATACCACACTTGGAAATCCCTCACAGCAATCAACAGATTTAGGAAGGTTTAATCCATGAAAGAATATGCTACCGAAAATATCCGAAATATCGCCCTGGCTTCACACAGCGGTTCAGGTAAAACCATGCTGGCAGAAGCGCTGCTGCACTTCACTGGAGCCTTGACTCGCCTGGGTGAGATCAACGCGGGTACCACCGTATCCGATTTCCAGGACGAGGAAAAAAGACGGGGGATCTCGATCTCAACCTCGGTTGTTCCGGTTGAATACAAGAATGTGAAGATCAATCTTCTTGACACGCCTGGCTATACTGATTTTGTAGGTGAGGTCATCTCTGCCTTGCGAGTTAGCGATGGAGTGGTGATTCCTGTGGACGCAGTCGCCGGTGCGGAGGTTGGCACCGAATTAGCCTGGTCTTATGCTGATGAATTCGATCTGCCCCGTTTTATCGTTATCAACATGATGGACCGTGAGAATGCCAATTTTGAAAAAGCTGTTGCTACAGTCCAGGAGATGACTTCGATGCGGCTGCTTCCCCTCCAGCTTCCCTGGGGGGAAAAAGAGGATTTCAAAGGGGTCATCGATATTTTAGAATCGAAAGCATACCAGGGCAGCGGTAAAGAGGTTGTGGAAATCCCGGCTGAATACCAGGATCAGGTGGAAGAACTTCGCATGGAGATCATCGAAGCTGCTGCGGAAGGCAATGACGAGCTGCTGATGAAATACCTGGAAGGTGAGACGCTTTCCGAAGAAGAGATCATGAACGGCTTGAAGGGTGCAGTGATGGCGAAAACCTTCACTCCTGTGCTGGTTGCCTCGGGTACTGCGGAAGTTGGTATGGCACCGCTGCTCAATACTTTGATCAAGCTGATGCCTTCTCCTGCTGAAGTCCCTCCTGTTACTGCCGAAGGTGCAAAAGGAGAAGAGGTTCTTCCTGCCACAGATGCAGGTCCATTTGCGGCTTATGTGTGGAAGACTACTGCAGACCCCTATGTTGGAAAGATCACTTATTTCCGGGTCTATTCTGGCTCAGTAAGTTCTGACTCCAAAGTCTGGAATGTCAATGAGGATGATGAGGAGCGTTTTGGCAATATCCATGTCATGCGCGGAAAAAACCAGCTGGACGTGGAAAACGTCCATGCAGGCGATATAGTCGCAGTGCCAAAGTTGAATGTGACCTCGACCGGTCATACTTTGTGTGACGAAGGCCATCCTCTCAAACTGCCGGTGCCAGGTTATCCCACAGCCCTCTATCGGGTTGCAGTCGTTCCTGTCAGCCAGGCAGATTCCGCCAAGCTCAGTCCAACGCTTTCGAGGATTTGCGAGGAGGATATGACTCTCTCCTGGAAGCAAGATACAACCACGAAGGAGACCATTTTAGAAGGTATGGGTGGACAGCATATTGATGTCGCCATCCGGAAGGCCAAGGATATTTTCCAGACAGAAATCAATACGCAGATACCAAAGGTCCCATACCAGGAAACGATCAGCAGAACAGGATCTGCCCAGTACAGGCACAAGAAACAGTCCGGCGGTTCCGGTCAATTTGCAGAAGTCCACATGCGTCTGGAGCCTCTACCTGATGAGCGTTTTGAGTTTGTCAATGAAGTCTTCGGTGGGGCAATCTCTAAAAACTATATGCCGGCAATTGAAAAGGGTGTTAAATCTGTCATGGAAGATGGGGTGCTGGCAGGGTACCCTGTGGTAAATGTCAAAGTTGCCGTATTCGACGGGAAAGAACACCCGGTTGATTCAAAACCTGTTGCGTTTGAAATCTGCGCCAGGCAGGTATTCAAGATGGCTTTCAAAGATGCCGGAGGCGTACTCCTGGAGCCGGTCATGGAAGCCAAGGTCACAGTACCTGAAGAAAACATGGGTGATATCCTGGGAGATTTTAATACCAGACGTGCCCGGGTCTTGGGTATGGACACGAAGGGTGGAAGATCGGTCGTCAATGCCCAGGTTCCCCTGGCAGAAATGCAGCGCTATACTAGTGATCTGCGTTCGATGACTGGGGGGCGGGGGATTTTTGAAATGGAGTTCTCCCATTACCAGCAGCTGCCGAACCACCTGGCAGAAGAGGTCATCCTCGCTAACGCAAAGAAAGAAGAAGAATAGAGAAGAGTTCCTGCACTGTGAATAGCTCCTGGTTGGATCCAACCGGGAGCTGTTTTTATTTTAGGCAGGCGGGGTAGTTGTATCCGCCCGTTCTGCCAGTTTCAAGCTGATGAACAAAACCGGCGCACCCCAGGAAATCCACAGTCCGATCAAGGAATAGCGCAAGAAGCGCAGCACATAGGATATTAGATCGACCTGGTCAGGGAAAATGGAACCGAGTCCCAGATAGAGGACAGCCACCCCCACCAGTCCGAGCAAGTAGCGGAATATCCGCTGCCAGACCTGACCCTGGCTTGAAAATCCCCCTTTGTTTTCTAATAAAATTAGCCCCAGTCCGAGTCCGAAGAATGCGCCGGCGACGGTCAGTAAATCATGGTAGCTGTAGGGGCTGACATCTATCCCAGCGCCCAAGTCCCAATTCCCGGGCAGACTTGGCGGATCGAAGGGTGGAACCAGCGCCAACGCTGGCAGGATCAACAAGCTCGTGCAGGCTACCAGCGCTAAGAGCTGGTTGGGAACTGAGTGTTCCTTGAACCAGGCAGCCACCCGTTTTTCCAGCAGCAGATATATTACCAATATCAGACTGCCTACCAACCAGCCCATCAATACATCGTGAGTAAAGTGTACTCCCAGTGCGATCCTGGAAATACCAATCCCCAAAATCACCAGGACAGTTACCCATCTCTGCCATTTTTTGGGAAATGAAGCACCCAGCAATCCCCAGATACTGGCTGCATTCTGGGCATGCCCGGAGGGAAAGCCGAATCCAGTGGCATCTACCAGGTTCTCCACACGGTCTGAGACCCAGAAGGGGCGGGGCCACTGAAAGCCAAGCTTCAGGAGGCTGTTTATCCCTCCGCTGACCAGGAGCATGATCCCGATGCGGATCCCGAGTACTGAATCGATGCTCCAGAATAGAGCCGGCATGATCAGCAGATAAAATGCTGTGTTGCCAAGGAATGTGAACCCTTTGGAAACAGCGACCAACCATCCAGGAGCAGTTTGGAACCAAATCGAGATAGGAAGGGATAATTCGGTTAGGAATTCCATGAAATCCTCCTAAATGCCAGACTTGTGATTAAAACCAGGCTAATTAAGATCAGGGCTGTTCTGAAGATAGAATTTGGATCGGCAGCATACAACGCTCCTGCCAGGGGTGGGGCAGCTGCCATTGCCAGACCGCTGACCGTTTCGGATACCCCGAATGCCAGTCCAAGATTGCTGGGGCTGACCAGTTTCTGGACCTGGGCATTCAGTAGGCTTCGGGTGGCCCGAAATCCCCCTAAAAGGAAATACGCCCCTGCAATGAGTGGGAGCCTGGTAGTTTTCCAGATCAGGACTGCAAATATTCCCACGAACAGCTGACCCAGGATTAATCCCAACTGGGAAGGAATCAAACCGAAGGCAATATTGAGGAGAACGATCCCGAGATTACTGATCGACCCTAAACTTCCAATTACTTGGAGTGGAATTCCCCGCTGATTCTGAAGGAAATTGGATGCTAGCGGTTGGGGCAGGAAAAGAGCCAGATAAACGAGGAAGATGTAAGGCAGGAAGATCAGGAATCTCCGGTTGCCAAGTAGATTTCCTGCTGGATTCTCTTCTCTCTTTTCCAGCGGTTGGGGTCGGATGAACAGGATGATCGCGGTGGAAAGAATGAAGAGGACGAACGAAAAAAGGTAGATAGAGCGAAGGCCAAATTGATCAGCAAGCATACCCCCTATCAACGGACCGGCGATCCCACCCAGATAATATCCTGCGGAGGTCGTAGTCATCGCCTGCTCAACGGAGAAGCGTCCCCTGGCTGCTGTGGCAAAGCTGTTCAAGGGAGCGATCACGAAGACCGTGAGAGAATATAGGATCACTCCGGTTGCAAAAACCGTCAATGTTTTAGCTGCAGCCATAATGCCCGTAGTCAGGATACCTATGGTCCAGGCTGCCCACATCACTTCCCGGCGGCCGATGCGGTCGGCCAGGTAGCCGGCCGGAATGTGGACTATGGTCATCGCCAGTCCCATCGCTCCCAGGATCCCCCCGATGGCCAGCGGGGAAGCGCCTAACTCCTGTAAGTAGAGGGGCTGAAAATAATAGAAGGCGCTCTCACCTATTCCCCAGATAGTCAGACTGACGAGCACCAGGACAAAATCCCGTTTCATGAGAAAGGTGGGATATTATCATGGATGAAATTCGAGATGGCGCTGAATACCTTCTCCTTATCCTTATCCCGGGTCACCACATGCCCGCTGTGCTCGAGGACAATTTTCTCTTTGAGGTTTTCTGGAGTTCCTATCTCTCGATAGATTTTTTCTAGATTGGCGAGGGGTACGCCGAGGTCCAGGCGGGAATGCATCAGCAAAGCTGGCGCAGTGACTTTCGTTAGTGTATTTCTCGTGGCTTCCAGCAGCTTTGCAAGCTGGAGCAAAGCCTTGGTAGGGTAGTAATCGTAGGAAAAATGGTCCTCTACTGCTTGTTCGTCCTGCCAATCCGATTTCCCTTTATCAATATATTTGACAAATTTTGATAAGATGGGCAGGATCTTCAGACGGGCATCATCGATTTGGTATATGGTGGACATGCTGACCAGGCCGGCAACGGGTAGAAATGAAGCGTGGTAAAGAGTGAGCACACCACCCATCGAGAGGCCGAGCAAAAACACACGGTCCGTGTTCGGACGCAACAGATTCCAGCCGTCCAGAACTGAATTGGACCAATCTTCCCAGGTAACCCGGTTCATATCTTCGATCTTTGTGCCATGGCCGGCGAGCCGAACTCCGAGAACGCTGTAGCCTTGCCCGGCTAAATATTCCCCCAGCGGCCGCATTTCAGTTGGCGCACCAGTAAATCCATGGATCAGCAAACAACCTGTTTCATTCCCGGGAAAATAGAACGGTTCTGCGTTCTTAACTAGCATGTTGATCTCCAGTGTAGTGGTGTTGTTGAAGGGAAATCAAGTTGTCCTTAGAGCAGATCGTCAGGCAGTAATTGACTGAGGACCCGGGGTTGGTTGGTAAGTGACCGGCCCCCATCCTCAGT
>Ga0210085_1000809_pt1 | contig 12826 bp, 14 predicted proteins | sample China_Galinas_PW_5_FD_184866 | JGI IMG/M metagenome (GOLD analysis project Ga0210085, IMG submission 184866) | Wetland microbial communities from San Francisco Bay, California, USA, that impact long-term carbon sequestration - China_Galinas_PWC_D1... | ecosystem: Environmental > Aquatic > Marine... | reverse complement strand
TCGATGGTCGTCGCCCACGCCTACGGCCTCGACATGGAGATCACCGCCGAGGCCGTCACCTGGACGACCGCGATCGTCGTCCTCGCCGCCCTGCTCTCGCTACTCATCTAGAGCGCCACCTCCTCCGCTTCGCGTCCGGGGGTGGCGGCTACGCGCCATATCGGCGCCGCTCGCAGAGAATCAGACCTGAATAAACCGCCACCTCCTCCGCTTCGCGTCCGGGGGTGGCGGCTACGCGCCATATCGGCGCCGCTCGCAGAGAATCAGATCGTGATGCTCGCTAATTTGGTTGTTCTGACGCTGCAACATGTCACGCTGGAGGTCGCGCCGGGCGATGTCGGGCGCTCGATCGAGTTGTGGGAGCTGCTCGGGTTCGAGCGGGTCGAGCCGCCGGCGGCGCTCGCCGGGACCTTCGTCTGGATGGAACGCAAGGGCACCCAGATCCACCTCGAACGCAACGATTCGCCGGTCGTGCCGCCGCACGGCCATGCGGCGGTCGTGGTTGCGGACTTCGAGCAGACGGTCGGGCGCCTCGGAGATGCCGGCTTCGAGATCCACCCGGGCAGCCAGCACTGGGGCGCCCCGCGCGCCAAGGTCGTCGCCCCCGGCGGCCACCGGGTCGAGCTGATGGCGGCCGCGCCAGGAGCGACTGGCTAGAGCTTTAGGCGCTCCAGGCGCATGCCGCCCGGGCCGCGCCCGAAGCTCGAACGGCAGGCGTAGTCGCCGCGCGGCCGCGCGTAGTGGAGGGCTATGCAGGCGCCGATCGCCCGCTGACCGTGGGGGTCTGGATGAAGCGACTCGCGCAGCGACCAGGGTGCAAAGCGCAGCGGCCGGACCCACTCGACTGCGGCGCGCCGGTCGCAGAGCTGGTGGCCGTCGAGGGCGTGCTGGAGGTCGAGGTACTCGGCGCCCGTCGCGTGCGCTGCGGCGCGCATCGCGGCGTCGATCTCCGGAACCGCGCCGCGCACGGCCCAGTCCGCATCGGCATTCCAGACCGGGCAGCCGCCCTCACGCAGGCGGCTCCAGCCGTGCTCCGGGTAGCGGATGAGCCGGCCTTCGGGGAAAGGCGAGGCGTAGCCCATCACCACCAGCCGGTACTCGCGGCGGGCCCGGCCCGCCGCCGCCATCGCCGCCCGGAACCCCCGCAGCGCCCGCACCAGGCTGCGGCGCATCGGCGCCAGTGCCGCCGCGACCTCGGCCTGGGCGCGGCCGCGGCAGTAGCGCGGCCGCGCCACCGGGCTGCGCGCCCAGTCGAGCGCGCAGCGGGCAACGATGCTGCCGAAGCCGACGTCGTTGGCGCCGGCGGTGACGACGATCAGGCGCACCGCGCGCCTGCGGGCGAGCGCCGCCAGCCGGTCGGCCTGAGGCGGCTCGCCCCGTAGGCGCTCGCCACCCGCCGCCGCCGGCCAGAGGTGGCGCGTCCGCGCACCCGAGCAGGCCAGGTTGACCGCCTCCATGCCGCTCGGCCGCGCACTGTGGATCGGCGCGGACGCCGACCTGTGGCATCCCCCGGAGGCGCCGTAGTCGCCACCGCCCTCGCCCGAGATGAAGCTGTCGCCGATCGAGACGACCGCCGCGATCGCCAGTGCCGCAAACTTCGTGGCCATGCATCCTCCCCGCTCGCGCCGGCCCCTCGCCGGCTTTCGCCCAGAGGTAGCCGCCCCGACCCCCCCGGTCAAGCCGCTGCGCGCGAACTTTTACGAACAGGGCGTGAAAAGTTGCACTTTTTCCGGGCTCGGCCGCGGCCCGTTCCGTCTCCCCGAGCTGAGAGATTGAGTGCGATGGGTTTCGAAGCAAAGGTCCTCGCCGATTCGCTCTCTCAAGCCGAGCACCGGCTGACCACGCTCGAAGTCACCTTCCCCCGCTTCGTCCTCGCCGAGTTCAACACGCACCGGGTCTTCTCGCGCAACTCGGCCAGCTCGCGGGCGATCCCGATCGTCAAGCAGCTGCGCCGCGTGCTCGAGCAGCCCTTCGTGCCGCTCGAGTTCGGCTCCAATCAACCGGGCATGCAGGCCGGGCCGGCGCTCGTCGGCGAGACACGGGCCGCCGCCGAGCGCGAGTGGCTGCGCGCCCGCGACGACGCCGTCCGCCACGTGCTCGGCCTGGTCAGCGAGCCGGCCTCCGGCGAGGAGGACCTGGCGGCGCGACTGGACGAAGTCGAGGCCGCGATCAAGGCGAAGGCCCAACCGGAGTCCTGGCTCAACGTCCACAAGCAGGTCGCCAACCGCCTGCTCGAGCCGTTCATGTGGCACACGGTGATCGTCACCGCGACCGAGTGGGGCAACTTCTTCAACCTGCGCTGCCACCCCGACGCGCAGCCTGAGATCCGACGCGCCGCGGAGGAAATGCGCAGCGCGATCGAGAGCTCCGAGCCGGCCGGGATCGAGTGGGACGAGTGGCATCTGCCGCTCGTTCGCCCCGAGGATCGCGCCGAGGTCGGCTCGGCCGAGGAGCTCGCCAAGGTCTCGGCTGGTCGCTGCGCGCGCGTCAGCTACCTGACCCACGCCGGCGTGCGCGACCTCAGCGCCGACGTCGAGCTCTGCGAGCGCCTGCTCGAAAGCGGCCATATGTCGCCGCTCGAGCACCCGGCCCAGCCGACGGAGGACGAGTGGAGCGGCAACTTCAGAGGTTGGCGGGCGTACCGAAAGACCGTCGCGGGCGAGAGTAATCCGCTCAAGCCGGAAACCGTTTGACCTGACGCGCCGTCAGGCGGCTCGCTCCCGCACGACTTGGGCGATGTCCAGCCGTCTGACCGCGCGCAGGCCGGGGCGCTCGGACAGCAGCGAGACGGCGAGGATCGCGAGTGCCGAGAGGACCAGGGTCGAGGCCCTGATCTGCAGGTCAAAGCTGAACGAGTCGCTGTTGAAGGAGGCGAGGAAGAGGCGCGAGACCTCGACCCCGACGACCAGGCCGGGAACGATGCCGACCGCGGTTACGAGGAAGTTCTCGGCGGTGATCATCCGCGAGAGGGTGCGGAAGCGGATGCCCGCGGCGCGCAGCGTCGCCACCTCGACCGCGCGTTCGGCGAGGTTGGCCTGGATCGAGTTGTAGAGCAGCGCGAAGGCCATCGCCGCGCCGAACAGCAGCATGATCCCGACGAACACGTAGAAGAGTCCGAGATATTCGTTGACCGTGTCGAGCAGCGCGTTGGAGTCGCTGAAGGCGACGACGCCGGGCAGGGCGCTGAGTCGCCGGCGCATCGCTTCGCGGTCGACGCCGGCCTCGTAGCGGACGTAGGCGACGTTGCCGAGACCGGCCCCTGGACCGGCGAGTCGACGGATCGGGGCGAGCGAGGCGTAGACGTAGGTGCCGAGCGGCTCTTCGAGGAAGCCCTGCAGCGACGCCCGCGCACCGAGGCCGGTACCCGGCGCCGTCACCTCGATCTGATCGCCGACCGTGACGCCGAGCTTCGAGGCCAGCGCCTCGCCGGCCAGCAGCCCCTCCGCGGGCAGCGTCGTCGTGCCGCCTCCCTCGAGTAGGAAGCCGTGCATCCGGGTGTCCGGCCGGAAGCCCTTCAGCGCCGTCTGGTAGCTGCGCCCGTCGGCGCGCAGCGAGACCGGGACGTCGACCCCCGCTTCGGCTTCCGCCACACCGCCGGTCCGCCGCACCCGGTCCATCGCGGCCGGGGAGAGGGCGCCGCGGAAGTAGAGCTCGGCGTCCTGGCGGTCGATCTCCTGGTACTGGCGATCGACGAGGATCCGGGTGGTGTCGATCATCCCCCAGGAGACCAGGATCAGGGTCATCGCGAGGATCACGCCAAGGATCGTCGAGAGCGAGCGACGCGGGTTGCGGCCGACGGCGCGAAGGGTCATCCGCCAGCGCACCGGCAATCGCCGCAGCGGCGGCAGCAGCCGCTCGGCGAGGCTGCGGCCGCCGGTCCGCGCCGGGGCGAAGCGCCGCATCGCCTCGGCCGGCGGCACCCGCGCCGCGCCGAAGGCCGGCAGCGCCGCCGCAAGGGCCCCGGTGAGCAGGCCGAAGACGATTCCGGCCAGCGCCGTCAGCGGCGAGATCGAGGTCAGCGTGATCGGGATCGAGAGCTCGGCCGTGTAGGCCTGCGTCGCCACCCCGGCCAGCCCGATCCCCGCCGCCGCCCCGAGCACACCCCCGGCCAGCCCGGCGACGACGCCGAAGGTGAGGTAGTGGGCGACGACTTCCCGGCGCGTTCGCCCGCAGGCCCGCAGCATGCCGATCGTCGGGCGCTGGGCGGTGACCAGCCGCCGCATCAGCACCCCGGTGGCGAGCGCCGCCGCGGTCAGGAAGAGCAGCGGGAAGAGGACCGCCAGCTCGCGGAAGCTCTTGACGTCCTGCTGCAGGGCGCTGTTGGAGGGCTGGTCGGCGCGGGTGAGGACCTCGGCGGCGCCGAGCTCGGTGGCGCGGCGGCTCAACTTCGCGGTCAGGCCGGGGGCTTCGTCCCCGCCGCTGTAGTAGATCGCCGCCTGGTCGGGACCCGGCGAGCCGGCCAGGCTGCGCGCAGTCGCCTCGGGTACGAAGAGCACCCCGAAGTCCTTCGGCGCCGGCAGGATGTCCTGGCGGCTGCGCGCCGGCCAGAAGTACTCGGGCGAGGAGGCGACGCCGACGATCCGCAGCCGGACCGGGCCGGCGGCGCCGACCGCGCTGACCGCGTCGCCCAACTCCAGCCCGAAGGCGTCGGCCATGTGCTTCTCGACCAGGACACTGTCGGGCTCGGCGGGCCGCAGGTAGCTGCCGCTTTCGACCTCGACCCGGTCGACCGCCGGCTGCCCGCCGGCCGGCAGCCCGACGACACGGCCGAGGAACTTGTCGCGGCCGACATGCAGCGGCAGATCCGCCTGCACACGCGTCTGCACGGCCTCGACCCCGGTCGCCGCGCGGGCCTCGCCGGCCAGGCGCTCGGTGGCGCCGCCGGTCACGATCAGGTTGGCGAAGCGGTACTCGGTGAAGGCCCGCGAGTAGGAGGCGTCGAGGTTGCGGTAGGCGTCGTAGCTGGCGCCGAAGAGGGCGACGCCGAGGAAGATGGTCACCGCGATCGCGAGGAAGGAGCCGCGCTGGCGCCGCATGTCGCGGCGCGCCTTGGTGCGCAGCGTCCCCGCGCTCACCGCTCGCTCACCACTCGAGCCGCTCGGCCGGGGTCGGCGCCTCGTTGCGCTCGTCGCCGACGATGCGGCCGTCGCGCATGCGCAGCACCCTGTCGGCCATGCGAGCGATCGAGGCGTTGTGGGTGACCAGCAGCACGGTCTGGTGCAGCTCGTGGCTGAGCTCGTGCAGCAGCGCCAGCACGGTGCGCCCCGTCTCCAGGTCGAGGGCGCCGGTCGGCTCGTCCCCGAGCAGGACGCGCGGGCCGCCGGCGAGGGCGCGGGCGACGGCGACGCGCTGCTGCTCGCCGCCGGAGAGCTGCGCCGGGAAGTGGCCGGTGCGGTCGCCGAGGCCGACCCGCTCCAGCATCTCCGGCGCGCGGTCGGCGCCGTCGTTCAGCTCGGCCACGAGCTCGACGTTCTCCAGCGCCGTCAGCGTCGGGATCAGGTTGAAGAACTGGAAGATGAAGCCGACCGTCTCGCGGCGAAACCGCGTCCTGCCTTCCTCGTCGAGCTCGCTGACCTCGCTGCCGCCGACTTCGATCTCCCCCTCGCTCGCGGGCTCGATCCCACCGATCAGGTTGAGCAGCGTGGTCTTGCCGGAGCCGCTCGGGCCGAGCAGAACGACGAACTCCTCCGGTCGGACTTCGAGGTCGATGCCGCGCAGAGCGTGCACGGCGACATCGCCCTCGCCATAGGTCTTGCGGACCCCGCGAAGGCCTACCGCCGGGTCAGTTGTCCGATCCGGCCCCATCCTCGGGCTCGTCGAACTGATCCGCGGCCCGCTCGCCCGGCGTCGGCCAGGGCTCGGCCTCGCCGCTCCGCCAGGCGGGCGGCTTGCCGCCGGGCACCCAGCCGAGCAGCAGCAGGCCGAGGTAGATGAACCAGAGCAGGGCGAACTGGAAGAAGAGAAAGGAGACGGCGCCGAGCGCCATCCCGAGCGAGCCCCAGAAGCGGGTCAGCAGCCCGGTCCGCATCGCGTGCATGGAGGTGTAGAACATCGCGACGAGGAAGCCGATCTGGCCGCCGAGCCCGAAGCCCGCGGCCAGCGGCCGCAGCGGGGCGTCGGTGATCGTGTCGCCGGCGATCTCGTCGGCGCGCTCGCTGCTCAGCGCCACGCCTTTCGCCATCAGCCGCGGCACTTCTTCGGTGACGAAGTCGGAGGCCGCGCTCAGGGTCGAGACACCGCTGAGGATCGCCAGCACGCCGAGGAACAGCGGCGCCGCGACGACGACGCCGACGAGCTGGCCGCGCATCGTCTCGCTGCGCGCGTTGGCGGCGCGGAAGAGGTAGTAGAGCGGCGCCGCGAGCAGGGCGACGCCGACGCCCTGCAGGATGCTGGAGATCAGCTGGGCGCTGCGATGTTCGTCGACGGTGCGCAGCAGCTCCGAGTCGCCGTCGCTGCTGCCGACCGCCTGCGTGGCGACGACGATCGCCGCGACGATCAGCAGGATGCCGCCGAGGGTGGCGATCGCGACCGGACGCGACCAGCGCTCCTCCCAGGCCAGCACCGCCTCCTTGCCCCGGTTCAAGCCGCGCTCAGCCCCGCTCGTGGAAGTAGAACTGAGGCAGGGCGCCCTCGATCACCTCGGCGGTCATCTTCTGCGCGATCTCGAGGTTGCCGGTGCGCACCGCGATGTCATCGAGGGTGACGATGCCCGCGAGGCTATCGCCATCGACGACAGGCAGCCGCCGCACGCGATGCTGGACCATCAGCGCCGCCGCCTCGTCGAGCTCCATCGCCGGCTCGCCGCAGACCAGCGGGCGCGAGGCGTGGTCGCCGACCGCCGCCTCGGGATCGACGCCCTCGGCGAATACGCGCACGGCGAGGTCGCGGTCGGTGACCATCGCCACCGGCGAGCCCGCCGGGTCGACGACGACGACCGAGCCGACGCGGTTGTCGCGCATCTGGCGGGCGACCGCGACGACGCTTGCCCCCGGCGCCGCCGTGACGACACCCGCGGTCATGATCTCGCTGAGAACCATGCCTCTACGCTACCGGGCATGGAAGGGACGCAGCGCACCCCGGTGGTCCCGCTGGAGGCAGGAGCAGGCCCGGATAATCCGCCCTGCGCCGCCTGCGGCGAGCCGCTCTTCGGCTGGATCGACCAGCGCCCGGGCCTGGCCGGCCCGGTCAGGCGCTGCGAGAGCTGCGGTCTCGGGGTCGTCGGCACGCCCGGCGAGGCCGCCGAGGCGCTGCGCGAGCTCGACCGGCTCGGCGAGGGGCAGGCATTGCGGATCGCCGACCGCGACGGCTTCGCGGCCTGGATCGGCGGCGCCGGCTGGGCCGGGCTCGAGCGCGGCGCCCGCTACCTGTTCACGACCGAGGCCGTCCGCCGCCTCGTCGCCCACCGCGACCAGGTCGTCAAATCAGCCCGCTGGTCCCCCGGCGCCGGCATCGCGACGATGTGGCAGACCCTGATCAACAGTGCGACTTTCGGGCGGAATCTAGTCGTGGGAAGGTCGGTGGAGGCGAAGAAACCCTGGCAAAGGCGGATCGACTGGCTGGCGGTTGTGATCCTGGCAGTTCCCGCACTTGCAATCTCACTGCCCCTTGAGTTGGTTGCGGCAGCGTGCCGGAAGGGCAGCGCTCGTTCCCTAGAAGTGGAGTTGCTGTAGGAGCTTCCTGAGGTCACCGGGGCAAGCAGTTCAAGGACGCAGGGAGGCCGAATAGCAGCGCTATTCAGCCGACCGAGGACGCCGAAATGCGCCGTCCCGGTGGCATCAGGACAAGCCTTCGCGGGCCTCGCGCACGAGCGTTACAGCCTCGGGGAAGAGGACGCGGATCGCGTCGCGCACCTGCATCGCCTGCTCGTCGCTGCTGCCGGTCAGATCGATCTGGCCGATCGAGGCCACGGTCAGGTCCGCGGCGAGGCGGATCGCGTTGTCGGCCCAGGCCACCCGCTGCGAGGACTGCATCTGCTCGCTGAGCTCCTCCATGCGGGCGCGGAACTCGTCGGGGTCGCCGAAAAGGTTGAAGCCACCAGCCTCCATCGGGGTGAATGTAAGCAGACGCGCGCAAGGCGGCGCAGAATCTTGTCTTTGAGCGCGCCACTCGCGCGTCCACGCCGCCTAGCGTCGGCGCCATGCCACCGATTCGCGACCGGGAGAGGGGAAGCGCGAGCGTCGAGCAGGCCGGACTGGCGGCGCTGGTCGCGTTGCTCGTGCTCACAGCGATCAGCGCCCTCGCCGCCGGCGGCGAGATCGATCCCCGCAGGGCGCTCGGCGGGACGATAGCGAGGCGCATCGCCTGCGCGCCCCGAATCCCCGACCCCTGCCGCCGCCACCCGCTGATCCCCGCCTACGGCTGGCCGCTGGCCCGCCTTGCCCGCGCCCTGGCCCCGGCGCCACGGGCGCGGCTCGGTCCGGCCGGCCTGCCTCTCGTCCCGGTCGACTTCCGCCGCTGCCGGCGGGAGAGCTGCGCCGTGCCGTTGCCGGGCGCCGCCGGCCTGCACCTGACCTCCTCCGGTCGTCGCACAACCGCCTTCACCCGGCTCGACGACCGCCGCCGCGATCTCGGCTGGGTCGAGCTCACCTACTGGCTCTACCGCCCCGGTCTCGGCTGGGAGCGAGTCGTCCGCCGCGCCGAACGCTCCCAGGTAGAGGCCGCGAGCCACGTCCGCGTCCTGCTCAAGGACGATCCCAACCTCGTCCCGCTGGAGACCCTGCCAGGCCGCGACCACTACGAGTTCCCGGCGGGCGAGAAGCCGCCCTGGCAGTGGCGCGTCACCAGCCGCTACCCCGGCTGGTCCAGCTGACTCCGGGCGAGGGCCGCGTCGGATTCGGCCTGCTTGATCAAACTGCGCCAGTCCGTCGTCCTGAACACGAGCAGCAGGGCGACGAAGCCGAGCACCACCGACCAGGCGGCCATCGCGATCTGGGTGCCGACCGAGAAGGAGAGCACGGCGGTTCGCGAGGGGCCGGACAGGGTCGCGACGAGCAGCGCCTGCTGGGCGCCGGCGCCGCCCGGCGTGAAGGGGACGATGTTGGCGATCGCCTGCACGCTCATCACCAGCAGCACTTTGCCGACCGAGCCGCCGATGCCGAAGGCCTCGAGGAAGAACCAGAAGGCGGCGAAGCGGAAGAGCCAGCCGACCCCCTGCCAGGCCGCGACCTGGCGCAGGTAGCGCCCCGGCGTGGTCAGGATCACGACCCCCTGCCTGACCCGCGCCCAGAAGGCGCGCACCCGGTGGGCGAGGAAGAAGATCGCGACCGCGATCGCCAGCAGCAGCGCTCCGGTCGCGATCAGGAAGGCCTGCGGGTGCTCGGCCCAGAAGGAGATCTCGAAGGCCGGCAGGTTCGGAAGCTGGGGCGGCTTCGGCAGCAGGCCCTGCGTGACCGCGTAGGTCAGGACGATCAGCCCGGCCGTCGTGTCGAAGACCGTCTGGACGAGGAACGAAGAGGTGACCGCGGGGTAGGAGGAGCCCGGGATCTGGCGTTTGACCAGGAAGACTTTGGTCGCGTCGCCGGCGTGCGCCGGCAGGATCGCATTGATCCCCGCCCCGGCGAGGTAGGCGCCGCCGAGGCGCAGGAAGGAGATGCGCACGCCCGGATAGGCGGCGCGCAGCACGTTGCGCCAGGCCCAGGCCCGCGCGAGCTGCATCGCCCCGAGGCAGAACAGGGCCAGCGCGAACGGAGTCCACTCGATCTCCGAGAGGTGGCCGAAGAACTGCGAGGAGGCGCGGCCGAACGCTTCCGCGCTCGATGCGAAGTCGGCGAGGGGCATCGCAGTTACACTAGCCCGCTCGTGTCGGAGCCCGAGACGACTCAGACGACCGCCGCCCCGCCGCGCGACCCCGCCGACGAGGCGATGTGCGCGCGTGCCCGCGAGCGCTTCACCGGCGACCGCAGGAGCCGCCTGCGCCGGCGCCGCAAACGCCACGCGGCGCTACCCAACCTGATCATCGTCGGCGGCCTCAAGTGCGGCACGACGAGCATCCACCACTACCTCGGCCTGCATCCCGAAATCGACATGTCGAAGCCGAAGGAGCTCAACTTCTTCGTCTCCGAGCTCAACTGGGACCTCGGCCTCGACTGGTACGCGAGCCGTTTCGACGGACGCCTGCCGGTGCGCGGCGAGTCCTCGCCGCACTACACCAACCTGCCCCGCTTCGAGGGCGTCGCGCAGCGGATCCGTCAGCACTGCCCCGACGCACGCCTGATCTACATGGTGCGCGACCCGATCAAGCGCATCCTCTCGCACTGGGTGCACGCCACCGGCGCCGGCTACGAGACCCGCGAGCTGGTCCCGACCCTCTCCCAGCCCGACTCCTCCTACATCCACCGCTCGCTGTACTGGATGCAGCTACAGCCCTACCTGGAGCTGTTCGACCGCGAGCAGATCGAGGTGATCACGCAGGAGGAGCTGCAGCGCGAACGCGAGCAGACGATGCGCAAGGCCTTCGGCTTCGCCGGGGTCGACGAGACCTTCACCTCGGAGCAGTTCGACCGTGAGTGGGAGAAGTCGAGCGCCAAGCAGGGCGACAAATACCAGTTCATGGAGAAGGCGATCAAGCTGCCGGGACTGCGCTCTTTCGATCGCAACTTCGACCGCCTGCCCGAGTCGCTGCGCTGGGTCGTCGAGAAGGTCGTCCACGACCCGGAGAAGCCGCCGGCGGCGAAGCCGAAGCTCCCCGACGACCTGTTCGAGACGGTGCGCGGCCGCTTCGGCGCCGACGTCGCCGCCCTGCAGGAGTTCGCCGGCCGCGAGTTCGAGGGCTGGCACAACTACTCCTGAGCGCGTTCGCCTTCTGCAGGGCTGAGCCCGACAAACAGCGAACGCGTCAATACTCTGCGCCGTTGCGACGTCTCCTTCCAGATCCCGGTCCGACCGATGTCGAGCAGCAGCTGGCCTCCTACGAGCCGTGGGGGAAAGCCCGCGAAGACCGCCCCTTTGTGGCGATGAACTTTGCCGTCACGGTCGACGGACGGGCCGCGATCGGGGGCGTGTCGGGGCCGATCGGATCGAAGGCGGACACCGCGATGCTCGTGGGGCTTCGCAAGCGCTTCGATGCCGTGATGATCGGCGCCGGCACGAAACGAGCCGAGGGCTACGAGAAGATCGGCCCGCGCTTGGTCGTGGTCGAGAGCGGCCCGGGGCGGGAGCCGGCCGACCTGCCCGCGCTGCTGCGCTCGCTGCGCGACGAGGGCGTCCGGTCGCTGCTCTGCGAGGGCGGGCCGACGCTGCACGGCTCGCTACAGGCTGCGGGCCTCGTCGACGAGCTGTTCCTGACGATCGCGCCGAAGCTGGCCGGCGCCGGCGCCGCCGGAATCCTCGCCGGCGAGCTGGCCGAGATCGAGCCGCTGGAGCTCGCCTGGCTGCTGGAGCAGGACGGCGAGCTGTTCGCGCGCTACCGGAGCATCGGCGCTGCTCCCGATTCGCTGTAGCGTTCGCCGCTCCGGAACCGAGGAGAGGACGCCGTAGCGATGGACTTCAAGCCGAGCCCCCAGGTTGAGGCGCTGCGCGAGCGCATCCTCGACTTCATCGACGCCGAGCTCTACCCGCAGGAGCGCGAAATCATGGCGGCGCTCGATGCCGAGGTCGCGCCCGGCGTCCCCTACCCGCGGCTGCTGGTCGAGGTGCGCGAGAAGGCCAAGGCGGAGGGCCTCTGGAACCTCTTCATGCCCGACGAGCGCTTCGGGCCCGGCCTCTCCAACTGGGAGTACGGGCTGCTCTGCGAGGAGATGGGCCGCAGCCCGGCGGCGGCGCCGATGGCCTTCAACTGCGCCGCGCCCGACACCGGCAACATGGAGATCCTCGCCGAGCACGGCACGCCCGAGCAGCGCGAGCGCTGGCTCGAGCCGCTGCTCGAAGGCCGCATCCGCTCCTGCTTCTCGATGACCGAGCCGGAGGTCTCCGGCTCCGACCCGACCCTGCTGCAGGCGCGCGCCGTGCGCGACGGCGACGAGTGGGTGATCGACGGCCACAAGTGGTTCACCTCGGGCGCGATGGGCGCCGAGCTGGCGATCGCGATGGTCGTCACCGACCCCGAGGCGCCCCCCTACAACCGGGCATCGATGATCTGCGTGCCGACCGACAACCCCGGCTTCGAGCTGGTCAGGCCGATCTCGGTGATGGGCCACGACAAGGGCCCCGGCCACTGCGAGATCCGCTACACCGAGTGCCGCGTGCCCGCCGCCAACCTGCTCGGCGAAGAGGGCAAGGGCTTCGCGATCGCCCAGGACCGGCTCGGGCCGGGGCGGATCCACCACTGCATGCGGGCGATCGGGACGGCCGAGCGCGCGCACGAGATGATGTGCCGGCGCGCCAACGAGCGCCAGGCCTTCGGCGGACCGCTGGCCGACAAGCAGTTCGTGCAGGAGGCGATCGCGACCTCACGGATGGAAATCGACCAGGCGCGCCTGCTGACCCTCTACGCGGCGTGGAAGATGGACACCGAGGGCAAGCGCGCCGCCCGCCAGGCGATCTCCGCGATCAAGATCGTCGCCGCCAACATGGTGATGGAGGTGCTCGACCGGGCGATCCAGATCCACGGCTCGCTCGGCATGACCGACGACACGCCGCTCGCCGCCCTCTGGCGCTTCAGCCGAATGCTGCGCCTCGCCGACGGCCCCGACGAGGTCCACAAGATGGTCCTCGCCCGCCGCGAGCTGAACCGCTGGTCAAAGCGCGCCGAGGCCGAGGCGTCGGGTGAGCAACCCGAGCCCAAGCACGCCCCGCGCCAGATCTAAGCCGAAATCCCAATCTGTGGAGCGTCTGCTCCCAGATTGTCGAAGGCGAAATCCCAATATGTAGAATGATAACTCCCAATCTG
>Ga0210085_1000808_pt1 | contig 12836 bp, 11 predicted proteins | sample China_Galinas_PW_5_FD_184866 | JGI IMG/M metagenome (GOLD analysis project Ga0210085, IMG submission 184866) | Wetland microbial communities from San Francisco Bay, California, USA, that impact long-term carbon sequestration - China_Galinas_PWC_D1... | ecosystem: Environmental > Aquatic > Marine... | reverse complement strand
GCCGACTACGGAGCTCGCCTACTCGACCCCCTTCGAGCTGCTCGTCGCCGTCATCCTCTCCGCCCAAGCCACCGACAAGGGGGTGAACAAGGCCACTGCCGGACTATTTCCGGTTGCCAACACCCCACAGGCGATCCTCGCCCTTGGGGAAGGGGCCCTGCGGCGCCACATTCGGACAATCGGCCTCTTCAACAGCAAGGCCAAGAACATCATCCGGACCTGCAAGATCCTCGTCCAGGAGCACGGAGGAGCGGTACCGAGAGACCGCAAGGCCCTCGAGGCATTGCCCGGGGTTGGGCGCAAGACCGCCAATGTGGTCCTCAACACCGCCTTTGAGGAGCCCACCATGGCGGTTGATACCCACATCTTTCGCGTCGCCAACCGCACCCGCATCGCCATCGGCAAGACGCCGCTAAAGGTGGAGCAACGCCTGCTCCGATTGGTACCGCGGGAGTTCCTGAAGGACGCCCACCACTGGCTCATCCTCCATGGCCGTTACGTCTGCACCGCAAGGCGACCGCGGTGCCCCGTCTGTATCATCACGGACCTGTGCGAGTTCCCCGACAAGACGTCGGAGGCGGCAGGGGCCAGCGGCTAGGAACGGGCGGAGGCAGTCCTGCTTCGATCGCCCAGCGAGCATTGCCACCGGCGCCGCCTCTTGACCCGAGCAAAACCGATCCGATCTCTGGCATAACGCGTCCATCATCCTTTCGTGCCCCGATGTTCACCCCGGATCGCAGCAGCATGCGCCGCTTCTTCATCGACGCATGGAAAAAGGCCTGCGCCGGCGAGCCCCTCGAGGCCCTGGAGCGGCAGATCGCCGAAGTGGTGCGCCAGCACCCGGAGTACCACGGCACCCTGACTGATGCAGATGTTGTTGAAGACAAGGACTTCCCCCCGGAAGCAGGGCAGACAAACCCGTTCCTCCACCTCGGCCTGCACCTCGCCATCCTCGAGCAGATCACGACCGACCGGCCCCCCGGTGTGCGCGCCCTCTACCAGCGCATCACGGCGAAAGCGATGGACACACACCAGGCCGAGCACGAGATGATGGACTGCCTGGCCCTCGGCCTGTGGGAGGCCCAAAGGGCCGGCTGTAAGCCGGACGAGACGGCCTACCTCGAGTGCCTGCGACGGCTGACAGCAGCCGTGGTACCGTGAAAGTCGCGCATAGCGCGCTCCGACTCCCCCTCGCCCTCCGAGAGAGGGCCGGGGTGAGCGAAACGCCCATGGCGGCAGCGGCTTACATTATATAGGGTGGCGCTGACGCCATGGCCGTTAGCTGGCACCCTCGTTCCCCGTGGGATTACCAGGCTGTTACACTGAAAGGCGGATCGCCACTCTGCCTGTCTTCAGGTCTTACAACGGGAAAAGGGACGACAGCATGACAATTTGGGTCCTAGTCGCCGACAACTGCCGTGCAAGGTTCTTTTCTGCGGAAAAGGCCGCAAGCCCCCTCACAGAGATCCGGGACCTCACCTATCCGGAGGCGCGCCTGCACGAGGGAGACCTCGTGACGGACAAGAGCGGCTGCGACCACAACCCCGGCACGGGTGCGCACGGATTCGGGACCGAGTCAGCCCGCAAGCAAGACGGGGCTGAGCGTTTCGCACTGGAGGTCTGCAGCGCGCTCGAATCCGCGCGCACCTCCGGCTCCTTCCAGAAGCTCTATGTGGTCGCGGCACCCACCTTCCTCGGCCTGCTGAGAAAGCATCAGTCGTCCGCTCTGCGGCAGCTGGTGGCGGGAGAGGTGGACAAGAACCTGGCGACCAAGGACGGGGGCACCATACGCAAACATCTGCCCGACTTCCTCTGACCGGCGGAGAACGAGGATGTGGTCCGGGGGCAGCACGCGGAGCTGCTAACGCGACAGCCCGCGGGCATCCCGCCCCGTTGGGCTTGGTGGTCTTCGTCGGTGCGTCTCCGCGGTCGCTCGTAACGCGCCGCGATTCCCTAGAACAAACTATTTAGCCACGGGGGTCGCATAGTTATTTCTAATTGCTTGTTCAGTAGTTTCTAATATACTAACACCCTGTAGCGGCAAGCCGTATCGCCGCCGGTCCAACAACAATCCTGAGAGGGGCACAAGATGACCCGCTTCGCTGCCGCGGCCACAACAGCTGCCTTCATCGCCGCTGCGGGAACAACGAGCGTGTGGATCGGCTCGACCTTCGCGTGGCGGGACGGGATGAGCCTTCAGGCCGACACTGAGAGCCAGGTCCTGGCGGCGGGGCAACAGAGCGGATCTCTCGCCGCATCGTTGGGATACCGTGACAAAGGCGGGCCGCCAGGCCCCAGCTATTACGGCTGGAGCTATCCGTACATCTTCCCGTTCGATAGGCCCCAAGTGATTGCCCAGAGACCCGTCACGGAGACACGTCGGTGAGACCTTGGCGGAGCACTCGGGCTTCGCCACAGGCATCCGCCAAACAGGGATGCATAGCCGTTGTTCACCGCGAACCTCTCAATTCTAAGGTGTGTAACATGAAGACAATCCTGACCCTCGCCGCCGCCGCGCTCGCCGCCGCCACCCTCACCGCCAATGCCTGGTGGGGCGGTCCCTACGGCCCCTACGGCCCCTACGCGGGCTACACCCCTTACGGCACCGCAGGACTGACTGCCGATCAGCAGAAGGCAATGGCCGATCAGCAGAAGAAGGCCATGGAGCAGATGATGGCCGCTCAGCGCAAGATGGCGGAGCAGATGGCCGCCCGGCGGGCTGAGATCGCCAAGCAGATGAAGGACAAAGGCTACGACCCCATGATGGCCAACCCATTCTTCGCCGGACCCGGGGCTGCAGATCCATTCTCTGCCGGGCCTTGGAGCGTCAATCCGTTTGACGCCGCATACGGCCCGATGGGGCCAGAGCCATCCTTTGCCGATCCGTGGGGCACGGACCCCTTCGCAGCGGCGCCGAAGATGCCCGAGAGCCCCAAGTTCGGGGAGATGCCCGAGCCGGATATGACCGGTCCTTTCGGAACGGACATCCCGATGATGCCGGCCATGCCGGAACCCTACGGCATGGACATGCCCGGGATGCCGCCCATGGACGTCGCCGAGCCTGCCCTTCCAGCCTTTGTCAGGGACCATTACAAGGCGATGGAGTCTTACCGCGCCAAGGTGATGAAGGAGTCAAATGCGCGCCGCGAGAAGGCGATCGAGGCGATGAGTAAGCGCCGCGAGCAGCTGGCGGCCCGGCTGCACCGCTACGGCTACCCGCACCCCTTCATGATGCCTTACGGGACCACGGTGAAGACACCCGCGGCCCCCACCGTGCCTAAGGCACAGTCCCCGGTACCGGCGTCCAAGGACAACCAAGCCGCCGCCAAGAACTAAGGCGATTTTTGTCAAATCTCATGCCGCCTTGCTTGTCTTTCCACCCCCCTTCGGCGTCGCGCCGTCGGTCACATGGAACGACTATGCTATAGAAGTCGTGGCGGGTGTCGTCTTCGCCGGTCCAGACCACATGGACCGGCCGCTCGAGCCTTCAACGCCCGTCGGCCCTTGAAAGCGGTCCAAGTGTCCTTTGCGATCACCGCGATCCCGGCGCTGATGGTAAGCACGTCGAGGACCCCGCGGATCGCCTTCGCGGCGGATGTATCCACCCGAAACGGATGGGCAACACCGACCGGCCTCCGGTTCCTTGGGCAGCGATCATCGAAGCGCGGGGATTGGGAAAGGGGGGAGGAAAGGCGCGGGGACCGGATCCTCATTCGGAGGCAAGGAATGATAGATCCGATCGCCCGCCAGCTAGCGCATTTCCACGGAAACGACCATTACGGCCACGAAAGAGTGTATCCGTTCCCGAGCTGGCCGGCATTGACCTGAGTCAGGGTGGCGGGCTCGGGACGCACTGACCAGTCCTGCCTTTCCCGCGCTAACCGTCACGGCCCCCCGGAGAATGTAAGTCGCTGCCGCCATGGCCGTTTCCCTCACCCCGGCCCTCTCCCAAGGGGCGAGGGCTATTCGGAGTGCGCCGCGCGCACTTTCACGGTAACCTTGCAACCCGTTGGTTTCATTGCATACCTGCGGTCGGACGCCGACTGGAGCAGCGCTTCCCCAGCTCATCCCTCCTCGTCCAGATAACCCTCCTTGAACAGATACAGAAGGATCTCCTGAGCGGCCTCCGTGGGCGCCAGCTCGCTGGTGTCGATGCGCAGCTCCGGCCGCTCGGGCTCCTCGTAGGGGTCACTGATGCCGGTGAACTCGGGGATGATCCCCCTGCGGGCCTTGGCATAGAGGCCCTTGCGGTCCCGCTGCTCACAGACATCGAGGGGCGTCGATGCATGGATCTCGATAAAGGCGCCGTGCTGCTCGATCAGCTCGCGCACGGCCCGGCGGGTCGCCCGGTAGGGGGCGATGGGTGCACAGATGGCCACCCCGCCGTTCTTCGTGATCTCGCTTGCAACGAAGCCGATGCGGCGGATGTTGAGGTCACGGTGGGCCTTAGAGAACCCTAGCTCGCTCGACAGGTTCTGCCGGACGATGTCACCGTCGAGCAGGGAGACGGGACGGCCCCCCGATTCGATCAACTTCGCGAAGATGATATTCGCGAGCGTCGACTTGCCGGAGCCGGAGAGCCCCGTAAAGAACAGGGTGATCCCCTGCCGGCTGCGAGGGGGGTAGACCTTGCGCAGCTGCTCCAGCACCTCCGGATAGCTGAACCACTCGGGGACGTGCCGATTCTTGAGCAGGAGTGACTTCAGCTCCGCGTTGCCGATGGAGACGCTTTCGAGCCCCTCGGCCAGGATGTCCGCGTCCGTCATGAACGACAGCCGCGCCGGGACGTAACGGCACTCCGGCTGCGCGACGATCTGAATGCCGATCTCGTCCGCGTACCGCGCAACGAATTCCTGCGCCTCATACCTGCCATAGAGCTGGGCGGCCCCGTTCCCAGGCGGAGACGCATGATCCGGTCCCACGAGGAAATGGCTGCAACCGAAGTTACGGTTGATGATGGCGTGCCAGAGGGCCTCCCGGGGACCGGCCATACGCATGGCAAGGGGCAGCAGCGACAGCGCGGTCAGCTCGTGGGGCAGGTGGCGCTGCAGCGCCTTGTAGCAGTGCACCCTGGCGTAATGATGGAGGTCGCCCGGCTTGGTCTCGCCAACCGCCGGGTGAATCAGGATATGGGCCTGGTGCTGCTTTGCGGCATCGATGATCAGGCGTCGATGCAGCTTGTGCATCACGTCGGTGGAATGGACCGCTATCACCCGCCGCCATCCCATCTTGCGGAATACCTGGCGCAGCTCCTCGGGGGTGTCCCACAGGTTTTCGAACTCGTGGTGCGCCGGGATCTGGATCCCCTCCAGGAGTCCAGCCACATAATGGGACCTTACCCGCTCGAACAGGTATCGAACGCCCGGGTGATCGGCGGAGCGGGTTCCGTAGACCTGCTGGGCCTCCCGGGCCTTGTCCGCCTCCCAGATCTCCTGCACGGTGAGCACTGCGGGCATGAAACCTTCCGGGTCCCGCAGTGCCAGCACCTGGCCCGGCTCCAGCTTTCCGGCCAGCTCCTCGTCCAGATCCAGCACAACCGGCATCGGCCAAACCGTGCCGTCCGGGAGGCGGCAGCGATTCACCACGGCCTCGTAGGTCGCTCGATCCATGAATCCCTCGAGGGGGTGAAACCCTCCACTGAGCAGGAGCTCCAAATCGCAGAGCTGGCGTTTTGTCAAGGTCAGGGAGGGGTAGGACAGGGAGGTCCTACGCAGATCTTCCGCCCTCGCCTCGCCGACCAGCAACTGAGACACAGCTGCGACCTTGTCCAGCGACTGGGCAGTTAGCGACATGTTCTGGTTCCTGATGAGTGAAGCGTCAAAGAGCCTTCGCCGCCACTGGGGAAGGTCGAGCAACAACGGTCCTGCTCGCTCGGATGGCACGCAGGGCTGAACACGGAGGCGCAAAGGCGGTCCCCGGGACCCCGGGGCACTGCGGCCGTCGCGTCCCGCGGTTGATCAAGCCTCGCCCGTCAGCCCAAATGCATCCCCCAGACAGGCAAGCAGCTCCCGCATCTCGAGCGCCATGATAGCGAATTCGGCATCGAAACGAGCGGCCTCGTCCTCAATTTCGGGGTCTAACGCCTCATCGGTCAGGGCGTCGGCAAACCGCAGACGCTTGAGCGAGACATCCTCCTGCATGACAAACGACAACCGCTCGCGCCAGCTCAGAGCCAGCTTGACCGCCTGCTTCCCGGCCCGCAGGTGGGTCGAGATCTCCTCGCCGCGAAGGTCCTGTCCCCGGCAGCGCACCACGGAGCGCTCGTCCTGTGCATCCCGCAGCTCGCATTCGTCTTCCAGGGTCAAACCCTCGGGCATTCGCCCCTCCGCGATCCACTGGGTCATCAGGTTGGGGGTCGCGCGCTCAGGCCGGGGCGGGTGTACCGGGAGTGACCCCAGCGTCTCTCGCAGCAGACTCGCCACCTCCTCGGCACCCTTCTCGCTCGCGGCATCCACCAACATCCAGGCGGCAACAGGATCCATATAGGCTCGCACCTGGCGGGAACGGGTAAATGCGCGAGGCAGCAGGTCGATGACGACCTCCTCCCGCAGACGCCTGCGCTCGGCGCGACCAACGTTGCGACCCTCCCGATCCTCCAGCTCGGCCACCTTCTCATCCACCGCCTCTGCGACCACGGAGGACGGGAGCAGGCGCTCCTGACGGCGCGCGCAGAACAGGAGGCACCCATTGGCCGCATGGACCAGGGCACCCTCCTCGTCACCGAAGGGAGGGTACCAGCCGAGGGTCACGGTCTCTGCGGGACCACAGGGTCGAAATCGGCGGGAAGAGAGCCGTTCCTCCAACCTCTCTGCGGCAATCCCTCGCGGCTCGATGAGTCTGAAAAAGCGAGCGTTCTTGAACACCGGTTCCCCTTGGTCGGCAAAGGGGAGGGATTATCCCGGAGAGGGCTGAAGTTGCAAAGGGGCCCCAGGGAAGCACGGCCTTATTCCTCTTCCGCAGAGGAGTCGTCCCCTCCCGCAGGGGCGGCGCTAACGGCCATGGCGTCAGCGCCACCCCAGAGAATGTAAGTCGCTGCCGCCATGACCGTCTCCCTCACCCCGTCCCTCTCCCGGAGGGCGAGGGACACGTGGAGCGCGCTGCGCGCGACTTTCGCGATAATGCACTCGGCGTCTGCTCAGGTCTCAAACCCCGCGGCGCCTTCCTCGGAATTCCCCAGGGTGCAGCGCTCGAGCTCGGCGATGACCTGGGCGCCGAGCAGGAGAATCAATGCGGCCTTTGTGGTCGCGGCGGCGGCCCGCCAGGGGGACTGCCTCACGGGACCACCGCCACCTTCGGCGGACGGCACCTCACGCGGACATGACTACCGGCAGGCGCCGGCTCCCCCAGCTCCCCGGTCTGGCCTCGAAGAGCCCGGCACAGGGGGTCCCGCAGGCGGCACATCGGCCCGCCGCATCGAGCCCCCAGGTCCCTAGCTGATACCAGTCCCGCCCGATCAGCAATGCACCGCAGCGATGGCACCAGGTGCTCCCGCCCTTGACATCGTGGACGTTCCCGGTATAGGCGTAGCGAACCCCCTGGCGTTGGGCAATGCCGCGGGCCCGGGTCAGGGTCGCCGGCGGCGTGGCGGGCACGTCCAGCATCTTCCAATCCGGGTGGAAGGCGGTGAAGTGCATCGGGACGTCGGGCCCGAGGTGCTCCACGACCCAGGCGGTCATGGCCTCGAGCTCCGCATCGGAGTCGTTGTAACCGGGGATCAGAAGGGTGGTGAGCTCGAACCAGACCGATGTCTCCCGCTTCAGGTATTCGAGGGTCTCCAGCACCGGCTGCAGCCGTCCGCCGGAGACGCGATGATAAAAGTCCTCGGTGAATGCCTTGAGGTCCACATTGGCGGCATCCATGGCCGCGAAGAGCTCCTCGCGCGCCCCGGGAAGGACATAGCCCGCAGTAACAGCGACGTTCCTGATCCCGCGCTCGCGACAGGCAAACGCGGTGTCACAAGCGTACTCGAGAAATATGACAGGATCGTTGTAGGTGTAAGCAACGCTGCGGCACCCGAGCTCCGCCGCCTTCCGGGCAACCGCCTCGGGCGAGGCGCTTGCGGCGAGGGTATCGATCTCCCTTGACTTGCTCATATCCCAGTTCTGGCAGAACTTGCAGGACAGGTTGCAGCCGGCGGTCCCAAACGAGAGGACGGGGGTACCCGGCAGGAAATGATTAAGGGGCTTCTTCTCGATTGGGTCGACGCAGAAACCGCTGGAGCGGCCGTAGCTGGTGAGCACGATCCGGTCGTCCTCGCAGGCGCGCACGAAGCACAGCCCTTGCTGGCCAGACTTCAGCTTGCAGGCCCGGGGACAGACGTCGCACTGGATGCGCCCGTCCTCGAGGCGGTGCCAGTATCGCGTGGGATGATGGCTGGGCTGAACCTTCATGCGCACCTCCTGTCGTCGGACTGTCGGCCGGGCGCCCCGCGGCGTTGACTCTTCCACTAAAATACTAGTCGAGTGAGACAGGCTGACGGGAGGGACGACCATGGGAAGCATTCGTCATCCGGCGGTAGCCGGTCTGTTCTATCCGGCGGACCCCGAGGAGCTGCGCGGGGCGGTCCTGGGGTTCCTGAGCGCAGGTAAGGTCGACCAGGACGTAGCGCCCAAGGCGATCGTCGCCCCCCACGCGGGCTATATCTACTCGGGGCCCGTGGCGGGCAGTGCTTACGCGGAGCTTGCCGGCCGATCGTCAACGATCAAGCGGGTCCTGCTGCTCGGGCCTTCCCATCGCGTCCCCTTCCAAGGACTGGCCTACAGCGCTGCAGACAGGTTTCTCACACCGCTGGGCGCCATCGCCGTGGACCGCGACGCCTTTGACCTAGTCAGCGACCTGCCGCAGGTACGTCAGATGGAGAGTCCGTTCGAGGGCGAGCACTGCCTGGAGGTACAGCTGCCCTTCCTGCAGCTCGTGCTGGACGACTTTCGCATCGTGCCCTTCCTCGTTGGTGAGGCCGGGACGGATGAGGTGGCGGAGGTTCTGGAGCGTCTCTGGGGGGGCGCGGAAACCTTGATCGTCATCAGCTCGGACCTGAGTCACTACCTGGACTACGACAGCGCCAAGCGAATTGACACCGAGACCAGCCGGGCCATCGAGGCCCTACGTCCCGAGGCCATCGGCTACAACCAGGCCTGCGGCCGCAACCCGCTGAACGGACTGCTGCGCGAGGCACAGCGCCACGGGCTGCACGCCCGCACGCTGGACCTTCGAAGCTCCGGGGACACCGCCGGGCCACGCACCCAGGTGGTCGGGTATGGGGCCTATGCACTCGCCTGAGCCCACCCCGCTCGACGGAGACGAACAGCGCGCCCTGCTGGAGGTCGCCCGGCAATCCATCGACCACGGCCTCAGAGAGGGGCGGCTTCTGGCAGTCGACCCGGCGGCCTATCCGCCCAGGCTTCGCACCCCGGGGGCGGCATTCGTCACCCTGCACGAGCGCGGCGAGCTGCGGGGCTGCATCGGTCACCTGGAGGCAATCGGGCCGCTGGTGCGGGATGTGGCGGAGAACGCGTTTGCGGCTGCCTTTCGGGACCCGCGCTTTCCTCCGTTACAGCCGCATGAGCGCGACCATCTGGAGATCGAGATCTCGGTGCTGACGGCACCCGAGCCCCTGGATTGCGCCTCCGAAGACCAGCTTCTCCATCAGATCGTCCCCGGACGGGATGGGCTCATCCTCGCCGAGGAGAGGGCCCGGGGGACATTCCTGCCTGCCGTCTGGGAAGGTCTGCCGGACCCACGGGACTTTATCCGGCACCTCAAGATCAAGGCGGGATTGGGGCCGGACCACTGGTCGGACGCGATCAGGGTCTGGCGTTATCACACCCAATCCTTCTCGGAAGACAGCCGACGCACGTGATTTCTGCGTTTCTTCGCCTGTCGGGCGGAGCTGCAGGCCGCAAAGCCCTCGGCAAGCCCCAAGGGATGTGTTCGGGGCTTTTCTTTCCAGAACCGATGCCGCCGCAGACGGCCGGGAATCCGAACGCGAAGGATCTATGGGTCCCTCGACCCTTGGGGACCTTGCTGCCGGCTTTCCCCTAGGCGATTAGCGTCGTGGCTTAGCTGAAAACCAAGATGGGGGCCGGGTACGGGTCGGCGGGACCCTCGGCGCCACGGAGGGCGCCGTGGAGCCTGCATGGAACGTATTTACGGCGTGTCTCGACGGCCCGTACCCGACCCCTTGCGCACAGCTGAGGGATAGCGCTAATCGCTTTCCCCTAAGGAATGGATGGATCGTGGACCAAACCCCTCTGATCTGGCCGCTTCTGTCGCTCGCACTACTCATCGGGGTCTCGGCCTTCTTCTCGGGCTCCGAGACCGCCCTGATGACGATGAACCGTTACCGGCTGCGGCACAAGGCGGAAAAGGGACATCAGGGAGCGCGCCTGGCGCAGGCCCTCCTGGAGCGGCCGGACCGCCTGATCGGACTCATCCTGCTCGGCAACAACTTCACCAACATTCTGGCCTCCTCCCTTGCCACCGTTGTCGCCCTGCAGGTCGGCGGGGAGCGTGCGATTGCGGCGGCCGCGGGGCTGCTCACCTTCATCGTTCTCATCTTCGCCGAGGTCGCCCCCAAGACACTGGCCGCCCTGCACCCCGAGCGCGTCGCCTATCCGGCCGCTTACGTGTATACGCCGATGCTCAGGCTGCTGTATCCGGTAGTCTGGTCGGTGAACATGGTGAGCAACGGACTGCTCCGGGCGCTGCGCCTGAGTCCCGAGACAGAGCCTGGCACGGCTTTGAGCCGAGAGGAGCTGCGGACCGTGGTGATCGAGGCCGGGGCCATGATCCCGGAGCGCAGTCAGAAGATGCTGCTGGCGATCCTCGATCTGGAGAAGGCCACAGTCGAGGACATCATGATTCCCCGCAACGAGGTGGAGGGTATCGACCTTCAGGACCCGGAGGACGAGATCATCGCCACCATCAAGGCCGCAGCCTATGCACGACTACCCCTGTTCGACGGCGGCATCGACAACGTTATCGGCGTCTTCCACGCCCGCAGCGCCCTCCCCGCCGTCCTGGAGAAGGGCCAGGTAAAGGAGCATCTGCGGGAGATCAGCCGCACGCCCTACTTCGTCCCGGAGGGCACACCCCTCTATCAGCAGCTGCTCAACTTTCAGCGGGAAAAGCAGCGTGTCGGCCTGGTGGTGGACGAATATGGAGACTTCCTCGGGCTGATCACTCTCACCGACATCCTCGAGGAGATCGTCGGGGAGTTCACGACCGACCCGGCGCACACCATCTCCGAGATCCACCGGGGCGAGGATGGCAGCTTGCTCATCGATTGCAGCATCAGCATCCGCGAGCTCAACCGCGCCCTGCGCTGGAAGCTCCCGACGCGAGGTCCCAAGACCCTGAACGGACTGATCCTGGAGTACATGGAGACCATCCCGGAGACAGGCACCAGCCTGAAGCTTTACAGCTACCCGCTGGAGATCATCCAGACCGGGGAAAGTGCGGTTAAGACGGTGAAGTACGTGGGCAAGGCACCGCGCAGCCCGCGGGCGGGAAAGACCGGCGGCCGCGGCTGAGCGCGAGAACCCGCCCCTCTCGTCGTTTGGTATAAGATTATAAAATTCGTCGGCAGCGACGCGAAACAACGCCATCACACCGGCCGCTCCTCTCAGACTCCATGGCAACCCTCACCCTGTCCTTCAAGGGGATACTGCTCGCGGTTCACCAGCTGGACGAGCGGCCCATGAGTATCGGCCGTGAGGCCCGCTGCAGAATCGCCATAGACAGCCTTGCCGTTGCGCCCAAGAACGCGGAGGTGATGCCCACAGAGATGGGGTTCCTGCTATTGGGCCTGGATCCCGACTACCCCGTCTATCTGAATGACGAGCAGGTGGATCAGGCGACCTTGCATCACGGCGACCGCATCCAGATCGGCAAGCACACCCTGAGCTTTTCGGCGTCCAGGCTGGAGCCCCTGGCTCCCGATGGCGGCATAGACACTCCGGGGCTGGAGCCCGCAGACGTCGATCCCAACACCCTGACCGCCTACGTGCAGCAGCAGAGCGGACCCCAGATTGGGCGGATATTGGTGCTGCGCCGCGCGGTCACGCGGCTGAGCCACCTGGGGGCGGAGGATTTGATCGTGACCCGGCGCACGGACGGCTACTACCTGTCTCGCCTCGAAGGCCGAACCCCCCTCAGGGTGGACGGGAGGACCCTGGAGGAGGACGCCGAGGCGTCGTTGCTTAATGGTAGCCTGATCGAGCTGGAGGACGGCCAGCTCCAGTTCTTCACGGCGGAAGAGGGCCCCGAGACCAACTCCCCTTCGGGCGCCTGAGTCGGGCGCAGTCGGCTAGGCCACGTCGATCGCCTCCCGCAGGCTCCGGGAGTTGATGATCTCCATACCTTCGATGCCGCCCTTGGGTACGTTGCCCACGGGCACGATCGCCCGCCGCAGCCCGTGCTTCGCCATCTCCCGCAGACGGTCGGCGCCGTTAGGCACGGGGCGGATCTCCCCTGACAGGCCGATCTCACCGAAGACGGCCAGGTCGGCGGGAAGCGGCCGGTCCCGGTAGCTGGAGAGCACGGCCAAGAGGACCGCCAGGTCCGCCGCCGTCTCGGAGATCCGCACCCCGCCTACCACATTGACGAACACGTCCTGATCGAACATGGCCACGCCCCCGTGGCGGTGAAGCACCGCCAGCAGCATGCCCAGGCGGTTCTGATCGAGCCCGATGGCCACGCGGCGAGGATTGGCCAGCGGGCTCTCATCCACCAGGGCCTGCACCTCCACCATCAGGGGTCTAGTCCCTTCCCGGGTGACCATGACGACGCTGCCCGCCACGGGCGGCTCGTGGCGGGATAGGAAGATAGCCGAGGGG
>Ga0210085_1000807_pt1 | contig 12859 bp, 13 predicted proteins | sample China_Galinas_PW_5_FD_184866 | JGI IMG/M metagenome (GOLD analysis project Ga0210085, IMG submission 184866) | Wetland microbial communities from San Francisco Bay, California, USA, that impact long-term carbon sequestration - China_Galinas_PWC_D1... | ecosystem: Environmental > Aquatic > Marine... | reverse complement strand
GCATGATACCCGCCGTATGCGGTCCGACGGATTCCTTCAGCACGGCGAGGTCCACATCGCCCTGCCGGTCGGTCGGAATCTCGCGCACGCTGTATCCGCACATGGTGGCGGTCGCCGGGTTGGTGCCATGGGCGGCATCCGGCACGAGGATTTCCCGGCGCTCGCCATCGCCGCGCGCCTCGTGGTAGGCGCGGATCATGGCCACACCGGCGAATTCGCCCTGGGCGCCCGCCGCCGGGGTGAGCGAGACCGCGGTCATGCCGGTCACTTCCTTGAGCATTTCCTGCAGTTCGTACAGACAGGCGAGGAAACCCTGCCCGAGCGACTCCGGCGCGAACGGATGGCAGGACAGGAAGCCCGGCAGCATGGCCAGTGTGTTGCACGCCCGCGGGTTGTATTTCATGGTGCAGGAACCGAGCGGGTAAAACTGGGTATCGATGGAGAAATTCTTCTGCGAAAGCTGCGTGTAATGCCGCACCGCCTGCAATTCGGATACTTCCGGCAGCAGCGGCCGGTCCCGGCGCAGCAGCTTTCCGGGGATGTCCGGCGTATCCACCGGGGACGCGGGGGCCTGCGCCTGCGCACGGCGCCCGCTGCGTGAATGTTCAAATATCAGCATCTCTTGCATCCGTCCTGTCGTTCGCCACAGGCGCAGCAGCGCCCGCGAGGCATCTTCCCACGAGCCTGCGCCTGCACGTCCTCAGGATTAGAGCGCGGCAAGCGCCGCATCGTAGTCCGGTTCGTCGCCGATTTCCGGCACCAGCTGGGTGTGTACGACCTTGTCGTTCTCGTCCATGACCACCACCGCGCGCGCCGTGATGCCGGCGAGCGGACCATCGGTGATCAGTACGCCATAGTCCTTGGCGAAGTTGCGGCTGCGCATCATCGACAGCGGAATCACGTTGTCGATTCCCTCCGCCCCGCAGAAGCGTCCCTGCGCGAACGGCAGGTCGGCGGAAATCACCAGCACGACCGCATCAGCCTTGTCCCCCGCCCGTTCATTGAACTTGCGCGTCGAGGTCGCGCAGGTCGGCGTGTCCAGACTCGGGACAATGTTCAGCAGCTTTTTCTTGCCGCTATAGTTCGCGAGATTCACCTCATTCAGCTTGCCGTCCACCAGATGAAAATCCGGTGCACTCGCGCCCACCGCCGGTAGCTCTCCGCTGGTATGAATCTGATTTCCCTGCAAAGTCACTGTTGCCATGATTCAACCTCCTTCAGGTTGGTTGCGTACTCGTTGATACTGCCAGGTGTCTGCCGGACCTAGGAACCTGTCGGACTTAGGATGATTCTACTGCGACGTTGGGAGAGCGGCCCAAATTGCCCCGATTTCTCGTTGCGTAGAATGACTATGCGCCTCGAAATCGTGACGATTTGTTCTCGCTCTCCCACTCGCCTCGCTACGAACCCCTAAGTCCGACAGGCTCCTAGGCCATTTTGGGCTTGACCGGACAATCGGCCGCGGTCTGCCTTTCGATGATGCGGTTCAAATGATCCGCGTACAACTCGATATCCTCGCGGGTGCGCGCCTCGGTGGCGCAGACCAGCAGGGCATTCCCGAGTTCCGGATAATCCGCCGACAGGTCGTAGCCCGGCAGCAGGTTGTGCGCGTGCAGCGGTGGCATGATATCCGCGAGCGGCGGCGCCAGTCGCAGTACCGACTCGTGGAAACACGGCCGGTTGAACACGGCCTCCACACACGCGTTTGCCGTGAGCTTTTTGACTAGAGCCAGGGTGTTGGCATGACAGGCCTGTGCGACGCGCGCCAGTCCGTCGGCGCCGAGCAATGCCATGTAAATGGTCGCCGCTGTCACCAGCAGTCCCTGGTTGGTGCAGATATTGGATGTCGCCCTGGAGCGGCGAATGTGCTGTTCACGCGCCTGCAGGGTCAGCGTATAGCCCACGCGAGCATCGCGGTCCAGAGTACGGCCTACGATACGCCCGGGCATCTGGCGCACCAGTGCCTGCCGGCAACACATGAATCCGAAATAGGGTCCGCCGCCGGCGAGCGGCACGCCGAGCGGCTGCCCTTCACCACAGGCGATATCCGCCCCCGCCTCGCCCCAGGCGCCCGGCGGCGCAAGCATGGCGAGCGCGGTCGGATTGCACACCGCGATCACCAGCGCGCCCTGACGGTGCGCCCAGTCTGTCAGTTCATCCACGTCTTCGAGAATGCCGAAGAAATTCGGCTGCTGGATGACCAGTGCGGTGATGTCCTGCCCTTCGTAGGGTGCAAGGGATTCCAGCGCTGTGTTACCGCCTTCCCGGTCGTACGGCAACTCGACCAGCTCGATGTTCTGGTTGTGCACGATAGTGCGGGTCGTCCGGCGGTAGTTGGGATGCGCCGCCACGGGCACCAGGATACGGCGTGAGGTCGACTTGCGGTTGGAGCGCACGACCATGAGCACAGCCTCTGCCAGCGCCGAGGCGCCGTCATAAAGCGAGGCGTTGGAGACCTCCATACCGGTCAGGCTGGCCATCATGGTCTGGAATTCATAAATCAGCTGCAACGTACCCTGGCTGGCCTCCGCCTGGTAGGGCGTATAGGCGCTGTAGAATTCGCCGCGTGTGGTGATCTCCCAGACGGCCGCCGGAATGTGGTGATCGTAGGCACCGGCGCCCAGAAAGCACAGCGGTCGCCCGTCGGACTCCGCACGCGAATTCATCAGCCGGCTGATTTCCTGTTCGCTCATGCCGTGAGGAATACCCGGCAACCCCCCGGCGCGCAGTCCGGCGGGGATTTCGTCAAACAGCTCATCTATCGCGTCCGCGCCGGTGGCGTCCAGCATGTCACGAATATCGATGTCGGTATGCGGAATGAAAGGCATGGGTAAGGATTCGCAGCGGCCGGGCCGGGCTAGTGACCGTCGGACTCGAGAAACGACTCGTAGGCGGCGGCGTCCATCAACGCCTCCAGTCCGCCTGGATCGGACGGCAGCAGGCGGAACATCCAGCCCTCGCCGTAAGCATCCTCGTTCACGGTCTCGGGACTGTCGACCAGCGTGCTATTGGCTTCCAGGACCTCACCGGCAAGCGGGGCATAGACATCGGAGGCGGCCTTGACCGATTCCACCACGGCACAGGGCTGTGCCGCGGCCACGACCTTGCCGACATCGGGGACTTCGATATAGACCATGTCGCCCAGCTGCTCCTGGGCACTGTCGGAGATGCCGACGGTAACGGAACCGTCATCATTCAGACGCGCCCACTCATGCGTCTTCGCGTACTTGAGATCCGCAGGGATATTACTCATGGCTGTCCTCGCTCGTTAGTCGAATCATTCTATTCACCGCAGAGACACAGAGTACGCAGAGTCAAGGCTTTAACAACTGTACAAGTCGAAGAAATTTTTGCGGAAGTGGGCTTGCGCACGAACCTGTTGAAATTGAAACAGCGTATTCGCGCACAGGCTGGCTCCTGCGAAAAGTCTATTTCGAATATTTCCAGTTACCCTCGATTCAAGTCTTCTCTGCGATCTCCGCGTCTCTGCGGTGCATTAATCAGTGTCATAACTCGATCAGCGCCTTGCCGTTGCGCACGAACGGCGGCTTGACCACGCGCGCCGGCAGCAGCTTGCCACGGATTTCGACCTGGCAGTTGTCGCCGGCGTCGCGCGGGACACGCGCGAGGGCGATGCTGCGTTGCAGGGTCGGTGAATAGCTGCCGCTGGTTATTTCGCCCGTGCCGTCGTTGCCGACGATCACTTTCTGATGATTGCGCAGCACACCCTTGCCCTCGAGTAGCAGGCCGACCAGTTTGCACGCAACACCCTCCCGACGCTGTGTCTCGAGTGCGTCACGGCCGATGAAATCGCGGTCCGGCGGTTCCCAGGCCACCGTCCATGCCAGTCCCGACTCGAGTGGCGTGACTGTCTCGTCCATGTCCGCGCCGTACAGGTTCATGCCCGCCTCGAGCCGCAGCGTATCGCGGGCGCCGAGACCGGCGGGACTGATGCCGGCTGCACGCAGATCCCGCCAGAACCCGGCGGCCGCGTCGCCCGGCAGGATAATCTCGAAACCGTCCTCGCCGGTATAGCCGGTGCGCGCGATGAACCAGTCACCCGCGAAGGCGCCGACGAAGGGTTTAAGTGTCGCCGCGATCGCTGCCCTGTTCGGGTCGAGCACCTCCAGCACCGTGTCCCTGGCATCAGGCCCCTGTATGGCGATCATGGCCAGTTCGGGACGCTCCTTCACCGTGACATCAAACATCACCGCCTGCTCCACCAGCCAGGCCAGGTCCTTCTCCCGTGTGGCGGCGTTGACCACCATACGGTAATAGTCATCCCGCAGGTAATAGACAATCAGGTCGTCGATCACGCCGCCGGTCGCATTCAGCATGCAGCTATAGAGCGCCTTGCCGACCTCCTTGAGGCGGTCCACATCGTTGGCGAGCAGTCGGCGCAAATAGTCGCGCACATGCGCACCGGTCAGGTCCACGACGGTCATGTGCGAGACATCGAACATGCCGGCTCGTTGGCGCACCGCATGATGCTCCTCGATCTGGGAGCCGTAGTTGATCGGCATGTCCCAGCCGGCGAAATCCACCAGCTTGCCGCCGGCCGCCAGATGTGCTTTGTAGAGAGGTGTCCTGTTTCCCATAGCCCCGTGACTTTGCCGGTTCGACAGTCAATGCCGCAACAATAAAAAAGGGCGACAGCGGTTCACACCACCGTCGCCCCTCTGTCCGGTAACCTGAGAGTGTAGGCCACTGCCTGTGTCGTGATGGCGGGCCGGTCCCCTTCGGTGGGCCTGACCTCGGCCGCTCTCCAGAGTCAACTGTCTGCTACAGTCCTTTTGCCTGAGCGTTTCCGGGCACGTTGCGCCTTCGGCGGTTCCGGTCAACCGACCGTGAACCCTCTCCCGCAGCAGAATCACATTGAGCGGCAAATATACTCCTGCCGTCCGTCGAGTGCCAGATTCAGCGGACAGGGATCTTCCAGTGTGTCATCTCGACGAGGTGACGGGCGTGGCGACTGGCAGCGAGACTCTCAGGCGCCTTTCCGCAAGGATACGCCGTATGATGCACATAATATTTCACATATATCATGCGCTTGTAGCGGACCCGGCAGATCCCGGTGTTTGCGGTAACACACGACCCGGGCGCCCAGGAAGTGAACGAAATCTCATACACGACGGGACCACCGATCCGCTGCCGCGGGTGCTTTAATGCTGCGGATGCCCTGCGGCTGTATGGAGCACCGATTGTCGTGGGTATAGAGCATGCACTCGATGGAGCGGAAAACCTTTGTATTGAAGTCATGAAACACGATACCGCAACCGCTTCCGGTCCTGTGTGCCACGCTTGCCAGCATCCGGACCTGCTCCCAGACCTTCCCGGTCATGAGGGCAAATTCCACTTCAACGAAAGATCCGACAGGCAGGATCACAATACCCGTCTCGATGAACAGTCCTTCCAGGCTGATATTCCTGGATCGACCCTGAACTACGGGATGGCATTTGTGCGTCACGCGCACCTCGAAGGTAACAGGCTTGCGTAAACTCCAGCGTTGTTCCATGGTGCGATCTCCTCTGCAGTGCCCCGACTGCGGATGCCCCCCGGCAGTCACATGCTGGTAATCATCGAGCAAGGAAGGTGCCAACTGACAAGATGATTTGGCGTCGCTATCCATTGCCAGCGACACCGGTAACGTTCATCTTCATCAGGAATATGCGCAGGGAGTGTTTCAACCGCCATACGTCAATGTCCTCGCCTCCGGCCAACCACTGCTTGCCGCAGCAATTGCCGTAATCTAGCGGCTCATAGCGGTTGGCCAGGTCATCGATCACGTTCTCCCGGGTGGCCGGGTTCGGACCGCGAACCATCGACTGACCTGCTGCTCGCCATAAACAGCGGGGTGTGCTGCCACGCCGGCAGGGATTATTGAATCAGGGAACCGGGCATCCGCAACCAGCGGGGCAGGCGCGGGAATAACGCACGAAACGACTCATCGTCGGCAAATGACAACACCAACAATTTCGATATTTCAGACGGTTAGAAAGTCACCAGTGAATAGCGTCGGAAATTGACGACGGATTCCCGACCGACCTTTACGATTTATATATACCTGATTACCCATGAAACTCAGTTATGACGGAGAAGGGCGGCAGCGGGTGCGGGGCCTGAGAAACAGGGGCCGTCGACAGCAGGGAGAAGGTGAGACCGGGAACCGGTCGAGAGGCTGGCTTGGGCCAGGCTGTCGCCGAGCGTACAGGGAGGTATTCACAGCGTGTCCCTGTTTCGCAGGCCCCGCACCCGCCAATCCGTCAGCAATCGCCTGCTAGCTGAGTTTCAGGGGTAATCAGGTTTATATATAAAAGCATACGAACTCATGGAGAATCGACTCGCTCCCGCGCCAGCACCGGCAGATCCCCTGCGAGACCAGCGGCATGACGCATCAACAGATCCTTGGCCGGTCCGGCCGCATTCACCATCGACAGACCGAAATTGCGCAGCCAGCGCACCGGTCCCAGCTCGTTGCCAAACAGTACACTGAACCCGTCCATGGCGGACATCATGAGCAGGTTGTCGCCGCGGCGCCAGCGCTCGTAACGACGCAGGACCGACAGCGAGCCGGGGTCGCCACCACACGACCTCGCGGCCAGAACAACCTCCGCCAGGACGGCCGCATCCAGCAGGCCGAGGTTGACCCCCTGCCCTGCCAGCGGGTGTATGGCATGCGCCGCATCGCCCATCAGGGCGACGCGCTCCCTGACATAGTGTTCCGCGTGCAACCGCATCAACGGGAAGGACTCGCGCCGCTCCGAATCGACGATCCGGCCGAGGCGTAAATCAAAGGCCTGTCCCAGGGCCGCATGAAAGATGTCCCGTTCCAGCGCCAGCATGCCTGCAATCCCGGCTGTCGGCAGGGTCCACACGATGGAACTCCAGTTTTCCTCCATCGGCAGAAAGGCGAGCGGCCCGCCCGGAAGAAAACGCTGCCTGGCCGTAGCCTGATGCGGAAATTCAGTGGCCACGCGTGCGACCAGGCTGCTTTGCCGGTAATCGTGCATGCGAGTCGGGATGCCCAGGCGTTCACGCAATGGCGAGCGGGCACCGTCCGCCGCGGCGATGAGGGCGGCGTTCATGGTCGAGCCATCATCCAGATTCACGCTGACCGCGGCTTCATCGATAGTGATATCCGTGAATTGAGCCGGGCAGAAGAGGGTTATCGCGGCGATCGAACGCAATCGTTCCAGCAGCGCGGCGTGAATGATCCGGGGCTCGATCATATGGCCGAGACAGGGTTCGCCGATATCGGCGCAGTCGAAATGAATCACTCCCGTGCCGCCCGCGTCCCACACCTCCATATCGCTGAACGGATAGGCGCCCCGCGCCATGATTCGTTCCCAGACACCGAGCGCTTCGAAAATCCGTTGCGAGGCACGGGTAATGGCGAAAACGCGCGCGTCGCGCACGCCATGGTCCGCATCGCTGGCGAGCGGCCGCGCCTCGACCAGTGCGACCCTGACACCCGCCTCACCCAGGGCGCAGGCCGCCGTCGCACCCACAATACCGGCCCCGATGATAACGACGTCGAACTGGTTCATGGCATTCTCACTGAAGAAACAAATTTTTCACCGCAGAGACGCGAAGTACGCAGAGAAAGCAAAAGAACAATTAACATGAAAGACTGTGCATCAAAAAGCTTGATGGCAAGAATTGTTGTTAACAATTCAGATTTTTTACTCTGCGTACTTTGCGTCTCTGCGGTGAATAAAAGTGGCCTATAACGGCAACCCGCGCGCGAGCCGCGGTATACGACCGGAACGTCCCATGGTGAGACGCGTCAACAGACGCTTCGCCGGTGGCAGCAGATCGAGCGCCAGCATGCCCGCGGCGCGCGCCATCCCCATAGCCGGTAGCGACACGGTGAACAATCGCGCCATGCCGTCGGTAAATGCCGTGACCTGCCGGTGATCGGCACGCCGCCACGCATCATAACGACTCAACACCGCCAGTTCCCCTGGATCCTGTCCTTCCGCCATGGCATCAACCAGCACTTCGGCAAGAACCGCAATGTCGCGCACGCCCAGGTTGAAGCCCTGCCCGGCAATCGGGTGCAGGGTATGTGCGGCGTTGCCGACCAGCGCCAGCCGGTGACGCACCGATTCCTTCGCCTTGACGAGCCGCAATGGATAGGCTTGCCTCCGCCCGACGCGCTCGAGACGCCCGAGCCGATAACCGAACCGTTCCTGCAACCGGCACAGGAACTCGCCGTCGGACAAGCCAATGACCTCGCCGGACTCCCGACTGTCGACGGTCCAGACTACCGCGCAACGCCCCCCGGACATGGGCAGCAACGCCATCGGACCGGTATCGGTGAAGCGTTCGAAGGCGACATGGCGGTGCGGCAGCTGCGGAGTAATATTGGCAATTACGGCCGTCTGGCCATAATGATGCTCGGTCACGGCAATACCCAGGCGGTCCCTGACCGCTGAACCGGCGCCATCCGCGGCCACGACCAGCCGCGCCGTCAGCATCAGCGTCTCGTCATCCCTGACAATCGTTGCGATCGCGGATTCCGTCTCCAGATTCAGATCCGCAAGGGTCGCCGGACAATAGAGATCCACCCCTTCGGCGGACCGCGCGACATCTCCCAGCACCTGACCGAGCACCCGTGCCGGGACGACATAGCCCAGCGCCGGCAGCCCCTCCTCCTCCCGGTCCATGCGGGTAAAACCGCAATGCCCGCGATCGGACACATGGATGCGGTGGATCGGTGTAGCGTCATGCTCCAGATCATGCCATATATCCAGACTGTCGAAGATGCACCGCGTACCGTGCGCCAGCGCGATGGCGCGGTCGTCGTAGCCTGCTTCGGTCCGTGTGTCGAACAGTATGGCCTCGACCACGGCGATGCGCAGACCACGTCCCTGCAGCGCACGCACCAGGCTGGCGCCGACCAGACCTCCCCCGACAATCAGAATGTCATACGTATTCATCACACCCGGACTCTGGCACGCACATCACCGGCTTTCTCCCATCAATGCCTCGATTTCACTGACACTCTTCGGCGCATCGACACTGAGCACTTCGGGACCGTCATTCGTCACCAGCACGTCATCCTCGATGCGTATCCCGATATTCCACCATTTTTTCGCCACACCGCGACTGCCCTCGGGTATATAGATCCCGGGTTCGACCGTCAGCACCATACCCGGCTCGAGTACCCGCCATTCATCCCCAACCTTGTAATCCCCCACGTCATGCACATCCATGCCCAGCCAGTGGCCGGTGCGGTGCATGTAGAAACGGCGGTAGGCCTCCTTCCTGACCAGCTCGGCCGGCCGGCCCTTTAGAATACCCAGCCTGACGAGCCCGCGTGTCAACACCCTGATAGCGGCGGCATGCGGGGCGTTCCAGTCACTGCCCGATCGTACCTGTTCGATGGCGGCCGCCTGCGCGGCCAGCACGACCTCGTACAAGGCCTTCTGCGCCGGACTGAACCGTCCGTTGACGGGAAAGGTGCGTGTGACATCCGAAGCATAGCAGTCATATTCGGCGCCGGCATCGATCAGCAGCAGGTCGCCGTCCCGCAGCTTGGCACTGTTGTCCGTGTAATGAAGAATGCAGCCGTTTTCGCCCCCGCCGACGATGGACGGATAGGCCGGCTGCATATTGGCGTGACGGAATTCGTGGAGCAGTTCCGCCTCGATCTCGAATTCATGCCTGCCGGGACGGCAGGCCCGCATGGCACGCCGGTGCGCGCGGCAGGCGACTTTTGCCGCGTTGCGCATCACCTTCACTTCCGAGCGGCTTTTATAGAGACGCATGTCGTGCAGCAAGTGTTCTAGAGAAACGAATTCATCCGGCGCCCGCAGACCGGAGCGCGCGCCCTCCCGGATCCTTTTAATCCAGTCGAGCACATGCCGGTCGAATTCGGGATTGGAACCCATGGTGTAGAAAACCCGGTCGCAGTTCTCCATCAGCCCGGGCAGGATTTCGTCGATGTCGCCGATGGGGAAGGCATCGTCGGCATCATAGAACTCCACGGCGCCCTGTGTGCCGGCCCGCCGCCCGGTCCATGTTTCCATTTTCGGATCGCGTTCCCGGCAGAACAGCAGGTACTCGCCATGATCACGGCCAGGAATCAGGACCGCCACGGCCTCCGGTTCGCCGAATCCCGTTATGTACTGAAAATCGCTGTCCGGTCGGTAGGGATATTCAACGTCGCGGTTGCGCGGTCTCACCGGCGCCGCGGGGATGATGGCGATTGTACCCCTGCCCATCATCCGGATGAATTGTCTGCGACGGCGTATGAATTCCTTTCGGCTGATCATTGTTGCGTTCCACCCGTGTTCAGTTTCGTCACCGGCGCCCGCTCGCGCCAGTAACCCGGCTTTATTGCGACACGCAGGCCGCAGCCTATTGCAAACGCTGCGGCGCCTGCAGCGGACGCAGCTCCTCATGGCAGAGCAGGACGCTCATGCGGACATATTCAACAATCTCGGCATAAGCGGATTCCTCATCTTCATCGGTCAATTCATGCTCGAAGCGGGTATTCGATATCTCGTAGAAGTCATGCAGGATCTCACCGACGTCACCCATCCTGGCCCTGTCCTCTCGCACGCCCCCGAGCGCCAGTCCGTAGAGAAATCCCTGGCACCACTCGCCGAGCGCCTGGCTGCGCAGCGACAGCGGGGCATCATCTTCCGGCAGGAGCAAAACCAGACCCAGATCGCCGTCATTGAAATGCAGCAGCATTTCCGAATAGAGCGCCGTCAACAGCAATTGCGCTGACTGCGCCAACGTGCCGGCGGTATTGCCCGCGCCAAACAGATGATCGAACCAGAGCGCAGGATCCGATGTGCCGGCAGCACAGATGATGCCGCATATCACCCCGTGACTTTCCGCCGCACCGGAATCGGCATCAGCAGCCTGCAACGCAGCCTGCAACCGGTCGTAAGCAACAGTGTCCGTCTCGCTCAAGGCGCAACCCTCCTCCGGGCATTGCAGACGAAGCGGTTACCCGCAACCCCTTTACGGAGATTATGACACAGACGGCATTCATCAGTCCGGCAAGCGCCGTGTATACTGCCGGCACGTTAACCAGCATTGACCGATTGACTCTACCGCACTATATTGAGTACATGTCAAAATCAAACAAGCATTCACACCTCGACCAGGAACTCTCCCGACTCGAGGCAAAAATCGATGACCTGTTGAAGACCATCGAACGCCTGAGCATGGAAAATCGCTCGCTGCGCAACCAGCAGGATACGCTCGCAAATGAACGCGCCTCCCTGATCGAAAGACATGATCTGGTACGCAATCGGGTCGAAGCGATCGTCACCCGCCTCAAATCACTGGAGACCGGCGCGTGAGCAAGGATGCAGGAGCCATCAAGGTATACATTCTGGACAAGGAATACCTGGTCGCCTGTCCGGATGAAGATCGGGATGCATTGAAGGCATCGGCAAAATATCTCAATGACCGGATGATGGAAATCCGTGGAAGCGGCAAGGTCGTTGGAATTGACAGGATCGCCGTAATGGCGGCACTCAACCTGGCACACGAGATCGTGGAATCGGGCGCGAATCCCGGTAAACTGGAGGCATACAGCACCCGCATCGGCCATCTCAATGCCAGGATTGAGGAAACACTGGACCGTCACACGAAGAAGGAGCTGAACTGATCGGCTCCGGCTGCAAAGGTTAAATTCAGGCATCCCCTGCTGTGTTCGATTGTGGCTTAGATCTCCTTGAGCCTAATTTCCAAATCAGGGGACAGTTTGCTGATGTTGGTGTGCATGTCCGCCGCTGGTGGAAAGCCTGATACATCACTACCGTCCCCCCTTTGAACCCTCGGTTCAAGGGCAATAGCCGCGCCGGCACAAGCGGAGGATGCCTTACTTATCAACACCGACCTGCCCGGAAGAGGGTCGGCCACGATCACCATTTCCCTGGACAGCGGGATGACAAACCGTGAGCAGTTGCGCACGGAGATGCGCAAACGGCGCCGGCGTCTGGCGCAGCCCGAACGTGATGCATGCGCCGCACGACTGGGACAGATCGTCGCCAGGGAACCACTGGTCAGAAACAGTCACCGCATTGCCGTCTATCTTCCGGTTAACGGAGAGATGGATCCCCGCCCGCTGATGGCCACGCTGTGGTCCATGGGCAAGACACTTTACCTTCCTGTACTCGTCAATTTCTCGGAACGAAGGCTGTGGTTTTCCGCCTACACACCGGGAGACCCGCTCGTTTGCAACCGGTTCGGAATTCCCGAACCGGCACGAGTCCACGACAGGCGCGTCAGATCTGTTGCCCTGGACCTGGTGCTGCTGCCGCTGGTTGCCTTCGATACGACGGGACATCGTCTGGGCATGGGAGGCGGATATTACGATCACTCCTTTGAGTTCATCAATCGAAGAGTCCATTGGCGCAAACCGCGCCTCGTGGGTCTTGCCTATGAATTCCAGCGACTGCCCCTGATCGAACCCGAGCCCTGGGATGTACCTCTGGACGCGGTTGCAACGGAACAAGGGATGTATCACTGCTGAGACGGCGGCTAATTCAACTCGCTGCCGGTACAGGATTCGCCCTGTACTGTATGTTTTTGACAACATCAAAAGGGCATAGTGAATGAAATTCTGGTTGATGAAATCCGAGCCCGATGTATTCGGCATCGACGATCTGAAAAACGCGCCTGGAATGACGGAACCCTGGGATGGCGTACGCAATTACCAGGCGCGCAACATGATGCGCGATGACATGAAGACGGGCGACCGTGCATTTCTCTATCACTCCAACTGCAAGGAGCCGGGCATTGCCGGCATCATGGAAATAGTTCGCGAAGGGTACCCGGATATGACGGCATTCGATCCGGATGCAAAGTACTTTGATCCGAAGAGTGATCC
>Ga0210085_1000805_pt1 | contig 12862 bp, 9 predicted proteins | sample China_Galinas_PW_5_FD_184866 | JGI IMG/M metagenome (GOLD analysis project Ga0210085, IMG submission 184866) | Wetland microbial communities from San Francisco Bay, California, USA, that impact long-term carbon sequestration - China_Galinas_PWC_D1... | ecosystem: Environmental > Aquatic > Marine... | reverse complement strand
ATCCGCTCATCGTGGTCGGCGGCATGAACGACGATCGATACGAGGCCCGCTGCCGTGCCCACCACGTCATCAGCAGCGCCCGGGGGGCGACCTCCTCGCCGATATGGGAGGCCCTGCCGCCCGCCTACGAGTGAGCTAGCCGAGTCGTCATCACGGGTATGACGGACCAGACACTGCCCCCCTGACCCGATAGGGCCTGTTCGTCCGGGACCTCCGAGCCGGTGTGTTCACGGGCGATCGCCCGCAGAGTGGTGTCCGTACGCCAGCCCGTCGGTCTCCGGACTCACGACCGGCGTGTTCCGCGCGAGCTATGACCCAACCAGAGGTACCGGCAGCATGAGCAAGCGATCGATCGGTGTCACGGCATTGGCCTCCAGCATGGCCATGTACGCGATCTACAGCCAGTACGCGGCCGTCTCGCTGCTGCTCACCGGCGCGGCCTTCGCGGCCGGCGGCTCGATCGAAGCGACGCTGAGCCTGCTGACCGGGTTCGTCTTCCTGGGTCTCACCGTCCTCGGCTATGCGGTCGCGGTGGGTCTCTGGTTCCGCCGGGCATGGTCATGGAACGGGGCTGTGGCCCTCTTCTTCGTGTTCTTCGTGGCCAACATGGCCTTGTCGGTGCTGGCGACCAACTTCCTCTCGGCCCTGCTGCCGTCGGTCGGCGTGGTCCTGGCCCTCATCTACCTCCAGCGCCCGGCGGTCCGCGCCGAGATCACGGGCCTGCCGGATCCCACCGCCACGTCCCGCGTGGCCGATGGGCTGGGGGCCGCCGGCCAGGCGCACTGAGCGTCGCTGAAGGTCGCCTGCACAGGTTCCCGGCTCGGCCCTAGAATCGGGCCACGGTGCCCGATTCGCAGGATGGCGTACCAGCGGATCGACCGCTGCCGCCGGACCCCCCAACTTCCGCTCACGACGGCTTCTTCACGTCGGCCGAGCTGAGCCACGTCCCGCCGACCGAGCCCCCGCACGAGGCTGAAGGACCCTCGGACCCCGCGGCCGCGGTCGATGTCGAGATCGACGAGGGCGCAGCGGGCCGCGGCGCACCCGCACCCGCCCCGGATGACGACGCCGAGTGGTTCTCCATGGTCGCCGCGACCGCCGGCGAATCGGCCTCGGCCCGGATGGCCCCGGACCCTTCGGCCCAGGCGCGCCGAGCCGAGGATGCGCGCACGCTCGCGGCAGACATCGTCAAGCGGCTCAACCCCGAGCAGGCTCGCGCGGTCACGACCACCAAGGGACCACTGCTGATCCTCGCCGGCGCCGGCTCGGGCAAGACGCGCGTCCTGGCCCACCGCATCGCCTACCTCGTGGGGGTGGAGGGTGTGAAGCCGTGGCAGATCCTGGCGGTCACCTTCACCAACAAGGCCGCCGCTGAGATGCGCGAGCGCATCCTCGCTCTGGTCGGCCCTGAGGGCAGCCGCGTGGCCATGGGCACCTTCCACGCGCTCTGTGCGCGCGTGCTTCGGCGCGACGGCGCCGCTATCGGGATCGACCCACGCTTCGCCATCTACGACACCGACGACCAGACCGGCATCGTCAAGCAGGTGCTGCGTGACCTGGAGCTGCAGGGTACCGGCGAGCTGCGACCCGCGGCCGTGCTCTCGGCCATCAGCCGCTGGAAGAACGACATGGTCAGCCCGGCCGAGGCGGACGAGGAGGCGCGTGGCTATCTCGAGAGCCGCTACGCCACCGCCTTTGCCCGCTACGCCGCTCGCCTCAAGGCCGCCAACGCGCTCGACTTCGATGACCTGTTGCTGGAGGCCGTGCGACTCTTCCGGGAGGCGCCGGCGGTGCTCGCGGGCTACCAGCAGCGCTGGCGCTACCTGCACATCGATGAATACCAGGACACGAACCGCGCCCAATACCTGTGGGTCAAGCTCCTCGCCCAGGAGCACCGCAACCTGGCGGTGGTCGGCGATGACGACCAGTCGATCTACAGCTGGCGTGGAGCGGACCTGCGCAACATCCTCGACTTCGAGGCCGACTACCCCGACGCCACCGTCGTCAAGCTGGAACAGAACTACCGCTCTACGCAGCTGATCCTCGACGCGGCCCATGCGGTGGTCGCGCGCAACGAGGACCGCAAGGACAAGAAGCTGTGGACAGACAACCCTCGCGGCCAGCTCATCGAGCGTTTCGAGGCCGATCGCGAGGACGAGGAGGCCGAGTGGGTGGCGCGCCAGATCGAGGCGCTCGCCGCCGGGCGCGGTGCTGCCGGCTCGATCCTGTCACGGCGGGCGGATGACGGCGACGACGTGGAATACCGGCTGCAGGACGTAGCGGTCATGTATCGCACCAATGCCCAGAGCCGCGCTATCGAGGAAGCATTCCTGCGCTATGGCCTGCGCTATCAGCTGGTCGGTGGTACCCGCTTCTACCAGCGCCGCGAGGTCAAGGATGCGCTGGCCTACCTGCGTACCCTGCGCAACGACCACGACGTGGCGGCCTTCGAGCGCATCGTCAATGTGCCCCCGCGCGGCATCGGCCAGCGCTCCCTTGAGGCGCTGCGCGACCTGGCCGAAGCCCGTGGCTCCGATTACTGGGCCGCCCTCGCGGCCGCGGCGGATGGGGAAGGGGAGCTGACGCCTCGTGCTCGCAACGCGCTCGTCGCCTTCCGGGCACTGCTGACGCGGCTGCGCACACGCGTCGGCCTCATGGACCTGCCCGAGCTGCTCGACACGGTCCTCGAGGAGAGCGGCTACCGGGCCATGCTCATGGATGGCTCACAGGATGGTGAGGACCGCTGGGGCAACCTCATCGAGCTGCGCGAGGTGGTCGATCGCTACGGCGACCTCGACCCAGCCGACGCCCTGGACCGCCTGCTGGAGGAGACGGCTCTGGTGGCCGACCAGGATGCCTACGCCGGTGATGCCGACAAGGTCACGCTCATCACCCTCCATGCGGCCAAGGGCCTGGAGTTCGACGTCGTCTTCATCGCCGGCCTGGAGGAGGGCGTCTTCCCGCATGCTCGAGCGCTCGACGATCCGCGTCAGATGGAGGAGGAGCGCCGGCTCGCCTACGTGGGCCTGACCCGCGCGCGCAAGCGCCTCTACCTCACGCATGCGGCCCAGCGGGCGACCTGGGGCCGGTCCAGCTTCAGCGTGCCTTCGCGCTTCCTGTTGGAGATCCCCGAGGAGCTGATGCACGGACCGCGGCTCGTCTCGCGCGACGAGGACGACGACCAGCGACCGTACGACGAGCGCCTGGAGGGCTACGACCTGTCTGCCGTCATCGGGCGTCGGGCTGGCGAGTCGCGGCTGGTGGGACGTCCGCCGGTGGGCCCGCGCGGCGGTCGGCGCCTACCTCCGGGCGGCGGTTTCACGCCTGCGCCCGGCGCTCCCCGCGCCGGCCAGACCTTCCGGACCTCGCGCGACCTGGCGGCACGTCGCGAGGCCTACTACGGTCGCTCGCCAGAGCCAGCCGAGCCCGAGGCTGATGTCGCGGACCTGTCGTCGGTGGACGAGTGGCATGTGCCCGAGGGCAGTACCGTGCCCGGTGAGCATCGTTACAAGGACGGCCAGAAGGTGCGCCACGGTGTCTTCGGGGAGGGGACCGTCGTGTCCTCCCGCTTGACCCGCGACGACGAGGAGGTCACGGTCGCCTTCCCCAGGCAAGGCATCAAGAAGTTGATGGCCAGCCTCGCGAACCTGGAGGTCAGCGGCTAGGTCTGCGACAGTAGGCCCTGCCTGCAGGGACCGATAGGCCCTGCCTCCGCGCGGGCTGTGCTGTCATACAGTCGGACGTGTCCGGAACCCTACTTCAGGGTGTTTCCCGTGGATGAGTCCAAACGACTACTCGACTGTCGCGGTCTGCACAAGCACTTCGGCGACCGCGCCGCGGTGGACGGCGTCAGCTTCCACATCGCGCGTGGCGAGACCTACGGACTGCTCGGCCCCAACGGCGCGGGCAAGACCACCACCATCTCCATGATCTGCGGCCTCCTCGAGCGCGACGGCGGCGAGGTCACCGTCGCCGGGCGTGCGATGGACGTGAACGCGGTCGAGGCCAAGTCGGCCATCGGCTACGTGCCCCAGGAACTGGCTATCTACCCCGACCTTTCTGCTCGCGAGAACCTGCGCTTCTTCGGTCGGCTGCAGCGGCTCACGGGTCCGGTGCTCAAGGAACGGGTGGAGGCGGTGCTGGCCCTGACCGGCCTTGACGACCGAGCCGACGACCACGTCGAGACCTACTCGGGCGGCATGAAGCGGCGCCTCAACATCGGCATCGGCCTGCTCCACGAGCCGCAGCTGCTGGTGCTTGACGAGCCGACCGTGGGGGTCGATCCGCAGAGCCGCAACGCGATCCTCGAGGCCGTCGATGGCCTGCGACGCGAGGGCATGTCCATCCTCTACACGACCCACTACATGGAGGAGGCAGAGCGGCTCTGCGACCGCGTGGGCATCATCGACGAGGGCCACATCCTGGCCGAGGGCACGCGTCGCGAGCTCGTCGCCCTCATCGGCGAGACCGATAAGGTCGAGCTCATCGTCAGCGGCCCGCTGGCGGCCGCAGCCGAGGCCGTGCGGGGGGTCGACGGCGTCACCGGCGCCAGCGTGGCCGACGGGGTCATCGAGGTCAGCGTCCGGGGCGCCCGCGGGGTCCTGGCCGAGATCATCAGCGCCGCCGCCAGCGCGGGTGTGGCCGTCAGATCGGTGGAGGTCATCGAGCCCGACCTCGAGGCCGTCTTCCTGCACCTGACCGGGAAGGCCCTGCGCGACTGAGGCCATGATCATGCCGGCCGCCCTCGAGATCGCGCGCAAGGATCTGCGGCAGCGGATCCGCGATCGCTCCGCGCTGCTCGTGGCCATCGTGGCACCGTTCGCTCTCGCGGCACTCTTCTCGATGATCCTCGGTGGCGTCGACCAGGGCTTCCACGGCCGCTGGGGCTACGTTGACCTCGACGGCGGCGAGCTGGCTGCGGCGCTCGAGGCAGGTCCCCTCCAGGCGCTGGCGGACGAGGGCGTCATCGATCTCGAGGAGCTGCCGTCGGCCGACGTAGCCCGGGCGGCGCTCCAGGCCGGACAGATCGACACGGCCATCATCGTGCCGGCCGGGTTCAGCAGCGACTACCTGGCCGGCCGCGGCGGCGAGGTCCAGCTCGTGGTGGACGCCGACGCGGGCATCAGCGCCGAGGTCGCGCGCTCGCTCCTGGCGGGGTTCGCGGACCGGGCCGATGCGGTGCAGCTCGCGGTGCGTACCGCCATCGCCGCCGCGGGCGGCCTGCCGTCCCCCGAGCTCGTCGCGACGGTCACGCAGGAGGCGCGCTCGATGCCTGATCCGGTGACCGTGGCCGACCTCGACGTGGCGGACCGCCAGGCCGGCTATACCACCTACTACGCCGGGGCCATGGCCATCCTCTTCGTCTTCCTGACGGCGCAGTTCGGACTCACCAGCATCCACGCCGAGCGTCGGGCCGGGACCATGGCCCGCATCCTCGCGGCACCCGTGCGCTGGCCCTCGGTCCTGCTGGGCAAGCTCATCGTCTCGCTCGTGCTGTCGCTGGTCTCGATGACGGTCATCGTGCTGGGCACCGGGCTGTTGCTGGGCGCGACCTGGGGCGACCCGGTGGGCCTGGCGGTGTTGCTGCTCGCCGGCGCTCTGTCCGCTACCGGCATCGCCCTGTTGGCCGTCGCCTTCACCCAGACCGAGGAGCAGGCCGGCGCCGCGGTCGCCATCGTGACCCTGTCATTGGCTGTGCTGGGCGGCTCCTTCTTCCCGGCCAACCAGAGCTCGGAGCTCCTCGCGCAGCTCAGCCTGGTCACGCCGCATGGCTGGTTCCTGCGCGGGGTCAACGATCTCGCCACGGGCGGTGACGTCGCGTCGGCTGCTGCGCCCGCGCTGGTGCTGGTAGTCATCGGGCTCGTCTGTGGCGGACTCGGCCTGCTCCGGGCCCGTCGCATGGTGACCGGCTGATGGTCGCGTTCGAGATCGCCCGCGTCAATCTCCTGCGCGCCCTGCGCGATCGGACCAACCTCTTCTTCGTCTTCCTGCTGCCGCTCATCCTCATCGTCGTGCTCGGCTTCGCCTTCGGCGGCACCGGCACCAGCCGTGTCGGTGTGGTCCGCGATGGTGCGGGTACGCTGGGCGACGAGCTCGTCGCTGCGATCGAAGGGGGGGAGCTCGACGTCGACATCCGCGACCGCGGTTCGCTCGCCGCGCTTCGCGCCGACGTCGAGGCCGGTCGCCTCGATCTGGGCCTGCTCATCCCGCCGGGCTACGACGCCGACCTCCGTGCCGGACAGGACGTCGAGCTCACGCTCGTGGCCCGCCCGGAGAACCTCTACCTGGCACTGGGCCAGGGCATCGAGAGTGCCGTCGCGGAGCAGTCGGCCCAGGTGCGCGCGGCCCGGGTGGCCGCGGCCGCGACCGATATCGACCCCGCCGCCGCCCTGGAGCTGGCGCGCGACGAGCGGGAACAGATGGATGGCCTCAGGGTCGCGGCCAGTACGGTCGGGTCGGCCACCTTCCCCACCATCGGCAATCCCTTCGCCCTGGGCGCGCAGAGCCAGACCGTGCTCTTCATGTTCCTGACGTCGATGACCGCGGCCACGCAGCTCATCCTCACCCGTCAGCTGGGCGTCTCGCGTCGCATGCTGGCGACGCCCACGAAGGTCTCGACGATCCTGCTGGGAGAGCTCGGCGGACGCTTCGCCATCGCCATGATGCAGGGCCTCTTCATCGTGATCGTCTCGGCGGCGCTCTTCGGTGTCGGCTGGGGCTCGCTGCCGGGTGCGTCCGCGGTCATCGTGAGCTTCGCGCTGATCGGCACCGGGGCCGCCATGCTGGTGGGCTCGTTCGCCCGCAACGCCGAGCAGGCCGGGGCCATCGGCACGGTGCTGGGCATGCTCCTCGGCGCCCTCGGCGGCGCGATGGTACCGGGCGAGTTGTTCGAGGAGCCGCTGTCGACGATCACCCGGCTGACCCCACACTACTGGGCCATCGACGCCTTCCGCGACCTCGTCTTCGAGGGTGTCGGGATCGAAGGGGTCCTGCTCCAGCTGGCGGTGCTGGCCGCCTACGCCCTGGTGCTGGTGCTCATCGGCACGTGGGGGCTGCGGCGCTCACTCACCCGAGGCTGACCCGGGATCGCCGTCCGCCACGGCCGCGGGCGACGCGGGTGCGGCCGAGTGGGAGGATCCCGGCAGGGGTAGCTCGTCGGTGACGTCCTGGAAATCGTAGATGTGATCGTTGTCCGGCCAGCTGTAGGAGCGGTTGGGCAGGGCCGGCAGGTCCGCCCCGAAGTACTCGCGGAAGATGGTGCGGAAGATGTTCACGCCCGTGTCGTCAGGGGGGATCTCGATGTCGAGGTCGGGCAGGTAGTACGCGCGCAGCGTCCCGAAGCGGATGCCGTAGGACTCCGGTGACCCATCGACGCAATCGTCATTGCCGCAGATGAAGGGACCTTCGTCGGCGCCGATGACGATGATCGGCTGCTCCTCGGGCGGGCGATCGAGGAGCACGTCCACCAGCTCTCGGATGCGCCGGTTGGTGTAGGCCAGCTGGGCCGCATAGAGGTCGCCCTCCCGTCCCTCGGCCACCGCCGCCTTTTCGTCGGCCTTGACCACCACGTTGCCGTTGGCATCGAAGCCATAGGGCGGGTGGGGCAGCAGGATGTGAGCGAAGACGAACTTGCGTCCCGGCGTATCGGCCAGCCGTTCCACCTGCGCCAGCTCGAACAGCGCCTCGGCGCGGTGGCGGTTGCGGAAGTCGTCGTCCTCGGCGGTACCCAGCAGCCGTCCCAAGGCCGGCAGGACGGTGGCGTCGCTCAGGATCTGCTCGAACTCGGTCGTCTCGTCCCACACCAGCACCTCGTCGGCGATGGGGTTGGTGCGGGTCGGCCCGTACCAGGCGCCGAGGTGGTAGTAGCGATAGCCGTTCGCCCGCAGGAAGCGCCCGACCTCGTGGTCGCCGAGCTTCTCGCGCGCGGGCGTACGGTCCTTGGACACACGTCCGATCGACTCGGTCAGGTCGTCGAGGGTGGTCATGTTGAGCATGGAAGCCAGGCTGAAGTCGGTCGCTCGATAGGTGGCCCGGGCTCCCGGTATGACCTGGAACCCGGCCGCCTCCAGGTCGGGATAGATGTCGTTTTGGATGCCGAAGCGCTCGTTGATGGACCAATCCGATCCGTAGCGGTCGAAGATCAGGAAGTAGATGTCTCGGTTCGGCACGCGCGTGGCCTCGGCGATGACGTCCTCGCTGATCGGTACCGGCTCGGAGCTGCGCGCAGCGCGGCCCATCTCGGCCGGCACGATGGTCACGAGGGTGAAGAGCACGAGCAGGAGCGTGATGACATTGAGGGCGGAGGTGACCGTCGGCAGCGATCCCCGGGCGCGCCAGGCATAGACCGCGACTCCGGCCACGACGAAACCCCACACGACCAGCTGCACCGGCTCGTCCAGGGGCGTCTCCTCGAGCTGACTCGCGGCATGGCCGAAGAAGGCGAAGGCCAGCACCAGGGCGCTCGCGAGCAGGCCCCCCCGGCGTGGGTCGCGGTAGAGCAGCGCGCAGATCGCCAGGGTCGCGGCGCCCAGGCCGAGGGCCACTGCCAGCGGCCACCACAGGGCTTCAGGCAGGATCTCCGAGACGTTGTTGGCGTACACGAAGAGGACCGCATACGCGGCGAGCAGCAGCGGGTGGAGCGGCAGGCGCGTCAGCGGTCCCATGGTCGCGCAACGTAGCACGACTCGGGGCTGTGGTCCTATGCTCGCGTCCATGGACGAGCACACCCGGGCCCGCGCCGAGGAGCTGCGCCAGATCCTGCTTCGGGCCAATCGGCTGTATTACGAAGAGGACGCGCCGGAGCTGGCCGATGCCGAGTACGACCGACTGCTGCGCGAGCTGGTCGAGCTGGAGGCGGCCCATCCCGAGCTGGTCACGCCAGACAGTCCGACCCAGCGCGTGGGCGCACCGGTGGGCGGGCCGCTCGGCGACGTCGAGCATCGGGTTCCCATGCTGTCGCTGGCCAACGCCTTCGACGCCGATGAGCTGCGTGCCTTCGATGCTCGCGTGCGCAGGGGCCTGGGCCTGGCCGAGGACGAACCGCCGCCGAGCTACGTGGCCGAGCTCAAGATCGACGGGCTGGCGATCTCGTTGCGCTATGAGGGCGGGCGGTTCGCCCTGGGCGCGACCCGCGGCGACGGCCGTACCGGCGAGGACGTCACAGCCAACCTGCGCACGGTGGAGGCCATCCCGGAGCGGTTGGCGGAGGCGTTGACCTTGGAGGTGCGGGGCGAGGTCTACATGCCCAAGGCCGAGTTCGCGCGCATCAACGCCGAGCGCGAGGAGGCCGGCCTGCCGCTCTACGCCAATCCGCGCAACTCCGGGGCGGGCTCGCTGCGCCAGCTCGATCCGCAGGTCACGGCTGGGCGCAAGCTGTCGGCCTGGTTCTACACCCTGCTCGAGGAAGGCGGACCGGCCGGCGGAAGCCAGTCCGCGGCGCTCGCCCGACTCGAGGCGCTGGGCTTCCCGGTCCAGCCCGATCACACCGCGGGGCTCGACATCGAAGGAGTCATCGCCTTCACCGAACGCTGGCGTGAGCCGCGTCACGAGCTGCCCTACGAGACCGACGGGGTCGTGGTCAAGGTCGATCGGGTGGACCTCCAGGAACGCCTCGGCATGGTCAGCCGCGCACCCCGCTGGGCGGTGGCCTACAAGTTCCCGCCCGAGCAGGTGGAGACGGTCGTGGAGGACATCGTGCCGTACGTCGGTCGTACCGGGACGCTGACGCCGGTGGCACACCTGCGACCGGTGCTGGTGGCTGGTTCCACGGTCGCCCGGGCCACGCTCCACAACCTCGACGAGGTGCGTCGCAAGGACGTGCGTATCGGCGACCACGTCGTGCTGCACAAGGCTGGCGACGTCATCCCCGAGGTCGTCCGCTCCCTGCCGGAGCGTCGCGACGGCAAAGAGCGGGCATTCCAGATGCCCGAGACCTGCCCCCAGTGCGGTGCGCCGGTGGTGCGTGACGAGGGCGAGGTCCGCTACCGCTGCAGCAACCCCTTCTGTCCGGCCCAGGTCCTTGCCGGCCTCTCGCACTTCGTGGGCCGGGGTGGCATGGACATCGAGGGTGCCGGGACGGCGGTGCTGGTGCAACTGCTCGATCGCGGCCTGCTCAGTGGTCCGGCCGACTTCTACCGCCTTCGCTTCGAGGACCTCGTGGAGCTCGACCGCTTCGGCGACAAGAGCGCTGCCAACCTGGTGGCCAGCATCGACCGCTCGCGGCGGCGTCCGCTGTCGCGGATCCTGGCCGCGCTCGGCATCCGCCACGTGGGCGAGCAGACCGCCATCGACCTTGCCGATTGGGTGGCTGCGACGTGGCCGCCGGAGGAGGGTGAGGACGAGGCCGACTGGACCGCTCGTGTCGCGTGGGCCCTGGCGGAGACCGAGGCCGAGCGCTTCGAGGCCGTGCCCGGCATCGGAGGTGTCGTGGCCGCCTCCATCGGACGCTTCTTCGACGATCCCAACACGGCTGGCATCCTGCCGGCGCTGGCGGCCGCCGGTGTGGTGGCCGTACCGCCGGCGCCACCCGCGGCCGGCGCCGGAAGCGGCCCGCTGACCGGCAAGACGGTGGTCGTGACGGGCACGCTCGAGGGCTTCGATCGCAAGTCGGCCGAGGCTGCGGTGCGGGCTGCCGGAGGCAAGGCCAGCGGCTCGGTCAGCCGGGGCACCGACTATCTCGTCGCCGGCGAGAAGGCCGGCTCCAAGCTGGCCAAAGCGCAGGAGCTGGGCGTGACCGTGCTCGACGAGGCCGACTTCCGCGCGCTGCTCGGAGCGTTCGCGACCGAGGCCGACTGACGTCGCTATCCTTTGAGGCCGTGGCCACACTCTCACGTCGCGACGTCGAGCACGTCGCCTACCTAGCTCGACTCGGCCTGACCGGGGATGAGGTGACCCAGCTCGAGGGGCAGCTCAACCATATCCTCGAGCAGTTCGCCGTGCTCAGTGCGCTCGACACCGACGACATCCCACCGACGGCACGGGTGGTGGAGCTGGAGAACGTGCTGCGCGATGACGTGGCCCGCCCGGGTCTGACGCGCGAGCAGGCGCTGGCCAACGCCCCCGAGCAGAACGGCGAGCACTTCGTGGTCCCGGCCGTCCTCGACGACGGCAGCGACGACTAGGCGACGAGGGACGACGAGATGCTGACCCGCCTCCGGGCCCACGAGATGGCCGCCCGCCTTCGAGACGGTTCCGTCAGCAGCGTCGAGCTGCTCGATGCCCATCTCGCTGCCATCGCCGCGACCGATCGCGCCATCCACGCCTGGCTGGCCGTGGACGAGGTGCTGGCGCGGGAGGCCGCCGCCGCAGCCGATGCGCGGATCGCCGCCGCGCGTCGGGAGGGAACCGAGGCGCTGGCGGCTCTGCCCGCCCTGCTGGGGATCCCGGTCGCGCTCAAGGACCTGGTCATGGTCGCAGGACGGCAGGCCACCGCCGGCAGCCGCATCCTCGAGGGCTTCATCTCACCCTATGACGCCCACATCGTGGAGCGTCTCCAGGCTGCCGGCGCGGTCATCGTGGGCAAGACCAACATGGACGAGTTCGCCATGGGCTCGTCGACCGAGCACTCGGGCTACGGACCGACCGCCAATCCCTGGGACCTGACCCGGGTGCCCGGCGGCTCGTCGGGCGGCTCAGCCGCGGCCGTGGCAGCGTTCCACGCGCCCGTGGCGGTGGGTACCGATACCGGCGGCTCCATCCGTCAGCCGGCGTCGCTGACCGGCACGGTCGGCATCAAGCCGACCTACGGGCGGGTGAGTCGCTACGGCATCATCGCCTTCGCCTCCTCGCTCGACCAGGTCGGCGTCTTCGGGCGTGACGTCCGTGACGCCGCCCTGCTCCTGGGCACGGTCGCCGGCCATGACCCGCGCGATGCCACGTCGGCACCGCTCGCGGTGCCCGAGTACGCCGCTGCGCTCCGGTCGCCGGGTGAGCAAGCCGTGGCGACGCTGCGTGGACTGCGCCTGGGCCTGCCACGGCAGTACTTCGTGACCGGCATGGAGCCGGCCGTGGAAGCGCGGGTGCGGGCAGCGGTGGCGGGCCTGGAGGCAGCCGGGGCCGAGATCGTCGAGGTGGACATGCCGCACACGGACTACGGCCTGGCCACGTACTACATCGTGGCGCCTGCCGAGGCCTCGGCCAACCTCGCTCGCTATGACGGCATCCGGTATGGCGCAGCCGTGCGCGAGGGCGATGTCATCTCGGACTATCGCGCGACGCGCGAGCGTGGATTTGGCGCCGAGGTCAAGCGGCGCCTCATGCTGGGCACCTACGCTCTCTCAGCCGGTTACCGGGATGCGTACTACATCAAGGCACAGAAGGTCCGGACCCTCATCAAGGGCGACTTCGACGCAGCCTTCGAGCGGGTCGATGCACTGGTCGCGCCGGTCAGCCCGGTGGTGGCCTTTCCCCTTGGCGCCCGCCTCGACGATCCGGTCGCGATGTATGCCGCCGATGCCTGCACGCTGCCTGTCAGCGTGGCCGGCCTGCCCGGGCTGTCGATCCCAGTCGGCCTGGCCGACGGCTTGCCGGTCGGGCTGCAGCTCATCGGGCGCGCCTGGGACGAGGCACGGCTGCTCGCGATCGGATCCGCCTACGAGGTGGTCACGGCCGGCGAGACCTGGCGCACGCAGGAACCAGCCGACCTGGCACGGGCGGCCGACCCTTCGACACCCGCGCCGACGCTGCCGGCGTAGCAGGGTCACCGGCCGGCGGCACCGTGTCTCCGCCGAGCCCCGGGCTCGATCAGGGTCAGGACGTCTTTGGCTCCGTCGAGTCATCCTCGGCTGCCGGCTCCGGCTCGGGCTCCGGCTCCGCGACTGGCTCCGGCTCCGGCTCGGGCTCCGGTGCGGGCTCGGGCTCCGGT
>Ga0210085_1000804_pt1 | contig 12871 bp, 12 predicted proteins | sample China_Galinas_PW_5_FD_184866 | JGI IMG/M metagenome (GOLD analysis project Ga0210085, IMG submission 184866) | Wetland microbial communities from San Francisco Bay, California, USA, that impact long-term carbon sequestration - China_Galinas_PWC_D1... | ecosystem: Environmental > Aquatic > Marine... | reverse complement strand
CACACCGCCCTTGATCTGCTTGCGGTCAGCCATCTTGCACAGGGCCGCAGCATCCAGGGTGGAGTGGATCTTGGTGGTGACCGTCTCAACCGCCGAGAGGATGGCTACGTGCGGTGTCCTGATGCCCAGTCCATGGGCCAGATCGATGGCGTTCTGAACGATGTCGCGCTTGTCCTCCAGGGATGGGTAGATATTGATGGCGGCGTCCGTGATGAACAGCGCCCGCGGATAGGTGGGGACGTCGAAGGCGAACACGTGGCTCAGGCGCCGGTCGGTGCGCAGTCCACCTTCCTTGGCGACCACCGCGCCCATCAGCTCGTCCGTATGCAGGCTCCCCTTCATCAGGACCTCCGCGTCGCCGGCGCGTACCAGGGCGACGGCGCGCTCGGCGGCCTCGTGACTGTGCTCCGTGGGGACCAGGCGATAGGGGGCGAGGTCCGCCTCCAGCTCCTCGGCCGCCGCCCGGATGCGCGCCTCCGGGCCTACCAGAATGGGCTCGATGAGCCGCTCCTCGGACGCCTCTAGCGCTCCGAGCAGAGAAGGTCCATCTACTGGATGTACCACCGCCACCCGCAGGGGCTCGCGGCGCTTGGCGGCCTCCAGGAGCTGATGCAGATGAGGCCGCTTGTCGAAGGTCTGGTTCTCGATGCAGTCCGCCGCCGGTCCGTTGTTTGTGTCTGCCATGGTCCTGCCCCCTCACTTCTCGAAGACATAGGTCCCAGGGGCATCCTCGAGCGGGGGGTAACCCTGCTCCGTAGCTCCAATGGGGGGTGGCGGCGCCTTCTCGCTCGAGCGCTTCGCGAGCCACTGGGACCAAGCCGGCCACCAGGAGCCCTCCTGCCGTGGTGTGCGAGCGAGCCAGGTGTCCGGATCGATGGTGCGCTCTCCGGCATGGCTGGTGCGCATCCGGTAGCTGCGCCCGGGATGGCCCGGCTCGTTGACGATGCCCACGTTGTGCCCGCCGCTGGTGAGCACGAAGGTGAGTTCCGCCGCCTGGCTCTGCAGGTGCAGCTTGTAGACCGAGCGCCACAGGGCCACGTGGTCGCGGCTCGCGGCGACCGCGAAGATCGGGCAATGGATGTCATCGAGGGCGATGGGCCGGCCGCCGGCCTGGTAGCGCCCCTCGGCCAAATCGTTATTGAGGAACAGACCGTGCAGCAGCTCCGAGTGCTGGCGGTAGGGCATGCGGGTGCCGTCGGCGTTCCAGGCCATGAGATCGAACATGGGCGGTTGATCGCCGAGCAGATACTCGCGCACCATGCGCGACCAGATGAGGTCGTTGGAGCGCAGCAGCTGAAAGCCCCCCAGGGCCTGCTTCGGCTCCAGGTACCCCTTCTCCCACATCATGTCCTCCAGGGATGCCACCTCCGCGGGGTCGATGAAGACCCCGATCTCGCCCACCTCGGTGAAATCCGTGAGGGTGGTGAAGAGGGTGATGCTGGCAAGGCGATCGTCGCCGTCCCGCCCCATGGTCGCGGCGGCGATGGTGAGCAGAATGCCGCCGAGGCAGTAGCCCACGGCGTGCACCTTCTGCCCCGGGACAATGACCGAGATGGCCTTCAGGGCATCCATGATGCCGAGGGTGCGGTAGTCCTCCATGCTCAGGTCCCGGTCCTCGGGGCCGGGGTTCTTCCAGGAGATCATGAACACCGTGTGCCCCTGATCCACCAGGTACTTGACCATGGAGTTGTGGGGCGAGAGGTCCATGATGTAGTACTTCATCATCCAGGCCGAGAGCATGAGCACCGGCTCGCGCCAGACGCTGTCCGTGCTCGGGCTGTACTGGATGAGCTCCATCAGCTGGTTGCGGAAGACTACCTTGCCGGGGGTGACGGCCAGATTTCCTCCCACCTCGAAGCGCTCGGTGCCGGCGGGAGGGGCGCCGTTGATCTGGCGCTCCAGGTCCTCCACCAGGTTGTGCCAGCCGCGGACCAGGTTCTGTCCCCCTTCCTTGGAGATGCGATCCAGGACCTCCGGGTTGGTGAGCGGGAAGTTGGACGGTGAGAAGACGTCCAGCAGTTGGCGCACGGCGAAGGTGATGGCCGCCTCGTCGTGAGGCGATACGCCGCGCACCCCTGTGGTGGCGTTATGGCACCATTGCTGGGTCAAGAGGAAGCTCTGATGCATCCAGTTGAAGGGCCAGTGTCGCCAGCCTTCGTAGGAGAACCGCCGGTCCTGCGGTAGCGGCTCGACGGCGAGCGGGGCTTCCGGGTCGCCCAGGGAGCGGGCGGCATACCACCAGAATCGACCGGCTTTGCGGACCGCCTTCTCGAACAGTCGCGCCTGCTTGCCGGGGGAGACGGCCAGGTGGCCCATCCAGTCCAGGACGTCCATGGCCGAGGCCACCGGCGCGATGCCGAAGGTCAGGCGCGCGATGGCGGCATCGAGGCTGCGGTCCAGAGTATCCGCCAGATACTTGCTGACGATCTGGTCCTCCGGCTCACGGGACCGCGCCGTCCGGGCCGGAGGCACGGCCCTGGCCTGCGGCTTGTTCTGGAGTTCCCGGACTCCTGTCGCCCTGTCATCTCCAGCGGACGAAACGGCGGGTGTATCCGCGGGAGGCGGATCCGAATCCACCTTGGTCACCAGGGTGCGCTCCGGTGTGTTTTTTGGCTCTGTCACGGCGGCCTCCTTCTCGACAAAAATGCCAGTACGCCCCTCGACCAGCAGTCGGATATCTCGCCGAAAGGCAATCACGTGGCACGCACATGAAACGAGGACTCACTCGAGCTCTGTAATGAGGAATCCTGCACCTTGTGTGCCACACAAAAAACTTCGCCCTTTCTTCAAGTGTAGGCAAAGCCGATTGCAATACTCCCTATATGGAAGCATAGGCATCCACGGTTGAAATGCACCGTACCGGTGGAGAACGCGGTGAATTTGCCCCGGAGGCGTCTCTCTCTTCATAGGGCACCTTGAACCTAGAAAGAGCAGTTGACCGCTCGGAAACGATTGCAACTTCATGAGTCTATGAATTTTCCTGCCACCAGCATGCTCACCGGCAGGGTGAAGGCCGCTACGACCCCTGGTGCACGCCCCGCGCGGCGCCTGGCTGCGTTACAACTCGTTGCAATAGAACAACTATTCCGCCTCCTTGTGCCTTGCCAGACACCCCGCGGAACGCACCCCAGGGGCCGTCCAACTGCTCTTTCTAGGTTGAAAAATCCCAAGGAAGGGATTTTTCAAGGTGCCTCATGGTCGGGACGTGGCGAAACTCCTGCTCAGGATCCGGAAGCTCGAATTGCGGTAGCGGCAATCTCGTGCGGGTCCGCTCCCACCGAGCAGAGTGAGCGGATTCTGTCTGGGCGAGAGCAGATGGGCGGGCGATACCGATATCGGAGGCTGCCATCCGGCGCGCCCGTGGGAGAAAATGCGAACCGAGACCGCCTGCCATCGGATCCGTCGGTATTCGGTCTAGGAGCCTGTCGGACTTTCCTGCCCCGGGGGCAATTTGGCCAAAACATCGTCAATTTCGGCGGCCCTACGCGTGATTTGGAACACTTCCGTCTCGCGAGTCTCGTTATTTTCGTGTAGGAGCGTTTCGCGAGGCTAAGTCCGACAGTCTGCTAGGACCGGCGATCCGTTCCTTCGGCTTCCGGAAGAGTAGCGGCACGACATCCTCGAAACGGGAAGCGAAGTGTACCTTCAGTCCCATTTTTCCGTGCTTTCAGTGCCTGGAAGGGGAAAAGATGCGCGCAAGCCAGTGTTTTCGTGGAGCGATCGACGGCTTGACGCCATCCGCCCCGATGAGCGACGGAGGAAGCGGCGAGTCTACCGGATCGGAATTGTCTATAACGCTCCGGGGTCGGGCGTTGACCATCCTGTCGGCTTCTTCGGCGCCGATCAATTTGGCGGCTTCGTCTCTGCCTTCTGCCAACAGTGGTGGTCTTCTGCTCACTCCGTGTGCGTCGGTTGCGAGAAGGTGCACAACGCCATCCGCTACAAAGCGCTGGCTCCAGTACTTCGCACGATCGCCGTAGCGTCCGGTGAGCGCGCCGGCAGTTAGTTGCAGCCAAGCACCTTGCTGTGCGGCGTCGACAAACCAGCGGTAATGTTCTGTGTCCAGCCAGGTGAGCCGTTCCGGATGGGTGATAACAGGTACGTATCCACATGCCAGGACATTGAAGATGGATTGGGCGAATGCAGCGGGGACGGTGTGGTGTGGAGGTTCGAACAGAAAATAGCGAGAGCCATGCAGAGTGGGAAAGATACCGGCCTTGAGCCGGTCCGTGAGCTCCGGAAGGGCCTGGATATCAGCGCCGGCAGTGACCTGCAAATTGACATCGGCTTCACGCAATCGACGCGCGAAGTCGTCGACAGCATCTCGGATCTTTGTCGCGTCGTTGTGGTAAAGCCCCTGGTAGATGTGAGGCGTACAGACGGTCAGCGTGATGCCGTCATCGAGAGCGATGCGAGCCATCTCCAGCGCTTGATCGAGATCTTGGGCTCCGTCGTCGATGCCTGGGAGCATGTGGCAGTGCAGGTCGATCACGTAATTCTATTCCACATGCCTGAAAGGAAAACTGCAGGTTCAGGAAGCCGCGATTCTTGCGGGTTCAAGGCGGGAAACGAGTCTCGGATTCGTTTTCGGAGCTAGGCTACTCTGAAACATTGCGCATGTGAGGAGCATCCTGGGTGGTTTCGCCATAAACCAGAGCCAGGGCTGATCCATCATTCCGATCACGGTAGCCTGTATGCCGGTAGCCTGTATGCCAGCCACGCCTTCCAAGAGAAGCTGGCTGAGTACTGGGAAGGAGGAACATCTGGCAGCATGAGCACACTCCCTTGGAAGACGAAAAATCGAGGGAACCACATGACGGCGTAAGCAGCTAAGTCGATGGCGAAGACCCCTACTCGTCCAGCATAATCTTCAAATCATCGGCAACCAGAATCGCCGTTGACCAGGCCTCCAGTTGCTCCACGCTCGCTTGTCCGACCCGGTGCAACACCCATTCGGGAACACCGCCAAACTTGAGGGCGATCTGCTTCAACAGGATGCGACGCGCCGCCATGCATTCGCCTTCCTCCCGGCCTTCCTCCCGAGCCTCCCTGAGCAGCGTTACTTCATCATGCAAGGCACGCTCACGCACGAACGCCAAACGCCGCGCCTCTTCGTCCGCACTGAGTTGTTTGAGCCGATTCATGGCGTCCTGTACGGGCTCATGGGCTATATTGGCCATGGTCACCTCCTCCCGCCAGTGCTCAAAGAAGGTTGCCCAGGCTTTCAAGGGGCGGGGCGCCAGGGCAAGCCGATCGGCCTTCTTCAATTCTATCTCCAGAAGGGCAGGGATTGCGCAGCAGTTTACACCGCACCGCTCCCTGCAAGCCGATGCACCGCTGCGGGTCGATGCCGAGCCCATCGAGTATCTTGGGATGGCTTGCGGGGATATGCCCGTGCTTGTCCGAGCGGATCGCGCGCCCCGTCCAGTCGACCAGCTCGAGGTAATCATCGAAGGCAAAGGGAATGGGCCCAGGGGGGGCTGAGCGGCGGCATCGAACGGCATCAGAGCCGCCTGGGGTTGGGGTAGGGGCTCTACTTTGTCCTCTCCTTGCAATGGCTCGCCGTCGAGCGCTGCTGCTTCCCGATCGGGCTCCACTGGCAGACCCCGCTCCTGAGCCTGGATCGCGGGTGCTTTGTTCTCCGGCAACCCGCCGATGCGCTCCTGGATGGAGGTGTAGTCCGATGCCTCTGGCGTCTGGGCAATTCCAGCCCGCACCGGATTGAGGTCTACGTAGGCCATTGCCGCCAGCAGCACCTGCTCGTCGAGCAGCGCCTGGCTCTTGAAGCGACCCTCCCAGAACCGCCCCTTCACCCCGTCCTCGGCATTGGCTTGGCAGGGGATGTGCTCGTTCAGGGCTCGCATGAACCAGGATAAATCGTGCAATCTTGCCCGATACACTGCAAGAAAGGGGTGTCCTAATCTTTCTATCCTACACAGTGGTCATCACCAAGACCTTGCGATACTATCGAAACTGTAGCCTCCAAATAGCCCTGTCCAAAATGGTACAACTGGCCTTAAAAGAAGTTTTCACCGGCGAGGAATTGCTAAGACTAGGAGATCTCGGACCGTGCGAGCTTATTGACGGGAGGATTGTCCCTTTGTCACCGACCGGCGGCGAACATGGATCCATCGAAGGTAATCTAGCCTACTTACTCAATACCTATGTCCGTCCACGCTCCCTGGGCTGGGTTCTGGCAGGCGAGGTTGGCATCTATACCCGGCGCGATCCTGATCGTGTAAGAGCGGCAGATGTGGCATTTGTTTCACGTGAACAATCAAGTGCCATTCCTTCTGGGTTTCTCGACCTGCCTCCCGAGTTGGTGGCTGAAATCGTGTCCCCCAACGACCGCTGGCAAGACCTACGCGAGAAAATCGACGAGTACTTCTGTATCGGTGTCCATTCCCTTTGGATCGTTGAGCCAAAGACAAGAGCAATATTGGTTTATTCCTCACCCACCACTGTTGCTGAGCTCCGCGGGTCTCAAAGCATCGCTGCATCTGCGTCTCTGGCGGGACTGGAGATTCCCGTTTCCGAAGTATTCCGGGACGTTGCAACTCAATGAGAATCGCCTCTGTCCTTCCTCCTCCTTGGTTACTCCGTGTCAGGCAGCCTGCTTGCGCTTGAAGATCTCTCGGGCGGCATGGAGCCCTCGCAGGTATTTGCTCTGGCGGCGGGCGCACAGGTCGACCATGGACGCCGGTGCACCGACGGCGGTGCCGAACGACTCGAGCAGGCGCTCGGAGCGACCGACGAACTGCTCCGGGTCGATCCCGAGCCGATCGAGTATCTTGGGGTGGCTTGCGGGGATATGCCCGCGCTTGTCCGAGCGAATCGCGCGCCCCGTCCAGTCGACCAACTCCAGGTAATCATCGAAGGCAAAGGGGATGGCCCAAGGGGTCTGAGCAGCGGCATCGAACGGCATCAGAGCCACTTGGGGTAGGGGCTGTACTTTGTCCTCCCCTTGCAATGACTCGCCATCGAGCGCTGCTGCTTCCCGATCGGGCTCCACTGGCAGATCGCGCTCCTGCGCCGGGATCGCGGGCGCATTGTTCTCCGGCAACCCGCCGATGCGCTCCTGGATGGAGGTGTAGTCCGATGCCTCCGGCGTCTGGGCAATTCCAGCTCGCACCGGGTTGAGGTCGACATAAGCCATGGCCGCCAATAGGGCCTGCTCATCGAGCAGCGCCTGGCTCTTGAAGCGGCCCTCGCAGAAGCGCCCCTTTACCCCATCCTCGGCGTTGGCTTGGCGGGCGATGTGCTCGTTCAGGGTTCGCATGAACCAGGATAAATCATGCAATCTTGCCCGATACACTGCCGCAATTTCCTCCACCTTGGCGATCTCGGCCCCGGTCATCTGCGCTCGCTCCTCCGAGAGGTAGCGAGTTACCAGAAAAGGTCCCGAGAACAGCTGCGTCCAACGCTCCAACACCTCTTCCAGTGTCCATTCCAGCGCCCGCTGCCGGTCGATGCGTATCACGATATGGTAGTGGTTGCTCATGATCGCGTAGGCAGCCATGTCGATGGCGAAGATGCCAGCGAGCTGTTTGATGCGCTCGGCAATCCAGCCGCGGCGGTGGTCGAAGTTCATGCCGGAGACTGAGTCCTCTCCGCACAGGAAGGCGCGGCGCACGCAACGGCTGACGCAGTGGTACCAAGGGGTGTCTTCGAGGGAGACGAGCACGGAGCGAGGAGCGGTCATGGCAGAGACTCCTGGGGCAGATGTTGGAGGAGAGGTTAGTGGTGTGGTGTGGAGATCAAAGTAGATGGGTGTCCTTCTTTGCGGATGGGTGTCCTATTTCTCGTTTCCCTAGTGAGACGAGCATTGAGCGAGGAGCGGTTATGGCAGGAATTCCAGGGTGCATAGGTAAGGGAAAGTAAGCATAACCTGAGTCGGAGATCTATGTGGCTGACAATTTTAATGCCCTTAACTTCCCTAACTTCTTATATTTCTTCCCCCCCAGTTCAGGGAATTAGAACCTCAGTATAAGCACCAGGTACCCAGCGATCGACGGATTCTGCGACTTCGGGCAGCGCCTGCTGAATGCGGGGCCAACTCGTCGTGGTCAGAACCAGAATCGCAATTCGGCGGCTGGAAAGGTCCTGCTGGTAACGCAGATTCCGATCGGTGGTGATTAGGATGTCGAAGCCTTGCGCTTCGGCTTCGGCAAGCAACGCGCCGTTCGTGATACTCGACCAGCCGAGCTCGAAGGCGGTGGCAACTTCATGGCTGGAAAGATGCCGGCGGAGCGGCACCGGCGTTCCCTGATCGAACAGAATCCTCAAATCAGGCAGCTTCCGACGAACGAGCCGCATGCTCCAGAACCGCCCGCGCCTGCTCCGTAGTCACCCCCGGAAACCAGGCAATGAAATCCTGCAACGGTGCGCCGTCCTCGAGATTTTGGAACAATGCGCTCACCGGAACGCGCGTGCCGCGGAACACCCAGGCACCACTAACGCGCTGTGGGTCGCGCTCTACTACTGGACAGGAGGACCAATCAATCATAGCGACAGAGTAGCGTGCAACCCACCACTCCGCAACTTCATAGACTGCTTCGGTCTGTCTCCGAAGCACGAGTATTCGTGAATCCAAGCGCACAATGGGAGACCTGGTCCTGGTCGTCGGATCACTCGAGCTAGACCATTCAACACCAGCTCCTGGCATTTGTGTCAGGTATTCTTCATGCCGCTCGCTTGTAAATGAACATCTGGCGAGCGGCGCGGATGCCGTGCAGGTATTTGCTCTGGCGGCGGGCGCACAGGTTGACCATGGACGCCGGAGCACCGACGGCAGTACCGAACGCCTCGAGCAGGCGCTCGGAGTAACCGACGAACTGCTCCGGGTCGATGCCGAGCCGATCGAGTATCCTGGGATGGTCCGCGGGGATATGCCCGCGCTTGTCCGAGCGGATCGCGCGCCCCGTCCAGTCGACCAACTCCAGGTAATCATCGAAGGCAAAGGGGATGGCCCAGGGGGTCTGAGCGGCGGCATCGAACGGCATCAGGGTCGCCTGGGGTAGGGGCTCCACTTTGTCTTCCCCTTGCAATGGCACGCCATCGAGCGCTGCTGCTTCCCGATCGGGATCCACTGGCAGAGCGCGCTTCTGCGCCTGGATCGCGGGCGCTTTGTTCTCCGCCAACCCGCCGATACGCTCCTGGATGGAGGTGTAGTCCGAAGCCTCCGGCGTCTCGGCGATCCCGGCTCGCACCGGGTTGAGGTCGACATAGGCCATGGCCGCCAATAGGGCCTGCTCATCGAGCAGCGCCTGGCTCTTGAAGCGGCCCTCCCAGAAGCGCCCCTTAACCCCATCCTCGGCATTAGCTTGGCGGGCAATATGCTCGTTCAGGGTTCGCATGAACCAGGACAGGTCGTGCAAACGCGAGCGGTATTCTTCACCAAATTCCTCGACCTTGGCGATCTCTGCCCCGGTCATCTGCGCGCGTTCCTCCGAGAGGTAACGCGTTACCAACAAGGGCCCCGAGAACAGCCGTGTCCAGTGCTCCAACACCTCTTCCAGCGTCCATTCCAAGGCCCGTTCTCGGTCGATGCGCATGACGATATGGTAGTGGTTGCTCATGATCGCGAAGGCAGCCACATCGATGGCGAAGATGCCCGCAAGCTGTTTGATGCGCTCGGCAATCCAGCCGCGGCGGTGGTCGAAGTTCAGCCCGGAGAAGGCGTCCTCGCCGCATAGGAAGGCGCGGCGCACGCAACGGCTGACGCAGTGGTACCAAGGGGTGTCCTCAAGGGAGACGAGCACGGAGCGGGGTGATGTCATCGATCAGTCTCCGAAGCGCAGATGTTGATGTGGAAGGGTAGCATAGCGGGGTGTTTGCCGGAAACAAAGTGGGTGTCCTATCTTTTTATCCCTCCGAGAGGTCGAGAGGTAGCGAGTTACCAGAAAAGGTCCCGAGAACAGCTGCGTCCAACGCTCCAACACCTCTTCCAGTGTCCATTCCAGCGCCCGCTGCCGGTCGATGCGTATCACGATATGGTAGTGGTTGCTCATGATCGCGTAGGCAGCCACGTGGATGGCAAAGACCGCGGCGAGTTGCTTGATGCGCTCGGCGATCCAGCCGCGGCGGTGGTCGAAATTCATGCCGGAGACTGAATCCTCTCCGCACAGGAAGGCGCGGCGCACACAGCGGCTCACGCAGTGGTACCAGGGGGTGTCCTCGAGGGAGACGAGCACGGAGCGGGGAGATGTCATCGATGAGTCTCCGAAGCGCAGATGTTGATGCGGAAGGCTAGCATAGCAGGGTGCTTCCTGACAACAAAGTGGGTGTCCGTTTTTGCCGTTTTTTGCCGTTTTTGACCTGCTTTCTCTCGGGCCTGATGGGCTCGGCTACTGATCGAAGAGCGGTATACCTGGCCGGTACGTACCGTTCTGTAGGGAGGGGGTCGCCTTCGGGTTACCTCCTACCAGATTCTGATCTTTCAGATCTTTCATACACATAGAAATCCGCAAACGATCCACGCGTATCGTCTCCTCTGTATTCAAAACGATTTGGAATATGCATCCTCAAATTCCAACAACTCTTTTGCTCATCAACCCAGCGCGTTATTTTTCTGTGTCGAATATGAGGTGCCGTGGCTGGATCGTACGCATCGTAATTGCTCGAGTAAATGACCACAAAGCGGCGCGACGCATTAAATAATCTGTCCATGTACTCAGAAAACACTCCATCCTCTACAAGATGATAGGTCACATCAAGGGACATGCTTACATCAGCCCTCTCACCAGTGTACTCTTGCAAGAGAAGAAATGTTTTGCTGGCATCTTCAGAAAATTTCTCGCGACACAGTCGTATTGCCTCTGCGCTAACGTCAATACCTAGGTACCGAGGATAATCCGAGAGCATAAGTTGAGCCCCGTCGCCGCAACCAAACTCTATTACATCTTGCACCTCATTATCCTTGACAAAAACATTCAATATTTCTGCTTTGAATGCTGCCAACTTCCCATAAGATCCAGTGCCAGATGTACCACCGGAAAGATATCGTTGATTCCAGTAGTCAGCGGAATTGAATCCAAAAAGACGAACCCAGACGCCTCTACAATACCGCAAAATCGCACGGAAAGATCGAAGTAAAGCAGATCGGTCCAGCTTTTTCTTCTCATTTTTGTTAACGTTCACAACCCCTCCGAAATATAAATAAAATTGATCTTAGTGCATCAATTGTATCCGCAGGAGCAAACTGCGACACAACTTGCCTCTTTCCTGGCCAAGCAGCCTCTTCCAGAGCAGTGTAAAGTTCACTCTCCGAGTACACAAATCGAACATCCTTCCTATCGGGGAACCGCCGAGCCATCGTCATCTGATGGTCGTTACGATGCTCACCAAGATCAGCGCGTCGCGGCATTGCGATCATAGTCAAACCACGTGTTGCTGCCTCCAGCAACGTTCCCATTCCTGCATGTCCTACAATTAAGGAGGTACGTGAAAGCTCATAATCTAGCTCACTAGGAGTGAGATAAGCTGAAAAACGAAAGTGTTTTGGGAAATATTGAGCACCATCGCCGATTTGTCCAAAAATATCCTCTTTAGTGGTGGCTGCCCAGCGGTCCATCGATTTTACCAAGCGGTCAAAGGGGAGTTGCACTCCAACGGTAATGAAGATCATAGAATGCTTCCTATAAAAACGGGCCCGTCAGTGCCTGCTAAATGTGGCCACTGTGTTGCCCATACGTCACTCCACGGCCGTGCCCACTTCCCGGCCATTGACATCTCCTCAGCGTTCGCCATGCTGTCGATCCATATCGTGCCAGCGCGGAAGAGTTTCCCGGCAACTAGCGCCAAATAACCTGGCGCGGCTCCAGTAGAAATGACTACGTGCGGGCGGAAACAGCCAACAATCCAAAGAATCTGTGCAAAGGACACCATGAGAGATAAGGGCGAAGATCTGTTGCCATCACTGACAAGTCTCACCCCGGTTTCTCCTAATCTAGATTGCTTAACACCTGGAACAGTAGTCCTTATGTATAACACCTCCCAGCCAGAAAATGCAGGACGTAAACGCTGTAATTGCTTCCAATGCCCTCCCTCTGAGGCAGCTGCTAGTAATTTACACGGTTTACGTAATTGCTTGAGTTGCTGTTTGAACTGCAAATTTTCAGTGTCTACTGTCATATTCAAGCTCCGTAAGCTAGATTTATTTGTGTAATACAGAAGGGCGGCTGACGCACACTAAGATATCCATCCCCAAGAGTAAGCTTCACCCTGACCTGGGCCGCAAAGTTATATCCCGTAGTATCATTGCTAGATAAATATCTTGTCTCACAAGGAGCAGATTTATCAAGAAATAATAGCCTAACTACGTGTGCGCTCTTTACGGGTCTTTCTCTGATCAAGACCTCCTTTTCCGTTCCAGATTTATTCATCACAATCAACGCGTCATTATTTTTACATCGCACTATATACACAGATGTTTGAGCAGCTGCGTCCATGCGCAATACTCGACAACCAATAATTGAGCGGATGAATCGCATCGCATAACCAAGAGGCATTAACGTATACTCACCTCTAGATATTTGTTGAAACGGAGAATAGTGTGCCGAATTGCCAGAATGAAAGCACAGAGCACGGATACCTTGCTGTGCAGCATCTAACATAAACTCCACACCCCACATTGCCGCAGCAAACCTATCACTCACTCCTACCTTACCCCCCCCCCACACAGAGTTACACTCTGTTATCACTAGTGGTTTATGATGCTGGATTGCTATCTTCTTTGCCGTGCGAATCAAATCAGAATCCCTAACAGAGTTGCAAATTAGATTCTCTTGGTTGATCTCCGGACTCCAAGGTGGACCCATGCTATACCGATGCACTGTGAATAAATTAACTTGAGTTCCAAACCGATCAGCAA
>Ga0210085_1000802_pt1 | contig 12896 bp, 12 predicted proteins | sample China_Galinas_PW_5_FD_184866 | JGI IMG/M metagenome (GOLD analysis project Ga0210085, IMG submission 184866) | Wetland microbial communities from San Francisco Bay, California, USA, that impact long-term carbon sequestration - China_Galinas_PWC_D1... | ecosystem: Environmental > Aquatic > Marine... | reverse complement strand
GCCTTCGTCCTGCACGACGACGGGCTCGACCCGGAGGGCCCGGGCTCGGCCCCGTTCGACGGCGAGGGCGTGCCGCGCCGCCGCACCGCGCTGATCGAGGGCGGCCGCCTGCGCACCTACCTCTACGACACCTACACCGCCCATCGCGGCGGCGACCGCTCGACCGGCAGCGCCGCGCGCCACGGCTACCGCTCGCTGCCCACGGTCTCGACCTCCAACCTCGTCGTCGGCAGCGGCGAGGCGTCGCTGGCGGAGTTGCTGGCGACGGCGGGGGACGGCATCTACGTCACCGACGTCGCCGGCCTGCACTCGGGCGTCAACCCGGTCACCGGCGTCTTCTCGGTCGGCGCCTCGGGCAGGGCGATCCGCGGCGGCGAGCTCGCCGAGCCGGTGCGCGAGTTCACGATCGCCGGCGAGCTGGTCGCGATGCTCGGCGCGGTGCGCGCGGCGGGGGCGGAGCCGCGCTGGGTCCCGTTCGGCGGGTCGGTTTGCACTCCACCGTTGTTGATCGGTGAGATGTCAGTGAGCGGATCGTGACGAATCGCACTCCCGCTGCGACGTTTACGCCGTGAGCGCTGTTAGATTGCGCCGATCTTCAACCCCGAGGAGGAATCTCGACGTGACCAAGGCTGAGTTTCTGGACCAACTTGCCGGCGACGACCGGCTCGGCAGCAAGAAGGCTGCCACCGATGCCGTTGACGCCGTGCTCGACGCGATCACCGACGCTCTCGCCGCCGGCGACGAGGTCAGCTTCACCGGCTTCGGCAAATTCCACGTCGCCGAGCGCGGTCCGCGCCAGGGCGTGAACCCCCGCTCGGGCGAGCGGATCACGATCCCGGGCGGCAAGGTGCCGCGCTTCTCTGCCGGCTCCGCCCTGAAGTCGAAGGTCAAGGGCTGAGGCCAGCCCGCTGACCCAGTTCGCCGATCGGCTGGCGGCGCTCGTCGATGAGCGCCGCAGCCAGATCTGCCTCGGCCTCGACCCCGACCCGGCCAAGCTGGCCGGGGACGGGGCGGAGGTCGCCGGTGAGGGAGGATCCGCGGCCGAGCGCGCCGCATCCGCCGTCACCGCCCACTGCCGGACGCTGATCGACCGCGCCGGCCCATCCTGCATCGCGGTGAAGCCGCAGCTGGCCTGCTTCGAGCGCCTCGGGGCGCCGGGCTGGGCGGCCCTGGACGAGGTCTGCGCCGCCGCCCGCGAGGCCGGGCTGCTGGTGATCGCCGACGGCAAGCGCGGCGACGTCCCGGTCACCGCCGCCGCCTACGCGCAGGCGCTGGTCGGCGAGACCCCGACCCCGTGGGGGCCGGTCGCCGGGCTCGGCGCGGACGCCTTCACCGCGAACCCGCTGCTCGGCGCCGACGCGCTCGAGCCGCTGGTCGCGGCCGCCGCCGAGGCCGGGGCCGGCGTCTTCGCCCTGGTGCGGACCAGCAACCCGGGCGCCGCCGACGTCGAGGACCTGCCCGCGCCCGACGTCCCCCTGCACGAGCGGCTCGCCGCCCTGGTCGACGGGCTGGCCGGCCGCCTCGCCGGCGAGCGCGGGCTGAGCGGCATGGGGGCGGTGGTCGGCGCGACCGAGCCCGGGCACATCGCCCGCCTGCGCGAGTTGATGCCCCGCGCCGTCTTCCTGCTGCCCGGAGTCGGCGCCCAGGGCGGGCGCCCCGAGCTGCTCGGCGCGGCCTTCTCCCCGGGGCCGGCCTCCGCGATCGTCACCTCCTCGCGGGGGATCGCCGCCGACCCCGATCCCGCCGCCGCCGCGGAGCGGCTGCGGTCCGCCACCTGGGAAGTGTCGGGCGACTAGCAGCCGTGCGGGGGGACGGGGCACCCCGTCGCTACGATCTAGCCGCTCAAGCGACGTTTTCCGCTCTTTTCCGACGATGAACAGACGCAACAGCGCCATCGCCCGCATCCTTGCCGCCCTCGCCCTGGTCGTGGCGGTCGTCGCCGTGATCGTGGTCGTCGGCGGGGCGACCGGCGACGGCTCGGGGTCGGGCGGCGGCAACGAGCAGACGAGCACGGCGAAGAAGAAGCAGTCGAAGCCGAAGACGAAGACGACGGCCAAGACCTACACGGTGAAGAGCGGCGACAACCTGACCCTGATCTCCGAAAAGACCGGGGTCCCGGTCGCCGAACTGCGGCGGCTCAACCCCGGTGTCGACCCCCAGGTCCTCAGCGTCGGCGAAAAGCTGAAGCTTCGATGAGCAGGCGCACCTCCGGCCTCGCCGCGCTCGTCGTGGCGGTGCTCCTCATGCTGCCGGCACCGGGCGGCACCGCGCACGCGGCGCAGGCCGAGTCCCCCGCCGCCGCCGGCCGCGCCCCCGACCTCGACGCCCGCGCCTGGATCGCGGTCGACGCCCGCGACGGCGCGGCGCTCGCCTCCCACGCCGCGGCGGAGCGGCTGCCGATCGCCAGCGCCACCAAGCTGATGACCGCTTACGTGACGCTGCGGGAGCTGCCGCTCGACGAGGTCGTGCGGGCCGCCCCCTACGACGCCGGGCTCGGCGAGTCCCTGCTCGAAGTGCGCGCGGGCGAGCGGATCAGCGTGCGCGACCTGCTCTACGGCCTGATCATGCGCAGCGGCAACGACGCCGCCCACACGCTGGCGATCGCCGTCTCCGGCTCGACCGGACGCTTCGTCCGCGAGATGAACCGCTACGCGGCGGCGCTCGGGCTCGCCGACACGCACTACGCGAACCCGATCGGTCTCGACCAGCCCGGCAACTACTCGAGCGCGCGCGATCTCGTGACCCTGGCGCGGCGGCTGCTGCGCAACCGCACCTTCGCCAGGATCGCCGACGCGCGCGAAGCGACCCTGCGCAGCCTGCGGCCGCCGCGCGAGATCACCAGCCGCAACGAGCTGCTCTACATGGTGCCGTGGGCGACCGGGGTGAAGACCGGGCACACCCTGGACGCGGGCTACGTGCTGGTCGGCTCGGGCCGGCGCAAGGGGGTGGAACTGGTCTCCGCCGTGATCGGCGCGCCGACCGAATCCGGCCGCTACACGGCCACCGTCGACCTGCTCGAATACGGCTTCTCCGAGTACGTGCGGCGGGTTCCGGTCCGCGCCGGGCAGCGCTTCGCCCGGCCGGAGATCCGCTACTCCGGCGGCACCCTGCCGCTGGAGGCGGCCCGGCGGGTCTCCGTCGGGCTGCGCCGCGGCCAGCGGCTGGGCCGCGAGGTGCGGGCGCCGGAGGAGGTCGAGGGGCCGATTCGGCGCGGCGCCGCGCTCGGCGAGGTCACCGTCCACGTCGACGGCGCCGCGGTCGCGTCGGTGCCGCTGCGCGCCGGCCGAGCGATCCCCGCGGCAAGCCGTTTCGACCGCCTGCGCGCCTTCCTCGACGACAACTCGACCCCTATCGCCGTCGGCCTGTTCGTGATAATCATGATCGGGGTATTGCTCTACCGCCGCCTGTCCCCCAGAAAGGAACGAGCGCGAGGAACCGGGTGAACGCGAAGTGATCCTCACCGTGACGCTGAACGCGGCGATCGACCGTACCGTCGCCGTACCGAACTTCCGCCTCGCCCGCCGCCACCGCGCGGTCGAGAGCCGCACCGTGGCCGGCGGCAAGGGCATCAACGTGGCCCGCGCCCTGAAACTGCTCGGCCGGCCGGTGATCGCCACCGGCTTCGTCGGCGGGCCGACCGGGACCCGGGTGCTGGAACAGCTGCACGAGGAATCCGTCCTCACCGACTTCATCCGGATCGCGGCGGAGACCCGGATCAACATGGCGGTGATCGACCCGACCTCCGGCGACCAGACCGAGATCAACGAGCGCGGTCCCGCGGTCAGCCAGGTCGAGGTGAAAAGGCTGTTCGAACGGATCGCCTACCTGGCCGACGGCGCCAAGCTCTGCGTGCTGGCCGGCTCGCTGCCGCCCGGCGCCGGCGACGACCTCTACGCCCGCCTGATCGCCGACCTCGGCCGCCGCGGCGTCCAGGTCGTGCTCGACTCCGAGGGCGAGGCGATGCAGGAAGGGATCCGCGCCGGGGCCTCGATGGTGACCCCGAACGAGCGCGAGGCCGAGGAGCTGGTCGGGCAGGAGTTCGCCGACCGCGGCGACCTCGCCCAGGGCCTGGGCGAGCTGGTCCGGCAGGGCGCCGCCGAGGCGGCGATCACCCGGCCGGAGGGCTGCGTCGCGATCGTCGGCGAGAACTCCGACCGGCGCCTGCTCGAGGTCCACACCGAGCCGCTGGAGCCGGTCTCCACGGTCGGCTCGGGGGACGCCTTCCTGGCCGGCTACGTGGCCGCCCGCTACGAGGACCGCTCGCCCGAGGACTGCCTCGCCTACGCGGTCGCCTGCGGCGCCGAGTCGACCCAGCACTTCGGGGCCGGGACCGTCGACCGCAACCAGGTCGAGCGCCTGGTGGGCGAGGTCGCCGTGCACGACTTGGAGGTCCCCGCGGAAGTGTAGGCTGGCTGTTCAACGCCAGCTTTGGAGGACTAACTTGGAAATCGAAATCGGCCGCGGCAAGAAGGGGCGCCGCGCCTACGGATTCGACGACATCGCGATCGTTCCTTCCCGCCGCACCCGGGACCCGGACGACATCGACATCACCTGGAGCCTCGGCCCCTACCGCTTCGAGCTGCCGCTGGTCGCCTCGGCGATGGACGGGGTGGTCAGCCCCGACACCGCCGTCCTCGTCAACGAGCTCGGTGGCCTCGGCGTGCTCAACCTGGAGGGCATCTGGACCCGGTTTGAGAACGCCGACGAGAAACTGGAGGAGATCGCGGCGGCGCCGAAGCACCTGGCGACCCGGCTGATGCAGGAGATCTACACCGCGCCGGTCAAGCCGGAGCTGATCGCCCAGCGCATCGCCGAGATCAAGGAGCGCGGCGCCGTCGTCTGCGGCTCGCTGACCCCGCAGAAGGTGCGCGAGCACTACGAGGTCGCGGTCGAGGCGGGCCTCGACATCCTCGTCATCCAGGGGACCGTGATCTCGGCCGAACACGTCTCGACCACGGTCGAGCCGCTCAACCTGAAGGAGTTCATCTCCGAGGTCCCGGTGCCGACCGTGGTCGGCGGCTGCGCCTCCTACTCGACCGGGCTGCACCTGATGCGCACCGGCGCCGTCGGCGTCCTGGTCGGGGTCGGCCCCGGCGCCGCCTGCACCACCCGCGGCGTGCTCGGGATCGGCGTCCCGCAGGCGACCGCGATCGCCGACGTGGCAGCGGCCCGGGCCCAGCACATGCTGGAGACCGGCGAGTACGTCAACGTGATCGCCGACGGCGGCATGCGCACCGGCGGCGACGTCTCCAAGGCGATCGCCTGCGGCGCCGACTCGGTGATGGTCGGCTCGCCGCTGGCGCGGTCCAAGGAGGCCCCGGGGCGCGGCTTCCACTGGGGGATGGCGACCTTCCACCCCTCGCTGCCGCGCGGCACCCGCGTCTCCACCAAGCAGGACGGGACGATGGAGGAGATCCTGCTCGGCCCCGCCCAGGAGAACGACGGCACCTTCAACCTGATGGGGGCGCTGAAAACCTCGATGGCCACCTGCGGCTACGAGGACATCCGCTCCTTCCAGCGGGCCGAGGTGATGGTCGCGCCGGCGCTGATGAGCGAGGGCAAGAAGCTGCAGACCGAGCAATCGGTCGGGATGGGCTCCAACGGGCGTGCCGCCGTCTCGGCGGGGGTGGCTGTCTCGGATGACTGAGCAGACCGCCGCCCGCGCCGACGAGGACATGTTCGTCGACCCGGACGGCGAGCTGCCCGCCGAGGACGTGCGCGCCGTGGAGGAGGTGCTCGTCCTCGATTTCGGCGGTCAGTACTCGCAGCTGATCGCCCGGCGCATCCGCGAATGCGGCGTGTTCGCCGAGCTGTTGCCCTCGACCACCCCGGTCGAGCACATCCGCGAGCGCGCCCCGAAGGCGCTGGTGCTCTCCGGCGGCCCCGCCTCGGTCTACGAGCCCGGGGCGCCGGACTTCCCGACCCCGCTGCTCGATCTCGGCATCCCGCTGCTCGGCATTTGCTACGGGATGCAGGCGATGGTGCTGGCGCTGGGCGGCCGGGTCGAGACCGCCGAGTCGGGCGAGTTCGGGCGCACCGACCTCGTCCTGCGCGGCGACGGCGGCCGCCTGCTCGGCGGCCTGCCGCGGGAGCAGAGCTGCTGGATGAGCCACCGCGACGCCGTCTTCGAGGCGCCGGAGGGGTTCGAGGCGCTCGCCTCCAGTCCCAGCTCCCCGGTCGCCGCCTGCGAGATGCCCGACCGCGGCCTCTACGGGATTCAGTTCCACCCCGAGGTCGTCCACACGCCCTATGGGACCGAGATCCTCACCCGCTTCCTGCGCGACATCGCCGGCTGCGCCGCGGAATGGTCGCCGCAGTCGGTGATCGCCGAACAGGTCGAGCGGATCCGCGCCCAGGTCGGCGAGGGCCGGGTGATCTGCGGCCTCTCCGGCGGCGTCGACTCCTCGGTCGCGGCGATGCTGGTCCACCGCGCGGTCGGCGACGCCCTCACCTGCGTCTTCGTCGACCACGGCCTGATGCGCCTCAACGAGGCCGAGCAGGTGGTCGAGGCCTTCGGCCAGTTCGGCATCCCGCTGGTCCACGTCGACGCCGAGGAGCGCTTCCTCGCCAAGCTGGCCGGGGTCGACGACCCCGAGACCAAGCGCAAGATCATCGGCACCGAGTTCATCCGCGTCTTCGAGGAGGAGGCCGAGAAGCTCGAGGACGCCTCGTTCCTGGTCCAGGGCACCCTCTACTCGGACGTGATCGAGTCGGGCGGTTCCGACCACGCGGCGACGATCAAGTCCCATCACAACGTCGGCGGCCTGCCCGAGGACCTCGAGTTCGAGCTGGTCGAGCCGCTGCGGATGCTGTTCAAGGACGAGGTCCGCGCGGTCGGCGCCGAGCTCGGCCTGCCGGAGCGGATGGTCTGGCGCCAGCCCTTCCCGGGGCCGGGGCTGGGGATCCGGATCGTCGGCGGCGAGGTGAACAGGGAGCGGCTCGACATCCTGCGCGCCGCCGACGCGATCCTGCAGGAGGAGATCCGCGCCGCCGAGCTGTACCGCCAGCTCTGGCAGTCCTTCTGCGTGCTGCCGGTGGTCCGCTCGGTCGGCGTCCAGGGGGACGGTCGCACCTACGCCTACCCGATCGTGATCCGCGCCGTCACCTCCGACGACGCGATGACCGCCGACTGGGCGCGGCTGCCCTACGACCTGCTGGAGCGGGTCTCCAACCGGATCATCAACGAGATCCGCGACGTCAACCGCGTCGCCCTCGACATCTCCTCGAAGCCGCCGGCGACGATCGAGTGGGAGTAGGCCCGGCGCTCAGCCGGGGCGGGGAGGGGCCGTCTCGAAGTGGGAGACGGCGAAGATGGTCGAGACCTCCTCGCCGTCCGCGCTCCGCTGCTGCCGCCTGCGGCTGCGCGCCTGCGCGGCGAGGATCCGCTCTGTCGAGTCGTCGACGATCGCGTTGATCTCCTCCCAGCCGAGGGTGTCGATCAGCATCGGTGTCCAGTAGAGGACGGTGTCCTCGCGGCCGTCGATCATGCCGGCCTCCAGCGCCGCGACCGCCTTCTCCATGTAGGTCTGCAGCGAGGCCGCGGTGACCGCTCCGCGCAGGGAGTGGGGGACCGAGCGCCAGCTCGGGTCGCCGATGAAGGCGTGCGACTGCGCCTTGTAGAAGTGCTCTGTGGCGCCGCGCCGGCGCGCCGTGCGGACCAGGTGCAGGCAGCCGAACCGGTCGAGCTCGCGGGTGTGGTAGGCGACGTCGGTGAGGCCGGTGCCGAGCGCCTCCGAGATGCCGGTCGGGCTGGCGACGCGCTCGGTGAGGATTTCGAGGATCTGGACGCGCAGCGGATGGGCCAGAGCCCGCACCATGCGCTGGTCGATCTTTTCTCTTCTGGTCTTCACTGGGGTGGCTCCTTCGGGGTCGGGGTGACCGTAGGGGGGAATTGCATACTCAAATAGCTTATGAGCAAACCGGCGCCGCTGAACAGGTCTCGGAATCCCCAATTTGCGAAGGAAGATCGGCGCCGGCGGTCCAAATCGCGACCGCCGGCGCCGATCGGGGTGGCTGAGGAGGTCTTCTAGGAAGTCTGCTCGTTGTCGCGCACGGCCTCGAAGCCCGCGATCCCGAAGATCAGCTGCGTGAGCGGCCCGCTCCCGGCCGTGGCCCGCTCGTGGCTCTCGTCGTGGATTCGCTGCAGCTCGCCGATCATCGCCTGCCCCAGCTCGACCGCCTGCCGGTGGCCGGCGCGGTCGACGTGGATCGTCATCGAGCTCAGCACGGAGTCCTCGCGACCGCCGATCCCCCCCTGTTCCAGCGCCGCCACGGCCGCGTCGACGAACCGCTGCAGGGTCGTCGCGGTGACGTTCCCCCGCAGTCCCTTCGGCACCCCCTCCAGTTCGATCGCCCCGGCCGGCCTGGCCCGGTAGAAGTGCTCGACCGCTCCCCGCCGCGGCCGCGTCCCGACCAGCTCGATCAGGCCGCAGCCCTCCAGCACTTCGACGTGGTAGGCGACCAGGCCGAGCGCCACCCCGTCCATCTGCCGCGTCAACCCCGCCGGGCTCGCCTCCTCGCGTTCGAGCAGTTCGAGCACTTCCACCCGCAGGGGATGGGAGAGCGCCTTGGCGATTGTCGCGTCGAGTCTCATCTGGCCGCAGTTGGGTACTTCCCGGTGCGTTCGGAAACCCTTGCGCATTTGGCCGCGGTTTTTTGAAAACCGCTTGAGCGTTGGTGGGTGGGTGGGGGATGGAAGGGTGGCTCGACCCCTGGGGCGTAGGTCGAGCCAGCCGCGCTAGGCCGCCTTGCGAACCGCTCGCGGCATGTGCATCGCGCCATCCACGCTCATCTGCCCCCACCTCCTCCCCTTCATGACCGGTGAACGGGGCGATCTGAAACAAAGCCCCGGACCCTCAGCGAGGGCTTTGGTGAGAAGCTATTTGACACTCAGGCGTCTTGAGCGAAATATGGCGTAAATTGGCCAGAGCGTCATTGACTCACGTGTTCAATCGACATCTGTATGCGGGGGGAAGCAGTGGGAAGCAAGACCAAGCAGACGGGGATGAAGCAGGCCGACTTCGTCGACTCGGCACTGATCAGCGCAATCTCACATCCGATTCGAACCCATTGCCTGACTGCTCTCTACGAGCGCGTCGCGAGTCCAAGCGAATTGGCCGAGCAACTGGACATGCCGGTGCAGAACGTCGCGTACCACATTCGTGAGCTCGAGAAGCTCGGCTGTATCGAGCTGGCGAGGGTGGAGAAACACCGTTCGACGGAGCACTTCTACCGGGTGACCGAGCGACCCTATCTCGATGCCGAGGCCCTGGAGCGTGCCACTCCGGCCCAGCGAGCGGCGATAACCGGAAACATATTGCGGTTGATTGCCGATGACGTGAATCTCGCGATGGCGCGCGGGACGATCGACTCGGAGGACAACCACATAAGCAGGAGTCCGATGAATGTGGATCGTGAGGGCTGGGACGAAGTGGTCGAGGAGCTGAGCGGCACGCTCGACCGCCTCTTCGCGATTCAGGAGCGCTGCGCGGAACGGCGGGCCGCCAAGGATTCCGACCCCGACGACTCGATCCCGGTCAAGGTCGAGATTCTCCATTTTCGCTCTCCGAAGCGGACCTGACGCAAACAAGACTCATTCTCGTTATGCTTCAGCAATCCTGGAGCCGTTCGAACTTCCCTTCGTCCAGCGGGGCCTCGTCGAGGTCCTGATCCTCGCCGTGCCGGCGGGGCTGCTGGGGACGTGGATCGTCCTGCGGGGGCTCGCCTTCTTCTCGCACGCGATCGGGACGGCGGCGTTCCCCGGTCTGGTGCTGGCCGACGGGCTCGGCTTCGGCGCCCCGCTCGGGGCCTTCGGCGCCGCGATGGCCTTCACCGCCGGCAACGCGCTGCTGGGGCGGGGGCGGGACCGGGGCCGCGACAGCGTCGTCGCCCTGGTCCTGGTCGGCTGCCTGGCCGGCGGCGTGATCCTCGCCAGCGACGTCTTCGGCTCCGGCTCCAACGTCGAGACCCTGCTCTTCGGCAGCCTGCTGCTGGTCGACGGCGGCGACATCGCGCTCGCCGCCGTCGCGGCCGGGGTCACCGTCGCCTCCAGCCTGCTGCTCGGCGAGCGCTGGCTGGCCCACGGCTTCGACCCCGAGGCTCCGGCGCCGGGCTGGACGGGGGCGCTGCTGGACGCCGCCCTGCTCGGCCTGATTGCGCTAGCGAGCGTCGCCGCCCTGACCGTGGTCGGCGCGCTCCTGGTCGCCGCCCTGTTCGTCGTCCCGGCGGCGACCACCCGGCTGCTGACCCGGCGGATGCTGGGCTGGCAGGTCGCCACGGTCGCCCTGGTGGCGGCGGAGGGCACGGTCGGTCTCTGGCTCTCGGTCAAGACCGACGCTCCCCCCGGGGCGACGATCGCCGTCGTCGCCGGCGCCGCCTTCGTCCTCGTCGCGGTGGGGCGGGCGCTGGCCCGGATCGCGCCGCGCGGCCCGCTCGCCGCCGGCGCCGCGGCGGTCGTCGCCCTGGCCCTGCTCGGCGCCGGCTGCGGCTCGTCGGGCTCGGGCGGGGACCGGGTGGCGGTGGTCGCGACCACCACGCAGATCGGCGACTGGGTGCGCGAGGTCGGAGGGGAAGCGGTCGACGTGACGCAGCTGCTGCAGCCCAACAGCGACCCGCACGACTACGAGCCGCGGCCCTCCGACGTGGTCGCCGCCGCCGGCGCGCGGATCGTCTTCGTCAACGGCGACGGGCTCGACGAATGGTCCGGCCACGTCGTCTCCGACAGCGGCACCGACGCCGAGGTCGTCGACCTCGGGGCGGGCGTGCCGGTCCGGCTCGCGGGCGAGGAGGGGCACGGCGAGGACGGGCACGAACACGACGCCGGGGTCGACCCGCACTGGTGGCACGACCCGCGCAACGCCGAGGCGGCGGTGCGGGAGATCGAGCGGGCCCTGGTCGCCGCCGACCCCGCGCACGCGGCCCAGTTCCGGCGCAACGCCGACGCCTACCTCGCCCGCCTCGAAGCGCTCGACGCGGGGATCGCCGAGTGCATCGACCGCATCCCGGCCGGCGAGCGCAAGATGGTCACCGACCACGACGCCTTCGGCTACTTCGCCAACCGCTACGGGATCGAGGTGGTCGGCGCCGTGATCCCCTCGCAGACGACCCAGGCCCAGCCCTCCGCGAAGGACCTCAGCAAGTTGGTGGCGACGATCGAGGCCGAGCGCGTGAAGGCGGTCTTCCCGGAGAGCTCGCTCAGCTCGAAGGTGGCGGAAGCGATCGCCAGGCAGACCGGCGTCAGCTCCGAGTACACGATCTACGGCGACACGCTCGGCCCGGAAGGCTCGGACGGGGCGACCTATCTGGCGATGGAGGCCGCCAACGCGGACGCGGTGGTGCGCGGGATGAGCGGAGGTGAGCTGAACTGCCCGCTCAACCCCTGATCGAGGCCGAGGGCCTGGCGGCCGGCTACGACGGCACCCCCGCCGTCGAAGGCGTCGCCTTCTCGCTGGGCGCGGGCGAGCGGCTGGCGCTGCTCGGCCCCAACGGCGGCGGCAAGACGACGATCCTGCGCGCGATCCTCGGCGAGCTGCGCCCGCTGGCCGGGTCGCTGCGGGTGAACGCGTCCTGCGGGACCGTGCCGCAGACCGAGCGCTCGCGGCTCGACTATCCCGTCTCGGCGCTCGACGTCGCCGCGATGGGGGCGCTCTCGCGGCTGCCCTGGTGGCGGCGGCCGGGCCGCGGCGAGCGCCACCGGGCCGAGCGGGCGCTGGTCCGGGTCGGGCTGGAGGGGCAGGCGGGGGAGACCTTCGGCGAGCTCTCCGGCGGCCAGCGCCAGCGGGTCCTGGTCGCCCGGGCCCTGGTCCAGGACGCCCGGGTGCTGCTGATGGACGAGCCCTTCACCGGCCTCGACCGCGCCGCCTCGGAGCGCCTGGAAGCGCTGATCGCCGACCTCGCCGCGGAGGGCAGGGGGATCGTGATCGCCACCCACGACCTCGAGCAGGCGCGGCGCTGGGACTCCGTGCTCTGCGTCAACCGCCGCCAGATCGCCGCCGGAGCGCCGGCCCGGGTCCTCGACCGCGGCGTCCTGGAAGCGACCTACGGCGGCGCGATCGTCGAGCTGCCCGGCGGCGACGGCCAGGCGATCCTGCCGCCCCACCACCATCACCGCCACTGACGATGCTCGAGCCGCTGCAGGAAGAGTTCATGCGGCGGGCGATCGCCGAGATCGTCCTCCTCGGCCTGGCCGGCGGCGCGATCGGCTGCTGGGTGGTGCTCTACGAGTTCTCCTACGCCGCCGAGTCGCTCGCCCACTCGATCTTCCCCGGCCTGGTCGTCGCCTCCCTGGCCGGGATCCCGCTGCTCGTCGGCGCGGCGCCCGCGGTCCTCGTCGCCGCCGTGGCGATCGCCCTGGTCGGGCGCATTCCCGGCGTCGGCCGCGAGGTCGGCGTCGCGGTCGTGGTGACGACGATGTTCGGCCTCGGCGTCCTGCTCGCCCTCTCGCCGGAGGCGCCGCCCGGCATTCGCGAGCTGCTCTTCGGCGACATCCTCGGGCCGGGCGACACCGACCTGATCGCCGCCGCGGCGCTCGTCGCGGTGACCGCTGTTGTGCTGCGGCTGCTGCACGCGCGGCTGCTGGCGACCGGGTTCGACCGCGCCTCGGCTCCGGCGCTGGGGCTCTCGCCGGCGCTGGTCGACGCGGCCCTGCTGATCCTGCTGGCGACGGCGATCGTGGTCGCCGTGCAGGGCCTCGGCAACCTGCTCGTGGTCGCCGTCTTCGTCGGCCCGGCCGCGACCGCGCGCAACCTCAGCCGCCGGATCGGGCCGATGATCGCGATCGCCGCCGCGACCGCGGTGATCGCCGGGGTCGCCGGCCTCTACGTCTCCTACTACGCCGGGACGGCGGGCGGCGCCTCGGTGGCGCTGGCGATCCTCGCCGCCTACCTGCTCTCCCTGCC
>Ga0210085_1000801_pt1 | contig 12900 bp, 14 predicted proteins | sample China_Galinas_PW_5_FD_184866 | JGI IMG/M metagenome (GOLD analysis project Ga0210085, IMG submission 184866) | Wetland microbial communities from San Francisco Bay, California, USA, that impact long-term carbon sequestration - China_Galinas_PWC_D1... | ecosystem: Environmental > Aquatic > Marine... | reverse complement strand
GGTTCCTTTCGGACGAAACGCGGCCGAAAGGAACCGCGCGGCGAAACCGGGGCAACGCGCGGTTCGAAAGAGACGCAATGCGTCCGAAAGGAACCACGGGGCGGGGTGGGGACGCGGCCGCGGACGTGATCTCGTCGGGGGCGGGAAGGGATCGGTGCGCCTTTTGCAGCGGGGGTCGGCAGAAGGAGCACCGATCTTCGGTGGTCCCGGCCGTCCCGGAACCGTCGCCTCCGGCTCCCGAGCCGTTGCCGCCGCCCGAGTCGCCTCCGCCGCCCGGACCCTCCCCACCCTCCGACGGCTCGGAGGAGTTCGCGCCGCGCTAGGCGCACGTCCCATCACCAAGCGAATCGCACCGCTATAGTCCTTCGCCGTTTTGGTAGCCGCACGTGAATACGAGCTGGTCCTGATGCTGGACCCCCAGTTGGACGCCCCCGCGAGGGAGGCGCTGGCGCAGCAGGCCCGCGGCCAGATCGAGGCCTCCGGCACGCTCAAGCACGAGAACAACTGGGGCCTGCGCAAGATGGCCTACGAGATCAACCGGCGCACCGAGGCCGACTACCGCTGGTTCCGCTTCGAGGCCCCGCGCGAGCTGCTCGACTCGCTCGACCACAACCTGAAGATCGCCGACGGCGTGATCCGCTTCCGCATCTTCAAGACCGATCCCGCCGCGCCGGTGCTGGTGCCGCCGACGAGCGCCGCCCCCGGCCCGCGCGAGCGCGCCGGCCAGGGCGCCCGCGAGGATCGCGGCGAGTCCTACGGCGACTCCGCCGACGAGTAGCGCGCTCCGGGCTCGCCCCTCTCAGGCCCCGACGAGCAACGCGCTCCGCGCTCGCCCCTCTCAGGCCCCGCTGTTTGCGGGAAACCCGCTTTTACGGGGGGAGAACTCGCGCCGCGCCCGCTCTTAGACTGGAACACCGACAGCAATTTCAGAGGAGTGAGAGCTTTGGCAGCGTCGAACGTGAACGTGGTGGTCATCACCGGGAACCTGACCCAGGATCCTGAACTGCGGCACACCGGAGGGGGCATGGCCGTCTGCGAGCTCCGCGTCGCGGTCAACAGCCGCCGCAAAGACCAGAGCGGCAACTGGGTCGACAAGCCCAACTTCTTCAACGTGGTCGTGTTCGGCGGCCAGGGCGAGAACTGCGCCACCTACCTGGCCAAGGGCCGCCCGGTCGCCGTCGAGGGTCGCCTCGACTGGCGCGAGTGGGAGGCGAAAGACGGCAGCGGCAAACGCCAGGCCGTGCAGATCGTCGCCAACTCGGTCCAGTTCCTCGGCTCGCGCGACGGTGGCGGCGGAGGCGGCAACGGCAACGGCGGCGGCTTCTCCTCGCCGAGCAGCGACGTCCCGGCCGACACCAGCGACTTCGAAGGCGCCCCGGCCGGCTCGCCCAGCGGCGGCGGCGCCGAAGACGACATACCGTTCTGATAGGGCACAGGCCGCCGGGGCCCGGCGGCCTGTAGGATCCGCCGTCGAAATGGCTAGATCACGAGAGAACTCAGACAGTCCCCGGCGCGGTCGACGCGGCGCCGATCGTGCCCGTCCGCGCAAGTACACGCGCGTCAATTCCGAAGTCGTCGACTACAAGGATCTCAACCTTCTGCGCCGCTTCCTCTCCGACAAGGGGAAGACGCGGGGCCGCCGGGTCACCGGGCTTTCCCGGCGCCACCAGCGGCAACTCTCGGTGGCGGTGAAGCGGGCGCGCGAAATCGCCCTGCTCCCCTACGTCGGAGAGCGTTGATGGCGCAGGCGATCCTGCTCAAGGACGTCGACGGGCTCGGCGAGCACGGCGAAGCCGTCGACGTCGCCCCCGGATACCTGCGCAACTTCCTGATCCCGCGCAAGCTGGCCCAGCCGGCGACGCCGGGCGCGCTCGAGGAAGCCCAGCGCCGCCGCGCCGCCGCCGAGAAGGCCGCGGCGCTGCGCGCCGAAAGGGAAGCGGAGGCCGCCGGCCTGCTCTCCAAGACGGTGCTGACCATCCACCAGCGCGCCGGCGAGGACGGCAAGCTGTTCGGCTCGGTCGGGCCGAAGGAGATCGTCGACGCGCTGCGCGACGCTCGCGACCTGCGGATCGAGAAACGCAAGGTCAAGCTCGAGCAGCCGCTGCGCGAGCTCGGCACCTTCATGGTCGAGATCGAGCTGGCCGACGGCACCACCGCCGCGGTCAAGACGATCATCAGCGAGGAACGCTAGCCCGCTCCGTCCCGGCCGCCGCTAGTCTCGGCCGGTGGCTTCTCCGCGACTCCCGCAGCGAATCGGCCGCCGCGCCCGGACGCGGACCAGGCTCGGCTGGGCGCGCTCCGAGCAGGCCACCGTCGGCCTCGCCGCCGTCGCCCTGACCAGCGCCGGCGCCGTCGGCGTCGACCAGTTCGCCCGCATGCTGCGCCGCCGCTCGCGCGACCGCGACGGCGCCGAGAACCTGATCGAGGCGGCGCCGGCCGCCGCGGTCGACGCGGTCGGCGTCGCCGTCCGCGGCTACAGCTCGGCGCCCCGCTCCGAAGCGGTCCTCTTCAACCTGCTCGCCGGGTTCCTCGGCTCCTTCGCCACGGTGCGGATCTCGACCTGGAGCATCCGCCGCCGCCGCGGCCCCTTCGGCCCCTTCCGCAACGTCCACATCCGCGGCCGCCACATCCACCACTTCGTGCCGGGCATCGTCGTCGCCTTCGCCGCCGGCACCGTCGCCCTCCTGGTCCGCGACGACGAGCTCGAACGGCGCCTCGCGGTCCCGATGGGGATCGGCATCGGCCTCACCTTCGACGAGGCCGCCCTCCTCCTCGACCTGCGCGACGTCTACTGGACCCGGCAGGGCCTGCTCAGCGTCCAGCTCTCGCTCGGCGCCACCGCGATCCTCAGCATCGCGATCCTCACCGGCCGCATGCTCCGCCGCGGCGAGCGCCGCCAGGAGGAGGCCGGCCTGATCCCTCCCCCGGCCGAACAGCTTTCCGCCGCAACTGGCGCTTTGGCGTAGCGGGACCGTAGGGTCCGTCCGCTTTACTAGACCCGATGCCGCAACCGCCCACCACCCACGTGCCTCCGCAGAACATCGAGGCGGAGGAATCGGTGCTGGGGGCGATGCTGGTCGCCGAGCCGGCGCTGACCCGGGTGATCGACGAGGTGAAGCTGAACGCCGGCGACTTCTACCTCGACCGGCACCGCGAGATCTTCGCCTGCGTCTACGACCTCTACGCCGCGGCCAAGCCGGTCGACCAGCTCAGCGTCGCCGAGGCGCTGACCCAGCGCAACAGGATCGAGGAGGCGGGCGGTCGCCACTACGTCTCCGAGCTGGCGGCCAAGGTGCCGGCGGCCGGCAACGCCAAGCACTACGCCGAGATCGTCCAGCAGAACTCGCTGCTGCGCCGCCTGCTCGGCGCCGGGCAGGAGATCCAGGGCTGGGTCAACGACCGCGCCGGCGAACCGCGCGAGCTCTCCGAGCGGGCCGAGAAGCTGCTCTTCGAGGTCGCCCACAAAGAGCACGCCAGCGACTTCAAACAGCTCGACGAGATCCTCCACGACGAGGTCGACCGGCTGGAGAAACTGTCGACCGGCGATGCCGATCTGACCGGCACGCCTTCGGGCTTTCGGGACCTGGATGCCCTCACCGGCGGCTTCCAGCCGGGCAACCTGATCATCGTCGCCGCACGCCCCTCGATCGGCAAGAGCGCGCTCGTCGCCAACATCGCCGAGCACGCCACCGTGAAGCACGGCCTGCCGGTCGCCTTCTTCTCTCTGGAGATGTCGGAGGTGGAGCTGGCCCAGCGCTTCATCGCTTCACGCGCCCGCATCTCCGGAGACAAGCTGCGCAAGGGCCAGGTGTCAGAGCGAGATTGGCCGAAGGTGGTGCGCGCCTGCAACGAGCTCGAGCAGGCTCCCCTCTGGATCGATGACTCCTCCGACCTCGGGTTGCTCGACCTGCGAGCGAAGGCACGCCGGCTGCACGCGACCCAGCAGCATCGGGGCGGCCTCAGCCTGATCATCGTCGACTACCTCCAGCTGATGCGGTCCGACGACCCCCGGGCCAACCGAGTGGAGCAGGTGGGGCAGATGAGCCGCGGGCTGAAGATCCTCGCGAGGGAGCTGGAGCTTCCGGTGCTCGCCCTCTCCCAGCTTTCCCGCGCGCCGGAGCAGCGCCCCGACAAACGGCCGATTCTCTCCGACCTGAGGGAGTCGGGATGCCTTACCGGCGACTCTCTCGTCCACCTCCCCGGCGAGAGCAATCGCCGGCCGATCCGCGATCTGGTCGGCCAGGGACCCCACGAGGTCCTGGCGATGGATCCGGAGACGTGGCAATTGCGACCGGCCCTGGCCACGCGGGCCTTCTCCACTGGCCGCAAGCCGGTCTTCAGGCTGACCACCAGACTCGGCCGCTCGATTCGCGCCACGGGCAATCACAAGTTCCTCACCCTCACCGGCTGGCGCCCCCTCGCCGAGCTGAGCCAGGGAGACGCGATCGCGCTGCCCCGCAGCCTGCCCGACACCGCGCAGGCGACGATGTCGGAGGACGAGCTCGCCCTGCTCGGTCATCTGATCGGCGACGGTTGCTCGTTACCGCGACACGCGATCCAGTACACGACCAACGAGCTGCGCCTGGCGAACCTGGTCGGGGAGTTGTCGCGCCGCGTCTTCGGAGAAGAGGTGCGGCCGAAGATCAAGCGGGAGAGGCGCTGGTTCCAGGTCCACCTCTCGGGCGCGACGCGACCGGCACGCGGCAGGCGCAACCCGGTCGCCGCATGGCTCGACGCGCTTGGCATTTTCGGGCTGCGCTCTCATGAGAAGGTGGTGCCCGCGGCGGTCCTCGGGCAGCCGACGTGGGCTGTGGCGCACTTCCTGCGCCACCTTTGGGCCACCGACGGCAGCGTCTGGCTTGGCGGACCTCGAACGACTGCGAACGTCCACTACGCGACCACCAGCCGCCGGCTTGCGTTCGACGTGCAGACGCTCCTGCTGCGACTGGAGATCAACGCTCGGGTCAGCGCGCACGCCAGCCCGAAGCGGACGCAGTACCACGTGACGGTCAGCGGAGGTGCGGACATGGTGAAGTTCCTCGAGATCGTCGGTGCCCTCGGTTCGGCGAAGCAGCGCCACGCGAGCGCGATCCTGGCGCACTTCTCCGCGCGAGATCGGAACACGAACCGCGACCTGATTCCGAGGGAGGCTTGGTCGGAGATCGTGGTTCCCGCGATGCAACGCGAGGGAATGACGACTCGCCGGATGCAGACCGAGATCGGCGTCAAGTACTGCGGGTCGGCCCTCTACAGAACCGGCATCGGGCCGGAGCGGAGCATGCGAGTGGCGGCCGCCGTGCGCTCCGAAGAGCTGGTCGACCTGGCCCTCGGCGATGCCTACTGGGATCCAGTCGTCTCGATCGAGCCGGATGGCGTCGAGGAGGTCTTCGATCTCACGGTGGAAGGTCTCCACAACTTCGTCGCCGACAACGTGGTCGTCCACAACTCGATCGAGCAGGACGCGGATGTCGTCGCCTTCCTCTACCGCGACGACTACTACCGCGGCCCAGATGAGGAGCCCGACGGCCTGGCCGAGGTGATCTTCGCCAAGCACCGAAACGGTCCGATCGGCAAGCGGACGCTGGTCTTCCTCGACCGCTTTCCGAAATTCGCCGACTTCGCCGGGAACGAACCGCCGATCGAGCAGCCCAGCGGCGAGGGACCGCCGCTTGAGGACGCCGCGCCCCCGGGGCCGAACTTCTGATGCCCGCCGTCGCCCGGTCCGAGCCGTTCCGCGAGCAGGCCTGCCCGCTGGGCGTCTGCGACGGCTCCGGCTGGATCCTCGGCCCCGAAGACGTCGCCCGGCCCTGCGAGTGCCGCGCGCAGCGGCTCAGCAGGGGGCGCAGCCGCGGGATCTCGACCGTGATCCCGCCCCGCTACCGCAGCGTCTCCTTCGACGCCCCGCCGGTCTCCGACATGGCGCGGGACCTGCAGACCAAGGGCGCGGTCGCCGAGGTGCGCGCCTACGTCGACGAGCTCGACCAGCGCCTGCGGGAAGGCCGCGGCCTCTGGCTGTTCGGCGACACCGGGACCGGCAAGACGACGCTGGCGATGCTGATCTCCAAGGCCGCCCTGGAGGCCGGCCGCAGCGTCGCGATCTACTCGCTGCCGAAGCTGCTGGCCCGGATCCGCCGCACCTACGAAGCCGAGCAGAGCGGCGACTCCTACCTCTCCTTCTTCGAGCGGCTGACCTCGGTCGACCTCCTCCACATCGACGACCTCGGCGCCGAGAAACGCTCCGACTGGGTGCTGGAGCAGCTCTACGCGCTGATCAACGAGCGCTACGAGACGCAGCGCTCGGTGCTGATCACCACCAACCTCCCCCACGACGAGCTGGAGGAGCAGATCGGCCCGCGCACGGTCTCCCGCCTGACCCAGATCTGCGACGAAGTGCCGATCTTCGGCGAGGACCGGCGCTACGGCAAAGTCGCGTAGCGCCGGCCCTCGCCAGCCACCCCGGGCCTAGAGCTGCGCGCAGGTTTCGAAGCCGTACTTCTTGGTCAGCTTGTTGAATTCGGCGAACGAGGATTCGGGGCCGGAAAGGCCGCCTTCCGGTTCCTTTTCGAGGCCCTTGGCGGCGTTTTCTAGCGCCACGACGATCGCCTCGGCCTTTTCCTCGTCGCCGCTCGGCGCGCCCAGTGCCGCGAATTCGTCCACGGCTTCCCAGAGCGGCGGGACGGCCGCCTTCGGCACCGTCACCTTCGGATTTTCCTGCTGCTTTTCCGGCAGTTTCGCGAGGAGCGCGTTGTAGCGGGTCGGGACTTCTTCGCAGATCGCGTCGCCCTTCTTGACGTACTGCTTCTTGCCCGGGGTGGCTTCCGCGATCTGTGCCGGTTCGGAGCTGCTGGCTCCAGCCGATTCGGTCGCGCCGCCGGTCCCGCTCCCCCCGCTTCCGCATGCCGTGCCCAGGATCGCCACCGCGACCGCAAGCGTCAGTGCTGCCATCAATCTCCCGCTGCTCACATTCCCCTCCGAATCCCCTGATTAGTGCAGGGACACCCTACCGGCAGACCTCACCAGGTCAAGTCCGGGCGCACAACGCGCTCCGCCCCCAAGCTCGTCAGAATCCCCGACTCATGCCGGGACTGGTCATAGTCGGCGCCCAGTGGGGCGACGAGGGCAAGGGCAAGATCGTCGATCTGCTCGCGGCCGGCGCAACCACGATCGTCCGCTTCCAGGGCGGCAACAACGCCGGCCACACGATCGTCCGCGACGGCGAGGAGTTCAAGTTCCACCTGATCCCGTCCGGGATCCTCTACGAGGACAAGACCTGCGTGATCGGCAACGGCGTCGTCGTCGACCCGCGCGTCCTGCTCGGCGAGATCGACGGGCTGCGCCGCGCCGGGGTCGGCGTCGGCAACCTGCGGCTGAGCGCCAACGCGCACCTGATCATGCCCTACCACGTGCTGCTCGACACGGCCGGGGAGACGAAGCTGGGCAAGCTCTCGATCGGCACCACCCGGCGCGGCATCGGGCCCTGCTATGCCGACAAGGCGCTGCGGCTGGGGATCCGGGTCCAGGACCTGCTCGACGAGAAGATCCTGCGGACCAAGATCCGCGCCGCGCTGGAGCCCAAGCAGCAGGCCCTGCGCGAACTCTCGGTGCTGCGCCGCAAACGGCGCAAGGAAGCGGGCGAGGAGGCGAAACCGCTGCCGAACGGCGGCGAGGAGCCCGACCCGCGGCTCGACCTGCACGGGATGGTCGAGGAGCACATCAGCTTCGGACACCGGCTCGAGCCCCACATCGCCGACACCGCGAAGCTCTGCTGGGACGCGCTCGACAACGACGAGACGGTGATCTTCGAGGGCGCCCAGGCGACCCTTCTCGACCTCGACCACGGCACCTACCCCTTCGTCACCTCCTCCAACCCGATCGCCGGCGCCGCCACGGTCGGCGCCGGGATCGGGCCGACCGACATCGGCGAGGTCTGGGGGGTGGCCAAGGCCTACGCGACCCGGGTCGGCGCCGGGCCCTTCCCGACCGAGCTGCACGACGAGGTCGGCGAGCGGATGGTCGACCAGGGCCACGAGTTCGGGACGACGACCGGGCGGCGGCGGCGCTGCGGCTGGATGGACCTGGTCGCGCTGCGCTACGCGGTCCGCCTCAACCGGCTCGACGCGCTGGCGATCACCAAGCTCGATGTCCTGCGCGGGCTCGGCCCGCTGCGGGTGGCGGTCCGCTACCGCTCCAAGGAGGGCGCCGTCCTCGACAGCTTCCCCTACCACCAGTCGATCCTGCACTCGGCCACGCCCGAGTACGAGGAGCTGCCCGGCTTCGACGAGGACATCGGCGACTGCCGCAAGCCGGCCGACCTGCCGCAGGCGGCGCGCGACTTCCTCGCCTACGTCGCCGAGTTCGCCGGCGTGCCGGTCAAGCTGGTCGGCGTCGGCCCGGCGCGCGACCAGGTCGTCTGGATGGACTAGCGACGGAGAGGGATCGGCGGGCAGCGACTCAGGACGACAAGGTCAGCGGTTCGAAAGCGTTGACCTTCCAGTTGCCGCCCTCCTTCGACACCGGCATCGCGAGGCTTTCCCCGTTGTAAAGCGCATAGCCCTTGCTGCCCTTGAGGCGAAGCGCATCGAGCGACCCCTTCAGCGGGGGCCCGAGCTGCGGCTTCGAGTTCATCTTCGCAGCCGCCGTGAGGACGCCGGCACAGTTCTTCCCCTTGAATTCCGGGTTCGCTTCTGCGGCCCTTTCGATCGTCCCCACAACCTGCTTGGCAAGCGTCGAACAGGCAGTGCTCCAGTCTTCCTTGCGCACGGCGGTCAGGTAGCGGCCGACGACCCTGGACGCGGCTTCGGTTTCGGCGGCGCCGGCCTCGCTCCCGAAGGCGCGGATCCCCTTCTTCCCGGAGACCGCCGGTTCTTCGCTCTGCTGCTTCTTCGATTCGCCGGACTTGCCGCTTTCGCTCTTCTGTCCTTCTTCGCTCGATTCGGGCGCAGAGCTTTCCCCAGATCCGCCCTGACCTTCAGATTCACCCTCTCGGGAGCCCGATTCGGATTCGGGTGCCGTTTCTTCGGAGGGCTGTTCTTCCTTTTCGGCCGGTGCTTCCCCGGCGGCGCCTTCAGTGGATTCGGGCTTCGCTTCGGTTCCTTCCGTCGATTCCGTCGATCCCGATTTCCCCGACTGGGCGACTTCGCCCGTCGTGGTGGATCCGCCGCCACAGGCGGCCAGCGCCGCCACGGCCAGCAGGGCGAGCAGCGCCCCCAACACGATGTTCAGCTTCCGGCTCATGACTTGGAACGGCACGTTACACCATGGAGAACGAAATAATCTAAGGATTTCCTATAGTTGGCAGTTAGGCAAGTGGAAACGGCATCAGACCGGCGACCTTCCAGGTCGCGCCTTCGCGGGCCATCGGAATCGTGTAGTCGGTCCCTTTGGTGCCGTGGTACAGGGCGAAGCCTTCGTTGCCTTCGATCCGCAGGCTGGCGACCGGCCCGGTCATCGTGTTGGAGCGTTCGGAGGCCGGAGTGCGCTTGACGATCACCCTCATGACCGCCGCACAGCTGGAGGATTCGGCGCCCGGTAGCGTCGCGGAGAGACCTTCGACCTGCTCCACCGCTTCCGCGGAGAGAGCGGCGCAGGCAGCCTTGGCGTGGCCGGTGGCCCGGGCCTCCAGATACCGCTGCAGTTCGCGCGACGCCTGCCTCCGTTCGGACCCGCTCGCCTCTTCGCCGAAGTTCGGCACGCTGTTGTCGCCCCCGGGAACGATGAATCCGCGACTGCCGCCCGCCTCCTTCGCGGATCCCCCCGATTCCGCGGCACCACCGGACTCCGTGCCTTCGCCTCGACTCCCGGCCTCACCCCCGCCTCCGGCCGCGCCCTCGCCGGTCCCGCCCTTCGCCTTCTCTCCGCCGGACTCTCCCGCAGCGCCGGTGGTCGGTTCCGCCACCGAGGTCGTCGGGGAGACCGGGGCGGAGGAGGACGTCTCCGCACCACCGCCGCACGCCGTGAGGACCAGGCAGATCAGCCCGGCCATGGCCAGCGTCGACGCTGCCTTCTCCCTCCCCCGCATGAACAGCCGATATTAGGCGATCGGGGAGTTTGGGTACGTGCCGTTTCAGCGGCGGCGGCCACGGTCCGTCTGCTCTACAGTCTGGAGGTGGCTTCCACCAGACGCGCGGTCAACCTGAGCGAGCGGCTGCCGCGCGGAAGGCACGGTCTGTCACGGGAGGCGGTGACCGAGTCCCAGCGCAACCGCATCCACCAGGCGATGATCGAGGTCGTCTCCGAGCGCGGCTACCCGGAGACGCGCGTGGTCGACGTGATCGGCGTCGCCGGCGTCTCGCGCAAGACCTTCTACGAACTGTTCGACAGCAAGGAGGACTGCTTCCTCGCCACCTACGACGTCCTGCTCGGCAACCTGCTCGGCGACACCGCCGGCGGGTTCGAGGCGCGGCCGGGGGCGTCCTGGGCAGAGCGGGTGGCGCTGGGACTGAAAGCCCTGCTCGAGCACCTCGCCGAGCACCCCGACGAGGCCCGTTTCGCGATCGTCGAGGTGCTCGCCGCCGGGCCCAAGGCGCTGGCCCGGCGCGACGCGGCGCTGCGCCAGTTCACCGGCTTCCTCGAGGCCGGGCGCTCGGAGACCTCGGTCGAGCTGCCGGGGATCACCTCGCTCTCCCTCGTCGGCGGCATCAACGAGCTTCTCTACAGCGAGATCCTGCACGGCGCCGCGGCGCGGCTGCCCAGCCGGCTTCCGGACCTGATGTTCTGGATAACGCTGCCTTTCCTCGGCGCCGAGGGCGCCGCCGAGGAGCGCCGGCGGGCACGGCTGTTGATGCGGGATTCCTAACCGGTGGCGGCGTCGTGTTAAGCCGCTCTTTTTTGTGAATCGCGGGGTTTACTGGGAAGGCGGGAGTGGTAATTTGGCCGCTGGAGGGATGCATCACCGATCGACGCAACGTTCGACGGCCGTCGGTCTTGGACGGGCAGGCCGCAAAGGAGAGATAGGGATATGCGCAGGTATTTGACGATCTTCACGGCAGCGGTGGCGCTGCTCGCAGTGGTGGGGGCCAGCTTCGCGTTCGCCAAGGGCAGCTTCAAGACGACCACGGTCCGGCAGGGGAACCTCAAGACGACCTTCGGCGGCGGCTTCTCCCCGCAGAAGCTCCCCAAGAAGAAGGCCTCGCCGATCAGCCTCAAGGTGCTGGGCAAGATCCGCACCGTCGACGGCACCCACGCGCCGGCGCTGAAGACCTTCAACCTCGAAACCGACAAGAACGGATTCGTCAACACCAAGGGCTACCCGACGTGCCGCTCGGGCCAGATAACGGCGCGCAAGTCGAAGGACGCGAAGAAGGTCTGCAAGAAGGCTCTGATCGGCACTGGCAAGACGACCGTCGGCGTCGAATTCGCCGACCAGCCCGAAATCGACGTGGACAGCGAACTGCTCGTCTTCAACGGCGGCACCAAGGGCAAGACGACGACCTTCTACATCCACGCCTTCTTCAACGCGCCGATCACCGGAGCGATCGTGACCACGGTGAAGATCAAGAAGATCCACAAGGGTCGCTACGGCACCCTGGCCGAAGCCTCGATCCCGGAGATCGCCAACGGCGCCGGCTCGGTCAAGTTCTTCAAGCTCAACGTCAACAAGAAATACAAGTTCAAGGGCAAGCGGTACAGCATCCTCAACCTGAAGTGCCGCGACGGCAAGGTCCGCGCCCGCGGTGAAGCGAAGTTCGACGACGGCACCAAGATGAAGGGCAGCGTGCTGCTGCCCTGCACGCCGAAGGGCTAGTACCGCAACGGCTCTGAGTCTTCCTCAGGGACAAGCGGGGGTGGAGTCGGAAGGGCGGCCCGGGGGGGCCGCCCTTCCTTTTGCCGACTGCACCCGAGATGCGCTATGGGTAGACGGCGCTGACCGGGGCGGATTCGATGTCGATTTCCTGCACCGTCTCGTTCGTGCCGGCAGCGGCCGGGAGACCGGACTGCAGGTTGACGATCCCGTTGATCGGCAGCGGGATGAAGCCGAACAGTTTCAGCACGCAGCCGCTGGCGCCGGGGGCCGAGAACGAGTTGTCGACGTAGACGCCGTTGGCCAGGTTGACGATGCCGGTGCCCGGGTCGAATTCGAGTTCCGGCAGGCTGCCGCTGATCGGTTCGTTCGGCGGCGGCGGGCTGGTCGTGTACGGGGTCATGTCGAGCATGATCGGCGAGCCCGGCGAGCCGACGTAGCAATTGTTCCCCAGCGTCGGGTTGATCAGGTGAACCCGGACCGGCAGCTCGATCGTTTCGCCGATTTCAGGGGTCCCGACCAACTCGGTCACCGCGTACAGCTTCAATCCCTCGAGGTTGAGGAAGTTGACCAGCCAGTCAAGGCCGGTGAGGCCGATCAGGCCGCCCGGCACCTGCTGTTTGGTCGCGCTCAAACCGCCTTCGGAGTTCGCCACGAAGCCGCCGAGGCTGGCGTTCGCACCGCCGGTGAGGGTCATCTGGTTGGCGAGCGGCACGTCCTTGCTGCCGATCTGGAAATGACCGCCCTTGACCACCGAGCGCACACAGACGGCGACACTTGGCTCTTCCGCTTTGGTCGGACACCCCGCGAACTGTTCGTAGCCCGCCGCCGGCGTCGCCGCTTGCGCGACCGGCGCGGCCACGATCGCTGCCGCAACCGCGATCGCCAGCGCGAGCAGCCTGGTGAGATGACTGGTTTTCATATCGCTCTCCTTGTCTCGGATCCGTACGGATCCAGGTCTTCAGTAATTGCAGTCGGTTAGAGCTGACTGCTACAAAAAACTCTAGTGTAAAGGAGAGCGTTTTGTATTTCGAATCGGGTAGGGGCGGGGCTCACCCCCGCCCCTCCCACACCACCGGACGTGCGGGTCCGCATCCGGCGGTTCGCGTCGCATCCCGGAGACGGCGGTAGGGATCGGTGAGTCCCTGCAAGCCCAGGTT